>ENA-ORCV01000101-ORCV01000101.1-marine-metagenome-genome-assembly--contig:-NODE-101-length-162703-cov-4.945249_pt1 | contig 162703 bp, 150 predicted proteins | sample MGYA00237779_ERZ508509 | MGnify/ENA primary metagenome ERZ508509 (study PRJEB26180, sample SAMN06268772) | marine metagenome | isolation source: Bioluminescent Bay, La Paraguera, Puerto Rico | place... | reverse complement strand
CGCGCGTCACGCGCTTCGATGACTTTCGCGTGGCTCTGCCCGTCTGCATGCCCAACCGGGCATCGCTGCTGACCGGGCGCTATCCCTCCGTGCACGGACTGCGCCACAATGGCTGCGTACTTTCAGAACGCGCCAACACCTTCGTGGATGTGCTCGCCGCTGCCGGATACCGGACAGCCACGATCGGCAAGAGCCACTTGCAGCCCTTTTCCGCGAACCGGCCGAAGGGTGGGCCGGACTTTGCGGCCGGGCCGATCGCCGAGGCCTGGAAACCCGACGCCACGTCCTATGAGGAGGAACAGCCGGACAGCTATGCGGACAAGGGGAGCTACGCCGTGCGTACCCCCTATTACGGTTACCAGCACGTCGAGATGGTTACCGATCATGGCGACAAGTGTGGCGGCCATTATGGACAATGGTTCCGCCGGACGCATCCGAACTGGCGGGAACTGCATGATCCCGCCAACGAGCTGCCACACAATTACAGCTGTCCTCAGGCCTATAGGACGCCCGTTCCGGAGGAGTCCTATTCCACGGCCTGGATCGCCGACCGTGCGGCTGCATGGGTCCGCGAGCAGGCGGGCAGCGAAGCTCCGTTCTTCGCCTTCGTGTCGTTCCCTGACCCGCACCACCCCTTCAATCCACCCGGCAAGTATTGGTCCATGTATCAGCCGGAGCAGTTCGAGGTCGGTCTGCCCTATTCGGCGCACGAAAACCCGCCGCCGCCGCTCCGATATCTGCGCGAACGCTGGGAGCAAGGCAAGAGCGAGGCCGTCTCCCAGGCAGCGTTCTACGCGGACGATCAGGCCGTGCGCGAGGCCATGGCGCTCACCGCCGGCATGATCACCATGATCGACGACAAGATCGGCGAGGTGTTGGCCGCGCTGGAGGAATCCGGGCAGAAGGAGGACACGATCATCATCTTCACCTCCGACCACGGCGACTATCTCGGTGACTACAACCTGCTGCTCAAGGGGTCGCTACCGACGCGCGCTATCACCCGAACGCCATTTATCTGGGCCGATCCCGCCGACACCCGACAGCGAAGCTCCAGCATGCTCGGATCAACCATAGACATTTCGGCCACGGTCCTGGATCGCGCCGGCGTTGCTCCTTACTGGGGCATGCAAGGCAGGAGCCTGCTTGCAGGCATTGAGGGCAGCCCCGTCCGCGATGCACTGCTGATCGAGCACCACGACGGTGGCCCCCGCATGGGATTTGACAAGCCCGTCCGGGCCCGATGCCTTTTGACCGAACGCTGGCGCCTGACGATTTTCAAGGATGAGGACTGGGGCGAACTCTACGATCGCCAGGCCGATCCCGGCGAGACGCGCAATCTTTGGAGTGATGAGGTCTATCGAGATGTGCGCGCGGAACTGACCAGTCGCCTCGCGCATGAGATGATCCGAAACATGGAGGAAAGTCCGCGAGCGACACGCCTTGCCTAGCGGGCTGGTCAGCGGCCAGTCGGTTACGTGTGTCAGGACCGGTGGCTGGGCGAGCGGGCAGAGACGAAGACGTGCCATAAGCCGGGGAAGGGGTGATCTGCCGACAGTGGGTTTTCCGAACTGTGTTACCGCGGGCGACTGGAGCTAAGCCGTTTCCATTTTGGCGGTTCTGCATGCCGGGCGTTGAAGCCATATCAACCTTCTCACATATTCTCACGATGGGACCGAGCTATCCGGTTGGAATGAACCCGGAGCGGAGTGTCCATAGCCGTGGGACTTCGTGGGATCTTTAGCCTCATGCCTGCCCGCTCAGACCTGTATCGTCCTTGTTTGTTCACACCCACCTCAAAAACGGGGTTGCGCTAAAGGCCCGGAATCTCTATGTCTCCGCGCAGTCGGGGCGTAGCGCAGCCTGGTAGCGCATTTGTCTGGGGGACAAAGGGTCGTCGGTTCAAATCCGGCCGCTCCGACCATTCATCCTGGTGCTGCTCGCGGGCCCAAGAGGCGTCCCGCCTCATAGCTGGAGCCTGCCATGCCGCTACAGGTGAGCGACCTGGAAGACGCCATTCCGCTCTGGGATGAACTGGCCGAGACAACGCCGCGGCTGATCAATCACTCCGAAAACCACACGTTTCTGTTCTCGCAGCCCTCTGGCGAGGCCTACTGCCTGCGGGTCCATCGGCCCGACTACCAGAGCGCTGCGAATATCGAAAGCGAACTGGCTTGGCTTGAGGCCCTGCACCGACAGACCGAACTGGCCATTCCCGAGCCGATAGCTGGCAGCAATGGCAGGCTTCTACAGCGTTTCTCGACGCCGTCCGGTGATCGGCAATACGCCGTGCTGTTTCATTTCATTGCCGGACAGGAACCATCGCCCGAGAGCAATCTGGTCGAGTTGTTCTCAGTTCTTGGCCAATACGCCGCCGGTCTGCACCTGCACACCACGCAATGGCAGCGTCCGGACGGCTTTGAACGTCAGGCTTGGACAGCAAACGTGATTTTGGATGCCGACGGGCTCTGGGGGGACTGGCGGACCGCGCCTGGCGTGTCCTCAGATATGCGATCCCTGCTCGGGCGCGCCGAACGTGTCCTGCGCGAGCGGCTGGCTGACTATGGCACGGGACCCGACCGCTATGGCCTGATCCACGCCGACATGCGCCTGGGCAATCTCCTGGTGCATGGCGACCAGGTGAGTCTCATAGACTTTGACGATTGTGGCCTGTGCTGGTTCGGCTACGACTTCGCCGCAGCCATCTCCTTTCACGAAACCCACAAGGCGGTACCGGCGCTCAAGGCCGCATGGCTGGATGCGTATCAAGCCGTTCGCCCGCTATCGAAGCATGACATCACCATGCTCGATTCAATGGTCATGCTGCGCCGCATGGCACTGCTGGCCTGGATTGGTTCCCATAGCGAGACGAACTTGGCTCAAACCCACATGCCAGGCTTTGCCGAGGGCACGGCGGCATTGGCGGATCGCTACTTGCACGGACCCATCTGGTCCTGATCGTCTAGATCACGGTCTCCGTCCGTGGGGCCCAAAGGCGCAAGTCGCGCCCGGCCGCGCTGGACAGACCCCAGATCAGCCCGATCAGAAGATAGACGTGGCGCCAGTGGTCGCTGTCGATAATGGCCGATTCGAGCATCACCATAGTGAAGGTTGCCATAAGCGGTATGGCCATCAGCCGGTAGGGCGACGGGCGCGCCAGAAGTAGGGCGCCTTTCCAAAGGGACAGCCCGATCAGCACATAGAACATCACGCCACCGCCCCAACCATAAACATGCAGCACCGTCACATAGACATTGTGCGGCTCTTCCATGATGCGTAATTGGCTGAATTCCCCGGGCCCTATACCCCATGGGTGTTCCAGCGCCAGCTCGAACGCATATCCCTGCCGTCCAAACCGGCCGGTTTCTCCTGTGTCGTAGTTCTGCGAGGCGGTTCGTGTTTCGAACAAGTCCGCCACTGCGGGAATCGAAAGCAGACCTGCCAGCGCCACCAGCAACATCAATGCGCCAGCAATCGAGACCAGGATGATGCGCACCTTCTCCCGGCCGCCGGCCTCAAGCAGGAATACCAGCGCCAGCACGATCAGCGATGACGCCGCGAAGTGACCCCACGCCGCGCGGGAGAAACTGACGAATACGCCTACAAACAGAACCAGATAGACCGTCCCTGAAAGCACCATGGTCTTCAGGGAGTTGGCCAGGAGCAGGCGTTGCAGGGCATACATTGCCGGCAGAACGAGGAACGGCCCGAATACGTTCGGGTCCTTGAATGTCGCACGAGCGCGGCCATAGAGCAGAAACAGGTCTGATGCTGGCATCAGGCGCAGATAGGCGAGGATGGCGATGGCCGCAGCGAGTACCGCTGCCACTGTGTAGGCCGCCACCACCAGGCGCATGCGCGGCACGGTCTTTTCGGCCACGTAGTTCGCCGCAACATAGGACGTCAACAGCAAGAAAATAGTGACCAAAGTGAAGATCAGCGCGTCGGTCACGCTTGTATGCCGAACCTGAAAGACGGCGATCAGCGCAAAGGGGGTGAACGCCAGGATGATCCCCAGCAGTCCCAGCGTTGATCGAAAAAGGCCAAGCCCGGCAAGGATCGAGACGGCCAGAACCAGAAGGAAAGTCAGTTCATAGGGCGAGGGCTCGACGAAAACGAAGAACCCGCTGAAAACCCACAGCGCCACCGCCCAATCCAGCGCGCGAGCCGCCCGGGAACGCACAAACTCAAGGCCGGGCATCTCGCGCTCAGCCTCGCCCATGGCCAGCTGCGTGGTTCCGAAGCTGCTCAATAGGCGTTCTCGTTCTTGGACACGAGCGACACTGGCGTCATCGCGACAATGTAGAGATCGAACAGGATCGACCAGTGTTCGATATAGTAAAGGTCGTGGTTCACCCGCTGCATGATCTTGTCGATCGTGTCGGTTTCTCCGCGCCATCCGTTGATCTGTGCCCAGCCGGTCATGCCCGGCTTGACACGATGACGCGCGAAATATCCTTCCACTGCTTCGTAATAGAGCTGGTTGGCAGCCTTGGCGTGCAAGGCATGGGGACGCGGGCCGACGATAGAGAGTTCACCCTTGAGCACATTGATCAGCTGCGGCAGCTCATCGATCGACGTACGACGGATGAACTTGCCCACCCTGGTAACCCGTGGATCGTCCTTTGTGACCAGCTTTGCGGCCGTGGCGTCCAGCATGTCCGTCCGCATGGAGCGAAACTTGTAGATGCGGATCAGCTCATTATTGAAGCCGTGCCGGTTCTGCATGAAGAAGATCGGCCCCTTACTCTCCAGCTTGATCGCAATGGCGGTCACCAGCATCACTGGAGACAGCAGGATCAGCGCGGTGGCCGCCACGACTTTGTCGAAAACCCACTTGAACACCAGGTTCCAGTCGGAAATCGGGCGGTCGGCCATATCGAGCACGGGCAGGTCGCCGACATAGGAATAGGCCTTCTCGGTGAAGCGCAACTTGCTGGCGTGGGCGGAGAGCCGGATATCGACCGGCAGCACCCAGAGCTGCGTCAACATGTCCAGCACGCGTTTCTCTGCCGAAAGCGGCATCGAGACAATCACGAGATCGACTGGCGTACGCCGCGCGAACTCAATCAGTTCCGAGACTTTTCCCAGCTTGTCGTAACCTGAAACCATGTCGGGGGACCGTTCGCCGACGCGGTCATCGAAAAGCCCCAGCAAATTGATGTCCTTGTCCGCGCTCGCCTTGATCCGCTCGATCAGCAGCGCCGCATCGTCGCCGCCACCCACGATGACGGTCCGGCGCTTCAACCGGCCCTGATCGGTCCACCTCAGAACAAGCCCGCGCAGGAGCAGGCGATATGCCACCAGCGCCACGGCGCCGGTAAGAAACCACGACAACAGCCACACGCGCGAAACCATGTCTCCTGCCTTGAACAGGAAGAGCCCTGCAGTCAGGATCAGCATGACGCCACTCCATGCGCCGATGACCCGGCCCATTTGCGAGGCTTTGGTGCGGTAGGCGCTGATGCGATGAGAACGCGCGGCGTTCAGGGCAATATTGGTAATTAGGACGCTGGCTAGGATGATCGGTACGTAGAACCCTTCCTGGCCCGGCTCCACATAGACCAGATAGATCGCGTAGCCCAGGATCGCCAGAATGCCAGCCTCGGCAATCTGCGCGATGCCGGCAATCACCGCACCAGAATATGTCCGTTCGACCGGCGAGGCGATGATCTGCTCGGCGCGATCGGACAGCTTGGCATCATTGGGTGTGTCCTGGCGCGAGGCGTGGCTCTCGATGGCCTTCTTGGGGTCGACGCGATACATTGGGGTTACCGAAGCTTCTGATTTGTATCGGTACCGTTGCGCGGCAGACCTTTATACTCAGTGAAATCTTTGGAGGCAGAGCCGCAGATTTCCCTAAGGGTTACCGTGAGGTTGTCCCTCATAAAGCTGCTCAATAGCGCTTGCCATGCGCTCGACCGAGAACCCGGCAGCGATGTGATCCAGCCTTGCACGAGCTTCGGTACGAGCAGCCTGGGGATTGGCGAGCGCCTTGTTCATGGCATCGGCAAGGACTTTGGTATCCCCCGCTTCGATCAGGCTGTCGGCCGTAGGTCCGAAGATCTCTGGAATGCCGCCCACATTGGTTGCGATAACCGGGAGCTGTGCGGCGGCCGCCTCCAGAACGACATAGGGCAGGGATTCCGCCAATGACGGCACCACGGCGCAGCGACCTTGCGCGAAGACCGAGCGTGCCGGTTGTGACCCAACCAGCCGGATGCGCCCCTGAAGCTTGAGTTCGCTTATGCGTCCCTCGAGTGCTGCGCGGTCCGGCCCGTCTCCAGCCATGACCATTGTGGCTGGTTGCCCGTCAGGGCGGTTGACCTGTGCCAGTGCATCCACCAGGGGGAATATTCCCTTGAGCGCCCGCAATTCCCCGACAAACACAAAGTCGGATGCACGATCCTGGGAGGCAACGGGCTCGAACTCCTCGGCCCTGAGTCCGTTGTGGATGACGGCGCTCCTGCAGGTCGGTGCTCCGATCAAGGCCGAATAGGTTCTTTCCGCATAGGCGCTTTCGAAGATGATCGCGTCGGTTCGCTGCATCAGCAGGCGCTCGATGCGATGAAAGACTCGGCCTGACATTTTTGTCGCCGGAAAGTGCAGCACCCCGCCATGCGGCGTGTAGAAGACCTTGACACGCCTTTGCCCGATCGAAGCCAGGCGGGCATAAAATCCGCCCTTGGCACCGTGTCCATGAAGGATGTCGATGTGGAGTCGACTTGCCAGCGCCCGGACGGCGAACGGCGTCGACAGGTCGCCCCGGCCGAACAGACGCGGCATCGGATACCGGTGAATACCCAACTCTGCGTGCTGCGCGAGTGCCGTCAGAAGTGTTTCGGTCTGCGCGTCATTGGCTTCGCTATCGACTACCAACCCAATGCTGTGGCCCTTGGCGGCAAGATATCTGGTCAGATCGGCTACGTGCCGGAACAGTCCACCGACGGGCGCCCGGAGGATTTGCAGGATGCGAAACCCATGGGTGTGGGACACTAGAACCAGCGCTCCTGCACCACGATCGTGTCACCAGGAAAGATGGGGAAGTCGAGATCGACAGCGCCCTTGGCCATTTCGTTGCCCTGACGACGATAGACTACGGCGCGATCACGATCAGCAGTCTCAGTATACCCGCCCGCCGTGCTCACTGCAGCCCGAACGGTCATGCCGTAGACATAGGGATATTGGCCAGCAGTCTTGATCTCGCCTTGAATGAAGAAGGGGCGGTACTGGTCGACTTCAATCGCAACATCGGGGTTGCGCATATAGCCGTTGGAAAGCGCCCGGGCGAGACGGCGCGCGGCATCCTCCGTCGTAGCACCACGCACAGGCACGGGCCCAACGAGCGGGAAGGCGATCGCACCCTTGTCGTCCACCTTGTAGCTCTTGCTCAACTCGGCATCACCGTAAACGGTTACCCTTACAATATCGCCCGTATCGAGCTGATACGGACCCTTCGTGTCGACCAGATATGTTGCTGGCCGCGTAGTTGCGCAGCCAACAAGCGTTACCGACATAAGGGCAGCGAAAATGGGTAGCCAGTGCATAAGAATCCCTAGCTTTAGAAATGACCTCATTTTGGTCTTTCATGGTTAAGATTTCGCTTATGCATGAGGCGCTTGGTTGCGCAATGCAGCGCAGGTTAACCGAATATTGACCACGTCTGGCGTAGCTCTGGGGCAATACTGAGGGGCTTGCCATGACCTACGAACAGCCACCAATGGACGACACGCGGATCGATGTGGCGGCCTTGTTGTCGGCTATGGTGCGGCGATTGCCGCGCATCCTTCTGATCACGCTGGTGCTACTGGTTGCCACTTTTGTCGTGCTGATGTTTCAGCCACGGATGTACAGTTCCTCCGCCTCGATCCTGGTGGAGCCGCGTGCGAACGCTTATGTGCGTGCATCCAATGAGCAGGTCCCGACGTCCTCCGGAAGTGAGGTTGGCGTCGTCTCCAGCCAAATCGAGCTGTTGAAATCCCGCGACACCTTGCTCGGCGTTATTGATGAGTTGGACCTCCGCTCGGTGCCCGAGTTCAACGGGATGGCATCGGGATTTTCCCCAATCGGCATGATCATGCAGATTGTCGGCCGCCGCGTGGCGACACCCAATAGTATCGATGAGACGGTACTGAATGCGCTTTATGATCGCCTGAGTGTCGCCCAGGAGCGCGACTCTCGCATTATCTCGGTAACAGTCAGTACAACCGACCCTGAGCTGTCAGCGCGCGTGGCCAATGCCGTAGCCTCGGCCCATGTTGCCCGGCGCGCGCAACTGTCCATCTCCGACACAGCAGACGCCACCGGGTGGCTACGCGCCGAGATCGACCGCCTGCGCTCAAGTGTTCAGGAGGCAGAGTCTGCCGTTGCCGATTTCAGGGTCGAGAACGATCTCTTCAACGGCCAGAACAATACCAGTCTCCTCGATCAGCAACTCTCCAACATTTCAACGCAGATCACTGCCGCCCTGGAGCGGAAGAATGCGGCTCTCTCGCGCGCCTCTCTCATTCGCGGCCTGATTGAGCGCGGCCAGCCAATAGAAGGCGTGGCTGACGTGCAGGCGTCGGTTGTCATTCAGCGCCTGAGCGAGGAGAAGGCTCGCCTGCAAGGCGAGCAGGCCCAGCTTTCGGCCACTCTCCTGTCAAATCATCCGTCCATTCGCGCCCTCAATGCCCAGATTGCCGAACTCAACAACCAGATCCGCATAGAAGGTGGGCGTGTTGCCGCGTCGCTTGAAGCGGAAGCGCAAATCGAGGCCGATATTGCCGACTCGCTGGAGGCAGAACTCGCCCGGGCGAAATCCAGCGCCTCCGTGGCGACGCGCGAGTCGGTGACCCTTGATAGTCTGGAGCGTGAAGCAAAGGCCCAGCGTGATCTTCTCGAAGCCTACCTTTTGCGCTTCAACGAGGCCTCTTCGCGGGTAGACACCAACTCGGCCCTGCCGGACGTACGGGTGGTGTCAGAAGCCGCTCCGTCCGTCACGCCGTCCTCGCCCAAGACTGCACTCATCATGATGGGCGTAGGGCTGGTGTCCTTCGTCCTGCAAGTCGGCGCCCTGGCGTTCAGCGAACTGATGTCGGGCCGGGCACTGGTACCTGTTGTGCGGCGACCAACCAGCACGGACGCGCTCGACGAGGCGCCATTTGATGCCGAAGAGCTCGATCCCGATCAGCGCTGGGGAATTGAAAGTGCCGGGTCCGACAAGATCAGCGCCGAAGGGACAGATGACCTGGGCCCGGACGGTGAGCTGGTTGATCCTATCGAGCCATTCCAGGGAGATGAAGATCTGGTCATATCCGACCCTGTCGATGAGCACTCCGCGCCGCGCCCCGCAAGTTCGACACTGCAACCCTCAGCAGTGGACCAATCCGAACCGGCTCCCGAGGCCGCACGGGCCTTCATTCGAGCCTTGATGGAAAGCAGCGCCACCGCTGCCGCAACGACACCAGCGGAGGACGATGCGGATGAGCCAGTCGAAATATTGGTCGCGAACGACGAAGAACTCGAGATGGCAGCGCCTCCGGAGCCGCCGACCGACGCCCGTGTTTCAGATGTGGTCGAAACCAACACCAAGCCCCTGATGGGTGTCGTCCGCTACACTGATCTGGTCTCCGACCTCATCCTGCGCCGGACGCATCTGCTCTTGCTCGCCGACCATCGGAGCGGCCAGTCCAGCCGTCTGTTGGCAGAGCAGATCGTGGGCGACGCGATCTCCAAGGGGGTCAGTGTGGCGCTCATCGATGCAGGCACCGGTATGCGCTCACACGAGCCGGGCATTAGCGATCTCAGCAGCGGAGCCGCCAGTTTCGGCGATGTCGTGCAGAAGTCCGCCGACAACGGCTTTGCTGAAGTGACCTGGGGTCAGGGTGCCGAGATTGATCGTCGCTCCGCCCGGCCCACCACGCTGGTTGAGGCTCTCGGTGATATTTACGAAGTGGTGGTCGTACTGACGGGCCAGGTTGGCGGCAAATCCACACTGGACATGTTCATTGAGTTGGGTGGACGGGTTGTGCTGGTCGCGGACGACGATGGCGAACTGGATCGTGCAGAAGAAGCACGCAGGCTGCTCAAGGATGCGGGCCTGACAGGCGTGGAGATCACGGCCCTGGCCGAGCCGGTCGCGGCTTGAGCGACGAGTTCTGTTCATGTCGCTGAAATACGCCGCTATCCGTGCCAGTTTCGAACTGCTGTGGCTGACTGGCATGCCGCGTCTGTTCAGGCTGCTGTCGCGATCTCGTGGCGTGATCTTCACCTTGCATCGCGTTTTGCCAGAGACCCCTGCAGATTTCTCTCCCAACGCAATCCTCCAGGTCCAGCCAGACTTTCTTGACTACTGCCTCGAGCGCATCCGCGACCTGGGCATCGACATCATCAGCCTGGACGAGGCCCTGGAACGCCTCGCCGCGCCTCGCAAGGGACGCCCCTTCGTTGTCCTGACCTTTGACGACGCCTATAAGGACAATCTGCAATTTGCGTTGCCGATCCTGCAGGAGCACGAGGCGCCGTTCACGCTCTATGTGCCGACAGCCTTCGTTGACGGGGTCGGCCAGCTCTGGTGGCAGGCCATCGAGGACATCATCGCCCGTCAGGACGCTGTCGCCTTCACTGAAGGTGCAGATACCGAGTATGTCGAAACGCGAACACTGGCGCAGAAGAATGACGCCTTCAATCGCCTCTATTGGCGGATGCGCAAACTTCCAGAGCCTGAACGCCTCACACTCCTGGCTGAGTTCTCCAAGGCATATGGCTACGATCTGGATCGGCAGTGTCGCGACCTGATCATGGATTGGCAGCAACTGCGTTTGTTCGCCGGCGACCCGCTCTGCACCATTGGCGCCCACACGGTGCATCACTACGAATTGGCCAAGCTCCCCCTCGAGCAGGCGCGCAATGAAATGGCGCAATCGGTGGATGTGATCGAGGCGCAGTTCGGCATCAGGCCGCGCCACTTTTCCTATCCCCTTGGCGGACCGCTCTCATGTGGCCCCAGGGAATTCGACCTTGCGCGGGAATTGGGTTTCCGCACCGCGGTGACTACGCGTCCTGGCGGCCTTTACCCCCACCACCTCAAGACTCCGACGCAACTGCCCCGGGTGTCGCTCAACGGTTATTTCCAGCAGCGCCGTTATGTCGAGGTCTTCGCCAGCGGCGGACTGTTCTCACAGCTTGGTCGGTTGACCGGCTAGTTCCGTAGGTTCCCCACCTTAACTCAAATTTGCCCCTGGAACCGGGGGAAGGTCGTTCCGTTGCCACCGCATGCCCCCGGGCAGAAAGCGCAAGCGCGGCCGCCGCTTCACTCCTCAGACAAGCAGTGTCGGGGCGCTGGCGCTTGCCGCATTGGAAGCCGCCGCGCGGCTCAAACATTTTGGAGGAAGGCATAATGAACAAGAATTTCATGCGCGCAATCGTGGCATCTGCGATCGGCGCCACTGTACTTACGCCTGTCGCCTACGCTCAAACCGCGAGCACTCTGGCTGATCAGGGCGAGCACTGCCAGGCTCTACAGACGCTGGCAGAGGAAGACCGGGACCGCCTGCGTCCTGAATGGATTGATGAGAGCCGGTCCGTGGTGCAGGCGGGCGACGAAGCGCGTTGCGAAACCTACTATGAACAGGCCAATGAGGCCTTGGGTCCGAACGCCGCGCAGATGGACCGCGAGGCCGCCGCCCGGATCGTGGTTACTCAGCCCGATCCTCAGGTTAATGTCCAGCAGCGAGCCCCCTTGGTCTCGGTGACGCAACAGGAGCCGCGTGTCCAGGTGAACCAGGGTCGGCCCGAGATCATCGTGCGGCAGGCCCCTCCCAATGTGCGCGTTCAGATTCCGCAGCCGGTCATCACCATCGATCAGCCGCAGCCCGAGATTATCGTCCGCATGCCCGATCCGGACATCGCGGTCACCAATCCCGAGCCTCAGGTCGAGGTGCGCCAGCAGCCGCCCGAGGTCAACGTGACCCAGCCCGAGCCGCAGGTGTCGGTGCAGGCCGAACAGGCCATGTCGCAAGGCGATGAGGATGACAGCAATGTCGACCTGCAGCGACAGGAGCCACGCGTGGAAGTCCAGTCGACCGGTAACGAGGCGCAGATTGACGTGCAGCGACAGGAGCCTTCCGTCGATTATCAGGAGGCCGAGCCCACTGTTCAGGTCGAACGGCAGGGCGAGCCGGAGGTCAGGTATAACAGGACCGGCGAACCGACCATTCGGTTCGAGGACCCTGCTGGCGACCAGCGCGGCGATATGAGCCAGGACACCACCAACGCCGGCACCCGGGCAGAAGGCATGGACGAGCAGCAGGCGCAGGCCGGTGACGTCCAGCAGCCGAACCCGACCCCTGCGCCCGGTGACCTCGCCCAGACCTCTGCCCCCAGCCTCTACCAGGTTCTGGGTCAGAACCAGCAGATGGAAGCCGGTGAACCGGTCGAATATTACGCCGGCGATCTTGAGGGCAGGGACGTCCGCAATGCGCAGGACCAGCCACTGGGTACTGTCGATCGCGTCGTTCTCTACAACGACCGGCACTATCTCGTGCTGGCCGACGGCGAAGTCGTGGGCATCGCCGAGCGTGAAGTGGCTATCCCGCTTGAGACCGTCTCGGTGATTGATGGTGGCCTGGTACTGCGCGGTATGACGGAGCAGGATATCCAGCAGATGCCGGACGTGAGCGGCCAGAACACCGAACAGCTCACCGGTCAGGATCGCGTGGAAATCGGCACCCCGTAGGTTTCAAGCCAGCATGACCGTGACCGACCGGCCCCGCCAGGGGCCGGTCTTTTTTGCGCGGCCGCTTTGCGGCTAGCGATCTGGCTTTGCCATCCACTTGATCAACGGCATGGCCGGCAGCATCCAGCCCATCCCCGCCACAATGAAAAATCCGATCAGCACTAATCCTGGTAGCCCCTCGGGCAGGGCAAGGTAGATCCATGTCGCCAGCACAGACCACAGGACGATGGAGCCGACCAGTAGGAATGCACCTATCAATTTGCGGTTACGCTGCGTCATGTGCGGCATCTGGGCTGTTGCGAGGGGCTGGAGAGGGGATTACCACTCCCGCACTTCCATCGGAACCGGAAACAGTGACGTGAACGCTACGCAAGATGCCGCACCGGGCCAGGTCAGTTACGCCAGCGACGCTCTGCGACCCGTGCGCGTTTGGCTCTACGGTCTGGCTGCGTTCGTCCTGCTGATTGTGGTGGTCGGCGGTATCACGCGACTGACAGAGTCCGGGCTCTCCATCACGTCCTGGAAGCCGATCTCCGGCGTTGTGCCGCCTTTGAACCAGGCCGAATGGGAGGCCGAGTTCGAAGCCTATAAGCAGATCCCGCAATATTCCGTTCTCAACTCCTGGATGACTCTGGACGACTTCAAGTTCATTTTCTTCTGGGAATGGTTCCACCGCTTGATCGCGCGTTTCCTGGGCGTCCTCTTCATTGTGCCCTTTGTGATCTTCCTTGTTCAGAAGCGCTTGCCGCGTGATCTTGCCTGGCCGCTTTTCGGGCTATTCATCTTGGGGGGCTTCCAGGGAGCACTTGGTTGGTGGATGGTATCTTCGGGGCTGACTGAGCTCACGTCCGTGTCCCAATACCGTCTCGCAGCGCATTTGACTGCCGCCAGCCTGCTTTTCATCGCCCTGGTCTATGTTGCACGCTCCATCTCTCCCGGCCGCGTGCTGGGCCGGGTGACGGGCTTCCACATGGGTACGGCCATGGTCTTGCTTGTCGCCGTGATCCTTCAGATTGGGGCAGGGGCCTTCGTGGCCGGCCTTGATGCAGGTATGGGCTACCAGACCTGGCCGTTGATGGACGGTTCCATCATCCCCAACGGCCTCTTCATTATGCAGCCGGCCTGGCGAAACCTGTTCGAGAATGCCCTGACCGTCCAATTCATCCACCGGGGCATCGCCTATCTCATCATTGCTTACATAGGCTGGCTCATCTGGCGCCGTAACAAGGATGGAGGCTTCGGTGGCGTGCATGGCTGGTTGCCACGCATCGGGGCGATTGTCCTTCTGCAGGCAGCTCTTGGGGTGGCGACCCTGCTGGCAGGAGTGCCGATCAGCCTGGCAGTCGGCCATCAGGCACTGGCCTTCATGCTGGCGGGCCTGTCGGTTGCCTATATAGCAGACATGCGGCGTGTGCGGTAATATGATACCGTATTTGTAAGTTATTGATTTCAAACATGAATTTATTGGGTGTTGACGACCTTCGGAATCTCCCCTAGAGAGCCGCTCGAACTGGCCGGTCCATGCGTGGGCCGGCTGCTTGAATCTTAGGGAATTCGATTATGAGCACGTACTCGGCAAAACCGAGCGAGATCGAAAAGAAGTGGGTCCTGATCGACGCCGAAGGGCTGGTCGTGGGTCGTCTGGCTTCGATCATCGCCTCGCGTCTGCGCGGCAAGCACAAGCCTACCTTCACCCCCCATATGGACATGGGTGACAACATCATCGTCATCAACGCCGACAAGGTGAAGCTGACCGGTCGCAAGCTCGATCAGCACCGCTTCTACTGGCACACCGGTTTCCCCGGCGGCATCAAGGACCGCACCGCGCGCGAGCTGCTGGAAGGTCGCTATCCGAACCGCGTCCTCGAGAACGCCGTTCGCCGCATGATGCCGGGTGGCCCGCTGACCCGCGCCCAGCTCAAGAACCTGCGCGTCTATGCCGGTACCGAGCATCCCCATGAAGCGCAGAACCCGACCAAGCTCGACGTCGCTGCGATGAACTCCAAGAACGTCCGGGTGAAGTAATATGGCCGAAACCATCAACTCTCTCGAAGACCTCGGCACCACCGCTGCCGCTCCGGCCGCCAACACCGCGCCGGTCCATGTCCAGAAGCTCGATAGCCTCGGCCGCGCCTATGCTACCGGCAAGCGCAAGAACGCCGTTGCGCGCGTCTGGATCAAGCCGGGCAAGGGCACGCTGACCATCAACGGCCGCGAATTCGCCAAGTACTTCGCCCGTCCGGTGCTGCAGCTCATCGTTAAGCAGCCGATCGTCGCCTCCGAGCGTCTCGACCAGTATGACGTCAACGTCACCGTCGCCGGTGGTGGTCTGTCCGGTCAGGCCGGTGCCGTTCGTCACGGCATCTCCAAGGCTCTCACCTATTTCGAGCCGGCCCTGCGCCCGGTCCTGAAGAAGGGTGGCTTCCTGACCCGCGACAGCCGCGTTGTTGAACGTAAGAAGTACGGTAAGGCCAAGGCCCGCCGTTCCTTCCAGTTCTCCAAGCGCTAAGCTTCGGAACAAATGCTATTGCTGCGAGGGGCCGGGAAACCGGCCCCTTTGCTTTGGAGGTGCCATGTTCAGCCACGTGACAGTGGGAAGCAACGATCTGGAGCGGGCAGGGCGCTTCTACGATGCCGTTCTCCGTCCTCTTGGATTGCGGCGGCGTGAAGTGGAACCCGATGGCGGCCCTCAGGCCCTATGCTGGGTTGGGGCGAAGCCTTACCCGCGCTTTTATGTCTACGAACCATTCGACGGGCAGGCCGCAAGCCCAGGAAATGGATCGATGCTCGCCTTCATTACGCCTTCGCGAGGTGCGGTAGACGAAGCTTACGCCGCCGGCCTCATAAATGGCGGAGGTGACGAAGGTGCTCCGGGTCTCCGTCCGCACTACGCTCCGGACTACTATGGCGCCTATTTGCGGGATCCGGATGGCAACAAGCTTCACCTGGTTCATCGACCCGCACTGCTTGCCTGACCCATGCAAAGTCTCGTCACCCGCTTCCACTTGCTGATTTTGGGCGTGACCATCGCTATTGCCGGTGTCGCCCTGCTCCATGTTCCTGAAGGCTATACCTATCCCGCTCATTGGCAGGGCAGTACGGCCGATTGGCTCTGGCCACGAAATGTCGCCCTGTCCGTCGCACCCTTGATCCAGCTTGTCCTGATGGTTGGATTTTTCTTGCTTGGCGGGCTCTTGACCAAAAACCATCTCGCCAAGACGCGTCACATCCTCGACCCGGCCCTGACACTGCTGCTGGCGGTGGTCGCCGGGTGTGAACTTGGGCTGCTTTTGAGCGGCATCGGATCGGACTTCGATATGTTCCGCATCACTGCCGGTGGTCTGGCCGTGACGCTACTGGTCCTGGCGGTGGTGATCTTCGAAGCGGAGCGCAATTCCTACGCTGGTCTGCGGATGCCTTGGCCAGTTGCCTCCGATCGCGCCTGGACCATAGTGCATCGCACCAGCGGCATAGCCGCCGCTGGCGCAGCACTCAGTTTGGGTTGGCTCGCTTGGATCGATCCTGGGCCTGGCATTCTCGTCCTGGGCATGTCCGCCACCCTGACAGGGTTGCCGCTCCTGGCCGCCCTGGTGACCCTCCTTGTCACCGGCCTGACAAGGGCAGACTCAGGTCCGCGCTAGCGCCAGCTGACCACCAGCTTCTCCAGCCCGTGGAAGTGGTAGACATTGCCGTAGCGCGGCGGCTCGGCGATCCTGAGCTTCGGCAGCCGCTGGAACAGAACGCCCATGGCCTCCTGCAGTTCGATCCGCGCCAGCGGTGCGCCAATGCAGAAATGGATACCGGCGCCGAAGCTGACATTGGCGCCGTCGGTGCGGAACGGATCGAACCGATCCGCATGAGCGAAACGGGCAGGGTCACGATTTGCGGCGCCCAGCATCAGCCCGACCACGTCGCCCTTGCGCAGCGCAATGCCCTCATAGTCCATGTCCATCAGCGCATAGCGCGTGAACAGGTGCAGCGGCGCGTCAAAGCGCAGGCACTCTTCCACAGTCGCCTCGGCCAGCACCGGCGTGGCGAACAGGCTTTGTGGATCCAGCCCGCTTTCTAGGATGGATTTCACCCCGTTGCCGGTCGTGTGCACCGTCGCCTCATGCCCGGCATTGAGCAGCAGGATGGCCGTCGACATCACTTCGTCATCGCTCAGCACATCGCCATCACGATCAGTCGTCAGCATGTGGGTGAGCAAGTCTTCCCTGGGCGACTTCCGCCGTTCCGCTATCACGTCGCGCAGATAGGCCGTGAAATCGGCTGCGGCCCTGTTGGCGTCAAGCTCGGTCTCGCGCGTAACGTTGTACATATACATGGTCACCATGCGGTTGGACCAGTTGAGCAATTGTGGCGCCATTTCCGCCGGCAGGCCGATCATCTCAGCGATTACGATTGCCGGTATCGGCGCGGCAAAGGCCTTGATCAGATCGACGCTCTCCTGGCTCTCGAACTGGTCAATCATCTCATTGGCCAGTTGCCTTATGCGTGGCCGCAACTGTTCCACCTGCCGCGACACAAATGCCCGGTTCACCAGCGTCCTGAGACGCGTATGCGCCGGCGCTTCCAGGTTCAGTAGCGAGTACTTTTCGGTCAGGTCGAAATCAGCCACATGCGGCTTGGGCTCGGGAAGCCCGATCTCTTCGCGGCTCGCTACATGCAGAATGTCCCGCCCGAACCTCTTGTCGCGTAACAAGGCGCTGACCGATTTGAAGTCGGCAAAGCACCAATGACCGTACTCTTCCCAGAAAAATGCCGGGTGGCTTGCAAGTTGCCGGGCGTAGAACGCATAAGGGTTTTGGTAGAAAGTCGGGTCCTGCGGCTGAGCACTGGCGCGCAAACGGTCGGGCACATCGGTGATCGGTTTGATTTGTAGGATAGCGGCCATGGTCTGGAGAGAGTTGGTGGTTTTTGATCGACTGGTCAAATCTAGACCGTTGAGAACCGCCTGCCTATGACCTCCTGCCTTGCTCCCAACGAAAAAATCGCTAGGGAAGATGGCAACGTATTTGAGGAGCCGAACGCGTGAGCGACATCACCTATACCGAGGCCGTCGAGGCCATCTACGCCTCGATCAGCAATGATAATGAGGACCTGGATATCCACATTGCCGCGCTCAAGTCCGCCATGGCTCGCGAGGGTGTCAAGGAAGCGACCTTTGAGACAGCAAAGTTGGCCCAGCCCAATCGTCAGGGCCGCAAGCTCATGCAGGCCTACTTCCGCAAGAAGGGCATTGCTGTCGGTTTTAGTTGACGGTCAACGGTCTACCCGTGCGCTGCAGGCCAATTGTCAGAAGCAGGCTCAGGGCTGCAGCGTTGAACATGGGGAAGGCCGACACGGCCAAGGGCAGAACACCCATGCCGGTATAGAAAAGGCCAACGACCAGATCGACAACCTGGATGCCTAGCATGGCCTGGAGCCAGAGCGGTTCGGCCCGTCCGCGACCCGCCAGCTTCGCCATGGCCACGCCGATCACCAGAAAGCGCGAGGCCAGCATGCCGATGAGGTAGAACGTGTCTGCCGGTGGTGCCGTGAGGCCCATGAGGGCGAAGAACGTCGCTGGCGCCAGAAGGGTGAAGGCCCCCAGGACCAGTTGCGAAGCGGCAAGAATGCCCAAGATCGTGCGCAGATAAGTCATGTCCGGTGTCCTTTGCGTTTCAGATTGCCGGACCTTAGAATTGGGGCTATACAAAAGGAAGTAATTACAAAAAGTATAGCGACTTGGTTCAGCTTCTTGAGACCTGCCAGCCAGATTGTCCCGTTGCGGCCGCGGCCTCCGTACTCGACGGCAAATGGACGACATTAATTTTTCGCGAATTGCTGGCCGGCACGCGCCGTTACAGCGAACTGCAGCGCGCCTTGGTTGGGGTAACGCCGAGGATGCTGGCGCTCAGGCTCGCCGAGCTAGAGAGGCACGGACTTGTCCACAAGACGATCTATCCGACCATTCCGCCCAAGACCGAGTATGCGCTGACCTCCCTGGGGCGTGCGGCTGAACCCGTTATTGTGGCCATGGCGCAGTTCGGTCGTTCCGTGCAGGCCACACAGGGAACGGATCCCGTTCACCCTGCGGGCAAATGATCGGCACACGACTATTGAAGCCTGCCTCATTGCCGCCTATCTGTGCCTTTACCGCCCGTTAAGGCGGCATCGCCTGCAATCGGCCCGTCGCGCCGATTCGATTTTCCGGCAAGCCGGTCTGCCCCTCCGAGTGCGCGTTCGGGGCAGGGGCCTGTCCAACCAACCAAGCCTTCCATCCGGACCGCGACCCGGGGCAAGGCCAAGGGGCAAAATATATGCGGGATCCGCACGATCTTTACATGAACACGCTCGTTCCCATGGTGGTCGAGCAGTCGAACCGTGGCGAACGCGCCTTCGACATCTACTCGCGCCTCCTGCGCGAGCGCATCATCTTTGTGACCGGCGTGGTCGAGGACAATATGGCCTCGCTCATCGTCGCCCAGCTTCTGTTCCTCGAATCAGAGAACCCGAAGAAGGAAATCGCCATGTACATCAACTCGCCCGGCGGCGTGGTGACGGCAGGCCTTTCCATCTACGACACCATGCAGTTCATTCGCCCGGCCGTTGCGACCATGGTCATGGGCCAGGCGGCATCCATGGGCTCTCTGCTGCTGGCAGCAGGCGAAGCCGGCATGCGTTCGAGCTTGCCGAACTCGCGTGTCATGGTTCACCAGCCGTCCGGCGGCTTCCAGGGTCAGGTCACCGACATTCTGATTCATGCCAAGGAAGTCGAGGGTTTGAAGCGTCGCCTTAATCAGATCTATGAAAAGCACACCGGCCGCTCTTACGAAGAGATCGAGAACGCACTTGAGCGCGATCGCTTCCTCTCGCCGGAAGAAGCCAAGGCTTTTGGTCTGATCGACAACGTGATGGAAAAGCGCGCCGTGCCGGAGGCATCCGCCTGACTTGGTCCGCGTTAAGCACAATGCTGATGCGCCGTGGACTGTGATCCAAGCGCAATTGCACGGAGCCGGAACGGCCTTTAAGGTCGTTTCGGCTTAGACTTTCTTTATGCCTTGAGCGTTAGCCTGCCTGTTAACGCTTGAATTTGGGGGCGCTCAGCTCCCGGGAGTGACTGGATGTCCAAAGAGACCACCAACGGCGAAACCTCCAAGAACACGCTTTACTGCTCGTTCTGCGGCAAGTCGCAGCACGAAGTACGCAAGCTGATCGCCGGTCCGACAGTATTCATCTGCGATGAATGCGTTGAACTGTGCATGGACATCATCCGCGAAGAGAACAAGACCTCCATGGTCAAGTCCTCCGAGGGCGTGCCCACCCCTGCAGAAATCTGCAAGGTGCTGGACGACTACGTCATCGGCCAGGGCCGCGCCAAGCGCGTCCTCTCCGTGGCTGTCCACAACCACTACAAGCGCCTGCACCACGCCCAGAAGAATCAGGATGTTGAGCTCTCCAAGTCCAACATCATGCTGATTGGCCCCACCGGGTCGGGCAAGACGCTACTGGCCCAGACCATGGCCCGCATCCTCGATGTGCCCTTCACCATGGCTGACGCCACCACGCTTACCGAAGCCGGATATGTCGGCGAGGACGTGGAAAACATCATCCTCAAGCTTCTGCAGGCCGCCGACTACAATGTCGAAAAGGCTCAGCGCGGCATCGTCTATATCGACGAGGTCGACAAGATTTCCCGCAAGTCGGACAATCCCTCGATCACCCGTGACGTCTCGGGCGAGGGTGTGCAGCAGGCCCTGCTCAAGATCATGGAAGGCACCGTCGCCTCCGTGCCCCCCCAGGGTGGTCGCAAGCATCCGCAGCAGGAATTCCTGCAGGTTGATACCACCAACATCCTGTTCATCTGCGGCGGCGCCTTTGCCGGTCTTGAAAAGATCATTTCGGCGCGTGGCGAGGGTTCGGGTATCGGCTTTGCTGCGACCGTCAAGGATCCGAACGATCGCCGCGTCGGTGAACTGCTTGCCGAGGTCGAACCCGAAGATCTGGTCAAGTTCGGTCTGATCCCCGAGTTCATCGGTCGTTTGCCGGTTCTGGCCACGCTGGAAGATCTCGATGTGCCCGCGCTCATCGAAATCCTCACCCAGCCCAAGAACGCTCTGGTCCGTCAGTATCAGCGCCTGTTCCAGATGGAAGAGATCGAATTGACCTTCCACGAAGATGCCCTCAAGGCCATCGCCGAGAAGGCCATCGAGCGCAAGACCGGCGCTCGCGGCCTCCGCTCGATCATGGAAGGCATCCTGCTGGACACCATGTATGACCTGCCTTCGCTCGAAGGCGTAGAGGAAGTCGTCATCAGCGAAGATGTGGTCAAGGGCAAGGACGTGCGTCCGCTCTATATCTATTCCGAGCGCAAGAAGGACGAGGCGCCGGCAACGGCCTGATCCAACGTCCATTCAATACGAAAACGCCGGGCCTCGCGCCCGGCGTTATTGTTTGAAGAGCTGTGATCTCGGAAGACCTCATGGGGAGGCGCGCGAAGCGCCTCGGGCCACGAGGTCGTGGCGCGTCAGGCCACCCGCATTCCCATCTCCACTCCGCCCAGCAGGGCCCCGTAGAGATCTTTGGGATTGCCGAGATCAGGCACGAGGTCGAGCCGCTTGCCGCGGCCTTCCATCAAGTCGTGCACCAGCCGCAGCGCCGAAAAGTCTTCGACAGCAAAACCGACCGAGTCGAAAACCGTGACAGCATTGGTATCGGTTCGCCCGGCCTTGCGCCCGGTCTCAACCTCCCAAAGCTCAGTCACTCCAAACTCGGCGCCCATCTGCTGGATTTCGCCTTCGATCCGCGTCTGTGGCGTGAATTCCACGAAGACCTGCGCATCGTCGAGAATGTTGCGATCGAGTTCAGTCTTGCCCGGGCAGTCGCCGCCAATCGCGTTGATATGTACGCCCGGTTTGAGCATATCCCGCGAAACCAGTGCCTGCCGGCCTTTGACGGCCGTGCAGACGGTAACCATATCTGCACCGGCCACCGCCGGCTCGACAGACGACGCTGCCCGCAGCGTCAGCCCAAACCCGGCGGCGTTGCGCATATACTTTTTCACCACTGCCGGGTCGGGGTCGAACACCACGACCTCCTTGATGCCCAGCACTTCTTGGAAGGCGAGCGTCTGGAATTCCGACTGGGCGCCCGCGCCGATCAGCGCCATCACCCGGCTCTCCGGCCGCGCCAGCAGCTTTGCTGCATAGGCCGAGGTCGCCGCCGTCCGCAGAGCCGTCAGCAGCGTCATCTCGCTGATCAGCAGGGGATAGCCTGTGGCGACATCCGACAGCACGCCGAAGGCGGTGACCGTCAGCTTGCCCTGTTTCGGGTTGCCCGGATGCCCGTTCACATATTTGAAGCTGTAGAGTGCCCCATCGCTGGTGGGCATCAGCTCGATCACGCCGATCGGCGAATGGCTGGCAATCCGCGGCACCTTTTCAAACTGCCCCCAGCGGGCAAAGTCGTCTGCCAGGTACTCGACCAGCCGCCGCAGGAAACGGCGCGGGCCCATGGTACCGACCATTTTGCTTAGATCGTTCACACCGACGAATTGGGTCATGGGTCTGCTCCTAGCCATTGCTGCTCTGGGCGGTGAGGGCCTCGCGTGCAGTCCGGCGGGGCATGATCTGCCGGCCGAACAGGCTCGCTGTCAGGTCCACCAGCAACCTTGCGCTCATGCCGGCATGGTCGAGGATCGGGTTGAGTTCGACGATGTCGAGCGACCCCATCAAGTTGCTGTCATGGATCATCTCCATGGCCAGATGTGCCTCACGGAAGGTCAATCCTCCGGCCACGGGCGTACCCGCGCCGGGCGCGATGGAGGGATCGACGGCATCGACGTCCAGGCTCACATGCAGATGTCCGTCGTCTGCGGCGACGCGCTCGAGCACTTCGCGGATCAACGCAACCGTTCCTGTTTCATCGATCCGGCGCATGTCGATCACATCGACACCACGTCGCTCAAGCAATTCCCGCTCTGGCCGGTCGATATCGCGGGCGGCGAATATGGTGACGTTTTTTGGGTCGATCCGGCCGCGCCAACCGCCGTCGAATTGCGGACCGAAATCGGGTTCGCCACACGCCAGAGCCAGTGGCATCCCATGAAGATTGCCCGTCTCGGATGTGGCCGGCGTGTTGAAATCTCCATGCGCATCAATCCACAGGACATGGACCGGCTTGCCCTTTGCCACTCCAAAGCGTGCGACGCCGCTTAAGGTCCCCATGGCGATGGAATGGTCGCCTCCCAGGAAGACGGGCTGACGGCCGCCGGAGAGGCTCGCATAAGCGGCCTCGCTGCTTTGCTTGGCCAAGGCGAGCACTTCGGCCTCCCGGGCTTCGGACAAGCGCCAGGGTAGGGCAGGATCGCTTCGCCGCGGGCGAACCAGGTCGCCAAGGTCTGCCACATCATGGCCTTGCGCAGCGATTGCTTCGCCAATGCCGGCGATGCGCAGCGCTTCCGGTCCCATGCCGCATCCACGGCAAGATGCGCCCGCGTCCGTAGGGACACCAATCAGGTCGATGCGCTTGAAGCTGGGGTCCATTGGGGTGCCTCTCCTTGTTGCAGCTCAGTGTGCGCCAGCCAGGTGATGACGAAAAGTCAGAAATGTGCTAGATTTGCGAATGGAACTTCGCATTCTGATAAGCAGAGATGAGCAAAATGGTTCTCGACGACCTCGACCACCGTCTGATCGCGCTTCTTCGCAGCAATGCGCGCTTGCCCATCGCCAAGCTCGCGGCCCATCTCGGGGTTTCGCGTGCCACCGCCAAGGCACGTTTGGACAGGTTGGTGGAGGGTGGGGCTATTGCCGGCTTCACAGTGGTGACGGCGACTGCTCAGAGCCATGGCGTGCGGGCCATCACCATGATTGAGGTCGAGACAAAGCGAGAGGATGCGGTGCTCAAGCGTCTCATGGGCATCCCCGAACTGCGCCAGCTTCACACCACAAATGGTCGCTGGGACTATATTGCCGAGCTGGAGGCTGCCGACGTTGCCGCCTTTGACGAATTGCTGCGCACCATCCGGCAGATCGAAGGCATCGGCGCCACCGACACCTCAATTTTGCTCAAGGCACGCAAGGTCGCCCGCTAGGGTGCGAAACGGCCCCTTTTCTGGCCATGGGCACATCGGTGTTGCCGGATTTTTGGCATATCTCCTGTGCGTTGTGGGGCCAACGTTCACAAAACCGCAAAGCTTGACTTGCGGGCAGGGTGGTCCACCCTATTTATTAACCTGAATCGCCCAGCCTCTAGGGACTGGGCAGTCGCAATACGGGCGCGCTACCACTTCCTCCCTCCGGCGCGCCCCGGAAAGGAAATGTGATGTCGGAAGTTACCTCCACCGGCGAAACGAGCCGGGATCGGGTTTACCCGGTCCTCCCCCTGCGCGACATCGTCGTCTTCCCCGGCATGATCGTGCCGCTGTTCGTCGGCCGCGAGAAGTCGGTCAAGGCGTTGGAAGAAGTGATGCGCGACGACAAGCACATTCTCGTCGTGACGCAGAAAAATGCGCAGGATGATGACCCTGCCCCTGATCAGATCTACCCCACTGGCACCATTGCCACCGTGCTGCAGCTGCTCAAGCTCCCGGACGGCACAGTCAAGGTTCTGGTGGAAGGGCTGCATCGTGCCACCATCGACAACTACCTGCAGACTGAGGAGTATTTCGAGGCCGAGGCCTCCATGCTCCCTGAGCCTGAGGAAGATGCCACCGAGATCGAGGCGCTCGCTCGCTCGGCCCAGTCTGAGTTCGAGAATTACGTCAAGCTCAACAAGAAGATCTCGGCCGAAGTCGTCGCCGCCGTCGGGCAGATCGAGAATGCCAGCAAGCTGGCCGATACCATTGCCAGCCATCTCGTCATCAAGATCCCCGAAAAGGAAGATCTGCTGCAGACTGTGTCGGTCATCGAGCGCCTGCAGAAGGTCATCGGCCTGATGGAAGGCGAGATTGGAGTCTTGCAGGTCGAAAAGCGCATCCGCTCCCGTGTCAAGCGGCAGATGGAAAAGACGCAGCGCGAATACTACCTCAACGAGCAGATGAAGGCGATCCAGCGCGAGTTGGGCGATGGCGAAGACGGCGCCAACGAGGTCACCGAACTTGAAGAGCGAGTGGCCAAGACCAAGCTTTCAAAAGAAGCGCGGGCAAAGGCCGAAGGCGAGATCAAGAAGCTCAAGGGCATGAGCCCGATGTCGGCCGAAGCCACGGTTGTTCGTAACTACCTTGATACGCTTCTGGGCCTGCCCTGGGGCAAGAAGTCCAAGGTCAAGCGCGATCTCGCCCTTGCCGAAAAAGTGCTGGATGCCGACCACTACGGCCTCGAAAAGGTCAAGGAGCGCATCCTTGAATACCTTGCTGTGCAGGCGCGTACGGGCACGCTCAAGGGTCCGATCCTCTGCCTCGTCGGACCTCCGGGTGTCGGCAAGACCTCACTGGGCAAGTCGATCGCCAAGGCGACCGGCCGCGAATTCGTGCGCATGGCACTCGGCGGCGTCCGTGATGAAGCTGAAATCCGTGGCCATCGCCGCACCTATATCGGCTCCATGCCTGGCAAGATCATCCAGTCGCTGAAGAAGGTGGGCAAGAACAATCCGCTCTTCCTGCTCGACGAAATTGACAAGATGGGCCAGGACTTCCGCGGCGACCCGTCTTCGGCTCTGCTCGAAGTGCTAGATCCGGAACAGAACAACACGTTCTCCGATCACTATCTGGAGGTCGATTTTGACCTTTCGGATGTGATGTTCGTCACCACCTCGAACACGCTCAACATTCCCGGCCCGTTGATGGACCGCATGGAGATCATCCGCCTCTCCGGCTATACCGAAGAGGAAAAGCATGCGATTGCCAAGCAGCACCTGATCCCGGAAGCGGCCAAGGAAAATGGCATCGCCCATGGCGAGTTCGTGCTCTCCGACGAGATGCTGATGAAGGTCATTCGCGGCTATACCCGCGAAGCCGGCGTCCGCAACCTCAAGCGCGAAATCTCCAAGCTGATGCGAAAGGCCGTGACCGACATCGTTCGCACCAAGGTCAAGTCGATCGAGATCACTGAGGAGAAGCTCGCCGAATATCTCGGTCCGCAGATCTTCAAGCATGGCGAGATCGAGGCCGAAGCGCAGGTGGGCCTGGTGACTGGCCTCGCCTGGACCTCGGTTGGTGGCGAAATGCTGACCATCGAAGGCGTGATGACGCCGGGCAAGGGCCGCATGTCGGTGACCGGCAACATCAAGGAAGTGATGAAGGAATCGCTGACCGCCGCCCAGGCCTATGTGAAGTCCCGCTGCATCGACTTCGGCATCAAGCCACCCATGTTCGATACGCGCGACATTCACGTTCACCTGCCCGAAGGCGCCACCCCCAAGGATGGTCCCTCGGCTGGTATTGGGCTGGCCACCGCTATCGTTTCGGTAATGACCGGCATTCCCGTCCGCAATGATGTCGCCATGACCGGTGAGATCACGCTGAGGGGCAGGGTGCTGCCGATCGGCGGTCTCAAGGAGAAGCTATTGGCGGCCCTGCGCGGCGGCATCAAGACCGTGCTGATCCCCGAAGAGAATGTCCGCGACCTCCAGGATATCCCGGACATCGTCAAGGAAGGCATGGAGATCGTTCCGGTCAGCCGCATGGACCAGGTCATCGAGCGTGCGCTGGTGCGCAAGCCCGAACCGATCGAGTGGGATTTCGATGCAGAACCCGCCGTGGCGGCCAAGGCGGATCCGGCCGACGACGCCGGCGCCAGTGTGACGCACTGATCGCTGCTTCCACGTCACAAGAATGGCGGCCCCGGGGCCGCCATTTTCATTTCTGCGTCTGGTTTCGCGGAATGTAGAGGTGCTCGACGCCAATATTTGCTGGCACATATTTGCCGCGGTGCAGCCAGAACTGCTCGCCACATGCTGCCCGGGCCATTTCCACCATGGCATGCATCTGTGAGACGTCTCGAGACGTCATCTCGACCCACACAAACCCGCGCCCCGAGACGGGGTCGCGGGTGAACCGCACGCCGATACCCTGTCCGGGCATCAGCTTCATTTCCGGCAGGTGCCGCCTGAGCTTGGCGACGAACTCCGCAGCATGCGTATCGGGAACGCATACCTCCATATTGCGCACCCGCCGCCGCGTATCACGGAAGAATTTGCCGAGCAGACGCTTCGCCGGAACACCTGTCCAAGGTGCCAGCACCCTCTCCGAGGTGCCTACGATCCGCTGTCGCCCGCGCATGCGCAGATTGAGCAGCAGCTTCTGGATCCAGTGCGGCGATCCGCGCATCGGTGGAAACGGCCGCCTGTCGCCCGGCTCGACGCCCTCGACCGGGTTGACATTGTAGACCATCAATTCGTGACTGCGCGGATACCAGTGGACGGTGGTGCTGAAATTGACGCGGTATTCGCCGGCGACGTAATCCTCCAGCCGGCTCTCCCTTTGCCATTCTATGCTGTTTGCGAGCAGCTGGTTGGGGCGGCAGCGAAAGGTGACTTCAGTCACCACAATGCCGCCATCGCCGCGCAATCTGTCCCAGCTTGCCTCGTCACGCGTGGAGAAAACCTCTTCCCCGCGGCTGTCGACGAACCGGATAGCCATGATCACATCATAGACGGAGATATGTTCGGCGCTGCTGCCATGCACTTCGGCAAAGAAGCAGGCCCCTGCAGAGATGTCGACGAATTCGGGCAATGTCGCCAGGGTCAATCCGCGCGGAACCAGATAATCCAGAATGTCGCGTAGGGTTGTGCCGGCCTTGACCGTCAGGGCATCGCCTTCCAGCCCGACAATGCCGGCATAGTGCTCCATGACCAGCTGATCGGTCTGCTTGCGATCGTTGAACCACAGGAAGTATCCACGCCCAATGGCGTGATACGGCTTGCCGCTGCGAACCGTGTTCCGGATGTCGTCCAGCGTTCGTGCTTGTACGACCCGGGCAGGGGGCTCGAAAAAATCGTCCAATGTTCGTCCGGTCGTGATTCCGCTGAGCGACCGTACCTTCTCTGAAGCAACCCGCACGTCATGCGACAAGAACCACAACGTAGAGGGGATGACCCCGCCCGCCACACTGCTCACCCAATCGGGCAGCAGCAATATCGAGCGGTTGGCGAGCTTGGCTGCGTGCCGGAAATAGTCGTCGGACCTGACATCGAGGTCACCGAGATTGACGACCTCATTTGATACGCCGCGCTCGATCAGAGCGAGAAGTTGAGCGGCCAGGTCCTCAACATGAACCAGATTGATCGTACGGCCCCTGAGGCCGATCGGCGCGACCCGCATGGCTCCGACAATGCCGCTCGACCAGGCCATGCCGGGTCCCATGACCATTGTTGGCCGGACGATGAGATAGTTGATCTTCCTGCTGGTACAGGCCTCTATGACACTGGCCTCTTCGGCCATCTTCAGCCGGGTGTAGGCGTCCAGTTTCCCGGTCTCGACCAGGACCGCGTCCTCGCTCTGGTGTGGCGCATTGATCGGATCAAGTGCGGCATAGACCACCTGCGAGCTAAAATAGACAAAGAGCCTGCAGCGTTCCGGCGACAGCAGCTCCAGCAGCCTTTCGGTCGTGGCGCGATTGGTCTCTATGAAGCGCTTGCCCCGCGCCTTGCTGTTGAGCGCAGCATGGACGACAACGTCCGCCGCGGCGACCGCCGAGGCCAGATCACTGCCATTGCTGAACTGCACGGCTTGGATGCCGGGTGGCACTCCGGCCGGGGGGCTCCGATAAACCGCTGTGACCGAATGACGGTCCGAGAAGCTTTTTGCGAGCTGGCGGCCAATGCCGCCACCAGCCCCGACGAGGCAGATATTCATCGGCCGGGTGTCGGCCTGAACGGGCCCGGAGGCGCTCTCCGGCGAGATGTGTTCGCGCCGATTCACCCCGTAACCGGATAGCGCCGCGCGCCCGCCTCGGCAGCCTCTATCGTCGTCTCGATGAACCGCGCCGCGGTCTCCAGCCCTTTTTCTTCCGATAGAATGCGGCCAATACTCTTCGCATTGGCGGCCATGGCCTTGTTGTTGGTCAATTCAAACAAGGCCTTGGCCAGAATTTCTGGTGTGATCGCGCGCAGGCGCACCGGAGCAGGGCCGCATCCCAGTGCTCTCACGCGCCGGCCCCAATAGCGCTGATCATAGGCCTGGGGCACGGTGAAGGTTGGTTTGCCCGCCCGCAGTCCCGCGGCAGTCGTTCCCGCGCCGCCATGATGAACAACCGCCGACACCAGCGGGAAAAGCATGTCATGGGGGGCCTCGGCCACGGCGAACACGGTGTTCGGCAAATCGGCCGGGTTGATCCCGCCCCAGCCCCGCGCAACGATGGCCCGGCCGCCCCACTGCTCCAGCGCGGACCGCAGCAATTGCGTATTGCGCTCGGCCCCGAACGGCATTGAGCCGAAACCGATATAGACTGGCGGCGGGCCAGCATCCAGAAAGGCCTGAAGTTCTGGTGATGGCGTCCAGCCGCTGATGTCGTCCAGAAACCAGAATCCAGTCACCACCGCAGTCTGTGGCCAGTCGCGCGGGCGCGGCGATACAGTGGCGGAAAAATTGTAGAGTGTCGGGATGTTGTTGCCATTGCTGTCCTTGAACAGCCCACCGCGCTTGCGTGGCCCCAAGCCCATCAACTGCTTGCGCACCCGGTCTCGCGGCATGTCGTAATAGGCCTGCTGCAAGTTCATCGCAATGTAGCTGAGCTTGTTGAAGGTGGGCCCCAGATCAGGCACCTCATAGGCGCAAATGGGGAATTCCCTGGTCGGGTTCAGCGGCTGCATCGCCGTCATGATCACGGGGATATCCAACGCTTCAGCGATGTCTATGCCGAAGCTGGTATTGATGTTGACCACGATCGCGTCGGCACCTTGGGACATTGCCCATGCGTTGCGCGCCGCCCGCTCCACCAACGCCTGGCCTTCCCGCAGCAGCGCCGGAAAATGGTGCAGCTTCATCTGGCTGATTGCGTTGTCGAAGCGTGATTCCTGCAACCAATCCTGGATCTTGGTGCCCAGGGAGTGGAACTCCACCCCGTGCGACGTCACCAGCTCCTCAAAGTCCGCATTGGTGCCCAATACGACGTCGTGACCGTCTTCCTTTAGGGTCTTGGCCAGCGCAAGATAGGGCCGGACGTCACCCGAAGTGCCGATTGTTGCGATTGCGACGCGTTTTCCCATGCACCTATCCGAGCAGCCCAGGCCGCGCTTCGGCCGACAAGGTGATTACATGTAAAGGCCGCCTGGCATTTACAAGACTTGTCCGAGGCCATAATAAGACGCTAACCACGGTTGGGTGGTATCAGAAGTCTTTTCTGAAGGGCAAGAGACATGGCGTCCCCGTTCACTGTTGCATGGTTTGGAGCTTTGCTCGCCGGCACACCGGTGGCGGCTCGCGGCGCGGCGGCAGCAAGCGCCCGATAGCTCTTCCCGATGGCCACCTGGTGGCCGGGAAGAGCCGAATAGATATGTCGTCGGCCCGCTTGGGCCGCTTAACCTGCATAAAACCATAATTCCGCGATAATTGGCCTCACATGACAAGAGGCGTGGCGCTTTGGCGCGTCGCGGCCCAGCTACAGGTCCGAGGGACCTCCGAGGAAATAATGAGCGAAGTCTTCCATCGCATCCGCCGTCTGCCACCCTACGTGTTCGAGCACATCAACCCGATCAAGGCCAAGGCGCGCGCCGAGGGCGTTGACATTATCGATCTGGGCATGGGCAATCCCGACCTGCCCACACCTGAGCACATCGTCAACAAGCTCAAGGAAACCGTGCTCGATCCGCGCACCCACCGCTATTCGACGTCCAAGGGCATACCCGGGCTCCGCAAGGCGCAGGCCAGCTATTACGGTCGCCGCTTCGGTGTGAAGCTCAATCCCGACACCCAGGTCGTGGCGACCCTTGGGTCAAAGGAAGGCTTTGCCAATATGGCGCAAGCCATTACCGCTCCAGGCGACGTGGTCCTTGTGCCCAACCCCACCTATCCCATTCACTCCTTCGGCTTCATTATGTCGGGCGGCGTGGTGCGCTCCATGCCGGCTGATCCGAACGAAGACTTCATGCGCTCGCTCGATCGTGCTGTGCGCCATTCCATTCCCAAGCCGATCGCACTGGTCCTGAACTATCCGGCGAACCCGACCGCCTACACTGCAGACCTCGATTTTTACACCGAGGTCGTCAAGTACTGTAAGGCCAACGACATCTTCATCCTGTCCGATCTCGCCTATTCCGAGATCTATTTCGATGACGTGCCGCCGCCATCGGTGCTGCAGGTTCCCGGAGCCATGGATATCGCGGTGGAGTTCACCTCGATGTCCAAGACCTATTCCATGCCCGGCTGGCGTGTCGGATTTGCCGTCGGCAACGAGCGCCTGATCGCCGCCCTGGCGCGCGTGAAATCCTATCTCGACTACGGTGCCTTCACTCCCATTCAGGTCGCAGCCGTTGCTGCATTGAATGGGTCGGATTCGGTGGTCGACGAGGTCCGCAAGATTTACAAGCACCGCCGCGACGTCATGGTGGAAAGCTTTGGACGCTCTGGCTGGACCATTCCGGTGCCGCGCGCCACCATGTTTGCCTGGGCCCCGATCCCAGATCAGTTCGCCCATCTCGGCTCGCTCGAATTTGCCAAGCTGCTGGTGCAGGAAACTGGCGTTGCGGTGGCCCCGGGCGTCGGTTTCGGCGAATATGGTGACCAGTACATCCGTCTCGCCTTTGTCGAGAACGAGCAACGCATTCGCCAGGCCGCCCGCAACGTCAAGAAGCTGCTCGGCGCCAAGACCGGGCAGGGCAATGTGGTGCCTCTCAAGGCCTGACATAATCGGAGTGTCGAACTCCGAAAATAATACATGACAAATGATATCACCTTTTGTATGGAGACTCGTCTCCGTGCAAAGGGTGGTTCATGTCCGTACATTCGCTAGTCTTTTCCGTAGCCATTGCCTTGGGCACGGCTGTTGCCGCCCAGGCGCAATCCTTTCCCGTCACGATTGCGCATGCTCATGGCGAAACTGTCATTCCCGCTGAACCGCAGCGCATTGTCACTTGGGGCTGGAGCAATGAGGACGTCGTCATCGCCCTTGGCGTGACGCCGGTCGGTATGCCCTTTCAGTCATACGGCGGCGGCGACAACGGTATTCACGAATGGGTGGAGGAGGCGTTGGCTGCTTCCGGCGCCCAGACGCCGACCATTCTCGACGCCGGTGGAGAACCACCGATAGAGCAGATTGCCGCTCTGGATCCCGACGTCATCATCGCGGCCTATTCGGGTATCACCGAGGACCAATACGCGCTGCTTTCTGGCATTGCGCCCACTGTCGCCTATACCGGAGCGCCCTGGTCAACCTCTTGGCAGGACCTGACCCTGATCATCGGCAAGGTCCTCGGCAGGGAGGATGAGGCTCAGGCTCTCGTCTCCAAGACAACCGCCTGGGTCGAGGCTGAATTCGCGCGCTATCCGGAGCTCAAGGACGTCACATTCGCCAGCGCAAACGATTATGATGGCTCTATGGCCGTCTATGCGCCGCTGGACGCTCGAATGAAGTTCCTGACCGATTTCGGCATGGTCATGAACCCGAGCGTCGCTGCCATGGCGCCCGGAGACGATGCCTTCTATTACCCACTCAGCTATGAGCTCTTTGACCAGCTCGAAGCCGATATCTTCATCACCTATCACGAAGAACGGTCGGCCCTGGACGCTTGGCTGGCGACACCCGCCGCAAAGACCTATCCGCCGATCGCCAATGGCGGTTTGGCGGCCCTTGTGGGTACCGAAAACGTGGCCTCCGTTTCTCCGCCCAGCGTTCTTTCTCTGCGCTGGGGTCTGCCGCGCTATCTCGAAGTGCTCGCCGCCGCGGCACGAAACGCCCAGAACTAGGAGCGACACCAATGCGCAGTATTCTTGCCGCAGCCCTGTTCGCGACAGCCAGCGCTGCAATGCCGGCGTCTGGTGTTGAGGCCTTTCCCGTAAGTATCGAGCATGCGCTCGGCACCACAATCATTGTGTCGGAGCCAGAGCGCGTTGTTACCTGGGGTTGGTCGGCTCAGGATGTCGTCATTGATTTGGGTATACAGCCCGTCGGCATGCCGTTCTTCGCTTATGGCGGCGGCGATGACGGCATCCTGCCTTGGACGGAGGAACTCCTCGCCGAGAAGGGCATGGAAATGCCCACTGTCCTGCCCAACGCTTCAGAAGTGCCCCTCGAAGCCATTGCTGCCCTAGGGCCCGATGTGATCATCGCGCCCTATTCTGGTCTGACGGAAGACGAATATGCGGCACTGAGCCAGATTGCCCCGGTGGTCGCTTTTCCAGAGCGCGCATGGTTCGCCAGCTGGCAGCAGGTCGTGTCCACGACCGGCCGGGCCCTAGGCCGTTCGGAGCAGGCCGATGCCCTAATCGCAGATACCATGGACTGGATGATCGAGCAGCGGAACGCCTATCCGGATATCGAAGGAACGGTCTTTGCCAACATCGTCAATCGAAATGACGGCCAGGTGTCTGTCCGTATCGCCGGAGACCCTCGTGTTCAGCTATTTGCCGATATCGGTATGGTTCCCGCAGGAGAAGCTGAAGGCGGTGCACTGGTGGACACCAGAATTGCCTACCTGCTGAGCTACGAGAACTTCGATACGATTCCAGCAGACATGCTACTGAGCTTCTTCTCCAACCAGCAATCAGCGGATGAGTTCTTTGCCATGGACCTCATCCAGCTCTCGCCGCTGGTGCAGAAGGGCGCTTATACAATCCTGGTCGGGGACGAACTGACCATGGCGGTCAGTGGCGCCATCACCCCAGCTTCGCTTCGTTGGGGTTTCCCCGAGGTGATCGCCGAAGTGGGGCGGGCGGCCGCCGCCGCCAGGTCCGAATAGGCGCTAGCGTTGGGCTGATCGCCGGATCGGCCCAATTTCCTACTACAACTCCTATTGACGGCTAGGCGAATTCCTATGCACATGGCGGCACCATGAGCGATATCCAGTCTTTCCGCCAAGCCGTTGAATCCTTCATCTCCGCCCGGGGGTGGACGCCGACCCGTTTCGGCCGCATCGTGGCGGGCGACCCGCTATTCGTTTTCGACCTCAGAGATGGTCGCGAGCCGCGCAGCGAAACGCGCGCGCGCATCCTCAAGGCCATGACTGAGCTGGGGGATACGGACCGGCAGGCACCGCTGAGGGTTGGCGTTGCCGGACTGGGTAATGTGGGCGCGACGCTGGTGCGTATCCTGCAGAAGGATGGCGCCGAGCTGACGCGAAAGCTTGGCCGGCAATTGGAGGTCGTGGCGGTTGCGGCGCGCTCACGCTCCCGCGACCGCGGCATAGACATTTCCGGCCTGGAATGGTTCGACGACCCGGTGGCTCTGGCCAAATGGGACGGTATCGATCTTTTTGTCGAACTGATCGGCGGAGAGGATGGTCCGGCCTTTGCCTCGGTGAAAGCGGCGCTGGAGATCGGACGGCCGGTGGTCACGGCAAACAAGGCGTTGCTCGCCAAGCATGGCGTTACCCTGGCACGGCTGGCCGAGGAATCAGGTGCACAGCTGGGATTTGAAGCGGCGGTTGCCGGCGGCATTCCCGTCATCAAGACATTGCGCGAAGGCCTGGGCTCGGCCCGCATCGCCAAGGTCTTTGGCATCATGAACGGCACCTGCAACTATATCCTGACGCGCATGGGCAATGAGGGCATCTCCTTTGCCGATTGCCTCAAGGATGCACAGGCACTCGGTTATGCCGAAGCCGACCCAACCTTCGACGTGGAAGGCTTTGACACAGCACACAAGCTCTCCATCCTGTCCACGCTGTGCTTCGGCTACGAGATCGCGCCGGACAAGATGCGGGTTGAGGGTATCTCCAGGATTACCCAGCACGATATACAGGTCGCGGCCGAACTCGGCTACAAGATCAAACTGCTGGGCATTGCCGAACGCACTAATGGTGGTATCGAGCAACGCGTTCATCCCACCTTTGTCCCAAAGGGCAGCGCCATTGCCGGTGTGGATGGCGTGATGAATGCCGTAGCGCTCGAAACCGACCATGTCCACGAATTGCTGCTGGCCGGCCCGGGCGCAGGCGGTCCGCCCACTGCCTCGTCTGTGCTCTCGGATATTCTCGATATTGCCCGCGGCACGCGGGTGCCACCGCTTGGCGTCCCCAGCGACGAATTGCTGCCCTATCGCGAGGCGCCTGATCGTGCCCATGAAGGCGGCTTCTACATTCGCCTCAGTGCCAAGGACGTGCCCGGTGCCCTTGCGGCCATTGCGACCCGCATGGGGGAAAAGTCCATCTCCATCGATAGTGTCATCCAGCGGTCGGATTTGAGTGCCAAGGCTGTCGCACCCGATGGCTCGCCAACGCGTACCGTGGTGATGATTACTCAACAGACTTTGGAATCATCGGTGCGCGAAGCGCTTGCACAGATCGCCGATGATGGGTTCATAGTCGGCGAACCGCAATTGATCCGCATAGAGAAGCTCTGAGCCTGGCTTGAGCTTCGGGGGAAGACATGAAGCTCAGCAAGGTCGTGGACGGCAAAAGCCCGGCAAACCTGCATCGTACCCTGACACTCGAAATGGTGCGGGTCACGGAGCGCGCGGCAATCGCGGCTGCCGAGTGGCGTGGCAAAGGCAATGAAAAGGCCGCCGACGAAGCAGCGGTCTCAGCCATGAAGGCTGAACTGGACGAAGTTGCCATATCCGGCCGCATTGTCATCGGCGAAGGCGAGCAGTTCGAGTGCGACGATCTCTATGTCGGCCAATCCGTCGGTATGGGGCAGGGGCCCGAGGTCGATATCGCGGTCGACCCGCTCGAAGGTGTCACCCTCTGCGCCAAGAACCAGCCTGACTCGCTTGTGGTGCTCGCCATGGCCGAGCGTGGCGGGCTGCTCAATGTTGCTCGAAACGTTTACATGCACAAAATCGCCATCGGCGCGGAATACCCGCCCGAAACGGTGCATATCGAATGGTCCGCCGCGGAAAATGTCCGCGCGCTCGCCAAGGCCAAGGGCGTTCCGATCTCGGAAATCACTGCAATCGTGTTGGATCGTCCCCGCCATGGCGGCCTGCTCGAAGAACTACGTACGGCCGGCGTTTCGGTCAAGCTGTTGAGTGATGGCGATATTGCGGGCGTCATCCATGCCGTGAACACCGCCGATACCGGCGTCGACATTTATCTCGGCTCGGGCGGGGCACCCGAAGGCGTGCTCGCGGCCGCCGCACTACGCTGCATAGGCGGGCATATGCAGGGCAAGCTGATCCTCGACACGCCAGACAAGCGCATGCACGCCAAGGAAATGGGCATCGAAGATCCCAACCGCATCTACGACGTCACCGAGCTGGCGTCAGGCGACGTGCTGTTCTCCGCGACCGGCGTCACTGACGGTTCCCTGGCCGAGGGCGTAAGATTGCGCCGCGGCTGGGTCGAAACCAGTACGGTGGTAATGCGGAGCTGGAGCCAGACGACGCGCTGGATCAAGGCAAGGCACGCGCGGTGAGGGCAGGGCTCATCCCAAGGATGCGACCAAGGAGGCGCCAACGCGTCTTATGCACATAGCCCTTTCCATACCCTGCCAAACCGACTAACCCCGGCCCATGCTCGAAAACCCGCGCCCTTTCCTCGACATCGCCCAATCGGTTAGCGGCCGCGCCTGGGTCGATCGGCTCGACAGCGCTGCGGCGCGCAACGCGACGGCGATCAGCCAACGCACAGGCATTCCGGACATTCTGGCGCGGGTGATGGCGGCCAGGGGTGTCAGCCTGGAGGCTGCTGAAAGCTATCTCGAGCCGACTATTCGCGCGCTCATGCCCGACCCGTCCACATTGACGGACATGGATGCTCTGGCCGAACGGTTGGCCAAAGCCATCACCGACAATGAACCTGTCGCCCTGTTCGGAGACTATGACGTGGACGGCGCCTGTTCCTGTGCGCTGATGACCCGGTATCTCCGCCATTTCGGCATTCAGCCGCAGGTCCATATTCCCGATCGCATTTTTGAGGGGTACGGCCCCAATGTGGCGGCGATGGACAAGCTCATTGATGGCGGCGCCTCTCTCATCATCACACTCGATTGCGGCACCACCAGCGACCAGCCCATCGCTAACGCGCGCGGCCGTGGCGTCGACGTTCTGGTGGTCGATCATCACCTGTCGGATCACGATCTCCCGCTAGCGACAGCACTGGTCAATCCAAACCGCCCCGATGACATTTCCGGTCTCGGCTATCTCTGCGCGGCCGGTGTGACCTTCATGGTGCTGGTCGCCGTGAACCGCACATTGCGAAACCGTGGCGACACGGGTCTGCCGGATCTGCTGGGTCTGCTTGATCTGGTTGCGCTGGCCACGGTCTGTGATGTCGTCCCGCTCACCGGCCTGAACAGGGCCTTTGTTGTGCGGGGCCTGGAAGTCGCCCGTCGCGGAGACAAGCCAGGTTTGGCTGCCTTGGTCCTTGCGGCGCGCGTCGGCGGTCCACTCAATCCATACCATCTGGGGTTTCTCATAGGTCCGCGCATCAATGCTGGTGGTCGCATTGGCGATGCGGCCTTGGGTACGCGGCTGCTCGCGCTGGACGATGAACATCAGGCCATGGTGATCGCGGCTCAACTGGACGAATTGAACAGCGAGCGCCAGCGCATTGAGGTCGAGGCCGTCGAACAGGCCTGCGCTGCTGCCGAAGCGGAGATCGGCGGTGGGGAAGGCCCACCGGTGCTCGTACTCGCGTCTGCGGATTGGCATCCCGGCATTGTTGGTTTGGTCGCTGCCCGTCTGCGAGAGCGCTTTGATCGCCCGAGCTTCGCGATTGCTCTCAATCCAGATGGAACCGGAACCGGTTCGGGGCGCTCGATTCCCGGTGTTGACCTCGGAAGTGCGGTCATCGCCGCGGTAGAGCAGGGACTTGTTCCCAAGGGCGGCGGTCATGCCATGGCCGCCGGTGTGTCGCTCAAGCCAGGCGATTTGGGGCCGTTTCGCGTATTCCTGACCGAAGCACTCGCCGCCGGTGTCGCGTCGGCACGGGCGGCCTCGGCACTCAAGATTGATGCGGCGCTCACCGCGCGGGGTGCCACGCTTGACCTGCTCCACAGTCTGGAGCGGGCGGGTCCCTATGGCTCGGGCAATCCATCGCCGGTATTTGCCTTTCCCGCCCATCGCGCCCGTTTCCCTCAGATCGTCGGCAAGGGCGGACATGTGAGCTTCTCCCTGTCGTCGGACGACGGGGCCAGGCTCAAGGCAATCGCATTCCGCGCCGCCGGGACGCCACTGGGCGACGCGCTTATGCGGGGCGGAGATGAGCCACTGCATTTCGCAGGCGGTCTCTCCATCGACCATTATCAGGGGCGCGAGCAGGTACAATTCCGCCTGCACGATCTAGCCCGCCCCCCGCGTTGAAGGTCGCGAGATCCAAAACCATGTCCGTGGCGTAGTGGAGTGTGGTGAGGGGCGCACTGGCTTCCAGGTTGCGCGAGGCGGCTTGCATATCCAATTGCGGCAGCTAAACTATCTGCTGGTGTCCGGTGGGAGGCGACGCCGCCCCTTGTGCACCTCCAGACGCTTTGCCAGGCGACGGGCCCGCGCTGCGCCGCCACATGTAGTGACAGTTGGACCAAGCGGCACAATGACAAAAACAGCCGTCGAACACTCCCAGACCGGCGCCTCGCTTTGGACGCACCTGACGTCCTGGCTGGTGGAGCAGGTTGGCGTTTCTCTGATCGGCAAGCCGATGCATGGCTCGCTGACGGTGATCTTTCCAAATGGCAGGACACGCACCGTGGGCCAGGGCAACAGCGGCGAGCATGCCACGCTGCGCCTGAACAACCTGAAGGTCATCTCCGAGGCCATGCAGCGCGGCACGGTCGGGTTTGCTGCCGCCTACATGAATGGCGACATCGAATCGGACGATCTGACCGCGCTGTTCCGCTTTTTCCTGCAGAACCGTGACATGTTCGACCAGGCGGGCAAGGGGTTCTTCCGCCGTGCCGCGGGCGATCTGCACTATCATCTCTCCCGCAGAAACACGCTCGAAGGGTCCAAGAAGAACATTGCCGAGCACTACGATCTGGGCAACGACTTCTATGGCCAGTGGCTCGACCCTTCCATGACCTATTCGTCGGCTGTCTTCACCTCCGGCGACCAAAGCCTGGAGGAGGCGCAACTGGCCAAGTATCGGCGCGTCGCCGACATGGCCGGCATCAAGGAAGGCTCCACCGTACTCGAGATCGGCTGCGGCTGGGGCGGCTTCGCCGAAACGGTGGCGCGCGACTACAAGGCCAATCTGCGCGGCATTACGCTGTCAGCCGAACAACTCAAATTCGGCCTCGAGCGACTGGCTCGGCAGGGGCTCGATCAATATGCAACACTGGTCTTCGAAGACTATCGGCACACCCAGGGGCAGTTCGACCATATCGGCTCGATCGAAATGATCGAGGCGGTCGGTGAGGACAATTGGCCCAGCTATTTCCAGACCCTACACGACCGGCTCAAGCCCGGAGGCACCGCCGCCATTCAGGCCATAACCATCAACGAGGCCGATTTTGAAGGCTATCGCGCCGGTCCGGACTTCATTCAGCGCTACATCTTCCCCGGCGGCATGCTCCTGACCAAGACGGTCATGAAGGAGTTCGGCGAGCGATACGGCCTCATTCTGGAGCAGGTGGAGACCTTTGGTCAGTCCTATGCACGCACGCTACGCCTGTGGCGCGAACGCTTCCTTGAGCGGTGGCCGATGATCGCCCCCTTGGGTTATGACGAGTATTTCAAGCGCAAATGGGTCTACTATCTCTCCTATTGCGAGGCCGGATTTGCCGAAGGCTCGATCGATGTTGGCATCTACCAATACCGTCGCCCGATTGACCGTTCAGCGTCCAGTTAACATGACTTGACCGATCATCTTATGGAGTTTAGGGATCGCTATCCCTGAAACCTGAAGATCGTTGTCATGTTTCGTGCTGTCGCATTCACCCTCGCTCTCTTCACGATGACGACGCTCCCAGGTATGGCCCAAGGCTGGCACTACGTGGGGGGCGATGGCAACGCCGTCGAGCTGGACGCAGTGCCCCAACGCATTATCGCCAGCCAGGATGCGGCCGCAGGACTTATCCCACTGGGAATTCGCCCGGTGGGCATCTATGCCGACAGCGCAGTCGCCGATGCCAAGGCCCTGCAAGGTCTGGACCTGGCCGGCATCGAAATCATCGGCCAGGCCTGGGGCGAAGTCGATATCGAGAAGGCTGCCGCATTGGAGCCGGACCTGATCGTCGCAGAATACTGGCCACTCGAATCTACCTGGTCCGGTGGCGATGACGTCGTTTCCGCGCTGGCGCCACTGGCTCCGGTCACCGGTCCGGAGCAGGGCGCATCAATCCTGACCTTGATCGAGGACTATGAGGCATTGGCCCAGAGTCTGGGTGCCGATCTGGCTGCTCCGTCCATCGCCGCGGAGAAGTCTGCCTTCCAGGCCGCCTTGGCCGAATTCAAGGCTGCGACAGCTGCCAAGCCAGACCTTACCGCCCTTGCCGTCTGGGCCGGGGCAGACGCGCTCTATGTCGCCGCCACAGCTGGCTCTTCCGAGCTGATGGATTTCGCCAATTGGGGCCTCGATCTTATCGACCCTGAAGTGGCAGACGACCGCGGATATTGGGAAATTCTCTCCTGGGAGAACGCAGACAAGTACCAACCCGACCTGATCATGGTCGACAACCGCTCGGACGCCACAATGCAGACAGCCATGGCGCAACCGACTTGGACACTGATGAAGGCTGCCCAAGCAGGTCAGGTCGCCGATTGGCCGGCATTCTGGCTGCGCAATTATCGAGTTTATGCCAGCGAACTGGCTAAGCTCACAGCCGCTATCAAAGCCGCCGATGCTGATCTGGCGCCCTGACCACCGGCCGACCTCGGAGGGCGGACGGGCGCGCGCGGCAGCGCGGTTGGCCCTCGGCCTGTTGCTGCTCGCCTTGGCCCTGTTCGCCCTGGCTCTCATCTCGCTGGCCACCGGTGCCCGCGCAATTCCGCTCGAAAATGTCTGGGCGGCGCTTGTCGCTTTCGATCCCAATGCCACAGAACACAGGATCGTTTGGGATCTGCGTTTGCCGCGCACTATCGTTGGCCTGATGGTCGGCGCCGCTTTGGGCCTTGCTGGTGCCGTCCTGCAAGGAGCAACACGCAATCCCCTGGCCGACCCCTCGATACTGGGCATACACGCCGGGGCCTCTCTCGCGGTCGTTCTCGGTGTAGCTCTTCTCGGCATGACGCAATTGTCCAGCTATGTCTGGCTGGCATTTGCCGGGGCAGGGCTTTCCATGCTCGTGGTCTATTCTGTCGCCTCTGTGGGACGGGACGGCGCGACACCTGTCAAACTGGCCCTCGCCGGCGCTGCCATCACGGCGGTGCTCTATGCCATCATCAACGCCATTCTGCTAACCAGCCCGCGGACACTGGATGAGGTTCGATTCTGGCAGGTTGGCTCGTTGTCCGGCCGCACCGTGGATATTGCGCTGCAAGTTGCGCCCTTTCTTTTGATCGGTGCTCTCCTGGCGCTGGCGACCGCGCGCCTGCTGGATGGGCTGTCCATGGGTGACGACGTCGCCAGGGCCATCGGCCAGCGCGTCGGCCTGTCCAGGGGGCTGGCTGGGCTCGCGGCTGTAGTCCTGGCAGGCGCGAGTACCGCAGCGGCCGGCCCCATCGCCTTTGTCGGCCTGACCGTGCCGCATGTCGCCCGTGCGATTGCCGGTCCAAGCTACCGCTGGATTCTCCCTTACTCGATGCTCCTCGCTCCCATCCTGCTCCTGGGTGCCGACGTGATCGGTCGCGTCATTGCCACACCTGGCGAGGTCCAGGTTGGCATCGTCACCGCCTTTCTGGGCGCTCCGGTCTTTATGGCGCTGGTCCGGCGCCGCAAGCTGGCCGCACTATGAGCATGGCCACCTATGCCGGTCGCATCAGGACCTTGCGCCATGCCGCGGCCAGCCGCCGGCGATCCACCTCCTTGGCACTCCTCACGGCACTGGGCGCAGCCTTTGCCCTGGCGCTCTATCTGGGCGATTATCCCATACCGCCCTTGGCAGTCGTCCAGTCGCTGTTCTCGCCGCTCACCGGATTGACCGATCGTAGCGTCGATTTCATCGTGCTGCAGGTTCGCCTGCCGCGCGCCGTTCTTGCCCTTCTGTCAGGCGCATCCTTTGGACTGGCCGGAATCATTTTTCAAACTCTTCTGCGTAACCCCTTGGCCAGTCCCGACATTATCGGGATCGCCCACGGCGCCAGCGCTGCCGCCGTATTCTGCATCATTATCCTGGGGTGGACCGCTCTTGCCGTTTCCGTCGGCGCCTTCCTTGGCGCCATTCTGACGGCGTTGGCCATCTACCTTCTTGCCTGGCGCGATGGCGTTACCGCGTTCCGGGTTGTGCTGATCGGCATAGGCATGGCCGCAATGCTCGCCGCCGCGATTTCCTATCTGTTCACCCGCGCCCGCTTGAACGAAGTGCAGCAGGCCATGGCGTGGCTGGTCGGCAGCCTCAATGCCGCGCGCCCGGAAGACTGCATTGTCTTGGGTGGCGCGATGCTCGTCCTGGTGCCGCTATTGATCGGACTGGTCCGCGGCCTGGACGCGATGGAACTTGGCGATGATACCGCCCGTGCACTGGGTGCTACCGTGGAGCGCTCGCGGCTCGGCCTGATGCTGGTGGCCGTCGGCTTTGCTGCCTTCGCCACCGCCGCCGTGGGGCCGGTCGGCTTTGTCGCTTTCGTCTCCGGTCCGCTTGCCCGCTATCTGCTCAAGGGGACCGGGCGCGGTTTTCCTCAGGCCGCTTTGGTTGGCGCGCTCGTCATGTTGGTCTCAGACCTGATCGCGCAACATATGCTACCGGCCGTGCAACTGCCTGTGGGCGTCGTCACCGGCGCCTGCGGCGCCCTGTTCCTTCTCTGGCTTTTGATGTCTTCTGGCCGATCGGGCCGGATCAATTGATGTGATTCCCGCTATGTCAAACAAGCACCAATTGCTGGCCGCCGGTCTCGACCTGGCCTATGGGGACCGGCAGATCGTTACCGGCCTCAGTCTCACCGTGCCGCCGGGTAAGCTCACCGTCATTGTAGGCGCCAATGCCTCGGGCAAATCCACGCTGTTGCGAGGCCTGGCGCGCCTTTTGACGCCGACCCGTGGCGCCGTTTATCTCGATGGCAAGCCGATACATCAGATGCCGACTCGCGAGGTGGCCACCCTGCTGGGCGTCCTGCCGCAAACCCCCATTGCCCCGGACGCCATTGCGGTGACCGATCTGGTCGGTCGCGGCCGCTATCCCCATCAAGGCTGGTTCCGTCGCTGGACCACCGAGGACGATGCGGCCGTGGCTGAGGCGCTGAACGCCACCGATACTGCGGACTTGGCCGGTCGCGCCGTTGACGAGCTCTCGGGTGGACAGCGCCAGCGCGTCTGGATCGCCATGGCCCTGGCGCAGGACACCCAATTGCTGCTGCTTGATGAGCCCACAACCTATCTCGACATCAATCATCAGGTCGAAGTGCTTGATCTGCTGACCGATCTGGTCCGGCAGCGTGGCCGCACCGTGGTCGTTGTGCTGCATGATTTGAACCTGGCGTGCCGCTATGCCGATCACATCGTGGCCATGAAGTCCGGTCATATCGTCGCCGAGGGTTCGCCCGGCGACGTCATGACCGAGGCGGTGGTCGCCGATGTATTCGGCATGCCTTCGCGCATCGTGCGTGATCCTGTGTCGGACACGCCCATGGTGGTGCCTATCGGTCGGCATCATGCCGGTAGCCTGGAAGGTCAAGCAAAGCGCGGTGTGGCAGTCACGTACTGACCGGCATGCTTATCCCGTCACGCGCTTGATCCAGTCCGCCGCCTTCGTTGCCATGGCCTGCATGTGGTCCCCGGCAGTGAAGCCGGACACGGATTTGCGCGGTTTCAGGTCATGATCGCCATCCTCTAGCCAGAACAGTTCGATCCGCGGCGACAGGACATATCCCTGGACCTCGTCTCTGGTTCCGAATGGGTCTCGTGTGCCTTGGGCGATGAGGGCAGGGGTGCTCAGCCCTTCCAGATGCGCCGTCCGCAGTTGCTCCGGCTTGCCGGGTGGATGGAACGGATAGCCCAGGCACAACAGCCCTGCGATCTTGCCAGTGGCGAACAGCTCATCGGCCACCATGCTCGCCACCCGGCCGCCCATGGACTTGCCCCCGATGATCAGCGGTCCCGCAATTGGTCCCAGCGCATCGACCGCATCTCGATACTCCACAATGAGCTTGTCGGCTTTTGGCGGCGGTTTGCGCGTGCCATCATTGCGTCGACCGACCATATAGGCGAACTCGAACCGCGCGACGCGCAGACCTTGTCCGGCCAGCGCCTGGGCGGCCGCCGTCATCGAGGCGGAGTCCATGGGAGCGCCTGCGCCGTGCGCCAGTAGCACTGTCGCGCGCGCGTCGTCGGGTCCGTCAAAGATGAATTTCGTCATCGTCTGCCCCAAGTTCCTCTACCGAAGGGATCTCAGCACTGGGGGAGCACTCGTCCACCCGACTGCTGTTTGCCATCGCTGCATAACCATTGACAACTCTGCGTAACATGAGAACAAAATGGCAACATACTGCGCATAGGTGACGCCATGGCTGCCTCAGCGACGATCCTCCACGCCGATCTCGACTCGTTCTATGCCTCAGTCGAGCAGCTTCTGAACCCGGAACTGCGCGGCAAGGCAATGGCTGTGGGCGGCGGCGTGGTGCTGGCCGCGTCCTACGAGGCCAAGGCGTTCGGTGTGCGGGGTGGCATGTCGGGCCGCAAGGCTCGGGAGCTTTGCCCGCACCTGCTCTTTGTCCCCGGTCATTTCGATCAGTATCAGCGCCTCGGCGACGCTGCGATTGCCGTCATGCGCGACTATACCCCCGTGGTGGAGCGCATCTCCATCGACGAAGCCTTCGCCGATGTCGCCGGATGCACACATTTGTTTGGCCCCCCCGAACAGATCGCCCAGACCATCCGCCGCCGGATCCGCAACGAATTGGGGTTGCCCATCTCGGTCGGTGTGGCGCGCACCAAGCATCTGGCCAAGGTCGCTTCGCAGGTGGCCAAACCGGATGGGCTCGTGGTTGTGCTGCCTGGTACGGAACTGGAGTTTCTTCACGATTTGCCCGTCGGTCTCATGTGGGGCGTTGGTCCGGTCACAGAGGCGAGACTGCGCAACGAGGGCATTGTCACCATAGGCCAACTCGCCAACACCCCCGGCAAGTCGCTGCGCGGCCTCCTGGGCGAGGCGGTTGGCGACAAGCTCTGCGATCTCGCTTGGGATCGCGACACCCGTGCTGTCCAAACCCGCCACGGCGCCCGCTCGGCTGGCGCTCAGTCCGCGCTGGGCCGCAGACCAGCTACAGAACAGGTTTACAAGCCTACCCTGCGCCACCTTGCCGACCGGGTGACCACGCGGCTGCGGGCCAAGTCTCTGGCCGGACGAACAATCACGGTGCGTATTCGCTTCGCGGACATGCGCGCCATCACCCGATCATCGACCCTTGATGCACCGGTGTCCGCCACTGCCATTGTTGCGGAAATCGCCGAGGAATTGGTCTGTGCGGCGCTGGCTGAGCACCCACACGAAAGAATCATCACGCTTCTTGCTGTTTCCGTCTCCCATATCGGGCCGCAGTCGCATATCCAGCTCGAACTTCCTCTGGGGCTCGTTGACGAGAAGCATCGTCCCGGGACGCGTCAGAGCCTTGCCCGCTGGTCTGCAGACTGCGCCATGGACAAGGCCCGCGCCCGCTTTGGTCGCGACGCCATCGGCTACGCTATCAACCAGCTCAACAAGCGGCAGTCCGTGCCCGACGCGTTCAGGGAACTGGCCGAGAAGAGCCTTTAGCTGTGGTGGGAAGATAGGTGCGCAGGAGAAGGCATAATGAAGCAGAACAACGTACTGGCTGAAATTCTTCACGCCAGGCATCAAACATGTCTGAAGAAGGAGATTGGTACGCCCAAGGGGAATCGAACCCCTGTTTACGCCGTGAGAGGGCGTCGTCCTGACCGCTAGACGATGGGCGCACGGTCATCGCTTTGGCCTTGCCACATGCTTGAAAAGCAGGGGGAAGGTGGTACGCCCTAGGGGAATCGAACCCCTCTCTGCACCGTGAAAGGGTGCCGTCCTAACCGATAGACGAAGGGCGCATCAGCGCGATGGGCGTCGTATAATGGGGTGCTTTTGATTGTGCAACCCCGTTTGCATTGATCCGTCGCGCTTTTTTTCGCCTGCCCGACTTATCAACAGCCCGAGAAGGTCACCGGGCGGCGGTAACCGCGTGGACGATCTCGGACATCGACATGGATGAAAGCCCGCCCAGGATAGCATCCCAGACCGCCCACCCCGTCCACCGTCATGGCAAAGGCGATCAGGTCCTGCTTGGAAACGCCCGGAATATAGAAGTCAGCCGCCATGCACTTGGTGTGATACGAATTGTCCGCGCCTCCGACCGAGGCATTATGGAAGGCGTTCCGGTAGCCCGAGTTCATCACCACCTTTCGGCCAAACCGGCCTTCGAACTCCCAGATCACGAAGCGCAGCTTGGGGGAGATACACAGCGCATTGACATTGTTGGAGCTGACATAGGTGCCCCAATCCTGCTTCAGGCCGGAATAGCCTGGGCCGTTGCCGCTGGCGAACAGTGCCATGGGCAGGCATCCCGCCAGTACGAGGGCGGCGGCGAGAGAAACAAGGACGGAGCGGAGCAGACGTGTCATGGCGACCTTCCCGTGGCGTGTCGCGCTTTGGCAACAGGCAATGGGCTTCGGGGTTCGGTCGCTAAAATTAGAGCGGTTTCACTAACCGCGCGCTAAGTGGCACGGTTAGCGAATGTTTAACTCTGGTAGAGTGCTACCAGCTGCCAGTATTGGGCATGGAGGCCCAGGGTTCCTTGGGCTCGAGGTGCCCGTCCTGGATGAGTTCCACCGATATGCCGTCTGGCGAGCGCACAAAGGCCATGTGTCCGTCGCGCGGCGGGCGATTGATGGTGACCCCCATATCCGAGAGGTGCTGGCAAAGCGCGTAAATGTCCTGAACGCGATAGGCCAGATGCCCAAAGTTGCGGCCGCCCGAATAGGGCTGTGGGTCCGGGTCCCAATTGTAGGTCAGCTCGACCTCGCCACCCTCGTCACCCGGCGCGCGAAGGAAGATCAGCGTGAACCGGCCTTTCTCGTTCTCTGTCCGGCGCACCTCTTCCAGGCCCAGACCCTCACAATAGAACCGCAGGCTCTCCTCGATGTCGGTGACACGCACCATTGTGTGCAGATACTTCAAGGTCGTCTCCTTTGGTTGTCTGTTGCGGCCAAGGCCTATCAAGCCGGTTGGCGCCCGGCAACAATCCCGCGCCGAGAGCTGTCAACAAAATCGCAACACCTTCTTAACTTTTGCCGCTGAATCGGCGAGACTGTGTCTGTCTAGTGAGGAGTACCCGCATCAAGCGGGCGAGTGAGAAGGCGTTTGGACGATGGGGGCCAAGAGCAACGGCGAGGGAAGTGATGCCATTGGCCTGACGCGGTCGGATGCAACCGCGCAGGGCGAGCACATCCGGGCTGACCATCAGCCGGCCAGCGATACCATTGAGGTGGCCGGCACGATCAAGTGGTTCGATGCGGGCAAGGGATTCGGCTTCATCGTTCCCGACAATGGCATGGCCGATGTGCTTCTGCATGTGACCTGCCTTCGCCGCGATGGCTACCAGACAGCCTATGAAGGCGCGCGCATTGTCGTCGAAGCCCTCAATCGTCCGGGTGGCCTGCAGGCATTTCGCGTCGTTTCTATGGACGAATCGACCGCGCGCCATCCCTCACAGATGCCGGCACCGCGCACCCACGTGGTCGTCGAACCGACGTCGGGTATGGTCCGGCTCGAAGTGAAATGGTTCAATCGCATCCGCGGCTTTGGTTTCCTGTCGGCCGGCGAGGGTACCCCTGACGTCTTTGTACATATGGAGACGCTGCGCCGCTTCGGGATTACCGAGTTGCGGCCTGGGCAGTTCGTTCTGGTCCGCTATGGCCAGGGCCCCAAGGGCCTCATGGTTGCCGAGATCAGGCCCGATGGCTGGGGCGACGCGCCGTCCTCGCACTAGGCGGTCAAACCCAGCTATGGCTCTGAGCACTCCCCCAATCACCAAGGCACCCATAGCGTTGCGCGGTGTTGCCGCCATCTTCGCGGCAACCCTGATCACTTTGCCGCTCGCTGCTTGCAGTGACGAGACGCGTCTGGTGGTGCATTCCGAAAGCGGTGATCATGCCTTCACCGTTGAGATCGTGGATACTCCGGAAACGCGGGCCAAGGGTCTGATGTATCGTCAGGAACTGGCCGATGACGCCGGTATGCTGTTCGACTTCAAGGAGGAGCGGCCGGTCTCCTTCTGGATGCGCAATACCTATATTCCGCTCGACATGCTTTTCATTGAGGCCGATGGGACGGTGCTCAATATTCACGTCAACGCGCGGCCGCACGATACCACCTCCATCCCGTCGTCCGGCCCGGTTCAGTTCGTGCTGGAAATTCCCGGGGGGCGTTCAACTGAGCTTGGGATTGAAGCGGGCGATACTGTCTCGCACCCGCGGATCACATCCGGGCAATGACCATGCAGTCGATCACCGCCCACAGGTGAAGGCTGGCGCCGGCGACCACGAATACGTGCCAGAGCGCGTTTTGGAATTTCAGCTTTTCCCAGAGGTGAAAGACGATGCCAGCCGAATAGGTGATGCCGCCGGCGAGCAGCAGCCACAGGGTCGTGGACGGCAAGGCCTGCCCCAATGACTGGAAAACCAATACGCCGCTCCAGCCGATCGCCAGATAGAGCAGGATGGCCACTCTTCCGAACCGCTCCGGCACAATTAGCTTCAGGGCCACGCCAACCAGCGAGGCTCCCCACACCAGGCTCATCATCACGACACCGCTGGGCGTGCCGCCGATAACGGCCAGAAATGGCGTGTATGATCCGGCGATGAACAGAAAGATCGCGGCTTGGTCGAGTCTTGCCAGGTAATTCTTGGCCGGTGTGTTGGGCCATAGGTTGAACGCCAGGGAGACGCCCAGGACCACCACCAGGGTGGCGACATAAACGGCCAGCGCGGGGAAGGCCTCGGGGGCTGTCTGTAAAAGCGCCAGCGTCAGCAGGGCGGAGCCCGCCGCGATCGCCACGACCAGCCCCAGGATGTGCACCGCCGCGTCAACGACCAGTTCCGCTCTGGAATAGGCCCGGCGCAGGCGCATTCCCATCCGGGCACGTCGATTGGCGATACTGGTCATCATCCGTTCCTCCTTGCCTCCATGCTGTGGCACATATGTGACCATGACCTTTCTCGACCATCACACTTGGCGCGAGGGTGAACAGCGGACGAAAAATCCTGGTGAACAAAACGCTCATGCCAAAGAAGGCGTCTTGACGGGTAACGCTGCCGTTACTTTAACCAGTCACATGACCAAACGTTCCAAGCCCCCGATCGCCGTCTATTCTGCCTTGGCGGACGCCACTCGATGCCGAATAGTCGAGCTTCTTCTGCCCGGCCCCATACCGGTACATACGCTGGCCGATGCCTTTTCGATCAGTAGACCCGCGATCTCGCGGCACCTGCGGGTGCTCAAGACGGCCGGCCTGGTCATCGAAGTCAAAAAAGGGCGGGAAAACCTCTACACCCTGAAGGTCGCAAAGCTTGCAGGCGCAGTGAATTGGATCAACGGCATCGCCATGCCTGAGATCAAATCCGCTTCGGTTCAGGAGACGGCGGCCAATGTCGTCACGCCGCGGCCAGCAGAAGTTGAACCAACACCTGTCGCGAGTACAGGGAAGGCGAAGGCGCCATCGCGGCGTCGAATTCAGCAAGTTGATGGTGGTGGTGTGGCGGATGAGGCACCGCTATTTGCCCGTAAGCCGGAACGCATCGCGGAGCACGCCAAGGTGGTTACTCAGATGGGGTTTGATTTCTAGCTATCAATGCCGATCGGCGGGGCCGCTATCGCAAATGCGCCGCTAGATCAGGGGAGCGGGCAGGGGGCCCCCTATGGCGACATCTTCGTCACCTCGGTCAAACGCAAGTCGCACAGCCCGCTCAAAATCGGACGGTGTCCACATGATCTGCGCTGGCGATAGCCGGGCTTCCACAGCCCCCATGGCCGCACGCGCGCCCAAGGCGAAGGGCCGGATGGTCTGGCCGATAACCTGCGAGGCTGCCAGGGCGGCGCCGATATCCTTGCGCTGGTCACCGATATACCAGATCACGTCATTGCGCCGCAGTTCGCGGCCCATTCCTTTGAGGGCGACCACGATTGAGTCGGGCCATGGTTTCCCACGCGACACGTCCTCCCGGAAAACTGCAGAACTGAAAAACGAGTCGAGCCCGAAGGTGCGCAATACATCGTGGCCGTAGCCACGACCTAGTCCGTTGCTGACCACGCCGAGCGCCACACCTTCTTCCTTTAGTTTTTCCAACACGGTTCGCATGGTTTCGCACGGCTGGAGCATCTGCTCGACGCTCTTGCGGCGAACCTTGTGAATCACCCGATGAACGAGCAGTTTTGGCGGGCGCGCCGGAGCAGTCATTTGGCGCCGGGCAAGCCGGAAACGCGCCACCAGGCGACCGCCCCGGTGCGAGCAATCGTCTAGGAATTCCAGCATCTGCAGCACGCGCGGATTGACGTGGTGCACCAAGGTTCCATCGAGATCGAACAGGACGATGGTGGGTCGGTTTGCGTCGTCAGCCAGTGGATCTGCCCCCAAATTAGGCTGCTACGTTGGCGCAATTCGTGGATGTGGACAACCTTTATCGACATCCAGACCACCTTCTGGGGACAAATCAGCCGATCCGGATTCCCGATCGGTGCCCATGCGCCGCCGATGTTCACCCAAGCGGCCTGGCTATTGGTGAGATGGGCGAGGTGGCGATCCCGACAGGATTCGAACCTGTGACCAACAGCTTAGAAGGCTGCTGCTCTATCCAGCTGAGCTACGGGACCGGACCGAGGCCTGTTTACCTCATTTTGCCACCAAGGCCATACCCCTAGAGCAGCGATCAGTCCTGTCCTCTCATGGGCACATGCGCGGTACTTTCGCGCACAATCAATTCGGAGTTGAGAACGATTCGGAGCGGCGCGCGCTGATGGTCGTCATCTTCAAGGATATCAATCAGGGCTTCGGCCGCCATGCGCCCGATCAATTCGCGCGGCTGGCGCATTGTCGTAAGCGGCGGGGCATAGTGGGCCGCGACGCCCAGATCATCAAAGCCGACCAGTGAAATATCACGAGGACAAAGTATCCCGTATTGGCGGAGGCCGGACAGGAATCCGATCGCCGATTCGTCATTGGCCGCAAATACTGCCGTAGGCCGTTCGCTGAGCGACATGAAGTGAGCTGCTGCGGCAAATCCCCTCTCAATGTCGAAATTGCCCCGAAACAACCACTGCTGCCGCATGGCAAGACCCGCACGGTTCAGCGCGTTTGCGTACCCGGCCATGCGGTCGCGTGCCACGACGTTGTGATCGGGCCCCAGCAAATGCGCGATATGACGATGCCCCAAATCGATCAGGTGCCGGGTCGCGCGTTCGGCCGCCACGACATTGTCGGTTAGAACGGTGTGAAATCCGGAATTGGGTATCTCCTCGCAGGCCACGACCAACGGCACCGAATTGGGGGCGCGCACAAGCGCTTGCAGGGTGCCGGGATCGAGCGAGCCGTCGAGCAGCAGCAGGCCGTCCGCACGATTGGAAAGCATGTAGTCCTGGAGCCGTTGCGCGGGCGTTCGGGCCAGGAAGAGATTGGCAACAAGAACACCATAGCCCCGGTTGGTGGCCTCGCGCTCAACAGCATCGAGTATGGAGGAGAAAAAGGAATTGCGAATGTCGGGCAAGGCAACCAGGATCGTTTTTGCCGTGCGCTGGCGCAAGGAACGAGCCGCCTGGTTCAAAGTGTAACCGGTTACACGGATGGCCTCGGAAATGCGCGCACGTGTCCCCTCGCTGACCCTGTCGGGGCTCGACAAGGCGCGGCTTACAGTTGCGGTTGATACTTTCGCAAAGCGCGCAACATCTTGAATTGTCGGTGTTTTTCTAGTTTCGGTCATCCCTGGCAGCGCCCCCTCCCGCTGTCAGTCATGCAATCGGTCTAAATCGATCTTGACATCTCCGCAAGGCTTGTATGAAACTCTTGAAATCGATTGCACAACCAGTTTGCACTGAGCCGTGCAATCGATTACACACAGTTGTGGGCTGCCACATTGGAAGGGCAGCCATGCGACTGGTGCATCGCTGGAGCATTTGCTCCTCGTGTTCGTTGGGAGGACAACCTATGAAAAAGTTTGCAGTGGTTGCCGCTATGGCAACTGCTTTCCTTGGCTCCACGGCCTATGCAACCGATCTTGAAGTCACGCACTGGTGGACTTCCGGTGGTGAGGCTGCCGCTGTGGCCGAACTCGCCAAGGCGTTCGACGCTTCGGGCGACCACTGGATCGACGGCGCCATTGCCGGCGGCGGCGGTACGGCTCGTCCGATCATGATCAGCCGCATCACCGGCGGTGACCCGATGGGTGCGACCCAGTTCAACCACGGCCAGCAGGCCCTGGAACTGGTCGAAGCCGGTCTGATGCTCGATCTGACGGACGTTGCCGAAGAGAACAACTGGAAGGAAGTGGTGTTCCCGCCGTCCCTTCTGGATGCCTGCACCGTCGATGGTCGCATCTATTGTGCGCCGGTCAACATCCACTCGCCCGAATGGCTGTGGCTGTCGAACAAGGCCTACGAAGATGCCGGTATCCCTGTTCCGACCAACTGGAACGAATTCGTGGAAACCGCTCCGCAGCTCGAAGCTGCTGGCAAGATCCCGCTGGCTCTGGGCAATCAGCCCTGGCAGTCGAACCTGGCCTTCGGCGCCATCTCGATCGCCGTTGCCGGTCTTGACGTCTGGAAGCAGGTGAACGTCGAGAAGAACATGGACGTTGCCGCTGGTCCGGAATACGCCGCCGTCTTCCAGGCCGTCGCTGACGCTCGTGCACTGGCTGCCAAGTCCACCGTTCAGGACTGGAACCAGGCAACCAATCTCGTGATCACCGACGAAGCTGGTGGTCAGATCATGGGTGACTGGGCTCAGGGTGAGTTCCAGGTTGCCGGTGAAGTTGCTGGTGAAGACTACACCTGTCTGCCCGGTCTTGGTCTGAATGCCTATCTGTCGACCGGCGGTGACGCGTTCTACTTCCCCAAGCTCGACGATCCAGAGCAGGAAGCTGCCCAGAAGCGCCTGGCTGCTCTCCTCGTCTCGCCTGAAGTCCAGGTTGACTTTAACCTGAAGAAGGGTTCGCTCCCGATCCGCGGCGACGTCGACCTGTCGGCTGCCAATGACTGCATGAAGAAGGGTCTGGAACTGCTTGCTTCTGGCAACATCCTCCCCTCGGGTGACATGGTCTGGTCGCCGGACGTGACGAAGCAGAACGAAGACCTGATGGTCGAGTTCTGGAAGTCTGACATGTCGCCGGAAGACGCCCATGCTCAGTGGGTTGCCAACCTGAAGTCGGGTCTCTGATTTCGATCTGAATGCGGGGCCGCCTTTTCGGGCGGCCCCGAATCCGTCTTAAGGGAATAAGGGGGCGCAGAGTGGCAGGCTTTCAGCCCGGACGTCTGTTCCGAAATATCAACGCGAAGATCGCGGCCATTCCGATGGTCTTTACTGCGCTCGTCGTATTCGTCGGCGGTACTCTATGGACCGTCGTCTATTCTTTTACTGATTCTAAGTTGCTCCCCAGGCTGAACTTTGTTGGCTTTGAGCAATATGAACGTCTGTGGTCGACCAGCCGATGGCTCGTCTCGATCCAGAACCTGATGCTTTACGGCGTTTTCAGTCTGGTCTTTACCATCACGATCGGTTTTCTGCTGGCAGTCCTGATGGATCAGAAGATCCGCTTCGAAGACGCCTTCCGCACAGTCATGCTTTATCCTTTCGCCTTGTCATTCATCGTGACGGGCTTGGTGTGGCAGTGGGTTCTCAATCCCCAGTTTGGCATCGAGCATATCGCTCGCAGTCTTGGTATGGATTGGTTCTCCTTTGATCCCCTGAACAATCCGCAGACTGTCCTGTTTGGCCTGCTCATCGCCGGGCTCTGGCAGGGTACGGGTTTTGTCATGTGCCTGATGCTCGCTGGTCTGCGTGGTATCGACGAAGAAATCTGGAAAGCTGCGCGGGTGGATGGCATTCCGCGCTGGAAAGTCTACGTCTTCATCATCATTCCAATGATGCGCGCTGTCTTCATCACGACGCTGGTTATTGTCGCTTCCGGCATCATCCGCCTCTATGACCTTGTGGTTGCCCAGACTTCTGGTGGCCCCGGCAATGCAAGCCAGGTCCCGGCAATGTACGTGTACGACTACATGTTCCAGGCGCAGAATCTCGCCCAGGGCTTTGCGGCCTCGAGCATGATGTTGCTCTCGGTGTTGATCGTGCTCATTCCGTGGGCTTACCTCGAATTTGGAGGAAAGAAGCGTGTCTGATACCGCTCTTCCAGGCAGTGCAGCGGGCGTGTCATCGGCTTCGGCCGAAATGACCGGCGCCCGCGGTGCAAAGCCGCAGCGTCGCATCTCGCCACGCAACATCATGATCTACGGCACACTGTTTGTAGTGTGCGTATACTACGCCTTGCCTCTCTGGGTGATGATCATGACCTCACTCAAGGGCATGCCAGAGGTTCGTCTGGGCAATATTTTCGCTCCGCCTATGGAGGTCACATTCCAGCCTTGGGTGAAGGCCTGGGCGGAGGCCTGTACTGGCTTGAACTGTGATGGTCTTTCGCGCGGCTTCTGGAATTCCGCACGGATCACCATACCTTCGGTTGTGGTGTCCATCCTGATCGCTTCGATCAACGGCTATGCCCTGATCAACTGGAAGTTCAAGGGTTCGGACATCTTCTTCACGATCCTGATCTTCGGTTCGTTCATCCCTTACCAGGTGATGCTCTATCCGATGGTGATTCTGCTTCGCGAACTGGGTATTTACGGTACCTTGCAGGGGCTGGTTCTGGTGCATTCCATCTTCGGCATGCCGATCCTGACACTGCTGTTCCGGAATTACTTCTCCTCACTGCCTGAAGAACTGTTCAAGGCAGCACGCGTGGACGGGGCAGGGTTCTGGCGGATTTACTTCCAGATCATGCTGCCGATGTCGATCCCGATCTTCGTGGTGGCCATCATCCTTCAGGTGACTGGTATTTGGAACGACTTCCTGTTCGGCGTCGTGTTCACCAAGCCCGAGCTCTACCCCATGACCGTGCAGCTCAATAATATTGTGAACTCGGTTCAGGGCGTGAAGGAATACAACGTCAACATGGCGGCCACCGTGCTCACCGGTCTTGTCCCGCTATTCGTCTACTTTGTCTCCGGCAGGCTCTTTGTGCGCGGCATCGCCGCCGGTGCCGTGAAAGGCTAATCCCATGGACTATTCCATTCAGGTCAAAAATCTGACGCTCAACTTCGGCAATGTCAGCGTTCTCAAGAGCCTTGATCTCGATGTGAAGGAAGGCGAGTTCATCGTCCTCCTCGGCTCATCGGGTTGCGGCAAGTCAACCTTGCTCAACTGCATTGCCGGTCTGCTCGACATCACCGACGGACAGATTTTCATCAAGGGCAAGAACGTTACCTGGTCCGAGCCGTCGCAGCGCGGCATCGGCATGGTGTTCCAGTCCTATGCGCTCTATCCGCAGATGTCGGTTCGCGGGAACCTTTCGTTCGGCCTCAAGAACGCCGGTTTGCCCAAAGCCGAGATCGAACAGCGCGTGAAGCGCGCTGCCGAAATTCTTCAGATCGAACCTCTGCTCGAACGCAAGCCCGCGGCCCTGTCCGGTGGTCAGCGCCAGCGCGTTGCGATTGGTCGTGCCCTTGTGCGCGATGTGGACGTCTTCCTGTTTGACGAACCACTCTCCAACCTCGACGCCAAGCTGCGCTCGGACCTGCGAGTGGAAATCAAGCGCCTGCATCAGCGGCTGAAGAACACTATGGTCTATGTGACCCACGATCAGGTCGAAGCCATGACCTTGGCCGATCGCATCGCGATCATGCGCAATGGTGTCATCCAGCAGTTCGATACCCCCAGCGGCGTCTATAACCGCCCGGTCAATCTCTACGTCGCCAGCTTTATCGGCTCGCCGTCCATGAACTTCTTCGAGGGCAAGCTGACCGACGGTGGCAAGACCTTTGAGTTCGCCGATCTGCGCATCCCCGTTGGGGACTATGCCTTTGATAGCAAGCCCGCGGATGGGACCAAAGTGGTCCTGGGCATCCGTCCCGAGCATGTTTCGATCGGGGAGGAAGCTGCCAAGTCCAGCTTCTCTGTTCCCTGCGAAATCGAAATCGTTGAACCGATGGGCGCGGAAGTCGTCGCCTATACGCGCGTCGGCGGGCAGACTCTGACCTTCCGCTGCAGCAGCGACATCGAACTCAAGGATGGAGACAAGGTCACCCTTGGCTTCGATATTGCGCGAGGCTCCATGTTCGACGCCACAAGCGAGCGGCGCCTGTAGATTTCCCTGAAAAGCGAAAGGCGCCTATGGGCGCCTTTCCGCCGATTTTGGCACCCGATTTTACTTTTGCGGCAGTCGTTCTGTCCGGGCGCAGCGACGCTCGCCCCTGGTGAGGCTATCTCCCGGCGCGACCTGACTACGCACTCAATTTCACGATGAGGCCTAACATGGATTTTTCCTATCAGCTTTATAGCGCCCGCAACGAGGCGTCCCTCGACGAGACACTCAAGACCCTTGCGGGCCTGGGCTACACCCAGGTTGAAGGCTGGGGCGGCCAGTTCGCCGACCCGGCAGCACTCGCCCAGAGCCTCAAGAATGCCGGCCTGACCATGCCGACGGCTCATATGGGCTACGGCCAGTTGGAGGATACCGACGCAGCCCTCAAGATCGTCGATACCGTCGGCATCCAGACCGTCTATTGTCCAGCACCGCCTTCCGAGGCCTTCCGCACCGGTGGTGGCAACTGGCAGGAGTTCGCTGAGGGTCTCGCCAGGATCGCCGCGGCCTTCAAGGCGGCCGGCAAGGGCTTCGGCTATCACAACCACCACTGGGAATTCGGCAAGGACGCCAACGGCAAGACGCCGATCGAGCTGATCCTCGAGGCTTCGCCCGACACGCAGTGGGAAATGGACCTCGCCTGGGTCGTCCGTGCCAATGAAGATCCGATCTTCTGGATGGAAAAGCTGGGCAACCGCATCACCGCAGTCCACGTCAAGGACATTGCCCCTGCCGGTGAAAAGACCGATGAAGATGGCTGGGCGGATGTGGGGACTGGTACCCTGGACTGGCCGAATTACATCAAGGAAATCAAGGCCAAGACCAAGGCCCGCTACTTTGTGGCCGAGCATGACAAGCCGAGCGATGCCATTCGCTTTGCGCGCAATGCCGCAGCCGCCCTGAAGGGCTACGGAGTCTGACAATGGCAAAGACCTTTGGCGTCGGCATCATGGGTGCCGGCAACATCTCCGCCGCCTATCTCCGACTCGCGCCCCTGTTCAAGGGTCTCGAAGTGCGCGCTGTGGCCGATATTCGTCCGGAAGCAGCAAAGCTGCGCGCAGACGAGTTCGGCGTTGCCGCCCAGACTCCCGATGAGTTGCTCAAGAACAGCGAACTGGACGTCATCGTCAACCTGACGATCCCTTCGACGCACTATCAGGTGTCCATGGACATCGTGTCGGCCGGCAAGCATTCCTATTCGGAAAAGCCCTTTGTGCTGACCGTTGAAGAAGGTCTGGCCCTCAAAAAGGCTGCGGACGAGCGGGGCCTCAAGGTCGGATCGGCGCCCGACACATTCCTCGGCGGCGCCCACCAGCAGGCGCGCGAGATCATCGATAGCGGCAAGCTCGGCAAGATCATGAGCGGCACGACGCACGTGATGAGCCGTGGCATGGAGCACTGGCATCCCAATCCGGACTTCTTCTTCCAGCCCGGTGGCGGCCCCATCCTCGACCTCGGTCCGTACTACATCACCGATCTGGTGCATTTGCTGGGACCCGTGAAGAAGCTTTCGGCCTTCACCAATATGGCGCGTGCTGAGCGGGTCGTGACTGCCGACGGTCCAAACAAGGGCAGCATCATCAAGGTCGGCACCCCGACCACCATCCACGGAATTCTCGAGTTCCACAACGGTGCCGTCGTCACGATCGGCGCCAGCTGGGACGTTGCGGCTCACGGCCACCACAATATCGAGCTCTATGGCACGGACGGCTCCATCTTCGTGCCGGATCCGAACTTCTTCGGAGGCGACCTGGTCACCACGGGCATCGAGGGCACCCGCACTCCGGTCGAGCCGTGGGACCATCCCTTCGGCAAGCCCAACCAGGATCTCGACAAGGCCACTCCGCGCGCCAACTATCGTTGCGCCGGCCTGGCAGACATGATGCAATCCATCGAGACGGGCGAAACCGCGCGCTGCGGCCTCGACGTTGCCTTGCATGTCGTGGAGGTCATGACGGGCCTGCTCGAGGCCGGTGAGACCGGACAGGTGTTGACGCTGAAGACCACCTGCGAGCGGCCACGGGCACTCGGAATCGCCGAAGCACGGGCCTTGCTGCGAGCTTGATGAACGTGCCTCATTGACAGGCTCGCGATGCCGGTCAAGATTAGCGCCTAACATGTCAGGGCGGCGAGAAATCGCCGCCCGTCATATATGCGGGGCCACAACCCGCAGTGACTAAGGGACTGACCCCGTCCATGCGGCTTGCGGGGCAACAAGAGGAGAAACCACATGGCAACCACCATCAAGGGCCCGGCAATATTCCTGGCTCAGTTCGCGGGGGACACTGCGCCCTTCGACACGCTCGACAATATCTGCAAGTGGGCGGCCGATCTGGGCTATAAGGGCGTGCAGATCCCGAGCTGGGTTTCCAGCTTCATTGACCTCGAGAAAGCCGCAAATTCAAAGACCTACGCTGACGAGATCAAGGGCGTCGTCAACAGCCATGGCCTTGAGATAACCGAATTGTCGACGCACCTGCAGGGCCAGCTGGTTGCTGTGCATCCGGCCTATGACACGGCTTTTGACGGTTTTGCGCCCGCCAGCGTCCATGGCAATCCGAAGGCCCGCCAGGAATGGGCTGTCCAGACCATGCTGCACGCTGCCAAGGCCTCTCAAAACCTTGGGCTGACTGGCCACGCCACTTTCTCCGGCGCTCTGGCCTGGCCCTATGTCTATCCCTGGCCACAGCGCCCCGCAGGCCTGGTCGAGGAAGCCTTTGACGAACTGGCCCGCCGCTGGACGCCCATCCTCAATGCGTTCGACGAAGCCGGTGTCGATGTCTGCTACGAAATCCACCCCGGCGAAGACCTGCATGACGGCGTCTCGTACGAGATGTTCCTTGAGCGCGTGAACAACCATCCCCGCGCCAATCTCCTCTACGATCCGAGCCACTTCGTGCTGCAGCAGCTCGATTATCTGGACTACATCGACATCTACAAGGATCGCATCAAGGCCTTCCACGTGAAGGATGCCGAGTTCAATCCCACAGGCCGGCAGGGCGTCTATGGCGGCTTTCAGTCCTGGGTGAACCGGGCAGGGCGGTTCCGCTCGATCGGCGATGGCCAGGTCGATTTCCCGGCAATCTTTGCCAAGATGGCCGCCAATGATTTCAAGGGCTGGGCCGTGCTGGAATGGGAATGCGCCCTCAAACACCCCGAGGATGGCGCACGTGAAGGTGCCGAGCTTATCAAGAGCTACATCATCCGCGTGACCGAAAAGGCCTTCGATGACTTCGCCAGCGGTGGTACGGACCAGGCGGCAAATCGTAAGATGCTGGGTCTGTCCTGATCGGGACGCCCCTTCGGTCGTCATTGCCCGGCTGGTCCGGGCAATATGCTGGCCACTCGGTCAATCCGGGTGGTGACGACCGGCGAAAGAATGCAGAATTGGGAGAGACAAAATGGCAGAAAACGGCGCTAAGCCCATTCGCCTGGGCATGGTTGGTGGCGGTACGGGGGCCTTTATCGGCTACGTTCATCGCATAGCATCGCGCATTGACGGAGACTTCGAACTGGTCGCGGGCGCTCTCTCGTCCCGCCCTGAGGTCGCTAAGGAATCCGGCAAAAACCTGGGTCTGGCGGAAGATCGCGTCTACACCTCCTATGAGGAAATGGCCAAGGCCGAAGCCGCGCGGCCCGATGGCATCCAGGCCGTGTCCATTGTCACGCCCAACCATATGCACTTCGGACCCACCAAAGCCTTCCTCGAAGCCGGCATCCACGTTATTTGCGACAAGCCGATCACCTCCACCCTTGAGGACGCGCGCAAGCTGCTGGACATTAAGCCGGCCAAGGGCGCCAAATTCCTGCTGACCCACAACTACACCGGCTATCCGCTGATCCGTCAGGCACGGGAGTTGGTCGCCTCCGGTGCTTTGGGCAATATCCGCGTCGTGCAGGCCGAATACGCCCAGGACTGGCTGACCGAGGCCGCGGATGAAGATAACAAGCAGGCTGCTTGGCGCACGGATCCTGCGCGCTCCGGTGCAGGCGGCGCCATTGGCGACATCGGCACTCATGCCTACAACTTGCTGCGCTTCGTGACTGGCCTGAAGACCGAAGCCGTCGCGGCCGATCTGACCGCCTTCGTGCCAGGTCGCCAGCTGGACGACAATGTGCACATCATGTTGCGCTTCGAAGGCGGAGCCAAAGGCATGCTCTGGGCCAGCCAGGTGGCGGTAGGCAAGGAAAACGGCCTCCAGCTGCGCGTCTATGGCGACAAGGGCGGCCTCGAATGGAGCCAGGAGAACCCCAACTACATGTGGTTCACCGAGTTCGGCAAGCCGCGTCAGCTGATCACTCGCGGCGGCTCGATTTCGGTGCCGCCGGCCGCCTCGATGAATGTGCGCATTCCGGCGGGCCATCCCGAGGGCTACCTCGAAGCCTTCGCCACGCTTTACAGCCAGTTTGCTTCGGTCATTCGTGGCGACGGTGCCGACTTTGAAAAACTTCTGCCGACAATGGCTGACGGTATCGAAGGCATGCAGTTCATAACCGCCTCGGTGAAGTCCAGCCAGAACGACAGCCGCTGGACCAGGTTCAGCGACGTCTAGCGAACGCGCGGTGGGCCGGCGCAGAGCCGGCTCACTGCACTCTCTTGCTGGCGTAGCCACGCGCCTCGAGCAATCGCACCACGCTGGCGTTGCCGGCCAGATGCGCGGCACCTACGACCAGCAGCGCGGCCTCGTCAGCTTCCAGCATCTGCTCGATCTGCCCGACCCAGTTGCGATTGCGGTCGTCAATGAGTCGCTCGACCATCCCGTGGTCGTATCCCCCCATCTGTTCCGTAAAGATTTCGCCCAGAGACTCGGGCTCACCTCGCGTCCAGACGTCGACCATTCGGTCTATGTCGATCTGGAGGACGTGCAGGGTATCAATCGTGGCTTCAAGCATGGCGACCTGCTCCTCCATGCTTCCACTGGCAAGAAAGCGGAGCTGTTCCTCAGGCGTTTCGAGGAAGCCGGCATGCCCATCGGGCAGTTCTGCTGATAAGACGGCCTCTACGCCAAGCGGCGCCTCGTAGCCCGCGTCAAGCAGCGGACCGGTAGAAAGCGTGGTAGCCGCCATCCAGGGCTTCATTGTCAGCAGCATCGGCATTGGAATGCCGTATTGCCCTGCTGCTGTCCGGAGCTTTTCGGTCAGTTCCTCGCCGATCAGTTCGCTGAGCAGCGTGCCATCCCGGTTGAAACCCAGTTCGTACGATAGCGGCATCACCGCCATCTGGGCCTCCATGCTCACATCGGTCTCAAAATAGACCCTTACGGCCTTGGACAGCACCTTGTCGAACAGCGGACTGCGCCATTCCGTTTCGGCGGGCAGCAAATGTACCGAGCCGAACAGCCAGACTGAGCTGTCCTCGTCACTCACCTGCCACAGCGCCGGAGCCGCCATGGGGGCAGTCGACACGGCCAACCAGAAGGGAAGCGTGAAAATTGAGCGTATCAGCATGGCCATTCCGGTGTTCACGGGCTTTGCCAATGCTACCGCCGAAAAGCAAAGCGCCGCAATCTCTTGCGGCGCAAAACCGAATCAATCTGCTAGTAGAATCAGTGCGTCCAGGGCGTCTTGCGGTCTGCCCGGAAATTGTCCGGATAGCTGACGCGCTTCGGAGTTGGCTCATGAGCCGGCTGCACCGAGTAGGGGATGCCATTGCGCTGCGCATAGGCCTCGGCCGCTTCAAGCGTATCGAATGACAGGCGCACCTGCTGGTTCATGTCCGAGCTGCTGGTATAGCCCATCAGAGGGTCTATGCTGCGGGGAACCGCCGGTTCATGCACGAGAACCCATTGCTTGGACTTGCCCTTGCCGGATTGCATGGCATTGCGGGCGGGTCGGTATATGCGGGCGGTCATGCAAAGTCCTCAACACGATGCGGGCGAATGGTCGGAGTACAAAGATTCGAACTTTGGACCCCCGGTTCCCAAAACCGGTGCTCTACCAGGCTGAGCTACACTCCGACATCGCAACCTCCAGTTAGCGTGTTCCCTGATATAGGGCAAGTCCATCCATTCGATATCACCGCGCATTGACGCGGTCGTTCAAGGATACGAAACAAGGGCATGTTTGATTTCAGCCAAAGATGGCCGCTTGGCCTCACGCACAAGAACTGGCCGGACTATCTGGCGTGGCTGATTCTGGTCCTGTTTCTGCTGGTCTTTGTCGATGTATGGGTGTCCCAGTCGGTGCAGGCCTGGCCAGACGTCTGGCGCCAGCCCTTCGCCTTCATCACCGATTTCGGACTGTCCGATTGGGTGCTCCTGCCCAGTCTTGTCGTCTTTCTGGTCTCGCTGGCCGCTGTAAGGCTCCTCAGGCCGGGTTTCTACCGGCGCGTCAGCTGGGAAATGACACTGGTGTTCAGCTTCATTTTCCTCGGCGTCGGCGCGCCGGGCCTCCTGACCAACCTGCTCAAGCGATTCTTTGGCCGCGGCCGTCCGAGCCAGTTTGACGAGAGCGGCGCCTTTTCCTTCCAGCAGCTCCTGAACGACTGGACTTTTCAGAGCTTTCCTTCGGGCCACGCCACGACCGCCATGGCGCTGGCCTTTGTCATCGGCTTCATGGCGCCGCGTTTTTTCCGGCTGATCCTTCTGGTGAGCCTGGCGACTGGAATCTCGAGAATCGTCATTGGGATGCACTATCCCACCGACGTGGTCGCCGGTTTCGCCATCGGCACCATCGGCGCCTATGCGGTTCGCAACTTCTACGCCTCCCGCCGCTGGCTCTTTGCCTATCGTCGGGACGGGTCGGTTCGTTTCAGGGGGGCGCCCAATATGCGCAGGGCCTGGCGCCGTGTCATTCAGCGCGCACGGGCATAACGCTCAAGCGCGGCACGCAGATCCGCCTTGAGGTCTTCCACGCCTTCAAGGCCAATATGCACCCTGAAGAGGTTGCCCGGCTCATTCCATGGCACCACGGTGCGTGCCTTGGTTATTGTGACCGGCAGGCACAGGCTCTCATAGCCTCCCCAGGAATAGCCCATGCTGAAAATCTGCATGTGATCGACAAAGGCCGCGACCGCAGAGCGTGGAGCGGGCTTGAGCACAAAGGCGAACAGGCTTCCTGCGCCCGTAAAGTCGCGCTTCCACAAGTCATGGTCGGGGTGGCTGGGCAGGGCAGGGTGCAGCACATGCGCCACCTCGTCCTGCGCCTCCAGCCATTGCGCGATTTCCATGGCGCGCTCTTGGTGCTCTTTCATCCGGATCGCCAGGGTCCGGAGCCCCCTTGCCACCAGGAATGCCTCGTCGCCGGACGTGAAGAACCCCAAAAGGGTCCGCAACCGCTCGATATCGTCCCAGGCCTCCCGGGTCGCCGAGATGGTGCCAGCAAAGGCGTCGGAATGGCCCACGAACATTTTTGTGGCTGCGTGCACCACGATGTCGGCGCCTAGGGCCAGCGGGCGGTGGTAGAGGGGACTGGCCCAGCTATTGTCCACGATCAGGCGGGCGCCGCCAGCATGCGCGGCAGCGGCCAGGGCCGGGATGTCTTGAATTTCAAAGGTGAGCGAACCGGGACTCTCCGCCAGTACAGCACGCGTATTCCGTTGCAAAAGGTCGGACAATCCGGCGCCGATGCGGGGGTCATAGAATCTCACGCTGACGCCCATGCGCTCAAGAAAGCCGTCCGCGAACTTGCGTCCGGGTTCATAAGCGCTGTCCGTAATCAGCACATCGTCCCCGGCCTTGAGGCACGACATCAGGGCAATTGTGATAGCTGCAAGGCCCGAAGGCACCAATTTGGTTCGATATGCCCCTTCGAGCTCGCTGACCACGCTCTCCACCGATTCGGTCGTTGGATTGCCAGCGCGTCCATAGAGATAAGCTTGGGACTGTGCGTCCAGGTCGGCGAGGGTTTTGAACAGGACTGTAGAACCGCGATAGACCGGCGTATTGACGAAGCCGAACTGATTGTCGGGATTCCGTCCAGCATGGGTAAGCGCAGTCTCTATCGAGTGGGAGCGTCCTGACTCAGGTGGATTTTCAGGCATGATTCAATGTTGCTCAAAAACGGATCACGTCGCGCGTCTGGCTAAAAAAGAGACAGAGATATTGTCTCAACCCGCCATCGACCCTTGACGTTGGGGACATAAGAAGGTTGCATGCTTAGCAGCATCCAAACCGCGCACAAAGCGGTGGTGCTGTCGGAGCCGCGGGAAAAGGTCGGCTCCGAACACACAGGGTCAGGAAACAAAAGGCAAAAATACAAATGCAAAAAGCGCTCGTATCGATCGCAATCGCGGCTTCGCTGGGTCTCGGCGCGACAGCTGTCAACGCTGCTACCCTCGATGACGTGAAGGCCAAGGGCTACATCCAGTGCGGTGTCACTGGTGGTGTGCCAGGCTTCTCGGCCCCCGATGCCAACAACAACTGGACCGGCCTGGAAGTTGACTTCTGCCGTTCCGTCGCGGCCGCCATCTTTGATGATCCGGATGCCGTTCGCTACACCCCGCTCACCTCTCAGGAGCGTTTCGCTGCTCTGTCTGCCGGTGAAATCGACATCCTGTCGCGTACCACTACCTGGACCATGAGCCGCGATACCGACCTCGGCATCGTCTTTGCCGGCGTCATGTACTACGACGGTCAGGGCTTCATGGTCCGCAAGGCCGATGGCATCACCTCGGCTCTGGACCTGTCCGGCGCTGCCATCTGCATCGAGTCCGGCACCACTACCGAGCTGAATGCTGCCGACTACTTCGAAACCCATGGCATGGAATACTCGCCGGTCGTGTTCACCGACCAGGACGAAGTTGTGAAGGCCTTTGAAGATGGTCGTTGCGACGTCTACACCACGGACTCCTCGGCACTGGCCGCTGAGCGTTCCAAGTTCGGCAACCCCGATGATTACGCGATCCTGCCCGAAATCATCTCCAAGGAGCCGCTTGGCCCGTCCGTCCGTCAGGGCGACGATCAGTGGTTCTACATCAACCGCTGGACTTATTACGCGCTGCTCGAAGCTGAAGAGCTGGGCGTGACCTCCGAGAACGTTGATGAAATGCTCGGCTCGGACAATCCTTCCGTCAAGCGTCTGCTCGGCGTGGAAGGTGATTTCGGCACCCCGATCGGCCTGACCGCCGACTGGGCCTACCGGATCATCAAGCATGTGGGTAACTACGGCGAGTCCTATGCCAAGCATGTCGGTCCGGAAACTGACATTGGCCTGGAGCGTGGCTTGAACGCACTGTGGACCGATGGCGGTCTGCAGTACGCGATGCCCATCCGCTAAGGCGAAATCCAGTTCTGGCGCCCCCTCGGGGGCGCCAGTTCGTCGTGGGCAGGTGCGACGGTTGGCATTTCGTATGGGGATAACCCGGTCGCTGGGGCGATCGGGCTAAATTGAGTCATCCCTGAAATGGTCCAGTCGGAGCCGCACTGCCCTCTGCTAGGGGGACATCCGCCACATGGCCGTCCAGGATAATCTCGCGGCACCACCGCGAACAGCCTTCTACAATGATCCGGTAATTCGAGGCATTATTTACCAGATAGTGGTCGCCGGCCTCGTCGTCGCCTTCTTGGCGTGGATCATCTTCAATACAGCCCAGAATCTCGCGGCGCAGAACAAGTCGACTGGCTTCGGCTTCCTGTTCGAGACATCCGGTTTCGGTATCAGCTTCACTCTCATTCCCTTCGATCGGTCTTCCTATTATTGGCAGGCCTTTGTTGTCGGGCTCCTCAATACCTTGCTTGTTGCCGTCATTGGCATTGTCTTTGCGACCATGCTGGGCTTCGTGCTGGGTGTCGCGCGTCTGTCCTCGAACTGGCTGATTGCCCGGTTCGCGACGGTTTATGTTGAGGTGATCCGCAACATCCCACTCCTGCTGCAGCTCTTTTTCTGGTACTTCGCCGTTCTCAAGGCCATGCCTGCGGTGCGCCAGTCGTTCGAATTGCCGCTGAGCATCTTCGTCAACCAGCGCGGCATCATCGTCCCGCGTCCGCTGCCCGATGCGGAAATCTTCTGGGTCGTAGTGGCTGCGGCCGCTGCCCTGGTCGGGGCAATAGCGCTTGTGGTCTGGGCGACCCGTGTCCGTACGCGCACGGGGCATTACCCGGTTTCCGTTGCGCAGGGTTCCCGCTTTGCCGGGGCGATCGTCGCCTTCCTGGTCGGCTATCTGGCCATCAGCATGCTGGGATCAGTCGTTCCTGCGGTGTCCGCGGTGTCGTTCCTGCCCTTGATCGGGGCGCTCGTCCTGGCCGGCCTGTCTCTGACAAAATATGGCTTCTATGGCCGGGTTTTCATCGGAACGGCGATTGGTTGGGCCGTGGCCGACTTCCTGTTGTCAGGCATGTTTGGCTGGCTCCCTCGCGGTGTTATCGTCCTGGGGGCGGCCCTGATCGCTCTGGGCGTGGCCTGGACCATGCTGACCTCGGATCGGCGCCCGGCCGCTACAGAAGGCAAGTTCCCTCTGGCCTTGCCCATCCTGATCGTCGTTGCCATCCCGGCGCTCGTCTACTGGTTGACCGGGGCAAGCCTGGCCTTCGAAATCCCAGTCCTTGAACGCTTCAACTTTGCCGGCGGGCTGCAGCTCGTGCCGGAAATGGTGGCCCTGGTTGTCGGTTTGACCATCTACACGGCCGCCTTCATTGCCGAAAACGTGCGAAGCGGTATTCAGGCCGTCAGCAAGGGGCAGACCGAAGCTGCCTCGTCGCTGGGACTGCGGGAAGGTGACCGGCTTCGGCTGGTCGTGGTGCCGCAGGCCATGCGGGTGATCATCCCGCCCCTGACCAGCCAATATCTCAATCTGACCAAGAACTCATCACTGGGTGCAGCCATCGGCTACCCCGAATTGGTCAATGTGTTCATGGGCACCACGCTCAATCAGACGGGTAAGGCTATCGAGGTGATTGCAATTACCATGCTGGTCTATCTCACGCTGTCCTTGACGACGTCGGCGTTCATGAACTGGTACAATGCGCGTGTCGCGCTGGTCGAACGGTAGGAGGTCCAGCATGTCATTCTCCTATGTCCGCGATCACATGGTCGAGCCGCGCCCAGCGCCGGTGAATACGGCCGGACCCATAGCCTGGGCCCGCCGGAACCTGTTTGCGACACCCAGCGACAGTCTCATGACTATCCTGGCAATTGTGCTGTTGATCTGGGCCATCCCGCCCATATACGGCTTTGTCGCCCCCAACTTCCTTGGGGGAGACGCGGTACCGCCTGGCGGAATCGTGGAGGAATGCCGGCTGGAAACTGCCGGTGCATGTTGGGCCTATATCTCGGCCCGCATGAGTTTCTTCATCTACGGCTTCTACCCCGCTGAAGAATATTGGCGGCCAAATCTGGTGTTCGCACTGGGCGCTCTGCTGATTGTTCCACTGCTGATCCCGCGGGTCCCGTTCAAGCGCACCAACGCGATCCTGTTCTTCGTGGTCTACCCGGTCATCTGCTTCTACCTGCTCAATGGTGGGGTCTTGGGCATGCGCCCGGTGCCGACAGAGCAGTGGGGCGGCCTCCTGGTGACCCTGATCATCTCGCTGGTGGGCATCATCTGCTCGATTCCGATCGGTATTCTGTTGGCCTTGGGGCGGCAGTCCAAATTACCGATCATCAAGACGCTCTGCGTCATGTTCATTGAGCTCTGGCGCGCCGTGCCGTTGATCACCGTCCTGTTCATGGCCTCGGTCATGCTGCCGCTGTTCATGCCGCAGGGGACCACGGTCGACAAACTGCTCCGGGCCCTGGTTGGTGTGACGCTCTTCTCGTCAGCCTATCTGGCCGAAGTGGTCCGCGGCGGTCTGCAGGCATTGCCCCGTGGCCAATATGAGGCCGCCTCGTCGTTGGGTTTGAGCTACTGGAAGTCCATGTGGTTCATCATCCTGCCGCAGGCGCTAAAGCACGTCATTCCGGGCATCGTGAACAGCTTCATCGCCTTGTTCAAGGATACGTCGCTGGTCTCCATCGTCGGCATCTTCGACCTGCTGAACACTGTTCAAGCGGCAAGTTCTGACATCGAGTGGTCATCTCCAACCCAGGCGATTACCGGCTATCTGTTCGCCGGCATGGTCTTCTGGGTTTTCTGTTTCGCCATGTCCCGTTACTCCATCTGGATGGAGCGGCGACTGGACACCGGGCACAAAGGGTAACGTCAATGAGCGACATGTCCTCACACAGCGCCGAAGAGCGCACCGTCAACACCAGCCAGATGAAGGTGTCCGACACCGAAGTGGCAATCGACGTCGTCGGCATGCACAAATGGTATGGCGACTTCCATGTGCTGCGCGACATCGATCTGAAAGTCATGCGGGGCGAGCGTATCGTCATTGCCGGCCCTTCGGGGTCCGGCAAGTCGACCCTGATCCGCTGCATGAACCGCCTCGAAGAGCACCAGCAAGGCCAGATCATCGTCAATGGCGTGGAATTGACCGCAGACCTCAAGCGCATCGATGAGGTGCGTCGCGAGGTTGGCATGGTGTTCCAGCACTTCAACCTGTTCCCGCATCTGACAATCCTGCAGAACTTGACCCTGGCGCCCATCTGGGTGCGCGGCATTCCGCAGGCAGAGGCGGAAGCTACCGCCATGCACTATCTGGAGCGGGTCAAGATCCCCGAGCAGGCCAACAAATTTCCCGGCCAGCTCTCGGGTGGCCAGCAGCAGCGTGTGGCCATTGCCCGCTCGCTCTGCATGCAGCCCAAGATCATGCTATTTGACGAGCCAACTTCGGCCCTCGACCCCGAAATGGTCAAGGAAGTGCTCGAGGTCATGATCAGCCTGGCAGAAGAAGGCATGACCATGCTCTGCGTGACCCACGAGATGGGCTTTGCCCGTCAGGTCGCCAATCGGGTCATTTTCATGGATCAGGGACAGATCATCGAGCAGAACGATCCGGAGACATTCTTCTCCAATCCACAGCACGAGCGCACCAAGCTCTTCCTGAGCCAGATCCTGCACTAGGACCGGCCTGGATCACATAAGCTGGGGGTCGGGCCGTGCGGCGGCTTGACCCCTTTTTCATGCCGTCCAATATGCGGGCTGGAGAATGGAAGGCAGTGCCTGTTGCTCAGACTCTTAAAGCCATTGCTGATCCTGGTCGCCATGGCAAATGCGGTGGCGGTGGCACCCGCTGGCGCCCAGACGCTGGACGCAGTGCGCGAACGCGGCTTCCTCATTTGCGGCTCCAGCAACCCACTTGCGGGCTTTTCCCAGCAGGATATTGATGGTCGCTGGTCGGGTTTCGATGTGGACCTTTGCCGCGCCCTGGCGGCGGCTATTTTCGGTAATCCCGACCTGATCGAGTTCCGATCCTATCGTGGCGAAGCGAGGTTTGCGCCTTTGGAAACCGGCGCCGTCGATGTGTTCATGCGCAATGGCGCCTGGACTATGGGGCGCGACATTCGCTATGGCGCGCGCTACGTCGCCCCCGCCTTCTATGATGGCCAGGCTTTTCTTGTGCCCCAGTCGATGGGTGTCGTTTCAGCATATGAACTGGACGATGTCAGTATCTGCGTGGCTGATAGCTACGGTGAGATCGAGGCTCTCGACGAGTTCTTCTTCCTCAATCAGACCAGCTATCGCGCCGTGGCTTATGAGGACGTGGCCGATCTCGCCACGGCCTATCGCAGTGGTTTGTGTCAGGTCATATCGGCGTCCGGCCGGCAATTGCAGGCGATACGGCGGGAACTGGCGGATCCGGCACAACACCGGGTTCTGCCCGAGCGAATCTCCAAGGAGGCCCTGGGGCCAGTCGTGCGCGGGCAGGACGATCAATGGTTTCAGATCGTCCGCTGGATGCTCTTTGCGCTCATCGAGGCAGAAGAAGTCGGCGTGACCAGCCTCAATATCGACTCGCTGTCCGCCGCCAGGACACCGGCGGTGCGGCGAATTCTTGGCGTTGAGGGAGATTATGGGGCGGCCCTTGGACTTCGCCCAACCTTCATGGCCGATGCCATTCGGGCGGTCGGCAACTATTCCGAGCTCTACGACCGGCACTTTGGCCCGCAGACCGGCGCGGCGATGCTGCGTGGGCAAAATGCGCTTTGGGCCAACGGCGGATTGCTCTACGCGCCGCCGATTCGCTGATCACCGTCGCGCTCACGCAAAGAGCAAGTTGACCCGACGGTTCTGCTTGCCCTTCTTCTCGATCTTGCCCAGGACCACTCTGCCGATCTCGGCGGTTCCGGCAACATGGGTGCCGCCGCAAGGCTGCAGATCGATATCGCCGATACGGACCAGCCGTACCTTGCCCTGACCCATCGGCGGCTTCACCTTCATCGTCTTGACCAGCTCTGCCTTGGCTTCCATTTCTGCGTCCGTGATCCATTCCGAGGTGACCGGATGGTCTGCGTCGATCATGGCGTTGAGCTGGTTTTCCAGGGCACCCAGGTCCTCCGGCACTTCGGGCATGTCGAAATCCAGGCGCCCTTTGTCTTCGCCAATCGAGCCGCCGGTAACGGGGAACGGGAAGATTACTGACAACAAATGCAGCGCCGTGTGCATCCGCATCAGGCGGTACCGGCGTTCCCAATCAATGTTCAGCGTCACCATCTCTCCCGAGGCGGGCGCGTTGGCGCCACTGCCGGTTAGATGCACGATCCGCGCCTTGTCACCGTCTGGGTGTGTGGCGGTTGCTATCGCGATAACCGTGCCATCGCCGCGCACGATCCGGCCGCTGTCGCCCGGCTGCCCACCTGACGTTGCGTAGAAGATCGTCTTGTCGAGAATGATACCGCCGTCTGTAGTCACCTCGATCACCTGCGCGGTAGTCGATTGCAGATAGGCGTCGTCGCGGAAAAGGAACTGGGTCATCGCGTCTCTCAAAGCACAGGGGACAGCAGGCGTGCCGCCTGGGTGGCCAGATAAAGCCCCCGATGGCGCGATTGCACCTCGGCCAGGCCAACCTGCCGGCAGGATTCAAAGTCTTTGGACAGCATGTCGTCTACGCCTGCAATTGTGCCCGCATCCGTGAACCAAAGGGTAATTTCGAAATTAATGGCGAAAGAACGGTTGTCGAAATTGACACTGCCTATGGTCGCCATTTCGTCATCCACCAACACCACCTTCTGATGCAGGAAGCCGGCCGTGTAGCGATAGACGGCGATGTCGTGCAGTACCATGGCGTCGGCATGCGCCATGCTGGCCAACCAGACCAGCAAGTGGTCGGGATTGTCCGGCAGCATGATCCGCACATCGACCCCCCGCAGCCTGGCGGCAAACAAAGCCGTGCGGATGTCGGTATCCGGCACGAAATAGGGACTGACAATCCACAGCCGCTTCCGGGCCCGGCCAATCAGGTCCGTGAAGGCAATGGCGCATTCCTCGAGTTTGTCAGCCGGACCACTCCCCATGACCAGCACGGATTTGTCGCCAAATGTTTCGAGGTCCGCAGGCGGCCGATTTGGAAGCCGCTCGCCCGTTGCCCATTCCCAATCCTCGTTGAACAGCAGGGCACAACCCAGCGAGGCCGGCCCGGAAATCTTGACGTGTGTGTCTCGCCACGCGCCCAGCTTGGGATCCTCGCCCATATACTCCACACCGACATTGAGCCCGCCCACCCAGGCATGCTTGCCGTCGGCCACAACGATTTTGCGGTGATTGCGATAGTTGATGCGTGTGGGGCCGAATAGGCGCAGCAGCTTGTGTCGGCCATTGAAGCTCGACACTTTCACGCCTGCCTCAGCCAATTCTCGCCAATAGCGCTTGGGAGTCCAGGTACTGCCGACATCATCGTAGAGCAGATAGACAGCCACGCCCGCACGCGCCTTGGCGATCAGCAAGTCGGCGAGCTGCCGTCCGAGGCGATCGTCGCGAAATATGTAGAACTGTACCAGGAGGTATTCTTTTGCGGCCTCTATGCCGGCGAAAATCGACTCGAAAGTCGCTTCGCCATTCACAAGCAGTTCGACCTCATTGCCCTTGAGGAACGGCAGTTCCGACACCTGCACCTGTACGGGCCATTTGGCGTCTGTTTCCCCATCGATCAACGCCAGGTCGCGTGCGCGCAACGGCCTGTTGGCCCGGCCATTCTGCATCCGGTCGGTGGCATAGTCGTCGAAAAGCTTCCACCCGAAAATCAGGTAGAGCAAGACGGTGGGAATGGGCAGCAGCAGCAGCGAGAGCAGCCAGGCGATGGAACCCTGCGGGGTGCGGGAATTGAGAATCTCCCGGATGGCGCAGACAATGGCCAGGAGATAGACGACACCCATGATGAGCGCCACGAGATGCAGGTCTGCCACCACGGCGCGTAAAATGTCGTCTATTCCGAACACGATGACCCTTCAGCAAAGTCTGAAGGGTCAGTGTATCAGGCCAAGGGTCGGGAGCAATGACCTGTCGCGCTCGCCGCACTCAGTTTGGCCCGGCTCAAGCGGGGTCGGCCACCATGACGCTGGAAATGTCGATGGGTGCGCGCTGTTCCAGCCATTGGGGAACGGGCAGATTCTTGCCGCGCAGGAAGCTCGGGTTGAAGATCTTGCTCGCATAGCGGTTGCCGTAGTCGCACAGCACGGTGACGATCGTCTTGCCGGGGCCGAGGTCGCGGGCCATGCGCACCGCGCCGGCGATATTGATGGCGCTCGATCCCCCAAGGCACAGACCCTCATGCTCGAGCAGGTCGTAGATATAGGGCAGGGCCTCTGCGTCCGGAATGCGGTAGGGCATGTCGACCGTCAGGCCTTCGAGATTGGCTGTGATGCGACCCTGGCCAATACCCTCGGTGATCGAGTCACCTGAGGATTTCAGCTCACCATGGGCATAATATTCGTAGAGCGCCGCACCCTCGGGATCGGCCAGGCCGATCTTGATGTCCGGATTGCGGGCGCGCAGCGCTTCGGCAACGCCCGCCAGCGTCCCGCCTGACCCCACCGCGCAGATGAAGCCATCGATGCGCCCATTGGTCTGCTGCCAGATTTCCGGCCCCGTGGTTTCCACATGCGCGCGTCTGTTCGAGACATTGTCGAACTGGTTGGCCCAGATGGCGCCGTTGGGCAGCTCATCATTGAGCTTTTCGGCCAGCCGCCCGGAAATCTTGATGTAGTTGTTGGGGTTGCGATAGGGCTTGGCCGGCACCTCGATCAGTTCCGCACCATAGAGCCTGAGCGCATCCTTCTTTTCTTGGCTCTGGGTTTCGGGGATGACGATGACGCTTTTGAACCCCAGCGAATTGGCAACCAGTGTTAACCCGATGCCGGTATTGCCCGCCGTGCCCTCGACAATGGTGCCACCCGGCTTCAGCTTCCCCGATTTGACCGCATCATGGATGATGAACAGCGCCGCGCGATCCTTGACCGACTGGCCGGGATTGAGAAACTCCGCCTTGCCCCAGATATCGCAACCGGTCAGCGTGGACACGCGATTGAGGCGGATCAGCGGCGTGTTGCCGATGGCGGAGATAAGGTCTTCGTGCTTGGCCATGGATCTGTTTTCTAGGGGAGTAAGACCTTTATCGTAGGGGGGCGATGAGGTGGCGGCAAGCGGCAAGCGCAGGATTCGGCAGGGCTTTTCCCGGATCAGCCTCGCGGCGCAAGGGGCACTCGCACCGCTGTGCCCCCGGAGCATGAATTTGCTTGAGATTTGCTATCCTGGCGATGGCAGCGCACCGAAGGCCTCAAGGGCGCGGGCGCGCGTCGCCTTGAGATCGACCATGGCTCGGGGATAGGTCTCACCGGGCACCACGCCCGCTTCGCGCAGTCTGTCCGCCTCGGCGCTGGACGGATCGTGAATGTGCTTGTCGGGCAACGCCGCGATTTCGGGAACCCACCGCCGTACATAGGTGCCATTGGGGTCAAAGCGTTCGCCCTGGGTTACCGGATTGAAGATGCGGAAATAGGGTGCCGCGTCCAGCCCGCAGCCCGCGACCCATTGCCAGCTTGCCGGATTGTTCGCCTCATCGGCATCGACCAGGCAATCCCAGAACCACTGCTCGCCCAGGCGCCAGTCGATCAACAAATTCTTGCTCAGAAAGGAGGCCACCAGCATGCGTACGCGATTGTGCATATAGCCGGTCTCCCAAAGCTCCCGCATCCCCGCATCGATGATCGGAATGCCGGTGCGGCCCATTTGCCATGCCCGCAACTGTTCCGGAGCCTTGCGCCAGGACAGGTCCTGGAATTTGCGCTGCATCGGTACCTGGCGGATGTCGTGTCGATGATACAACTGGTGATGGCTGAAGTCGCGCCAGGCCAGCTCGGACAGGAATTTCTCGATCGCCGCGGCCTTGTCCGGGTGCGCATGCGCATGGGCCCGTGTAGCGTGCCAGATCTGCCGGGCGCTGATCTCGCCGAACCGCAGATGCGGCGACAATCGGGAGGTCGCGTCCACGCCGGGAAAGTCGCGATCTCGGGGGTAGCCGGCAACCTGCTGGTCAAGGAAAATGTCGAGCCGCTCCTGTGCGGAGGCTTCCCCGACCGTCCAGTACGGCACAAGCTTGTCCGCCCAATGCGGCTGCTCATATCCGGTGTCGATCGCCGGCGCCTTGATCTTGTCCCCTCTGCGGGATGGACGGGCCAGCGGCTGATCAATGTGTTGCTCTTTGAGCGACTTCCAGAACGGGGTGAACACTGAATAGGGCTTTCCTTGCCCGGTCTCGATATCCCAGGGTTCGACAAGCACATTGCCGGGGTAGGACGTGACGGTCACGTCCTTATCGCGGAGAGCGGATTTGATTTCCGCATCCCGCCGACGATCTGCCGGCGCATAGCGCCGGTTCCAGTGAAGTGCCTCAGCGCCCGTTTCGCGCAGGACCTCGTCCATTACCGCCCGGGCCGGGCCCGTTTCGACCCGCAGCGGCACCCCGATATCGGCCAGCGATCCTGCAAGCGCCTTCAGCCCGTGGTGCAGCCACCAGCGCGCAGCGGCGCCGGGAGCCCGCATGTCATCATCGGTTTCGTGGATATAGAGCGCTACGATGCGTTCGCCCGAACGGCATGCGGCTGCGAGGGCAGGATTGTCGGACAGTCGCAGATCGTTGCGCAACCAGACAAGGTGTGTAGGCATGGAAAACCTCTTGGTATTCCTGCACTACGTCGCCGGCACCAGGATGGTTTGGAATTATTCCAGAAGTTCGGCCAGTTCCTCCAGAGCCGCGTTCCAGGCCTCCATCGAGAAGATGCGGGTCTGCGCATCCGCGTGAGGCAAGCCACGTTCGGTAAGGGTGATGCGGGTGCTGTCATCACCAATGGCCATGAACGCAATGTCGAGCACGAAGATCAGTTCGCTGTCGTCACCTTCATCCTTGTGGATCCAGGACAGCACAAGGCGCTCATCCTCCACGAAGGTCAGGACGTCGCCGCTGACTTCGTGGTCGGCCTCATCCTCGTCTTCGGCAAAGGTGACAAAGCGGTACTGCCCGCCTTCAAAGGCGTCGAACTCGGCCTCGTCCGCTTCCCATTGTTCGATCAGGGCCGGGTCCGTCCAGGCGGCGAAAACGTCGGACACATGCGCGGCAATGGTCCGCGTCAGCGTGATCTGGCTTTCGCCATCATCATCCATGCCATCGCTCATGATGTAATCCTCTCAGGATGCAGTTCAGCCGTCCGCGGCAGGAAGACAGTCAGAATACCCAAGGCTGGCAGGAAGGCGCAAATCTGGAAGACGGCGATCATGCCGATCCAGTCTGCCAGAGCGCCCATTACCGCGGCGCCAAGCGCGCCAATGCCAAAGGCGAATCCGAACACGAAACCGGCAATCATGCCCACTTTTCCCGGCACCAGTTCCTGGGCATAGACCACCATTGCCGAAAATGCCGAGGACAGGATGAGCCCGACCATGATGCTCATCACACAGGTCCAGAACAGGTCGAGATAGGGCAGGGCCAGGGTGAAGGGCAGGGCGCCCAGGATCGACACCCAGATCACGGCGAGGCGCCCATATTTGTCCCCCACAGGCCCCCCGATAAACGTCCCTGCCGCCACTGCACCCAGGAAAGCAAAGAGATAGAACTGCGCCTCCTGGGCCGAGAGCGCGAACTTCTCGATCAGGAAGAAGGCATAATAGCTTTTGAGGCCCTCGATATAGATGAACTTGCTCAGGAGCAGGGCCCCGATCACCGCGAAGGCCACTATCAGCCGTTGCCGCGACAGTGCGGGTTTGCGGATGATTGCCGCGGGTCGCGCGGCCGACTGCCGTTGGTGATCGACAAACCAGCGTCCCACATGGGTCATGAGCAAGAGGCCGAGGGCGGCCACGATCAGGAACCAGAATACGCTTGCCTGCCCCATGGGCAGTAGAATCAACGCAGCCGCGAGGGGGCCGAGTGCCGTTCCGGCGTTACCACCCACCTGGAACAGGGATTGCGCGAAGCCCAGCCGGCCGCCTGAGGCCATTCGCGCCACCCGCGACGCCTCCGGATGGAAAAGGGCCGATCCTGTACCTAGGACGACCGAAGCGGCAAACAGCAGCCAGAAACCATTGGCCGCCGCCAGCATGGCGACCCCCGCCGCGACGATGGCCATGGACAATGCCAGCCAATAGGGTTTCGGCTTGATGTCACCCGAAAGCCCGAATGCCGGTTGCAGAAGGCAGGCCGTGATTTGCTGGCCCAGCGTCAGCAGTCCGATCTGCAGGTAGCTCAAGCCATAGCTTTCCTTGAGCAACGGATAGAGCGCGGGCAGCATGAACTGCAATAGGTCGTTCAGCAAATGGGCGCCGCTGACGGCAAGTATGATCGTCAGCGCGGTGCGTTGCGCGTCCGGCGCGGGAGCGGCGGCAATGGTGGTCATGAAAAATCGCCGGAATGTCGAAATACTGCCGTCCTACGCCAGTCAGCGCGCAAGGGCAATCGTGGGATAACGGCCAATTGGGGATGAAGGGAAATGGCTCCGCGAGCTGGACTCGAACCAGCGACCATTCGATTAACAGTCGAACGCTCTACCAACTGAGCTATCGCGGAACACTTTCGTGCGCCCTCTTTGCGAAGGCGTGGTCCGTGTACCCAAACCGATCCGGTTTGCCAAGCCCCTAATCTCGCCTCGTGTGAATAAGTTGTCACTCCTCTGACGAACGGGCCCGGCGGGACAGACCGATCAGGTCTTCCATCGTGTTGAGATTGGCGAAGGGATCGACGTCACATGCGTCTGCCCAATCTACCTCCACCGCGCCCAGCTCGGCCAGCAAAGCCTTGGCGCTACGGGGTGCGGTGCCGGCCCCGATCCGCTCAGGCAAGCTGGCCAAATCCGAAACACGCCAGGCCGCATTGGTGGGGTAGATATTTCCGCGCCAGCTCGCCTGCGCCGCACGGGCGCCCCCGGAAAGTGCATCCACCAGCCTGGGCACAAAGTTGTCCGGAAGAAATGGCGTGTCGACCGCGACCGAAAGCAGGATTGTGTCCGGTTGCGCTGTCTCGCGAATATGGCTGGCCGCCGCAATCAGTCCTGCAAGCGGGCCACCAATGGGCAGATCGAGGTCAGTCAGGCCAATCCCAAAACCGCCATTGGCGCCATCTCGACCCGTCGATACCAGAAGTGTTTCATGACTGAGGCCAAGCTGATCTATGACCCGTTGAAGCAGCGTCCTTCCGCCGACGCGGAGGTCCGCCTTCCGCACCTGGCCAAGGCGGCTGCCAGAGCCACCGGCCAATATGACAGCGAATACGGTCACTTCCCTTGGCCCTGCCGCAGCAGAATCAGCAATGCGATGCCGCCCACAAGTCCCCAGAAGGGTGCCCCCACCCCGGCCACAGTGATTCCTGAGGCGGTGGTTACAAAGGTTAGAATGGCGGGAAGCCGTGCTTCCTCGGCCGCCAGTGCACCGGCCAAAGCGCCCGCCAGGCTGGAAAAAAGCGCCAGTCCGGCCACGGCCTGAATCAAGACTGGGGGCACGGCCGCCACAAAGGCTGCGGCCAGTCCGGCCACCAGACCGAGCAGCATATAGGTCGTTCCGGCGGCAACAGGTGCAGGCCATCGGCGATCCGGATCGCTATGGGATTCGGGGCCGGCGCAAATGGCTGCGGTGATGGCGGCCAGATTGCTGGTAATACCGCCCACGGCCGCGGTGGCGGCGCTGGCCAAGCCAGTCAGGACGAACAGTGGACCAGGCTGCAATTTGTATCCATTGGCCTGCATCACGGCGATGCCCGGCAAGTTCTGTGACGCCATGGTTACCACATAGAGCGGCAACGCAATGCGTACGATCGCATCGATCGTGAAGCTGGGCAGAACCGGGACAAGCGTAGGCCAGGCGCCGTCAAAAGTGTCGGGCGGCAACTGAGTCGTTGTGGCGAGAATGATACCCGTGGCCACCACGGCGAGCGGCACCGCATAGCGGCGCGCAAAGCGCAGGCCAAGCGCCCAGACCGCAATGATGGGCAGGGCATGCCAGGGCATTTCGCCGACGGCGTTGAGCGGCGCAAGGCACAGCGTCAGCAGCATGCCGGCCAGCATCGCATTGGCAATGGCTGAAGGGATGGCCGCAATGGCACGCGCGAGTGGCCTGATCAGCCCAGTGAGAATCACAAGACCCGCACAGACGAGAAAGGCGCCGGCCACCGCAGGAAATCCGCCAACGGGTTCTCCCACCGTCAGCAGGAACGCCGCCCCCGGCGTACTCCAGGCAAAGCTCACGGGTATGCGAACCCGCCATGCAACCACAATATTAAGTATGGCGATGGCCAGGCAGATGGAAAACAGCCCGGATCCCGCCTGTTGCGGCGTGGCTCCGGCAGCGCTCAGCGCAGCCAGTATGAGCGTGAACGTGCTTGCGCTGCCCACGATCGCCGCAAGCGCTCCTGCCATGACGGGTTGGGCAAAATCGGAACGGTTGAGTGATGCTGCGCCGACGGACATGGCGATTCCCTGGACTTGAACGCCGCGCAAGCTAGCCGCTTGCACCCCTCGGCGCCACCCGGTCACCAACCCTCATGTCGCTGGAAACTGGAGGCCGCGTCCGGAATCGAACCGGAGTACACGGATTTGCAATCCGCTGCGTAACCACTCCGCCACGCGGCCTCTGGCCGCTGTACCTATTGGACGCCAATCGCTTATGCAATAGGCTGCGTGGGGCAGGGTGAATTTTCTGGCGCGCACTGCGGGGCGGGCAGAAGGGCGGTCGGCATTTGCCACGCCGAGGGCTGGTGAGAAACAGGCAGTCGATGCAGTTCAAGGTGACCTCGGCCTACTATGACGAAGCAAGCAAGTATTTGCTTTACACCGCGACCGGCGAGCGAGACGGCGCCAAATATACCGTCTCTTCCCGTGTGAAATGCCTCAAGCCGCCCAATACGCCCGAGCGGCTGCATATGGTCGTTCTCCTGGCCCTGACCGACCAGTTCAAGCGTCCCAGCCCCTCTGGCAAACGCGGCTAGCCGCACGGCGCCCGGCCCACACTGCTCTGCCCAGTGTGATGGAACGCTCGATGGAACTCCGAATTGCTCCGATATCAGCAAGGAGAGTTTATATGGTCGAGGACAAGCATCGAACCGAACCCGCGCCTTTGGAGACGGAGCGCGGCGAGCAGCAGGACGATAACATAGATGATCTGGGTCATCGTCCCGACGGCACCGAACAGGACCAGCCAGTCGACCCGGCCGATGACGATTCGACTGGCTCGAAAGGCCCTGGGTTCGGCTCAGCCAACAGATAATTCGTAGCGTCCGGTCAAGGCCGGTTGCCTTTGCAAGGACAAACGCATATTCACGTCCAGCATATGCAACCTCGGAATATCAACTTGGCCGGCATCGACTACAAACTTGCCCGCAAAGCCATGGTCGACGGCCAGATTGCTGTCAGTTCCGTGGTCGACCGTCGTCTGCTGGCGGCGTTTCTCGATATTCCGCGCGAGCGATTTCTGCCCGAGGATCGGCGCGCGATGGCCTATAGCGATGTCCCGCACCCGCTCGGGAACGGCCGGGTTCTGCCACCGGCAGTGCAATTTGCCCGGATCGCCCAGCTCGCAGCCATTGGCCCCCAAGACCGCGTTCTGGATGTCGGCAGTGGTAGTGGCTATTCGGCTGCTATTCTGGCCCGGCTGGCCGTTGCGGTCGTTGCCTATGAAGGCGACAAGGAACTGGTAACCATTGCCCAGCACACTTTGGGCGATCTCGATATCACCAACGTCTCGGTGGTCACCGATATTCGCGAAGCGCAGGCTGCTGGGCCATATGACGTGATCCTTCTTGAGCAAGCCATACTCGAACCTCCTGAGACCTATCTGTCTTGTCTGGCGCTGGGTGGCAGACTGGTCGCGGTTGTAGGCTTAGGGCGGGCAGGTGTGGCGACCCTATGGACCCGAACAGCGGAAGGTGTGGTATCGAGGCCGCATTTCAATGCGTCTCTTCCAACACACCTGCCGGACGATCGGCGCGAGGAGTTCGTGTTTTGAGGGCGTCTGTTGCCATACGGCCACGCATCGGCAAGAAGATGCAATTAAAGTTTGCTACTATTGGCCTGAATCGGTTGTACACCCCAATGGGCGGGCATATCTGTTTGGGGGTCTGGAGGCGGGTTGATGAATAGTTTTCGGTTTATGCGGGTTGCCGCCTGCGCCCTGTTGCTCACCTGTTCGTCTGTGGCGGTTTCGCAAGCACAGTCTATCAGCCAGGCACTGGCATCGGCTTACGATCATGCCCCCGACCTACAGTCTGCCCTGCTGAGCGCAAAGGCCTCCGCTGAAGGGATTGTCCAGGCCAAGGCCGGAGCGCTGCCAACCATTGGCGCGTCCATCAGCGGCAACCAGAGCGCCAATCTTGTTGGCGGCAACTGGACCAGCGGCAGCTCGCTGACTACGGGCCTCTCCTACAACCAGACCATCTACGACAACAATCGCACCGCGGCCCGCGTTGAGGCCGCCCGCGCCGCCGCCGAAGTGGCCGAATACCAGATCCGCAACACCGAGCAGAACGTGCTGCTGCAGGTGGTGCAGGCCTATATGTCGGTATTGAGCGGGCGCGACCTTGTGGCCCTGCGTCGCGACAATATCACCTTCTTCCAGGCCCAGTTGCAGTCCGCGCAGGATCGCCTCGATGTCGGCGAGGGTACGCGCATCGATGTCGCTCAGGCCCAGGCGCGTCTGGCACAGGGTCAGGCCGCCTACCAGGCTGCTGTCAGCACCCTGCAGACCAGCGAAGCTACTTTCCAGCGCCTGGTCGGCCAGCGTCCGCAAGGGCTTTCGACCAGTCACGGCTATGCCAATCTGATCCCGCGATCCATTGATGCTGCCATTGCCGAAGCGGAGATCGGGCATCCGGCCATCATGCTTGCCAAGGCCAGCATCCGTGCCGCCCAGGCAGGCAGCGATGCCGCTCAGGCCGCCTTCGGCCCAACGGCGACCGTGTCGGGTTCGCTTGGCTCCAGCTGGACCGGGCCGTCGGGCGGCCCGCGCGACGGTATAAGTGCCTCCTTGGGCTTTCAGATCACCATCCCGATCTATGCCGGCGGTGCAATCGGTTCGGGTGTGCGTCAGGCCAATCTGAACCAGATCAAGTCCGAGGTCGACGCCATGGCGGCCTACGACCAGATTCGCGAAGCCGTCATCTCCGCCTGGACCGGTATTCAGAGCGCCGATGCGCAGATCAGCGCCGCCCGGGCTGCGGTGACCTCCAGCAACACCGTGCTCGATGGGGTCATTCAGGAACGCGATCTGGGCACAGCCACCACGCTCGACGTCCTCAATGCCCAGGCCGATCTGACCAGCGCCCGCGAAACCCTGATCAACGCGTCCAACGGCAAGACCATCGCAACCTTCTCCCTCCTCAGCGCCATGGGGCGCCTGACCGCGCGTGATCTTGGCCTCCCGGTCCAGATCAAGACGGCCGTGCCCTATACGCAGGCGGTCGAGGATGTCTGGCAGGAACTGCGGACGGTCGTGGTCGAATAGACCCCAGCGACGCCTCAAGATGATGTGGCCGGGCAAGTCCCGGCCACAACTTTTCGTGGAAGACCTTCACTTCCCGCCTTGGGATGATTCCTAAATCGGCCCCTTATGTTTAAGCTGTTCCTTACGAATCAGGGTTGGCGGCTGCGGACGTCTCCCCAGTCGGGCGCATGAGTAAGAGGCACTGATGAACAAGCCGGCACCCAAAGAACCGTCCATGGATGAGATTCTGTCGTCCATCCGGCAGATTATCGCCGACGATGATGCTGCCGGTGCACCCCGCCGTCCATCGGTGCAGTCGGCCCCGCCGCCGATGCAGGCGGCACCCGCCAAGCCGCTGGGCGAGCAGGATGATCGCGACCTCAGCGACATGCTGGACGACATCGAGCCCCTGGCGCTGTCTCCCTCCCAGATCGTGGAAGAGGGTGATGATGTCGAAGGGTTCAGCTTCGACTCCATCCTTGCCGATACGGAAGGGGCGGATGCCGAGGGCCCGTCTCTGGTGGAGGCCGAGGACGTCACCTTCGATGCCGAGGATGATCTGCCCAGCTTCGATCCCGCGCCCACCCGCGAATTGCCGGAAGACAAGCCGCAGCCGGTGGCTAAGGCCGCACCCCAGCCCAGGTTCGATCCCGAGCCTGAGCCTGTCTTCGAACCGGAGCCGGTTGAAGAGCCCATGGCCCAGGCCGATGCTTTGCCCGATCCCACTTTGACAGCCGACATGGCCGATGAGTTGCTGGAGCCTGCAACGCGCGCCGCCGTGCGCGGTTCGATCGGCAAGCTGACCGCGCTTGGCATTGGCAATCCGAGCCTGACCATTGAAGCCATGATGCGGGATATGCTGCGCCCCATGCTCAAGGAATGGCTGGATGAAAATCTGCCTGCCGTGGTCGAGCGCATGGTCGAGAAGGAAATCGCCCGGGTCTCGCGCGGCGAGTGACTTCGAACCGTCCCGCAGGGCAAATCCCTCCGGTGGAGGGATTTGAGGTGAGAAGGCCATGAGAGCTACGCTCGAATGGCGAGCGTCCCGCAGGGCAAATCCCTCCGGTGGAGGGATTTGAGGTGAGAAGGCCATGAGAGCTAAGCTCGAATGGCGCGCGTCCCGCAGGGCAAATCCCTCCGGTGGAGGGATTTGAGGTGAGAAGGCCATGAGAGCTATGCTCGAATGGCAAGACCGTCCCGCAGGGCAAATCCCTCCGGTGGGGGCATTTGAGGTGAGAAGGCCATGAGAGCTATCCGCGAATGGCGCGTGGCTTCGCCTTGACCCCGCACCCCGCATTTGCTTGAAGACTGCCAACCTATTCCGGCCCGCCACGGTCTATCCTGGCGGGTCGCTGCTGTTCGCGAGTGACGTGATGCTTGAAAAGACCTATGAACCCGCCGCCGTGGAAAGCCGCATCTACGATGCCTGGCTGGACGCCAACGCCTTTGCGGCCGGGGCAGGGGCCAAGCCCGGGGCGGAAACCTTCACCATCGTCATTCCGCCGCCCAATGTCACCGGCTCGCTCCATATCGGGCACGCGCTGAACAATACCATCCAGGACATTTTGGTGCGCTTCAACCGTATGTTGAAGAAGGACGTGCTCTGGCAGCCGGGCACCGACCACGCCGGCATCGCCACTCAGATGATCGTCGAGCGCCAGCTCGCCGAGAAGCAGCTCGATCGCCGCACCATGGGCCGCGATGCCTTCATTGATCGGGTCTGGGAATGGAAAGCCGAAAGCGGCGGCACCATCATGAATCAGCTCAAGCGCCTGGGCGCTTCGGCCGACTTCAGCCGCGAACGCTTCACCATGGGCGATCGCGGCCAGCCTGATGACCAGATGGTTCGCGCCGTCACCAAGGTTTTTGTCGAACTCCACAAGCGCGGCCTCATCTATCGCGCCAAGCGCCTGGTGAACTGGCATCCGGGCCTCGAAACCGCCATCTCCGATCTCGAAGTGGAGAATATCGAGGTCAAGGGCCACATGTGGCATCTGCGCTATCCGCTGGCCGATGGCGTAACCTACCAGTTCCCGATTGTGGACGAAGAGGGCAACGTCATTGGCCACGAAACCCGCGACTACATAATCGTTGCCACCACCCGGCCGGAAACCATGCTGGGCGACGTCGCCGTTGCCGTGCATCCCGAAGACGAGCGCTATGCCGGCCTTGTCGGCAAGTTTATCGAGCTGCCGCTGGTCGGCCGCCGCATTCCTGTCGTTGCCGACGAGTACGCCGACCCGACGCTGGGCACTGGCGCGGTGAAGATCACCCCGGCTCATGACTTCAACGACTTTGAAGTCGGCACGCGCGCCGGAGTCGAACCGATCAATGTCTTCACCACGCGCGGCGCCATCATCGATGCCGATTTCGTCCCCGCAAAATATCGCGGCATGGATCGCTTCGAGGCCCGCAAGGCCATCGTCGCCGATCTCACCGCCATGGCCGAGGATAACCCGACGCGCGGCCTCAGCCATATCGAAGACAAGAAGATCATGGTGCCCCATGACGAGAAGTCCAAACTCGTCGTCATCGAGCCCTTCCTGACCGACCAGTGGTGGGTCAAGGCCGACGTACTGGCCCAGCCGGCGCTCGCCTCGGTGCGCGAGGGCCGTACCAAATTCGTGCCCCAGCAGTACGAAAACACCTATTTCGCCTGGCTCGAAAACATCAAGCCGTGGTGCATTTCGCGCCAGCTCTGGTGGGGTCACCAGATTCCGGCCTGGTACGGTCCGGACAACGAGGCCTTCGTTGCCTATAGCGAGGAAGAGGCAAAGGCCGCTGCTGAAAAGCACTATGGCAAGCCCGTCGAACTGACCCGTGATCCGGATGTGCTCGACACCTGGTTCTCCTCCGCCCTCTGGCCGTTCTCGACCCTGGGCTGGCCCGACGAGACCCCCGAGCTGAAGCGCTATTATCCGACCGACGTTCTGGTCACCGGTTTTGATATCATCTTCTTCTGGGTCGCCCGCATGATGATGATGGGCCTCGAATTCCTCGACAAGGAACCGTTCCACACCGTCTATATGCATGCCCTGGTCCGCGACGAGAAGGGCCAGAAGATGAGCAAGACCAAGGGGAACGTCATCGACCCATTGAAGCTCGTCGACGAATATGGTGCCGACGCGACCCGCTTTACTCTCGCTGCCATGGCCGCGCAGGGTCGCGACCTCAAGCTCGCCATTTCCCGGGTCGAGGGCTATCGAAATTTCGTCACCAAGCTCTGGAATGCGGCTCGTTTCCTCGAGATGAATGAATGCCGCCGCGTCGAAGGTTACGACCCCAAGGCCAACGCGCTGCCCCTCAATCGCTGGATTGTCGGTGCCACCGCCCGCGCCCTCGCGTCCGTGCGTTCGGGCATCGAGGACTACAAGTTCAACGAAGCTGCCAACAGCGCCTATGACTTCGTCTGGGGCACCTTCTGCGACTGGTTTGTGGAATTCGCCAAGCCCGTCTTCATGGGCGAGGACGAAGCGGCCAAGGCCGAAACCCGCGCCACCGCTGCCTGGGCGCTCGACCAGATCCTGATCATGCTGCATCCGATGATGCCCTTCGTCACCGAAGAGCTGTGGGAAGAAACCGGCAAGTTCGGTCCGGCGCGCGAGAGCATGCTGATCACCACTGAATGGCCCGATCTCTCGGGCCATGAAGACGTGGAGTCCGACGCCGAATTGGCCTGGCTGATCGACGTCATTTCCAATGTCCGTTCGGTCCGCGCCGAGATGAACGTGCCGGCCGGCGCCAAGCTGCAAATGGTGGTCACCGGGGCAGGGGAGCAGACCTTGTCGCGCCTCGTTGCCGGCACCTCGCTGATCTCTCGTCTGGCCCGTCTCGAAGAGATTTCGCCGCGAAACGAAGTGCCGGGTGAATCTGCTCAGTTCGTCGTCGGCGATTCAACCTTCGCCTTGCCTTTGGCTGGCGTCATCGACATCGCAGTCGAAAAGGCCCGCCTGGAAAAGGAAGTCGGCAAGCTCGACGGCGAGATTGCACAGATCGATAAGAAGCTTGGCAATGAGCAATTCGTGTCCAAGGCACCCGAAGAGGTGATCGAGGAGCAGAAGTCGCGCCGCGAGGCGGCCATTGAGCGTCGCACGAAAATTGGGGAGGCGCTGCAGCGCCTGAGCTGATCGTCATGAGCAACACCGCCAAAACGCCGAACGAACGAGCACTGTTCAACGGACTTGTGGGCAGCGGTGCGGTGCTCATCTTTGACGGCAAGGGCGGGATGACGCGGCACGAACCCGATGACGATCATCCCGCCGTGCCGTCTGGCGGCTTCAAGCTCGTTGTCGGCAATTCCAAGGGTCCCGAATTCAAGCTCTGGCTCAAGAACGAATTGGGCGAGTTCAACTCGGGCCTTGTCACGGCACCGACCTCCCGTAGCCGCTGCAGTGTGCTCGACGACAGGGCCCTGGTCATCCTGCGGGTCGTACGCCCTGGCGCCGAGCCGCACGATGTGGGGCGGCAGTTCCTGACCATCTGGATCGAGAAGAGCCGGGTGATCATTGCCTCGGAGCTGAACATCCTGGATTTCCTCGGCCTTGCTAGGGTCGAGCAGGTTGAACACGCTCCCACCAGCCCCGCTGACCTCATCGCCCGCCTGGCCCTCCGCGCCACAGACCGGCTGGAGCCGCTGATCGAGATGCTCGGGGACCGCTTGGATGAGGTCGAGGAAAGCCTGATCACCAACCGGACGGAAAGAGCCCAGGACAATCTCGAACACTTGCGGCGCACCTTGATCAGCTTCCGCCGGCTTGTCTGGCCGCAGCGCGACGCCCTCACCACGCTGGAAGTCGAGGACCTGTCCTATTTCTCGGATCGTGATCGGCTACGTTTGCGCGAAGCGGCGCTGCGAACCGCGCGCATCGGCGACGAGCTTCAGGCGCTGTCCGAGCGGGCAGTCCTCGTGCATGAAGAGATCATCGACGATCGCGCCGAACAGATGAACAAGGCCATGCTGCTGCTGGCCGCCGTAACGGTGATCTTCTCGCCGCTGACATTGATCACCGGTCTGCTGGGCATGAATGTCGCCGGCATTCCTTTCGCTGAAAGCGGTGCGGCTTTCTGGGTGGTCTGTGCCGCCATCGTGGGGCTGGGGCTTATCGTGCTGTGGGTGATGCGGCGACGCCACTGGATGTAGCGCCGCCGTGACGCGTCAGATGCGCCCCTGCATCGCATGCAGTGCGGCATAAGCGCCGTTCTGGTCCATCAACTGCTCATGCGTCCCTTCCTCGACAATCCCCTCCGGCAAGAGCACCAGGATGCGATCTGCATGGCGAACGGTCGATAAGCGGTGCGCGATGACGAGCGTCGTGCGTCCCTTGACCAGCGTCATCAGGGACTGCTGGATCGCGCGCTCACTCTCATTGTCCAATGCGCTGGTGGCCTCGTCGAAAATCAGCACCGGCGGGTTCTTGAGAAAGGCCCGGGCAATTGTCAGTCGCTGCTTCTGCCCACCGGAGAGCTTGACGCCGCGCTGACCGATATCGGTGTCATAACCCTGGGGCAGGAAGGTGATGAAATCATGCGCATTGGCGGCCTTGGCAGCCGCAATGATTTCGTCCTCCGACGCGTCCGGGCGGCCATAGCGCAGATTGTCCGCCACAGTGCCGCTGAACAGATACACATCCTGCTGGACCACGCCCACATTCCGTCGCAGCGAAGACAGCGTCACTTGGCGTACGTCTTGCCCGTCCAGCGTCACCTTGCCGGCATCGACGTCATAGAAGCGCGGGATCAGGCTGCAAAGTGTGCTCTTGCCCACCCCTGACGGACCGACGAGCGCGACGAACTCACCCGGGCGGATGGTCAGTGAAAGACCAGACAACACCCCTGGCGCGTCGGACTCATAGCGAAAGCTGACATTATCGAACGCGATCGCGCCGCGAACGCGTTCAAGCGCATGGGCCTCCGGCGCATCGGCAATATCGGGGTCGGTTTCGAGCAATTCCATTGCCCTGACAAACCCCGTATATCCTTCTTGCCAAAGGCGGATGAAATTGTCGAAGCGCTTGATCGGATCGAGCAGCACACCCACGCAAAGCAGCAGGGTGAGCAGCCCCGCCGCCTCGATTTCGCCCGACAGCATCCGCATGGCGCCCAACACGATCACCACGATCGTGACCAGTTGCGCAAAGCCGTCCATGCCGCTCCACAGCAAGGCTTCGCTGCGATAGCCATCGGATCGGGAGCGCAGGAAGCGGGCATTTTCCGCCTCGAAGCGCGCCATCTCGTCGGCCTCATTGGCAAAGGATTGCACGACGCGGACGCCGCCCAGCGCATCCTCGACGCGCTCGTTCACCCCGGCAATCCGCTCCTTGGAGGTGCGCAGCGCAATGTTCATCTTGTTGTTGAAGTATAACGCGTAACCAATTGCGAACGGGAGCAGGCCTGCAATGGATAGCGCGATGATCGGATCAATCCAGATCAGCACCGCCATGGCGCCGGCGAACTTCAGCACGCTGATCGCAAGGTCCTCGGGACCATGATGGAACAGCTCGCCCAGCCACAGTGAGTCATTGGTGATCCGGCTCATCAGCTGGCCCGTGCGCTGCCGGTCATAAAAGCTGAACGACAGTCTCTGGCAGTGCTCGAACAGCTCGCTGCGCACCTGCGCCTCGATGCGGGCCCCCATCACGTGACCGCGATAGTCCACGAAATAGGTGGCCAGGGCCTGCACGGCGAAAATGGCCAGCAGGATGCCGCCGAGCTTCAGCAGCTCCCCCACGGCGTCGGGAGAGCCGGCCAGTTCCGGGAGCCGGGTGACAATCAGATTGGCCAGTAGCGGCAAGGCGATTGCCGTAACCGACACCAGCACCGCGCAGGCCAGCACGGCCATCAGCAGCGGCAGGTGCGGCCGGTAATAGGAAAGGAAGCGTCGCCAGCGCGCGCGACCAATGGCCGACGCGGCGGGCGACGTGCGTGGGACGAAGAAGAAACGGGAGAGGGCGCTAGCTCGTTTTGCGGCGCTCGCGGCTCCGGCAGAAGGTTTCAGAGACATGAATGTAGCTGTCCTGTTGCAGACCAAGGGTGTTCCGGTTGAACAGGATCGCTTTCATCATTCTCTCCCGCGCTCTGGCGCTACGCCGCAACTATGCGCGCACACCGCGCTCCATGCAACGCGCGGGGCTACCCTGCAGGCGCTCTGTGACGATTCGGCAACAAACCCTCCGATTCACCCTACGGAAATCTCACATCAACGATTTGGCGATGTTTCCCGCCACAATCTGATCTTATTGCAGGCTGCATGGCATTCGGGGGCGGGTGCTGGCACGACTGATCGACGCATGTGTGGCGGGTCAGGCAGTGCCGATTTATCCCCGGGGCAGATGAACGAGCAATTGGCGCAAGACGCCAGAAACGGTGGCTATGGACGACCCGCTTGAGAGCATGACTGTCTTGGCGCGCATCTCGTCCGGTGCAGGGGTCGCCAACCCTGAACGCGGTTGTGATGACTTGGGCCGAATGCTGTCACAAAGCGCGTTTACGAATTGTTCAGAACTCACTTTGTCCGGCCGCGTCATCCGGGCAATATCGTCACTTATCAATGGCGGCAGGGCATCAGCGCCCGTCGCATCGTCGGCCCTGTCTCAGCGGGGATCGGCTCTCGGTTATGCCCGTGATCGCCTGGGCAAAAGGAGTGTTATGCGCACCACTTGGGACAAGTCCCTTGCCTGCGCCGTGTCCGGAGCGTTACTGGCCCTGGGCCTGGCCGCGCCCGCTTTCGCCCAGACTGCCGCCGAGGCGGCCCAGGATTTCGCCCGGACGCTCGACGGCACCGGCGCCTTTGTCTCCAACGACACCTATCTTTCCGCGCTCGAAAGCGACGCCGCCGCCGGTCGGCCCCTGGCGCTCTGGCAGCTTGGGACCATGTATGAAAATGGCGAGGGCGTCGACAAGGACCCGGTCAAGGCCTTTGGCTATTTTGCCCAGATCGCCAATCAGCATGCCGACGCTGCACCGCGCGGGCTGGAAGCCGATATCGTGGCCAATTCCTTCGTCAAGCTCGGCGAATATTTCCGCCTTGGTGTGCCCGAAGCGGGCATTTCCCAGAATCCGGCCGAATACCACCGCATGCTGATGCACGCCGCCACCTATTTTGGTGACCCCGAGGCGCAATATCGTATTGGCCTGCTGTACCAGCAGGAAGAAGGTCTGGGTCTGAGCCCGATGCTTTCGGCCCGCTGGCTCCAGTCCGCCGCCCACAAGGGCCATTGCCTGGCCCAGGCACAGCTTGGCAACCTTCTGTTCAACGGCATGGACACCTATCCGCCCCGTCCGGCCGAAGGCTTGATGTGGCTCAATCTGGCGCACACCACATGTCTGGGGACCTCGGACATCGGCGTGGCCGATGAGTTGCTGAATCGCGCAATGTCCATCGCCACGCCCGAAACCCGGGCCGCTGCGCTTGAGATGGCCAATTCCGGCGTTGCGGTCAGCGCCCAGTTCTGACGCCTCAGAAGCTGAAGGCGCCCTCGACCGGCACATGGTCACTGGGCTTGTCCCAGCCGCGCACGTCCTTGTGCACCACCACATCGTCCAGCCGGTCCGCGGCCTGGGGTGACAGCATCAGGTGGTCGATGCGGATGCCGGCATTGCGCCGCCACGCGCCCGCCTGGAAATCCCAGAACGTATAGGCTTCCTCGGCCGTGATCGCCCTCAGCGCATCAGTCATGCCCAGATTCCGCAGTATGCGGAATTTCTCCAGGCTTTCCGGGCGATAGAGCGCATCGCCCCACCAGGCCTTGGGGTCATGGGCGTCGATCGGCGCCGGGATCAGATTGAAATCACCCATCAGGATGAAGGGCTCTTCGAGCGCCAGGCGGCCTTCCACAAAGCTGTTGAGCCGGTCCATCCAGGCCAGCTTGTAAGGGAATTTTTCCGTATCCACCGGGTTACCATTGGGCAGGTAGATATTGCACACCCGCACCACACCGCCATCGAGCGAGAACACCCCCTCGATCAGGCGCGCCTGCTCGTCCTCGTCATTGCCCGGCAGGCCGCGATGCACCTCGTCGAACGGCAGCTTGGAGAGGAGGGCCACGCCGTTCCAGCTCTTCTGGCCGTGGGTTTCCACATTGTAGCCCAGGGCCTCGAACTCGGCGCGCGGGAAACCTTCGTCCACCGTCTTGATTTCCTGCAGGCCGACAATGTCGGGCTTCTCCTCCTCCAGCCAGCGCAGCACCAGTTCCAGGCGGGCCTTGATGCCGTTGATGTTCCAGGTCGCGATACGCAGGGTCATGGCGGGCCTCAGGTCAAATCGGAGTAGACGGCCTTGCGCAGGGCGCGCGGAAAAGCCAGCTCGCCACCATAGAACGCCGTATTGCTCAGCGAAACCATGGTGATCCGGTTCACCGGATCGATCGACCAGATGTGTCCGTAAATACCGCCCCAATTATTGGTGCCCGCCGGCCAATAAAGATCAGCTCGGGCGGGATCGGTCGTGTAGCTGCCGAGGAAGCTGAAGGCCTGGCCAGGCTCGCGCTCGTAGCCCATCTGGTCCTGCATGGCCATCTTCGCCGTTTCGGGCCTGAGCACAGCTCCGCCATCTGCCAGCATCGCATTGAGGAATCGAATGAAATCGGGGCCCGTGGTCGCCATGCCGCCGCCGCCGCACTCGAATGCCTTCTCGTTGAAGATCCGGGCAGGGGAGAAGCGGGTGATGCCACCCCAGGGGTTCTTGGCCGCGTGCGGCTCGCCCATGCGCACTGGCCTGTCTTCGCCATCGGCATAGGGGACGGCAAGACGGTCGCGGTCGGTCACGTGGAAGGCTGTGTCGGCCATGCCAAGGGGTTCGGTCACATAATGCGCGACAGCGTCCCGCAAACGGCCGCCATGCAGCTTCGCGACGACGCCTCCGAGCACGTCGATCGCCATCGAGTAGAACCAGGACGTGCCGGGCGGATAGGAAAGCTCCTGCGCGCCGAGCAGCGGCAGCAACTCATCCAGGTGCATATCCGTATCGGTCAGCCCGGCGCTGATCCGCGGGTCCTTGTCCGAATAATCGTAGATCAGCCCGGCGGTGTGCGTCAGCAGGTGCTTGAGCGTGATCACCGGCTGACTGCCGTCGGCCAGCTTTGGTTTGAAATAGGGCAGATAGTCCGTGACAGGATCGTCTACGCGCACCAGTCCTTTGTCGGCCATTGCCAGCAATGTGGCCGCCACCATCGGTTTGGTCAGCGACGCCGCGCGGAAAATCGTGTCCTGCTGCATCGGCGTCCCGGCCTCACGGTCGGCGAGCCCGGCTGCGCGTTGATGGATGATCTGACCATCCTTGGAGATAACGACCACGGCGCCAACCAGCTTGCCGCTGGCAACCGCCTCATCGATCACTTTGTCGGTGGCTTGCATATTGGTCACGGCATTCCTCCCCGCCTTCTTGTGCCGGGTCGCTGCCGATTCAACAACAGTAACTTGTTGCTAGACCGCAAAACTCGTGCCGCAGCCACAGGACGCGACCGCGTTGGGGTTCTTGATTTGGAAGGACTGCCCGATCAGGTCGTCGACAAAGTCAATCTCCGCCCCACCCATGAACTCCAGGCTCAGGGAATCAATCAGAACGGTCGCATCGCCCTTCTGCAACACCAGATCATCACTGGCGGGTGTTTCCTGCACCAGATTGTATTCGTACTGGAAACCCGAACAACCGCCGCCAGCCACCGAAATCCGCAGCACCGTACCGGGCGCTTCCTTGGAAAGGATGCGCGAGACGCGCTTGGCGGCGCGATCCGAAAGGGTTACGGCAGGGGCATCGGCAAGTGCTGCGTCGGTCATGGGAAATCCCGTGTCGGTCGTAATGTCATAACGCTGGTCATAAGATAGGCGTTCAACGCCGGGTTGCAAAGGGCCGAACAGAGCAGATGCGAAACACCGCTTCCTACGCCAGCAAGGCATCGCAGTCCCTCGGACGTCTCTATGACACGGGGGCAAGTCCCACGCGCTCAGAATTTCAGCGCGATCGGGATCGCATCATCCACTCAACGGCCTTTCGCAGGTTGCAGCACAAGACGCAGGTTTTCCTGGCCCACGAAGGCCGCCACTTCCGCAACCGGTTGACCCACACGCTGGAGGTCAGCCAGATCGCGCGATCCATCGCGCGGGCGCTGGAACTGGATGAGGATCTGGCCGAAGCCATCGCCCTCAGCCATGATCTGGGCCATACACCTTTCGGTCACGCTGGCGAGCGGGCGCTTGATCGAGCCATGGAGCCCTTCGGCGGCTTCGATCACAACGTACAGGCATTGCGGGTCGTGACACGCCTGGAGAACCGCTACGCAGAGCACGATGGCCTCAATCTGACTTGGGAGACGCTGGAAGGTATTCTCAAGCACAACGGGCCTCTGCCGCATCTGGTTGACCTGGCGGAACTTCCGGTGCCGGCGGACCTGCGCGTCAACACCCATGCCAGTCTCGAGGCCCAGGTTGCCGCGATTGCTGACGACATTGCCTACAATGCCCATGACATTGATGATGCTCTGCGGGCCAACCTCGTAACGCTCGAGGATTTCCTGGGCGTCCCCATGGCCGGCTCGATCGTAGAGGAAGTCTTTGCGCTTTATCCCGGCATTGCCGCCAAGCGGCAGACCCATGAAGTGCAGCGGCGGATGATCACCCGTGCCGTCGAGGACGTTATTGTCACCGCCCAGAAAAACATTGCATCCGCGGGCGTGTCGTCTCCTGAGGACGTCCGGCAGGCCGGCCGTACCCTGGTGGGCTTCTCCGCAGGCATGGCTTCGGACGAAAAACAGCTGAAATCCTTCCTGTTCAACCGTGTCTACCGCCATGAAGACGTCATGGTGCCGGTGCGCGAGAGCGAAGCCGTGGTGGAGCGTCTCTTCGCCGCCTATATGGCCGACGCCGATATGCCGGGTCGCTGGGGCGAAGCCGGCAGGGCGGTGGCCGGCCTCGAGCGCGCGCGCATTGTCGCTGACTATATCGCCGGAATGACTGATCCTTACGCGCTCGACGAGCATCAACGCTTGTTTGACGCTCGACCGGATTTCCGTTAACCGGACCGCATATCGGTGAGGCGACCTTTGCCCCGTCCCCAACCTCAGGTCCGTCCTCGGGCTTGACCTGAGGACCTCTCTCAACACCGCCGAAGCGGCGGCCGGCCCTCGGGTCGAGCCCGAGGGTGGACTGGCGGTTGTGGCAAAGTCGAACTTCGCCCAAACAGGACACATTGGTTACAGGCCATGGACATTTTCGCCCTTTTCACCACCCGGGTCACCGAGGCCCTGCGCGCCGACTATCCCCAGCTCGACAATGAGCTGCTGACGCGTGTCGTGGTGGAGCCGCCGCGCGACCCTGCCCATGGCGACCTGTCGACCAATGCGGCAATGGTTGTGGCCAAGCCCTTGGGCAAGAACCCGCGCGAAGTTGCTGCAGGTCTGGTGGAGCGCTTCAAATCCGCTCCGGACATCACCTCCGTTGAAGTGGCCGGCCCTGGCTTCATAAATTTCCGGCTCGCGGACTCCATCTGGCACCAGGTCCTCAAGGCCGTCGGCGCGCAGGGCGAGAACTATGGCCGCACGAACCTGGGCAAGGGCGAGCGGGTCAATGTCGAATATGTCTCGGCCAACCCGACCGGCCCCATGCATGTGGGCCACACACGCGGCGCCGTTTTTGGCGACGCGCTTGCTTCGCTCATGGCCTGGTCGGGTTATGACGTAACCCGCGAATATTACATCAACGATACCGGAGGCCAGACAATAATCCTGGGCGAGTCGGCCCTCCTGCGCTATCGCGAGGCGCTGGGCGAAACGATTGAGATTCCGTCTGGCTTCTATCCCGGAGACTATCTGATCCCCGTGGGCAAGGCGCTTGCCGCCGAGTATGGCAAGTCGCTGCTCGACATGTCCGAGCAGGAAGCCGTGCTCATCGCGCGTGAGGCGGCCCTCGCTGCCATGATGGATCTGGTCAAGGCTGACCTGGCCCAGCTCAACATCCATCACGACGTCTTCTTCTCCGAACGCACACTCCACGGGCAGGGCGGTGACATCCAGACAACGCTGGACTGGCTGCGCGAGGAAGGCATGGTCTATGAGGGTCGGCTGGAGCCGCCCAAGGGCAAGACACCCGAAGATTGGGAAGATCGCGAACAAACGCTGTTCCGCGCAACCGACTATGGCGACGACACTGATCGCGCCCTGATCAAGTCCGATGGCTCCTACACCTATTTCGCCGCCGACATCGCCTATCACCGCAACAAATATCTGCGCGGCTTCAAGCACATGATCAACGTGCTGGGTGCCGATCACTCCGGCTACGTCAAGCGCCTGCAGGCGGCCGTCAAGGCCGTCTCCAACGGCGAGGCCGATATCGATGTGCGCATCTGCCAGCTCGTCCGCCTGCTAAAGAACGGTGAGCCGTTCAAGATGTCCAAGCGCTCGGGCGATCTGGTTCTGCTTTCTGATGTCGTAGAGGAAGTGGGTGCCGATGCGACCCGTTTCATGCTGCTCTTCCGGCGCAACGATGCCGCGATGGACTTTGATTTCGCGCTGGTCAAGGAACAGACGCGCGATAATCCCGTCTTCTACGTGCAATATGCCCATGCGCGGGCCTGCTCGATTTTCCGCACGGCAGAGCGCGACATGCCCGATCTCGATATCTCCTCGGCTGCCCTGGCCGGTGCGGAGCTGGAACTGCTGGGCAGCGCAGCCGATATTGAACTGATCCGCCTGCTTGGCGCGTGGCCGCGGACCGTGGCTGCCGCCACGATTGCGCATGAACCCCACCGGATTGCGTTTTATGTGCACGAGCTTTCGGCGGCCTTGCATGGCTTCTGGGCCAAGGGCAAGGATGACCCGCAGTTACGATTTGTTAACCAATCGGACCCGAAGTTGACTCTAGCTCGACTCGCACTCGTCGACGCCGTTCGTCAGGTAATCCGCAACGGCCTTGGGATTTTGGGGGTCTCGGCGCCTGAGGAGCTTTCATAATTCGGGCGCATTGGTGTGAAAATACGCGGCAAAATCCTTGACAGGACATTCCGCATTCTAGGGGCGCTGCCACATGACGTCAGCGAAACCGCAATCGATGGCCGCACAGACTGAAGCACCGGACGATCTTATTGCCGAATTGGCGCGGCTGATGGCCGACGAGGCCCGCAGCGACAAGCCGGACGATAGGCCCAAGCCTGTGCCGGTCCGTATTCCGGGCGACACTGCCGAGGCGCCGGCACAGCGTCCTCAAGTCTCCGAAACGGCGGCACCTGCGGTCGAGCCGACTTCGCTGAGGCCGTCCATCCGCATCCCGGGCGATCAGAACGCCGACGCCCCGGAGCCGGTGGAACCCTTCTCATTCGACTTCGGCCTGGGCAATGCGCGGAGCGAACCAACCATGTCGCCTGCGCCCCAGGTTGTGTCGGCTGCCGCGCCTGCGCCAAAGGATGAACCAGAGGACTTGGCGCCGCTCGACCAGGACAGCCTGGCTGATCTCATCGCCGCCGAACTGGCGCAGGACCGCTCTGCGCCAGAGCCCGTCCGGCAACCAGAACCCGAAGACACTTCGGCTAGTGCCGACAGCTTCGGCATGCCGCCCATTTTCGGCCTGGGTGATGGTACCCCACGCACCGTTCAGCCACAGCCGACCGAGGATGCCCCCCCGCCGGCAGCGCCCGCGCCGGTCGCGACGCCCGAACCGCCCGCACAGGCAAGCCCGGCCTCTGCGCATGGCACGTCTGATCCCCTCGACGACATCGAAAGGCTGGTCGGTCCCGCCGTCCGCCTCGCGACCGCCAATCCGCCTCCTGCCAGCCCCGCCTTGCGCAGCCTGGCGACCCCCACGGTTGCCACGCCCGTCCAGGCCGAACCGGCCGAGCCCGCCACCGTAGAGACCCCGCCTGCCAAGCCCGCGACCGCCGAGCGCGCCTCTGACCTCAGTTCAGTGGACGAAGCCATCCTGGCCGCCGCTGCTGCTACTGGTGCGCATGTCGAATGGGTCAATGACGGTCCGGATGCGCCCCGCGCGCCTGAGGCCGATACCGAGGCCCTGCCACCCCCCGCTCGGGCGCCCATGCGCCTCAACCGCGCCGTGGCCGGCCCGCTTGTCGCCATTGCCCTGTTGGCGGTTGCCGGTTTCGGGCTCTATTGGGTGCTGGGGCAGGGCGGTGGCACGGACGAACCGGCGCCGCTTCTCGTCGCCGATACCAGTCCCACCAAGGAAGTCCCCGAGACCCCGGAGGCCGCCGAGGTGCCCCAATCCGTGGTCTTTAACGAAATATCCGGCGCCGATGCCGGAGCCGAAGAGCAGCTTGTGTCCCGCGACCAGGCCGATACCGAAGCCGTGGTCGCCGCCAATACCGCGCCCGCCGCTGCTGGCGTGCTGGCCAGCAGCGACTCCAGCACCGTCGATCCCAATCAGGATGGTTTGGTCAATCGCAAGGTCCGAACCGTGACCGTGCGGCCCGACGGCACCATCGTCAGCGGCGATGACAGCCTCGCGGGGTCGAGCATCCTTCCCGTGGATCGTCCCGAGGTTCCGGAAGTTCCCGGCGCCGATTTCTCGACGCCGGAGCTCGTCGCCAGCGCGCAGCAGGCCGAAGCGGCCGCTTCCACTGCAACTTCCCAGGCGACCGACGTCGCCGCGACCCCCGCGGCCGCCACGAATGCCATAGCAGAGCCCGGGGCCGATATTCCCGTCGTGGACGCCAACGGCGCTGCTATCGCCGGCTCGACCGTGCGCATGCCCATGGAGCGGCCTGCCGACTTTGCGTCCATCGCTTCGGCAGCCGCCGCGCCTGCACCGGCCGCTGCTGCCGCGGCACCCGCCGCCGCCCCGGCCACGCCGCAGCCGACTACCGCGGTCGCTTCGGGCGGTTCAGCGTCGGCCTATGTGCAACTGGCGTCCCAGCGCAGTGAAGAAGCCGCGCGTCAGTCGGCGCAGGCCATCGCCACCCGCTACGGCGTCCTGTTCGGCGGCGCCAGCCTTGAGATCCAGCGCGTCGACCTTGGCGAGCGCGGCATCTACTACCGTGTGCTGGTGCCAGCCAACTCCCGCGAAAGCGCCGCCAATATCTGCACCAACGTCAAGGCCGCCGGTGGCGATTGCCTCCTGCTCTAGCACTTGCTTGACGCTTGGTCCGCCACCGGACAAGGATGGGGCATGCTTCCCATCCCGACGGGCCAAGAATGACTGAGGCCGATATCAACTGGTTCGATACGCCCGCGCCGCCTGCTGCGGAAGACGTCCTGCATGTTGACGTCGGCGGCTATGAAGGCCCGCTCGATCTGTTGCTGGATCTGGCCCGCCGGCAGAAGGTCGATCTGTCGGCGATTTCCGTCCTTGCCCTGGCCGAGCAATATCTGGGCTTCATCGACAAGATCAGGGCCCGCCGCATTGAGGTGGCCGCCGATTACCTCGTGATGGCCGCATGGCTGGCCTATCTCAAGAGCCGCCTGATGGTGCCGCAGGCTCCCGGCGACGAGGAACCGAGCGGTGAGATGCTCGCCGCCATGCTGCAGTTCCGCCTCAAGCGCCTTGAGGCCATGCGCACTGCCGCCAGCCGGCTGATGAATCGTCCCAGGCTCGGCTTTCAGATTTACGCGCGCGGCGCCCCCGAGCCGATCGAGATTGCCCGCCGCTCCATCTGGGAAGCCAGCCTCTACGACCTGCTCAAGGCCTATTCCAGCCAGCGCGAACGCGGCGTTGTCACCGATTACACGCCGCGGCTGCGGACCGTCTGGTCGCTTCAGGATGCGCGAGACATCCTGAAGCGACTGATCGGGGAAAGCCAGGAATGGGTATCTCTCGACGCCTATCTGGTGGACTATCTCACCACGCCCGCCGAGCGTGCGACGGTTCGTGCCTCGACCTTCGCGTCCAGCCTGGAACTGGTGCGGCAGGGCGAGATCGATATCCGGCAGACTGAAACCTTTGGCCCGCTTTTCATGCGTCGCCGGCGGAGTGATCGCGCGTGAGTGAATCTGTTCAAGCCGACCAGTCCGGCGAGGTGCTTCGCCGCCACCTGCGCATTCTTGAAGCCTTGCTCTTTGCCTCCCAGGAGCCACTCCGCGCCGTCGACATGGCACCTTATCTGGGCGAAGGGGTCGATATTGCCCTCCTGCTGACTCAGCTCCAGCAAGAATATGCTCATCGCGGCGTCAATCTGGTGCGTCGCGGCGAAGGCTGGGCCTTCCGCACGGCTGAGGATCTGGGTTTGCTCTTGCGCCGCGAGGAGCACGAGACGCGGCCACTGTCCCGCGCGGCCCTCGAGACCCTGTCGATCATCGCCTATCACCAGCCGGCCACGCGCGCCGAGATTGAGGAAGTGCGCGGGGTGGCGACCGGGAAGGGGACGCTGGATTTGCTCATGGAAGCCGGCTGGGTGCGGATGCGCGGACGTCGCCGCACGCCGGGTCGCCCGGTCACCTATGGCACCACGGATGCCTTTCTCGATCACTTTGGGCTTGAGAGCCTTTCGGACCTTCCAGGCCTCGATGAGCTCAAGGGGGCAGGGTTGCTCAGTGGCCGCCTGCCGCCGGATATGCAGATTCCTCTGCCCTTCGATGGCGCTCTGCGCGACGACGAGGACCCGTTGGACCCGTCCGATCCGGGGGACAACGAAGTGGAGGACGAGCAAACGTGAACCGGCAATCCACCTTTCGGCGGGGCGAACGGCAACACGTTCTTGTGTTCGGGTGCATTTAAACCTATTTCTCGGTCTATCTATCGCGTGTAACGCGTATCAGGAGTTCTAGGGAGACCATCATGCACGCGCCGTCTATTTGGGGCATTCTCGTAGTTGCCGTTGTCGTTATCCTGCTGTTCGGCCGCGGGAAGATTTCCGGTATGATGGGTGAAGTCGCCCAGGGTATCAAAGCCTTCCAGAAGGGCATGAAGGACGACGACAAGCCGGCCGAACGCCTGCAGGCTGACGCCCCCAGCACCGTCGATGCCAAGGAAGTGGACAAGAGTAAGGACGCCTGAGCGCGTCCATTTGCCCATTCCTCATAGTGGCGGCCTGTCCGCCGTCCGGAGACTGAATACATGCTCGGCCTAGGCTGGACAGAGATGCTGGTGATCGGCGTTGTCGCGCTGATCTTCATCGGCCCCAAGGACCTGCCTGTGGTCATGGGCCGCGTTGGCAAGGTTATTGGCCAGATTCAGCGCATGGGGCGGGAGTTCCAGCGGGAAATCAACAAGACCACGGGCCTCGATGAGGTACGCAATCTGCGAACCTCGATCACCTCGCCGCTCAAGCAGACTGCCGATGAAATCCGCAAGGAATTCAACGCCATCGGCAAGGACGGCAAGGAGGCGCCCAGCGGCGCTCTCAAGCCCACTGACCCCACTCAGGAAAGCGTCGTTGAGGCCATTCAGCAGCAGGCTGGCATGGCGCCAAAGAAGACCAATGACGAAATGGCGGCCGAATATGGCTTCACTTCCAGCAAGTCCGAGCCTGTAAAGGCCGCGCCGCGCACCGCTGCCAAACCGGCACCCGCCACCAACCCTGCAAAACCCGCAGCGGCCAGGACTGCATCTGGCAAGGCCGCTGCCAGTAAGCCTGCGTCTGGCAAAGCTGCACCCGCCAAGGCCGCCACGAAATCGACAGCCAAGGATCAGCCGGCGGACGCTGCTGCCACCGCAGCGGCCAAGTCGCCCAAGGCGCGTGCATCCAAGGCCGCCGCTCCTTCCACGAGCACTGCTGCTTCAGAAAAGCCTGCGACGGCAAAGCCCGCGCGAAAGACGCCTGCGAAAAAAGTCGCCAAGGCCGGTGCAGAGGAGGCCGCCAAGCCGGCAAAGCCTCGTGCGCCGCGCAAGAAAGCTGCCGCAACGGCCGGAAAGACTGAGTAAATGGCCGAATCGCAGACCAAGATCGAAGACAAGAACAAGCCCGAGGTCGAGGACGAGCTGGCCGGCAGCGAAGCGCCGCTGCTTGAGCATCTGGTAGAACTGCGAAAGCGCCTCATCCGCGCGGCCATCGCCGTGGTCGTGCTGATGGTCGTGTGCTTCATCTTTGCCGGGCATATTTTCGACATTCTGCTCAACCCCTATCGGTCCATCTACCCCAATCCGGGCGATATGGAGCTGATCTACACGGCGCCGCAGGAATTCTTCTTCACCCAGCTCAACCTGGCCCTGTTCGGTGCCATTTTCCTGGGCTTTCCCTATGTGGCGACCCAGATCTACGGATTCGTGGCACCGGGGCTCTACAAGCATGAGCGCAAGGCGCTGATCCCCTATCTGGTGGCCACGCCGATCTTCTTCCTGCTCGGCGCCATGATGGTCTATTTCGCCGTTCTGCCCATGGCCTTGCACTTTTTCGCCGGTATGCAGACCGAGGAAATCAAGCTGCTGGCCAAGGTCTCCGAATATCTGGGCCTGGCGACGACCCTGATCCTGGCCTTTGGCATTTGTTTCCAGCTGCCTGTGGTCTTGACCCTCTTGGCCCAGATCGACCTGGTGAACTACGAAATGCTCAAGAAGGGGCGGCGCTATGCCATCGTGGGCATTCTGATCGTGGCTGCCCTGGTTTCGCCCCCCGATCCCATTTCACAGATCGGTCTTGCCTTGCCGATGTATGCTCTCTACGAACTCGCTATTCTGTCGGTCCGCTATGTTCAGAGGCGGCGCGAGGCGGCCATCGCCAAGCAGGATGCCGAGCTGTCCGGCTCATCTTCCGAATAGCTGCGCTCGGTTTCGGGCGCAGCCACCTGTGCCCGAAGCGCTCGCAGGCGCGTTCCGGGCTCATCACCCAAGGCCTGCGCTGTCGATGAAGAGGCGGGCCAGGCCCGTAATCAGCAATGTTCGATATCAAGTGGATCAGAGACAACCCTGATGCGTTCGACGCGGCCATGAGCCAGCGCAAGAATGTGTCCGTGCGGTCCTCCGATCTCATCGCGATAGACGAGCGTCGCCGCGCCATCATCGTCCGTCTCAATGAGGCGCAGGAAAAGCGCAACAGCCTCTCCAAGCAGATCGGCCAGGCCAAGGCGCAGAAGGACGAAGCCAGAGCCCAGGAACTCATGGCCGAAGTTGCTCGCCTCAAGGAGATCATCCCGGAGGGTGAGGCCGAAGAGCGTGCCGTCGAAAAGGAACTGCGGGACATCCTCTCGGCCATCCCCAATATGGCTCTTGACGATGTGCCTGTGGGTGACGACGAGGCCGACAATGTCGAATATTTCGGCGCCAATGGCACCGCCGAAACCGCTGCCAAGGCGCGTCCGGCCAAGCCGAGCTTCACCTTCGCGCCCAAGGAACATTTCGAAATCGGCGTCGTCGAAAAGGACATGGATTTCGAGATCGCCGCCAAGCTCTCCGGCAGCCGCTTCGTGGTTTTGAAGGGCCAGATCGCACGCCTTGAACGCGCCCTCGGCCAGTTCATGCTCGACCTGCACACGACTGAACATGGCTATCTTGAGATCCAGCCACCGGTTCTCGTCCGCGACGACGCGCTCTTTGGTACCGGGCAGCTTCCTAAATTCGAGGAGGACCTGTTTTTCACCCCGCATGGCGAAAGCCGGCTCGCATTGATCCCCACCGCCGAAGTGCCCATGACCAACTTCGTGCGCGAAACCATCCTCGCCGAAGAAGAACTGCCCCTGCGCTTCACCGCCCTGACCCCATGCTTCCGCTCCGAAGCCGGATCGGCTGGGCGCGATACCCGCGGCATGCTGCGCCAGCACCAGTTCGACAAGGTGGAGCTGGTCTCCATCACCACGCCCGAAGAGTCGATCAATGAGCATGAGCGCATGCTGGCCTGCGCCGAGACCGTGCTGCAGCGCCTCGGCCTGCATTACCGCGTCATGACGCTCTGCACCGGCGATATGGGCTTTGGCGCCCGCAAGACCTACGACCTTGAGGTCTGGCTGCCCGGGCAGGATACCTATCGTGAAATTTCTTCGGTCTCGGTCTGCGGGGACTTTCAGGCTCGCCGTATGGAAGCGCGCTATCGCCCATCCGGCGAAAAGCAGGCGCCGCGCTACGTGCATACGCTCAATGGCTCTGGCACCGCTGTCGGCCGCTGTCTCATCGCCGTTTTGGAAAACTATCAGCAGGAAGATGGTTCGGTGCTCATTCCAGAGGCGCTGCAGCCCTATATGGGTGGGTTGACCTCCATCGGCGGCAAGTAATGAGCCTGCGCATCCTCATCACCAATGACGACGGCGTGGATGCGCCTGGCATTGCCGTGATGGCCGAGATCGCCGCGGCGATCTCGGATGATGTCTGGATCGTTGCCCCGGACGGAAACCAGTCCGGGGCAGGGCACCGCTTCACCTTCGGCCGGGAATTGTCCTTCGAGAAGCTTGGCCCCAGGCGCTTCGCCGTCACCGGCGGCTCACCGGCCGATTGCGTCGTTGCCGGCATGACCCATATTCTGGGCGATCGGCCCGCCGATCTGGTTCTCTCCGGGGTCAATGCCGGGCAGAACCTTGGAGATATCGTCAACTGCTCGGGAACGGCAGCCGGCGCCCGCGAGGGCGTGCTGCAAGGGGCCCTGGGCATCGCCATGAGCCAGTCCATGGATTACGACGTCTCGCACAAGCCCGACTGGTCCAATGCCACCCGCTTCGGCGCCGAGGTGGTCGAGGCCATCATCGCCACGCACAATGGCGACGACGTCTTCTACAATGTCAATTTTCCCTATTGTGACACCAAGGAGGTGGTGGGCCTGACCGCCGTTGCGCATCAGCGCTTCTCGCGCTCGCCCATCCGCTACTACCCCAGCGACAATGACGGTCGCTTCTTCATGGCCATTCCCGAGACGCCCCTGCCGCTCGACCCGGCCGCTGATTTCGAAGTCCTGCGGCGCGGCAATGCCATCACGGTGACACCGTTCGCCCTTCAGCAGACCCACCAGGCGGCGCTCCGGCGCCTCGGCAGTATCTCCCTCAAGCGGCCCTAACAAATCGCGTTCAGAATGCGTTCATTTTTGGGGGCCTGGCCCCACTCCAGGCCTCGCCTTAACCTTACCCACCCCTGAATCACCTCGATACGAATTCGCTCAAATCGCATCAGCCTTAAACTCGTCTTTACCTTACCGGCGTAGCGTCAGCCTTAGTTGTTGAGTACCTGCGTACGAGTAAGCCGATGAGTATTCGCGTTTTTCCGCGGACCCATAGAAGCGCGGTCGCCGTTGCCGGTGTTATGATCGCCGCCGTTGGATTGTCCGGCTGTTCGAGCCTCGGGGGTCGCAGTTTCAGCGACAATACCGTCACCGGCTCGGTCGCGCAGTCGTCCCCCACAACTCTCAATCAGCCCATGCCGCCAACCCTTGGTGCACCCCAGCCGGTGCAGGTTGCCAGCATGGAGTTCCTGCCGCCGGCCAATGTCGGCGCATCCTGGAGTGGCGGCAATACACTGCCACCCGCGCCGGCAAGCAATGGCTTCATGCAGCCATCCGGTGTGACCTCGCCCATCGGCGCTTCGGCCTCGACGGTGCAGACCCAGGCTCTACCTGCATTGAGTTCGTCGTCATCTATGGGAAACACGCAAGCCATGCCTGCTCAGCAAAACCTTGCCCCGCTGCCGGCCGCTCCTGCCGCCGTTGCCATGGGCACACCCGCATCGAATGCGGCCCTTCCGGTCAACTCCAGCGTGCCGGTCCAGTCCGCAGCCAATACCAATGCCTATATGCACACCATCGCGGGCGGCGAGTCGCTCTACACCATCGCTCGCAAATACGATGTGACCACACAGGCGATCGTTCACGCCAATGGTCTGAGTTCGCCTGACAAAATCATCGTCGGCCAGAAGATCATCATTCCGGGCCGGTCTGATCTGCTCAGCGCCAAGCCCGTGCAGGTGGCGAGCGCGGACTCCACCGCCGCTGCGCCGACGCTTCCCGCAGCGCGTCCGACCAACCTCGCCACTGGCAATGTGCTTCAGCAGGCGGCAGCGCCGACCGCGAAGACAACGCCTGCTGCGACCACTCCAGCCGCTGCCCCGGCCGGGGCCCAGGTGACCCAGGTTGCGACCGTGCCGACCACGCCAGCGCCGGCTGCCGAACCGGTCTCCTCCGGTGAGAAGTTCCGTTGGCCCGTCTCGGGTCGGGTCATCACCGATTTTGCCGCTTCGCGCGGCACGGGCATCAATATCGATGTTCCGGAAGGCTCCACCGTCAAGGCCGCCGAAAATGGCACTGTCATCTACGTGGGGTCTGGTGTCGAGGGCTACGGCAACCTCGTCCTTGTTCGCCACCCCAACGGCTATGTGTCGGCCTATGCGCACCTCAAGGACATGAGCGTGTCCAAAGGCGCCGTGGTCAACCGGGGCGATGCACTGGGCACCGTTGGGCAGACCGGTTCGGTCTCAAAGCCGCAGCTCCACTTCGAGCTGCGCAAGGGGGCAACGCCGGTCGATCCGGTGCCGCTCCTGGCCAGCTAGGCGCTGCCAGACCTCCAGAACAGCAAGAAGGCCGGAAGTGGTGCTCCGGCCTTTTCGTCTTCTTGAGGCCTATACCGCCTTGCCTTCCTCGCCCGCGAGGGTCCGTACCAATTGGATCGCCACTCGTCCTGATCGCGCGCCGCGCGTCGCGGCCCACTCTATGGCTCGCGCCCGAAGCGTCTCCGCATCGATGCCGAGGCCGTAGTATTCCGCGTATCCCGATACCATGGCCAGGTAGTTCTCCTGGTCGGAATTGTGGAAACCCAACCACAGGCCAAAGCGGTCCGAGAGCGATACTTTTTCCTCCACGGCTTCGCTGGGATTGATCGCGGTTGAACGCTCATTCTCGATCATGTCGCGAGGCATTAGATGGCGCCGGTTGGAGGTGGCGTAGAACAGCAAGTTATCTGGCCGCCCCTCTAATCCTCCATCAAGAATTGTCTTGAGCGACTTGTAGCTCGTCTCGCCACTGTCAAAGCTGAGATCGTCGCAAAAGACTATGAATCGTGCCGGCTTATCGGAGATCTGTCGCATCAACAGTGGGAGGGACTCGAGCTCCTCCCGGGCGATCTCAACCAGTATCAGGCGCTCAAAGCCTGTCCTGGAGACAATGTCGGCATGGACTGCCTTGACCAGGGAAGACTTTCCCATGCCTCGCGCACCCCAGAGCAGGGCGTTATTGGCCCCGTGTCCTCGCGCGAATTGCTCGGTATTGGCGAGCAGGATGTCACGGACCTGGTCGATACCCTTGAGCATCGCCAAGGGCACCCGGCTGACCTTGGAAACGGGCAACAAGCGGCCAGATTCGCCCTGCCAATGATAGGCGTTTGCCTCGCCAAGTGTGAATGGTGTCTGCCCGTCCTGGGCCAGGGAACGAGCTATGGTGTCGAGCGCGTCGGCGATTCTGCCCAGATAGTCCTTGGTTTTCACCCGATAGTCCTTTGCTTGTGGCGCGGCAATCTGTGCCCCTTATTGGCTTTGCAATGAGCCGACCCCAAATGTATAGTCCGCGCGATTTTGGCCGGGGCGCAAGTGCAGAGAAGCCCGATAGCGTCCACCGTCTGATTGGCGGGACCGGGCCGCCCTTCCACAAAAGCACAAAAAGAATCGATAAGGAGTTCGCTTGATGTTTGTAACGCCCGCCTATGCTCAGGACGGTGTCGGGGCCCCTGGTGGCATGGCTGACATCTTCATCCAGTTGATGCCGATCGCCCTGCTGGTGCTGATCTTCTGGCTCTTGATCTTCCGCCCGCAGCAGAAGCGTCTCAAGGCCCAGCAGGCCATGCTGGCGGCAATTCGCCGGGGGGATACCATCGTGACCACTGGTGGCATCGTCGGCAAGGTGACAAAGGCCGTCGAGGGTGAAGACCTTGAGGTTGAGGTTTCCCAGGGCGTCAAGGTCAAGGTTGTGCGCGGCATGGTGGCCGACGTTCGCTCCAAGTCGGAACCGGTCAACGACAACAAGCCCGCCTGACCTGTTCAATACCCGGGATCGGGGCCTTCGGGCTCCGTTCCTGCTTTCAGGACTATTTCTCGATGCAGTCTTCGCCCATCCGCACCGCCGTCATCATTCTCGTCGCGACCATTGGCCTGCTCTTTGCAGTGCCCAATTTCCTGTCAAAGGACGTCGTCGATGCGCTGCCGGATTGGCTGCCCAAGCAGGCCATGGTCTTGGGCCTCGACCTTCAGGGTGGCTCGCATCTGCTGCTTGAAGTCAACCGCGAGAGCATCGTCACCGAACGCCTTGCAGACCTCAGGCGCGACACCCGCAACCTGCTGGCCAACGAAAACGGCATAGGCAACATCATCACGACGGATGTCGCCACCAACACAATAACGATCGAGCTGACCGACCCAACGCAGAAGGCCGCCGCTCAAAACGCCATTCAGGGCCTGCAGAATACCCTGTCCAATACCTTGTTTGCCGGGGTTGGCACCGACGAGCTGACATTTGGTGAAACCGCTGATGGCAGGCTCACAATCGCGCTCACCCCCGAGGGCATCAGCCAGCGGATGAGTGCGCTTGTTGCCCAGTCTGTGGAAGTCATTCGCAGCCGTATCGACGAGTTGGGGACTACAGAGCCGACCATCCAACGGCAGGGTGATACGCGCCTCTTGGTGCAGGTGCCGGGCTTTGGTGATAGCGAGCGCCTCAAAAACATCATCTCGCAGACCGCCCGTCTCACGTTCCATATGGTTTATCCGGGCATGACGGCCGACCAGGCCGAGGCGCAGGGCCTGCCGCCTGGCACCATGATCCTGCCCAGCCAGGATGGCTCTCGTGAATTGCTTTACGAAGAAATAGCCCTTGGCGGCGAGTCGCTGAGCGATGCCCAGCCGAGTTTCGACCAGCAGCGCGGTATTCCCGTCGTGTCCTTCCGCTTTGACACGCGCGGGGCCATCACCTTTGGCGAGATCACCTCCGCAAATGTCGGCCAGCGCTTCGCCATCGTACTCGACAATACGGTCATCACGGCGCCCGTCATCCAGCAGCCGATTACCGGCGGCTCGGGTCAGATCAGCGGCAATTTCACCACGGCTTCCGCCAACGACCTGGCGGTTCTGCTCCGCGCCGGCGCCTTGCCGGCAAGCCTTGATGTCGTCGAGGAACGGTCTGTTGGACCGAGCCTGGGTGCCGACTCCGTGCGTGGCGGCGTGATCGCCGGCATCATCGGCGGCATTTCGACCGTCGTCTTCATGCTGATCGCCTATGGCACTTTTGGCGCTTTTGCCAATGTAGCCCTGCTGCTCAATATCGGCCTCGTCATCGGCGCTCTTTCGGCCCTGGGCGCGACGCTCACGCTGCCAGGCATCGCCGGTATCGTGCTCACCATGGGCATGGCCGTGGACGCCAATGTTCTGATCTTTGAGCGTATGCGCGAGGAGCAGTCGGCGGGGAGGGGACCGGTGCAATCAATCCAGGCCGGCTTCCAGAACGCCATGAGCGCTATCCTGGACTCCAACGTCACCACCTTCATCGCCGCCGTGGTGCTGTTCTTCCTGGGCTCCGGACCGGTCCAGGGTTTTGCTGTGACGCTGGCGATCGGTATCGTCACAACTCTCTTCACCGCCTACTTCGTAACCATGCTCATCGTGGGCCGCTGGTATTCGTGGCGCCGTCCGAAAAAACTCAAGATTCAACTTCTGCGCATCGTGCCGGACAACACCACTGTGCCGTTCATGAACTGGCGGCGCATCGCCATCATTGGGTCCATGGTGCTCTCGATCGGCTCTGCGGGACTCTTTGTCTTTCATGGCATGAACCTGGGCATCGACTTCAAGGGCGGCACGTCTATCGAAGTGCAGCATCAGGGCGGACCTGCCGATGTCGGCCAGATTCGCGAACTGCTGAGCCCGCTCGAACTTGGCGACGTTCAGGTCCAGGGGTTCGGTACACCCGAAGACGTGCTGATCCGTATTGAGTTGCAGGAGGGCGGACCCGAAGCACAACAGGCGGCAGTGGACTCCGTCGTCACCGTCCTTGAAGCAGAGAATTACGAACTGCGCCGCACCGAGGCTGTGAGTGGCACCGTGTCGAGCGAACTGGCCCTGTCGAGCACCATCGGGCTGTCCGTCGCTGTCCTCGGGATTCTCATCTATCTCTGGTTCCGCTTCGAGTGGCAATTCGCCGTGGGAGCAATTGTCTCGACACTGCACGATGTGATCCTGACGCTCGGATTCTTCTCGCTGACCGGCATCGAATTCAACCAATCCAGTATCGCGGCGATCCTGACTATCGTGGGTTACTCGCTCAACGATACGGTAGTGGTGTACGACCGCGTCCGTGAGTTCCAGCGCAAATTCCGCAAGATACCGCTGGTCGAGCTGCTGAACCGCGCTATCAACTCCACACTGTCCCGCACCGTTCTGACCGGTCCCACCACCCTGTTTGCCCTGCTCGCGCTCGCCATATTTGGCGGGGAGGTCATTCAGAGTTTCGTGCTGTCAATGATCTTCGGCGTGCTGATTGGCACCTATTCGTCGATCTTCATCGCGGCACCGATCCTGGTGAATCTGGGTCTCAAGGAGCGCCCTGAGACCGAGTCTGAAGGCAAGGAAAAGGCTGCCGATGGCGCTGCCGTCTGACAATGGCCCTGGCGTGGGAACGGGTTTTCCGCGCCAGGTCGGGATTGATGCATATGGGAATGGCGGTTTCCGCTTCGCCGATATGTCTCACAAGGGCTCCTTGCTGTGCCTGCCCGGCGGCATGGTGGATTGGTCAGTAGGGACCGCAGCCGAGTTGACGCTTGAGAGCCTGGAGCCAGTGTTGGATCAGGCCGACGCACTCGACGTGCTGCTGATCGGCCTCGGTGGCGATATCGTGGCGATCGATCCTGCCATTCGCCAGGTTTTCCGGGAGCGCAACGTGATCATCGAAGCAACGCAGACGGGCGGGGCGGTGCGCACTTACAATGTGCTCCTTGCCGAGGAGCGTGCCGTCGCTGCCGCGCTTATTGCCGTCGAGAACGCGCGCTAATGACTGATGCGAGCTTAGAGTATGCGGCCGAATTTCTGAGGAAATCGGATCGTGACCGCTATTTGGCGTCCCTGGTTCTGTCTGCGGAAAAACGTCCAGCAATAACGGCGCTCTACGCCTTCAATGCCGATATTGCGTCGATACGCGAGCGGGTATCCGGCCCGCAGCCCGGCGAAATACGCCTGCAGTGGTGGAACGACGCGCTCTCCGGCGAGGGGCATGGCGCCGTGCGGCAAAATCCTTTGGCTGACGCCCTTCTTGAGACCCTCGAGCGCTACAACCTTCCCGCCGGAACGCTGCTCCGCCTGGTAGGCGCGCGTCGCTTCGACCTTTACGACGATCCAATGCCGGATATTGAGACGTTCGAGGGCTATGCGGGGGAGACGGCCTCGACGCTGTTTCAATTGGCGGCCATGGTACTGAATGACGGAGAGCCGGTGGAGCCCGGAGACGCCGCCGGCCATCTCGGCGTGGCCCAAGCCATGATCGGCCACCTGCGTGCCTTCGGCCATGTCTCAGCACAGGGCCGCATCATGTTGCCGTGGTCGATCCTTGAGGCCAATGGCGTCCGCGAGGCCGAGGTGTTCGCAGGGTCGGAGAGCGAAGGCCTCCACGCTGCCATGAGCCAGATAGCCGAGCTTGCAACCGATCACATTGGGAAGGCCAGGACCTCGGTCGCGGCTCTTCCTGGCCAGGTTCGTCCGGCCTTTGCCGCGATGACCCTGCTGGAGGCGCAATTGGCCTCTTGGCAGAGAGCCGGGAAGGGAGCCTTTGCCGCCCCGCCAGATGAGCCCGATTGGCGCAAGATCGCTCGCCTGGCCTGGTGGGCGCTCCGAAACAGATAGGCCTCGCGATCAGCAGCAGATCTCAGCGCCCGGTTCCGATCGCCACAAACTCGCCTGTGAAACGGGCCGCTATGGCATCCTCGAATACGAGTGTTGCAGACACCGTCCTGCGCGCCTTGCCGTGGCGCTTGAGCTGCTGGATGAAGCCAGCCCAATCTGCGTCGTCCAGATGTGCGATGGCCTGTGCTGGTCCAGACACCGGCTTGAGGAAGTCGGTCTGGTTCCTTTGCACCACCAGGTCACAGGTGACGTTGGCCTCCAACCGCAAATGCAACACTGACCAGGCGGCCAGAAGCATGGCCGTGGAAATACTGCCGCCGAACATGGTGCCATGCACGTTGACATTAGGTTCAAGCGGCACGTGCAGGGCCACGGATTCTGCACTGGCCTCGATCACCGATACCGCCATGGCCCGCGAAAGGGGCATGTGCAGATACAGGTACTCGGCCAGTGCCGTTGGCGTCATGCCCAGGCCTTGAGGTCTTCCAGCGCGCGGCTGGTTATCGCCCGGCGCTTGGCGATGGTCTTGTCCGGCCCGCGCCACCGCTTGACCCCTTCGGGCTTACTGATGGTCACCTCGGGAAACAGTCCGAAATTGACGTTCATCGGCTGAAAGCTGCGCGCGCCGCTATAGCCTTCCGCTTCAATGTGTCCGCCAGTGATGTGGCCGATCAGCGCGCCCAGCGCCGTCGTTACCGGCGGGGTGGCCAGGGAACCGCCCAAGGCTTCGGCCGCTGTCATGCGACCGGTAATGAGGCCCACCGCAGCGCTCTCGACATAGCCTTCCACCCCGGTCACCTGCCCGGCAAAGCGGATGCGAGGATCAACCTTGAGCTTGAGGTCCGGCGCCAAAACCTTGGGGGAATTGATGAACGTGTTGCGGTGCAATCCACCCAGACGAGCGAATTGCGCGTTCTCAAGCCCAGGGATCATCCGAAAGATTTCGGTTTGGATGCCGTAGCGCATCTTGGTCTGGAAGCCGACCATGTTCCACAGCGTACCCAACGCATTGTCCTGCCGCAGTTGCACGATCGCATAGGGCTTGACGGTCGGGTTGCGTGGATTGGTCAGTCCAACAGGTTTCATCGGGCCATGTCTCAAGGTCTCCGGTCCGCGCTCGGCCATCACCTCGATGGGTAGGCACCCATCGAAATAGGGCACCTTTTCCCAGTCCTTGAATTCATGCAGCGGAGCAGATTTCAGCGCCTCGACGAAGGCGTAGTATTGGTCCTTGTCCATGGGCAGGTTGAGATAGTCCGCCCCTGTGCCGCCCGGGCCCGCCTTGTCATAGCGCGATTGCTTCCAGGCAATGTCGTGATTGATGCTGTCATAGTGGACGATCGGAGCGATGGCGTCGAAGAAGGCCAGCGAATCCTCGCCGGTCTTTTCCAGCACCGCATCGGCCAGCGCCGGCGAAGTCAGTGGACCTGTCGCAATGATGACGTGCTGCCAGTCGCCCGGCGGCCACCCCGCGACCTCCTCTCGGACAACGGTGATATTGGGATGGTTGCTAATGGCCTCGGTCACGGCCCCCGAAAAACCGTGACGGTCCACAGCGAGAGCGCCGCCGGCTGGCAGCTTGTGCTGGTCCGCTGCGCGCATGATGATCGAGTTGCAGCGCCGCATCTCTTCGTGCAGCAATCCGACGGCGTTCTGTTCGTGGTCGTCGGATCGGAACGAGTTGGAACAGACAAGCTCTGCGAAGGCGTCGGTCTCATGCGCATCTGTACGCTTGATGCCTCGCATCTCGTGCAAGATGACTCTCGCGCCCGCCTCGGCTGCCTGCCAGGCGGCTTCGGACCCGGCTAGGCCCCCGCCAATAATGTGAATGGGTTCGTTTGACATGGCGAGCCAGATACCAAGCCCGCTTGTCCGGAGCAATCGGCGTTTGCTTCGCCCGGCCTCAGAATCAAAACGCTCGCATCTCAGAGAGAAGCGAGCGTTCGGTTTGAAGTCTTGGAGCCGTCGAACTTACAGAGTGTCGACATGATTGCGAGCAACGCGGCTGATGTCGGTGCGCGAAATGCCCAGATCGTTGAGCTGGCGATTGTCGAGAGCAGCAAGCTCACGAACGGTCTGCTGGTATGCGGCCCACTTCTTGAAGGTCTTACGAATGTCCATCGGATGTCTCCTTGTCTTGACGAGCTACATATAGGTCAGCCCATCCCCAGCGAGCAGATAGAGATTGGTCAAACTAGCTATGCGTTTTGCGCAAGTCGTAGGCAGTGCTCGTTCATTGATCATTCACCTATGCGGAAACGTTGCGGCCGCCAGATGGCGATCCGGCGGCCGTTGTAGCAAGGCAGAGGTCGAGGCGCTCAGCGATCAAAAAGCGATCGCGTCATCTTTGAGAAGTCCGGACCGGAAATCCCTAGTATATCGGCATCGCGCGTCGAGGGAACGTCCATTTCCCGCAACGTCTGCTTGATGTCGACCAGGCGCTTCAAGCGCCAGACGGCTCGCACAAACATGGCAGAATCCCTTTGCGGTTTACTGAAGTGCCAGGAGACGATGCCGGTGTTCGCAGAGGTCAGCTAGCCACCATTGGTCACGTCGCGCATGCGTCAGGCGCATGGAAAGTTCATTGAAACGACGCATTGTGGTCTTTTTCGGCACCCCGGGCATTCCCCCGGCAGCCGCCTGAGGTGATTAATGAACCATTGACCATGTTTTCCCTTGTGCGAAGCGTCCCAAATCAACACACTCCGGCAAGTGATTTGGGGAGTCGACGGTGCGGCAAGGCGCGCATGTCATTGTGGTTGGCAACGAGAAGGGCGGATCGGGCAAGTCGACGACCGCCTTTCACCTGGCCATTTATCTGCTCTACCAAGGATACAAAGTCGCCTCGATTGACGTCGACAGCCGGCAGCAGACGCTCACCCACTATGTGCGCAATCGGCGGGACTGGGCTCGCTCCAAGGGGCTGAGCCTTCCCCATACAACCCACTATCACCTGCCATTGGCGAGAGGCGATTCGGCGCGCGAGAACCACCGTATCGAGTTCGATCTTTTCCGCCAGGCAATTGGCGAAGTGGAGGCTTCTGCCGATTTCATCGTCATCGACACACCGGGTTTTGACACGAATCTGGCTCGGTTGGCCCATTCGCTGGCCGATACCTTGGTCACGCCTGTAAATGACAGCCTGATCGACCTCAGTGTGATGGCGCAGGTGGACCCAGTGACTGGTGAGCCCCGGGAGTTGAGCCATTACGCGCGGCTGGTGCAGCGCGCCCGGTCTGAGCGCCTTGCCATCGATGGACGCAATATCGACTGGGTTCTAGTGCGCAATCGAATCTCAATGCTGTCATCCCGCAACATGCGGCAGGTACAAACCATGCTTGAGCGCATCGCCATGCGTCTTGGCTGCCGGGTTGCCGACGGCATTGCCGAGCGGGTCATCTTCCGATCCCTGTTTGCGACCGGCATGACCGTCTTTGATCCCCTCGATGATGAGCTTCTGGGCGGTGTGCCTTCAATGTCTCACATGAGCGCTCGACAGGAATATCGGGCCTTGGTGAACGCGCTCAATCTGCCGGCCAGTCGACGGGCGGAAGCGCGCCAGGAAGTCCTTTCTCGCCCGGCGAATGACGTGAACCGGTTCAGCCACATGGCGCACAGTGAGCCTTGATTCGCTCTGTCATCCTCGCGCGTAGGCAATCTTTCTGGCGTTGTCGGACGTAACGGCAGACTCCCTGGCATCATAAATGGCCCGCGCTTCGACGATCGCGCCGTGATTTTCTGCCGACCAATCCCACAATGCACTGATAGGCACCTGCAGGGTCTTGCCCAGCTCGGTCAGGCTATATTCCACGCGCGGCGGCACCTCTGGATAAATCGTGCGGGTCACCAGTCCGTCACGCTCGAGATTGCGGAGTGTCAAGGTCAGCATGCGCTGAGAGACACCATTGATCATACGCTTGAGCTCGTTGAAGCGTAGCGTCCCGTTTCGTCCCAACATGCCGACCACCATGACACTCCACTTGTCACCGATCCGGTTCAGCACATCCGACATCGCCGAGCAGTTCGAATGCTGCGAAGTATCGGTAAGTGACATTGATGTGCCTCCTTGTGTGGGTAACTCAGTAACAAATATAGAGACAGTTACTCGTTTATACCAGAGTGTGCAACGGCAGGGGAGGTAGCGGTGAGCAATTCGACCGGGTTGAGAGGCTGGAACATAGGGCTATGGATAGTGCAGGTGGCCCTGGCCGTATTCTACGGCATGGCTGGCGTGATGAAACTGACGCAGCCCATTGAGGGGCTGGTCGCATCCGGAATGGCCTATGCAGGCGACTATCCGGAATTGCTGACGCGGTTTATCGGCACGATGGAAGTTCTCGGTGCAATTGGCATCATCTTGCCCGCCGCCACGCGTATCGCACCGCGATTGACGCCGCTAGCGGCGCTCGGATTCTCAGCTATTCAGGTCCTTGCCATCGGACTGCACACGACACGCGGCGAGTTCACAATTCTGCCGTTCAACCTCGTGCTGCTGGCTCTGTCGCTCCTTGTGCTTTGGGGGCGAACGAGCAAGGCTCCAATAACGCCTAGATAAGGGCGCCGCGCCGACTCCATGCGATCGAATACGTCGGCGCGGCCGGCCCAGTCTATGCGGCTCGATGCTCGGCGGCATAGAGATCGAGATAGAAGTCGAGGTCGCCAGTGCGTAGCCCCAGTGCGTCGAGGACGGCGCCCATGAAACTCACGGGGGCCGTGCCCGGGGCCGTGACGATGCCGCGGTCGAGAACAGCCCTGGGCGTGCCAACATAGTACTGTGCCCCGGCATAGCCGGTCGATGGTAGGCTCTCGGGACCATTCGCAGTGTGGCGGACATCGTTCAGCAGACCAGCGCGCGCCAGCGCCATGACGCCGTCGCATATGCCGCCAACGACCAGCGATTTGGCCCTGGCTTCGCATAGCAGGCCCGAGACGTCGGGTGCGTCGGGCTGCGCCCAGATCGTACCACCATTGACCAGGATGGCGTCGAAATCCTCGACGGAAGCTTCCTCAATGGCCAGGTGCGGCAAGACCTTCAAACCACCCGCCGATGTCACGGTTTCGCCGCCGGGCGACGCAAATCGGGTCTCCAGGCGATAATATTCTCGGGCACCCGCATTGAGCAGGGCGGTCTCCCAGTCGGCGAAGCCCGGGGTCAGAATCGTCAGCAGCGACTTCATCGCGCACCTCCATTTTGATGCGAACACAATCTGCAGTGTGTGTGACAAGGTACGTCAGCACGTTCACACCGGCGTCAGACGCCTAGCGCTTTCTTGAGATTGCTGGGGCCGGCTGCTAAGAGGGGCGCTCTTTCAATACACACCCGCGGAGTCGTTCTCCCTTGCTGCTTGCCCGCCGTCTCTTGCTCGTTCTCATCCTGGCATTTGCTGGCACTTTTCAGGCCTGGGCCAATCCAATGCTGGTGGTGGATCGGGCGACCCTGCAAGTGCTGTACGCAGAGGAGGCGGGACAACCCTGGCATCCGGCGTCGCTCACCAAGCTGATGACCGCCTATGTGACTTTCGAAGAGATTGCCAAGGGTACGGTTACCCTGGATACGCCGGTGACCATTTCGCGCAATGCCTTCAACCAGGCGCCCAGCAAGTCGGGGCTGAAGGTCGACAGCACTGTCACCCTCAAGGATGCGCTCTATATCCTCGTCGTGAAGTCCGCGAACGACATCGCCGTAGCCATCGCCGAAACGGTGGGCGGCAGCGAGTCGAATTTCGTCGCCATGATGAACGAGACCGCCGCGCGCATGGGCCTTTCGGCCACCCATTTCGTCAATCCGCATGGGCTACACGACCCGCGTCAGGTCTCCAGCGCACGGGATCTGGCCGTCATCGCGCTCTACATCGAGCAGAGCTTTCCCCAGTACATGCCCATGTTCCGCACTGGCGTCGTCAATCTCGGCAAGGCGCGGCTTGAATCCAACAATGGGTTGCTCGAGGCATTTGCCGGCACCACCGGCATGAAAACGGGCTATGTGTGCGCGTCCGGTCTCAACATCGTGGCGACGGTCGATCGAAACGGGCGGCGCCTCCTGGCTGTCGTTCTGGGCGGGTCCTCGGGCAGGGAGCGCAACGAAAGGGCGGCCGAACTCTTTCTCAATGCTCTCGGTGGCCGCCTGCAGCCCACGGGACAGACAGTTCTCACCTTGGCGAACGCGATTGGCGCAAGCCCGGTCGATATGCGGCCCCTCATCTGTGGCAAGAATGCCAAGGAATATGTGGCGGCCCAGGAGGCGGCGTTTCCAATGGGCCTGGAAGATCAGCCGTCCTACCTGACCGATGAAATCTTCGTCAGCGAATACACCGCCGTCGACCTCGGTCGTATCCGGGCCGGCATTGCACTGCCGCGTCCCAGACCGCCTCATTCGCCCATGTTTGGGGGCGTGCCTGCCGTGGAGAGCGCCGCAATTCGTGATGTCCTGCGCGGCGGCGTCAATGTTGGGGGCATTGATATCGCGTTGCCCAGACCACGACCTGCCGACCTCTAGTATTGATCCTGACGAGCCTTGGTCACATTGAACTGCAGGTGGCCGTCCGCCGGTTCTTCCGCGCACTCATGCCCGCGCTGCCTGCAAAGCAAGGGAATATCGATCCTGGCCATAGGGTCAGTAGCCAATATCACGACCCTCGTACCGGCCGCGGCGTCCTCCAGGAATTTTTCCAGTTTGAGGACGGGCAGGGGGCATTTGAGTCCCCTGGCATCGATAATCTGAACCTCAATTTCCAAGGACGAGCACCCAATAGACGCCGTAGCTCGACGACGGGTTGAAGGCGACAGCGACACCTGCCTTGCTGGCCGGGGCAGCCAAGCCGACGGCATCCGCCGCATTGTTGCGCCAGCCAGAGAAGGTCTCGGCAAAGGTTGAATAACCCGCACTCAGCTTCATCTGCACAAGCGCCTGCGGCTTGGTGGGCGCCGTGCCGGTTTGCGCGTATTGGCTCGCGAGTGCCTGAGCCGTCGCGTTCAATCCAGCATCGGCGACCAGGGGTGATACATTGCGGGTCGCACGATAGGCATTGATCAGCCCGATCGCCTGTTGGGAATCAAGCGTCGCGTTCGGTTGGTCCATTCGCGCAGACAGAGCCGGCGCCAGGGCTGCAGGCGCGCTGGCTCCGCCGAAGGAAGAACAGGCGGCCAGCACGGTCACCGTCACGGCGGCGAGGCCGAGATTTAGTAGCCTGGGGAGGTTTGGCATAAATTTCCTTCCGGGAAAAACTAGGTTTCTGACTTAACATCCGTCGCCTACGACGGTCTTAACACCGCGGATCTGCTTAATCTTTCTAGTGCGGGAGCGATTTCGCCTGTTATGCGTTGAATGCGCTACGCGCCCCCTGCGATGCAGGGTTTGCCGAAAACAGCGCGCAAAAGAGGCGGCATTGTGGGGGAGGCGAGGCTGAGGGACAGTAGCAGGCGAAAGCTGGGCGACGTAAAGGCCACGACGGTGGCCATCGCCTTTGTGACGCTGTGCCTTGCGATGTTTGCCGGTGTCTTTGCCTATTTTGTCTTTCAGGCCATTGGTCAGACCAGAATGCGCCTTGAGGAACGCGCGCAAGGAGCCGCTCAAGTTGTGGCAATTAACGCCGGCTGGATTTCCCAAGTCGCCAATCAGACACTTCGCCGGGTAGATGCAGTGCTGGGTCCTCAACTCGCCACTGATCCCACCACCCTGGAGGCAGCAGTTGAAGGCCTGCCCGAGGAAGTCGATGTCTATGTAATTGACGCCGAGGCCAACACCCTCTTCTCCACCGTCCCTGGGGCGAGAGATGTCAGTGTCGCGGATAGGGAGTATTTTACGGCGCTGAAGGCAGGCGCGCAGTCCTATATGTCCGGCTTGCTCACAAGTCGCCTCACCGGTGAGAACATCTTCGTCTTCTCGCGCAGGCTGTCGCGAAACGGCGAGATGGCGGGCGCGGTCATGGTTTCCTTCACGGATTCTCTGATGCAGAACTTCTGGGTCAACATCGAACTTGATCCAGGCTCCACCGTAAGCCTTGTGCGCCGCGATGGGCAGTTGATGGCACGCTATCCCGCGGTCAGCACGCCTGTCGACCTCTCGTCTCACCCGTTGATAGCCGAGCATCTGCCAAGTGCCGAAGCTGGGACATACTTCTCTGCGGCTTCACCTGTGGACGGCATTGCCCGCGTTGTGAGCTATCGCTCGGTTCCGGGTACTGAGATTGTCGCCTTGGCGTCGATCGCCACGGACCAGACCTGGGACTCGTTGCGCTCCGCGATCATAACGGTGCTCATAATCGTGGCGCCGATTATTCTCGGCCTGATTGGCGGTGGCATCTGGATCGTGAGCCTGCTTCGGCGCGATGCGCGTCGCCGCAGCGAACTGGAAGCCGCCAACGAAACCAATGTGCTTCTCTTTCGCGAGATACACCACCGGGTGAAGAACAACCTGCAGTCCGTCCAGTCACTGGTTCGCATGCAGGACATGCCTGCCGCCGCGCGCATCGACCTTCAGAGCCGGCTCAGCGCCATGGCCGCGATGCATGAGCACATCTACAGGCATGACAAATACGAGGATATCGATGCCAACGATCTGGTGCGGGTGATCGTCGATGAAGTGGTTCACGCCTACGGGGTTAACGTAGAGGTTCGATACGATCTCCAATCCGTCCCTGTGGATCGCGACCACGCGACCCCATTGTCGCTATTGCTGAGCGAACTCGTGACCAATTCTCTCAAATATGCATTTGAAGATCGCCAAGCAGGTACAATTTCTGTGGCCTTGCAGGACCTTGGCGCTGGGCGATGCAAGCTGGTAGTTGCCGACGACGGCGTTGGTATCGGCGAAATCCCGGAAACACCCACAAGCATGGGCATGCGCCTCATCCGGGGCGTGGTGTCACAGATGGGCGGGACCTATCGCTTCGCCAATGACAACGGAACGCGATTTGAAGCAGAGCTCGCCCTTGTCATTGCCGGGCATGGGGCCGCTAGGGCGTAACGCGCCACAACAAATACCGATACTAAGTGCAGGCTGCGTTGGCGGCCAAAATTCGTGCAACGCCCTCGGACAAGGCGCCGTCGGCGCCCGTTTCCAATCCGAGCAGAACGTCCTTCAAGGAGTCGTCGATGAGAATTTCCATCCGCATCCTGGCCATATCTGCATTTTGCACACGGATGGCTTCAAGCACGTCGAGATGTTGAAGCAGCCTGGCCGGCTTGAGAGCTGCGGATTCAACCCCATCCCATCCCGAAGGTAGCGTCTTTTGCATGATGGCGCGCAGTTGGCCACTGAAGGCTCGGATGAAGGGATTGTGTGTCGCAACAAGGATTTCGAGATGAAAGCTGAGATCCGCGGACAGTAGAGCGTCCCGATCTTGGCCGGCTGATTTCATCAGTTGGTACGCCCGCTCGAGGCGATCGAGTTGCTCCTGAGTGCGAAGTTGCGCGGCCAAGGCTGCCGCACCCGGCTCAATCATGCGTCGAAGAGGGTGCAGGCTCGTTACAATTTCCTCGAGCGGTCTGGTTTCAAGATGCCAACGCAAGACATCGGCATCCAGCATGTTCCAGGAGGCGGGCGGGGTGACGCTGGTGCCCACCTTGGGTCTGGCGACAATCATCCCTTTTGCCGTTAGTTGCGCATAGGCCTCCCGCAGGGCCGTCCGGGTGATGCGATACCTGGCAAGCATGCTCGCTTCGTCCGGAAGGCGCTCATCGGCGGGGTAGATCCCGCTAACGATCTCACGCCCCAATAGCTGCAGGACCTTGATATCGGCGCGATTGGCCAGCCTGGTTGATGCCCTATGGCCGTCCGCTGGGTTGGACTGGATGGGGGCAGCGTCGTCGGAAAAGTCGCGAAAAGCCATAAACTAGGTCGAGTCAGGATGTCGAAGGGCAGAGGTGCACATGGGCGTGCGTCCCAATACCCCTTTAGTGTCGCCGAAGATAGTGCGACACAACAACCGCCCGGAGCCTATGGCTGCTAGGCCTCCTGTGCATAGGCGTCAGATCAGGAAGGTGTGGTATCGGCGCGACTAGTCGCCAAGCCGGGCACCCGTTTCGGGATCGAAGAGGTGGACTTGCTTGGCCGCGATACTAATGCCGATCGTGTCACCCGGCCTCATGGGAATCCGTTCGCGGAAAACCCCCACCAGTTCCTGGCTGCCGATGCGGAGAGCGACCTGTGTTTCTGAACCTGTTGGCTCAACGACCAGAATCTCGGCCTGAAGGCCGGCCGGGTCGAGCACCAGGTGTTCCGGGCGAATGCCCAGCTTGACGGGGCCGTCGCGCAGCGGCACCGCTTCGGGGTCTAGCGGAATGGCAGGTACGTCTGGAACGACAAAACTTGTTCCTTCGATGCTGCCGTCGAGGATGTTCATCGCGGGCGAGCCGATGAATCCGGCCACGAATAGGTTGTTGGGGCGGTCATAAAGATCCAGCGGAGATCCGATCTGCTCGACATATCCTGAACGCATCACCACGATACGGTCCGCCATTGTCATGGCTTCGATCTGGTCATGCGTCACATACACGGTGGTCGTGTTCAGGCGTCGATGGTTCATCTTGATCTCGCTGCGCATCTGCACCCGCAGTTTCGCATCGAGGTTGGACAAGGGCTCGTCGAACAGAAACACCTGCGGGTTGCGGACAATCGCCCTTCCCATAGCTACGCGCTGGCGTTGGCCGCCGGAGAGGTGTCGTGGATAGCGCTCAAGATAGGATTCCAGCCCCAGAACCTCAGCGGCATTGGCGACGCGCCGCCGAATTTCATCGCGAGGGACATGCGCCAGCCTGAGAGAGAACCCCATGTTCTCCTCGACTGTCATATGAGGATAGAGCGCGTAGGACTGGAACACCATGGCAATGTCCCGGTCCTTGGGGGCAAGGTCATTGACGACTTGCCCGCCGATCTCGATCTCGCCGCCGGTGATGTCCTCTAGTCCGGCAATCATGCGCAGCAGGGTAGATTTTCCGCATCCGGACGGCCCGACCAGAATGACAAATTCGCCATCGGCGATGTCGATTGTCACGCCATGCAGCACTTCCAGATTGCCGTAATTCTTGCGCACGTCACGGATCGTTACAGCGCCCATTCTTCCCCTCCTGTTCGTATTGCGCGCCCTATTTTTTTGGTCCGCGCAACGCGCCTGAGGTCACGGCTCAGGCTCGTGCAATTGCTCAATGTTTAATCGACGAAATCAGATCAAACAACCCTTTTGTCCGACAATAGCTTGACCAAAGGAGTCCAGAGACGTAATAGTCGGCTTATTCACTGCCAATGCTGGGACAAAAGAGCGTGTCGCGGTGAAGGAGGGGCGAGGGATTGGCCCCATAGGGGAGGACTTGGCGTCCACTGGCTTTGTCAGGGCCCACGCATGGCGTGCGGATGCCGGTCGCATGTTCCACTGAGGAGGAGATTGGGACTATGTCGTCAAACAAATTTACTCGGCGCGATGTATTGCGCGGCGGTAGTGCTGCTGGTCTGGGACTGCTGGCGGGAAGCCAGGGCCTCCCGGCGTTTGCCCAGGATGCACCCGCAGAATTGGATTTGCCCACCGGCAGCGCCGGCAAGCTCACGGTTATTCACCGCACCGAATACTTCGAGGCAGCCCAGAATCTGTTCCGCGATACAGTGACCAAGTTTGCTGCCGCCAATGGTGCGGAGCTGGACATCTCGACCACAAATCCGGAATCGTTTGGCGACTTCCTGGGCAAGATGTCGGCTGCTGTCCGAGCCGGCAATCCGCCGGACCTTGCCTACACCAGCAACGTCTCGGTGCCGCAAATGCACCTGCTGGGCCTGCTTGAGGACGTCAATGACGTCGTCGAGGAAGCCATCAGCAAATATGGCAATGTGATGCGCGGCATCAATGCCGAGAAGTCCGGCATGATTGACGGTCGCTGGGTGGCAATTCCGTTCATTGCCAATACCACCGGCACCTTCTTCCGGGGCGATAAGCTGGCGGAAAAGGGTATAGACCCGCAGACATTGGACACATGGGAGCAGCGGCGCGAAGCGGCCCTCGCCATATCAGACCCTGACAACGGTTTCTGGGGCTGGGGATTGACGGTCAACCAGTCTGGTGACGGTTGGGGCGTAGCCTCAGGCATCCTCAATGCTTTCGGCGGTCATTTTACCGACGAAACGGGCACCAAGGTCGAATTCGACTCACCGGAGACGGTTGCGGCCTACGAGTTCGTCCGCGAGACCTACGACCGCAACGGCAAATACGCGGCCATGCTGCCGCCGGGCGTCGAAAGCTGGGGCGATATTTCCAACAACGAGGCCTATCTGGCAGGCAGTATCGGCTATACGCACAACGCGTTCTCGGTCTATGCGGCGGCCAAGCGTGACAATAACCCGGTCTTCCCGAACACGGTGCTTCTGCGCCAACCCAACGCCAACAACGGCGATAGCCGAGACGGTGGTGCCGTGGGTGGCTGGCTGACCATCTTCAAGGGTGCGCCCAATGTCGATCTGGCCAAGAAACTGGCGCTCGACCTGCTCGATCCGGCAAACTTCACGCCAATGTCTTCGGTGGCCGGGGGTCTCTTCATGCCTGCCTATGAAAACCTCTGGACTGAGGACTTGATTGCGGCTGATCCGAATTTCGCAATCATCAAGGATCAGGTCAGCGTGCCCGATCCGTTCATCGGCGCCTCCTGGCCGGCGCAGCCTGCCGCGCAGATCGATGCCATCCGCGCCCAGGGCATCCTTGAACAGTCCATGGGCAATGTGATCGCCGGCCGCATGACGTCCGAGGAAGCGGTCAAGGACGCACACAACAAGATCGTCCAGCTCTTCGAAGAAGGCGGCATCATGTAGGTCGAAAGCCAGGTCCGGCGGGGCGTGATTGCCCCGCCGGCGGCTGATGACCGACCAGCGTCAGCGCGGCCAGCTGGCCGTGCGGCGCTCCCCCATTTTCGGCTGGGCATCTGGTGCGGTGCCCTGATGGAGTGCAGGCATGGAAGACCGGATGACTTTGTCCGTAGCGGGGGCGCCGCCGCGGAAGTCGCGCAAGAAGTATCTTGAAAATCTCTTCGGGCCCGACTGGAAGGTGGGGCAGTTGTTCGTGCTGCCCATGGTCCTGATCATGGTGCTGCTGATCTTTTGGCCGTTCGTCAATGCCATCTTTATCAGCACCACGGCGTTCAATTTCCTGACCGGGGAAACCGTAGGCGTCGGCCTGCGTAATTATGAACGCCTCTGGACCAACAGCGATTTCCTGCAATCCATCCAGAACACGGTTGTTTTCACGTTCTGGTCGCTATTGCTCAAATTCATCGTCGGGATGTCGGTAGCCCTCATCCTCAACAGTCGACTACCCTTCCGAAGCCTTCTCAGCGGCATCATGCTGCTTCCCTGGATCGTGCCGGAGATCGTTACGGCACTTGCCTGGAAGAGCATCTACGATCCCATGTTTGGTGGGCTCAATCCGATCTTGCAGGGGGTGGGCGTCATCGACCGGCCTCTTGGTTGGCTTTCCGACCCGAATATGGCGATGGGCTCAATTATATCCGTCAACGTCTGGAAGGGCATACCCTTCTTCGTGTTGCTGTTGTTGGCCGGATTGAAGGCGGTTGATCGCGAACAGATCGAGGCAGCCCAGGTGGATGGCGCCAATGCCATCGAGCGCTTCAGGCACGTTACGCTGCCCAGTCTGCGCTATGTCATCGTGGTGACGATGCTGTTGTCGTTCATATCTACCTTCAACCAGTTCGGCCTGCCGTTCCTGATGACCGCTGGCGGCCCTAGCGGTGCCACCAAGCTCTATTCAATCCTTGCCTATGAAAAAGCGATTGGATCGCTGCAGTACGGTCCGGGCATTGCCATCGCCTTCTCGGTGGCGCCGTTGATGGCCGTGCTGATCTGGCTGTTGGCGCGCTTCATGCGGCACGACGATAAGCGCGATGGTGGGTTTGATGCTCGACCAGGCATTGCAGATCGCCTGGTGGCCCTTGGTGCCAAGGGCGTCAACCTGTTGTTGGACATTGTCTTCTGGCCCATCCAAATGGTGTTTGGAGCATTTGAAGCGCTGATCCGTCGCCTGCGTATCGCTAGTGGGCGCCCAGCGACCCAACCGATGACCAGTGCAGCCGTGCGCCGCGAGGGTGGTCCTTGGCTGCGCGTGGCGCTGTTGGTGCCGGTGCTGCTTTTTGTGGCCTTTCCTTTCTACTGGATCGTTATTACCTCGCTTAAATCTACCGAGCAGATCAGCCAGCGCGTCTCGATATTCTGGCCCGAGCCAGCCACGCTTGAGCAATACCGGTCTCTGGTTCAAGACACACCCTTCTTGACCTGGTTGCTGAACTCCGCCTTCGTGTCGGCTGCCGCGACCGTCATTTCTGTCGCGCTGGCCTCGCTTGCGGCCTACGCATTGTCGCGGCTGCGGTTCCGTGGCGCCGGCATGCTGACGACCCTGTTGTTGATCACCTATCTGCTGCCCGGAACACTTCTCTTCATTCCGCTCTATCAGACGCTGACATCGATCGGCGTGATCAACTCGCACGCAGCGCTGATCCTCACATACCCCACCTTCCTCCTTCCATTCGCGACGTGGGTCCTGATGGGGTATTTCCGGTCCATACCGGTCGAACTTGAGGAAGCCGCGCGTATCGACGGTGCAAGTCGCTTCTACATTTTCTGGCGCATCACCCTGCCTTTGGCAGCACCGGCGATCCTCTCGGTGACTTTGTTTGCCTTCACCAATGCCTGGAACGAGTTCTTGTTCGCCTTCGTCTTCATCACCTCCGAATCCCTGCGCACGCTGCCCATTGGGCTGCAGTCGCTGGTGGTTGGCGATATCCTGCCCTGGGGCAAGTTGATGGCGGCCTCGCTGCTCACCGCGGTTCCGGTGGCAGTGCTCTACATCTACGCGCAAAGATTCCTGGCCGAAGGTCTCACAGTTGGGGCAGTCAAGGGATGACGACGAAGCGCTCCGGGAAGACCGCCAACGGTCGGGCGCCGGCGAGGGAACATGCGGCGCCATCAGCAGTCGATGCGATGGTCATCAAGATCAGGAAACTGATCTCCGATGGGGGCCTGCAGGTTGGCGACAGCCTGCCCACCGAAAAGGAGCTGTGCGAGCGCTTCGATGCCGGACGCAATACCGTCCGGGAAGCTATGCGTATCCTCAAGGCCTACGGGGTGGTGGCGGTGCGCCCCAAGGTGGGAGCCACGCTGATCGACGACCGCATGGAGCGGGCACTCGACCTGTTCTCGTTTAACACGCTCGACATATCCCGCCGCACCTTCAACGACATTCAGGGGTTCAGGAAGCTGATAGAGGTCGGTACCGTGGACACCCTGTTTGACAATGTCGGCCCTGCAGACATTGCCGAACTCCGGGAGATCAACGCCCGGTTACAATCCGCGCAGACAATTCCCGAGGCGTCCGAGCAGGATTTCTGCTTTCACCTGCGGCTTGTCTCAATCCTCAACAACAGGGCGGTGCGCGATGTCTACCGGATCATGAAGCCGGTGATCATCCGCATTATGGAGCGGGCCAAGGAGTTGCGGGACTTCAACCAGGACACGTTCGAGCAGCACGACGCGATTGTCGATGCGCTCGAGCAGCGCGATCGCATCCACTACCAATATGCGCTGGTGTCGCATCTTGAACTGGGACTTTGGGCCTTCGAGGAGGAGTCGGGGTCCGAGCAGCGAGCGCTTTAGGAGCACCTGCTGCAAATCATGTGCAGGTCGTTCGGCTCACGCGAGCCGGCCACCTGGGCATCACGTCGAAGAGACGTTTTAGAGAGGGAGGACGACTATGAAGACCATGAGTGTAACACTACTGGTTGCGGCGGGAATACTCGCGTCGACCAGCCTGACATTGGCCGGCCCGGAAGTGGTTTCGGGACCGGGAGCCGATCCATCTTGTTTTGCGCCCTGGAATGCGGACACCAAGTACCTGCAATGGCCCGCCCAGGACGGCCCCTATCGGATCGCCGTTGTGAACGGGTTCGTCGGCAACACCTGGCGTATCCAGATGATCAAGACCGCCAAGGCGTTCGCCGAGGATCCCGCGATCAAGGACAAGATTGCCGAATTCAAGGTCGTCTCTACCGGCACCGACGCCCCCGCACAATTGGGGGCCATCGAGGACTTCATCAATCAAGGCTTCGACGCGATCGTCACCATTGCGGTGTCCCCGGATGGCTTCGACCGTGTTATTCGCCTGGCCGATCGCGAAAATGTCGTGCTGGTGCCTTTCGACAACGTGCTCGATACCGATGCGGTGATGCAGGTCAACGAAGACCAGACCGAGATGGGTCGCCAATGGGCCCAATTCATCATTGATGAGCTTGCGGCCCAGGGAAAGACCGGCGGCAAGATATTGGAGGTGCGCGGCCTGGCCGGCAACTCGGTTGACCGTGACCGATCGGCCGCGATCCACGAGACCTTTGACGCCACCGGTGGCGACTGGGAGATCGTGGAAGTCGTGGGCAACTGGGATGATGGCACTGCACAGAAGGTGACGGCAGACGCCATTGCCGTTCATGGTCAGTTCGACGCGATTGCAGTCCAGGGCGGCACGACCGGTGCCGTTCAGGCGCTGATGGATGCCGGGCATCCCATGGTGCCGATTGCGGGCGAGTCCGAGAATGGCTTCCGAAAGCTGGTTGCCGAGCATGCCGATGACGGCCTGAAGGGCATCTCGATCGGCCAGTCTCCCGGCCTGGTAGCAATAGCCATGAAGGCTGCGGTCTCGGCCCTCGAAGGCAATGTCATGCCGCAGCTCATCTCGGTGCCGCTGCCTGTCGCCACCTATGACGAACTGGAAGATGGCCTGAACTACTGGTCTGACCTGCCGGACAATTTCTTCACCGTGAACGAGTTCCCGCCCTGTGGCGTGAACATTTCCGGCCCGGCGATCATGGCGCAGTCTGAGGCCGACGTGAACTGAGCCAATCCGGTGGCGCCGGTCATCGGCGCCACCACTCCGTTATCATTTGGCCCAGGGGCATCGCCAAACATGTCTGACCAACCCTTTCTTCAGCTGACGGGGATCTCGAAGCACTTCGCTGGCGCCCGAGCTCTGGAAAATGTCGACTTTGCCTGCAAGCGCGGCTCCATCCATGCCGTACTCGGCGAGAATGGAGCGGGTAAGTCGACCCTGATCAAGATCATAGCCGGTGTCCTCGAACCGGACAGCGGCGCGATGTTTCTTGAGGGCCAGCAAGTCCGGTTCAGCAATCCGGCCGAGGCGAATTCGGCCGGGGTGGTCTGCATTTTCCAGGAACTCTCTCTGGTTCCGGACCTGACCGTTGCAGACAATATCAGCCTGGCCGCACCTCCTCTGAAGTTTGGGATGATCGACCGGCGCGCCCAGTATCGCTTTGCCGAGGCTGTTCTGGCGCGCATCAAATGCGAGGATGTCGATCCGAATGCGCTCGTGAAGGATCTCTCGCTTTCCCGCCGGCAAATGGTTGAGATCGCCAAGGCGGTCGGAAAATCACCCAAGCTGTTGATTCTGGATGAGGCAACATCGGCCCTGACCCGTAAGGACGTGGAGACGGTCTATGGCCTGCTGGAGGATCTTCGGCAGGACAATGTGGCGAGCCTGTTCATTTCCCACCGCATGAACGAGGTGGAAAGGCTGTGTGACACGCTCTCGGTCTTTCGCAATGGTCGGCATGTCGAAACGTTCACCAAGGGCACCAAGACTGACCGAGAGATTGTCCGGCTTATGATCGGACGCGAGGTTGACGCACATTTTCCGCCAAAGCCACAAGCGGAGAGAACGGCGCCCCACCTGCAGTTCAACGATCTGTCCTGGGAAGGGCGCCTGAAGGGGGCCTCTTTGTCGGTAGGTAAAGGAGAAATCGTGGGCCTGGGCGGCCTGGACGGCCAGGGGCAGAAGGAGCTCATGCTGGCACTGTTTGGCGTGCTGCGGGGCGTCGAGGGGACAGTGAAGGTTGGGGAGAAGACCGGCGCGCCGCTGTCACCTGCAGCAGCGAAACGAGAACCGCGCCGCATCTGCCTGGTGCCCGAAGACAGGAAGACCGAGGGATTGATGTTGCCCATGTCGATATCGGACAACTTGCTCGCTGCTTCCTATTCCCGGGTATCGGTTGGCCCCTTTATCGACCCGGCCCTGGAAAGCGAGGCGGTTGATGCGGCGATCGCCAAGCTTCAGATCAAGCTGGGATCGCCGCAGGATGCCGTGGCCACGCTGTCCGGGGGCAACCAGCAGAAGGTGGTCATCGCAAAGTGGTTGATGACCGACCCTGATGTCATCCTGCTCAACGATCCGACGCGCGGCATCGACGTTGGCACAAAGCAAGAGATTTATCGCCTGATGCGCGAGCTGGCCGACGAGGGCCGCGCGATACTCTTCTATTCCACAGACTATGCCGAGCTCATCGGCTGCTGCGACAGGGTTGCCATCATGTATGACGGGTCCATCGTTGCCGAGCTGGCTGGCGCCGCCATCAACGAGGAGGCGATTATTGGCGCTTCCCTAAACCTTCATGCGTCGGGACCGGAGGCCGTTTCGTGACTGCCATGTCCGCCCTCTCGACCAATATGCGTCAGAACCGCGGTCTCTACGGTGCCGTTATTCTGCTCAGCATCATCTACCTGATCTACAATATCCTGCATCCGCGTGGATTTTCTTCGGCAGTCCTGATCCAGAATGCCAATGAGTCAGTGGCCATTGTTTTCGTGGCCATGGCTCAGACGATACCGGTCCTGCTAGGCGGCCTGGATTTGTCGGTGGGGGCAGTCATGACCCTCGCGGCCTGTATCGCCTCGGTTCTGGTCAATGGTTCGCCTCTTCAGATCGTGTTCGGCATGGTCGTGACGCTGGCCGCGGGCACCGCCTTCGGGCTCTGCAATGGCCTGATCGTCGTCTACGGGCGCATCCAGCCGATTATCGCAACCTTGGCCACCGGCGCCATTGCGATCGGCCTAGCACTCTTCATCCGGCCCAAGCCTGGGGGCGACATTGACGGAGACCTCAACTGGGCCCTGACGAATTCGCTTTGGGACTTCGTAGAAACCTACGGCCTGTTTGATCCGGACGCGCCATGGTTTGCCCCCGTGGCATGGATCCCAGTGCCTCTGCTCATCATTCTGGTGTTCGGCGTCTGCGTCTGGTTGCCGTTCCGCCGCACCGTCTTGGGCCGCACCATCTACGCAATCGGCTCGGCAGAAGGCGCAGCCTTCATGTCCGGCCTACCGATCAACCGCGCCAAGGTCGCGGCCTTCACCCTGGGAGGATTCTTTGCCTCGTGCGGTGGGCTCTACCTGGCAATACAGACTGCCTCGGGCAATGCCGACATTACCCAGGCCGGCGCCTATACGCTCAACTCCATTGCCGCCGTGGTGTTGGGTGGCACGTCTCTTCTGGGCGGAATGGGCGGGGCAATCGGTTCACTGATTGGTGCGCTGATCCTTCGCGTCATCTCGTTTTACTTCCGCATCCTTTCCATTGATCCGCTCCTGCAGCCCCTTGTGGAGGGGATCGTGCTGCTCGCTGCCGTGAGCTTGGGGGCCTTTCGCGTGTTGCGGGTCAAGAACCGTCTCGAACTCTTCCGCTAGGATACCGCCATGCAGTCTGCTCTCTTGCACCTCAGATCGGAAGACAAGCCAGTACTTGTCTCTGCCGGCTTCATCGTGGTGATCCTCGTTCTCGGCACCATTTACACCCTGTACACACAGGGTACGGCACCTCTGTTTTCGCCGAACTACCTTCTGCAGCAATTGCAGACGGGCGCCTTTCTCGGCATCGTCGCCGCTGGCATGATGATGGTGATCTTGCTGGGGCATATCGATCTCTCGATCCCCTGGACGCTCACCGCAGCCGCTATGATGGCCACCGCCGTCGGCGGTGACCTCGCTTTGCCCACCGGTATCGCCGTTGGAATAGCGGTTGGCCTGGTCAATGGCATTGGCGTTGCCTATCTGCGCATTCCATCCATGATTTTCACCCTGGGCGTAGACTCAGTGATGCGTGGGCTCATGGTCTGGCACACGGGAGGTTTTGCCCCTCAGGATCAGGCGACTCCGCTGATGCGCTTTCTGGCGGCAGAGAAATTGTTCGGCGTCCCGGTGGCCATTTTCGTCTGGGCAGCAGTTTCGGTCGTAATTGTGCTGCTGCTGTCACGAACCGCATTTGGCAGGTCCATTTATGCCACAGGCAATCGCGAAGCGGCCGCCTACCTCTCTGGCATCAGAACTCGCTGGGTTATCGTGGGGGCTTTTGTGGCCTCGGGGGTATGCGCGGCGACCGCTGGCATCCTTCTGGCCGGCTATTCAACGAAGGCCTACCAGGGCATGGGCAATGCCTATCTTTTGCCCGCAATTGCGGCGGTCGTCATTGGTGGCACACGTATCCTGGGCGGGCAGGGGCGCTATATAGGCACACTGGTCGGCGTCACGCTGATCGTATTGCTCAACTCGGTGCTTTCGATCATGCAAATGCCCGAGGCTGGGCGCCAGGTGATCTATGGCAGCGTTATCGTTGGCATGCTGCTGGTCTATGGACGCGACACGCGCAGCCTGAGTGGCTGAGCGTGCCGCGCAGTTGCGGTGGGCCTAAGCAAACCAGGTGGTGCCGGGATATTGGTGGGCCCGGGCCACCTCTTGATTGAGCTCAAGCCCGATGCCGGGCCTGTCACTCAGCTTGATCTTGCCGTCCTGGATGATGTCGCCACCGTCGGTGATCGTCGACCAGTAGTCGCGATGGAACCAGTGGAATTCCAGCACCAGGAAATTGGGAATGGTGGCGCATACATGCGCGGACGCCATCGTCCCGATAGGCGACGACACGTTGTGCGGTGCGAAAGGCACTGAATAAAGATCGGCCAGCTCGGCAATCTTGCGGCACTCCGAAAGCCCGCCGCACTTTGGAATGTCGGGCATGATGATGTCGACCGCTTGCTGTTCGAGCAATTTGCGGAAGCCGTGCCGCAGATAGAGGTTCTCACCAGCGCAGATGGGCGTAGACGTACTGCGGGTAATTTCCGCCATGACGTCAATATTTTCGGGCGGAATGGGTTCTTCCAGCCACATCAACTGGAGATGTTCGAGGTCGCGGGCCAGGCGGATGGCACTGTGTTTGTCGAGGCGCGTATGGAGGTCACAGGCGACTTCCACGCCCTTGCCGGCGGCTTTCACAACCATCTCCGCCAGTTGCACCATGCGATCATGCTCCCACTTGTTGGGAGTCATGTTGAACCTGTCCTTTTCGTACCAGCCAGTTTCGCTGCCTGTGTGACCATAGGCGCGGATGTCGAGATCGACCTTGAGGGCGGTGAAACCCGCGGCGAGCACCTGATCGACCTCGGCCTGCACCTCGTCCATGTTCATGCCAGGCGACACCTCACAGTCGCAGTACACCCGAATGTTGTCGCGGAACTTGCCGCCCATCAGCTCGTAGATCGGCACTTTCAACGCCTTGCCCTTTAGGTCCCAAAGAGCAATTTCAATACCTGTCAGCGCCGTTATCAGCGCCCCGGCAAAACCGCCTTCAAAGACAAGGCTGCGTCTGGTTTCTTCAAAAATGGCGTCAATTGCAAAGGGGTCGCGGCCGACCAGTTTGTCGGCCAGTTCACGCTCGATGATGGCGATCGCCTGATGGCCGCCATGCACGCATTCGCCCAGGCCGGTGATGCCGGCATCCGTCTCGATACGGACCCAAAGGTGCATGCAATGGCCGCGAGTCGCCGCCGTCTTGACCGAAGTGATTTTCAAAGGTGCCTCCCCCGGGCCGTCAATTGGTTCGCTGCAAATTATGCTTGGAAAAAACCTACGCCGGCTTCGCCGGATTGAGCTTACGCCAGGCTTCGTACTCGGCCTGGGCGTCCGGATGCAGCGGATAGTAGCGCTGCAGCGAAGCGCCCTGCATAAGCTTCATGCGGGAAAACTCTTCCCACTCGGCATGCTTCTGGCCATCGTCCAGCACCCGCTCGGCCATGGATACCGGCACCACCACCGCCCCGTCGTCGTCGGCCACGATGATGTCTCCCGGCACGACGGTCACGCCGCCGCAGGCAATCGTGACGTTCACAGCGTTGGGATAAATGTCGGTCTGGACGTGATAATTTGGGGACCAGCCCTTCAACCAGAGCGCCAGGTCCAGTTTCTCCACATTCGGGCGATCACGCATCACCCCGTCTATGATGATGCCGGCGCCCCCACGACCCTTGAAATAGGTCGACATCATGTCGCCGAATATGCCTGATCGCATATCGCCGCGGGCATCCACCACCACTACATCGCCTTCCTGGACGTGATAAAGTACGTGCCGGTGCAACTGGGTCTCCGGATCGGCATATTCGCCTTCGTTGAACAGGTCTGGACGCTGGGGCAGGCATTGCAGCGTCAATGCCGGACCGCAGATGATCTTCCCCTTTATCTGAGGCAGGATGCCGGTCATGTGCGGGTTGCGAAATCCGAGATGGCCGAGTGTGCCAGCAATGGTAGCCGCACCCAGACTCTTCAGCCCCTCGATCAGGTGTTTTGGCGGCCGGTTGATGTCGGCTGTCGTGATCATTTGGTCCTCCCTTGCCCCGACCTTACCAATTGGTCACGGAGCCATCCCTTCGCCGCAAATGCGGCGCTTCCCAGAAGCTGAAGCTCTGCTTGGCCAGCGAGGCTTCGTTGACCTCTATTCCCAGCCCGGGTGCATCGCTGACCGGGTAGACCGCACCCTCGAGGCGCGGTTGAACAGGGAAGAAGTCGGAATCGTCGAAGCCAAGCTCTCTTTCTGGTTCCCGCGTCTCAAGCCAGGCGAAATTGGGTACTGCCGCCGCAAAGTGGATTGTGGCTGCGGTGCACACCGGCCCCAGAGGATTATGCGGCATGAGGTCAACATAGTGTGCTTCGCTCCAGCCGGCGATCTTCATCGCTTCTGTCAGGCCGCCTACATTGCACACGTCCAGGCGATTGAACTGATGCAGACCCCGCTCGACATAGGGCAGGAATTGCCACTTGCTGGAGAATTCCTCGCCAATGGCGAACGGAACATCTGTCATCGTCCTCAGCGATGCGTAGGCCTCCGGCGTTTCGTCCCGGATCGGCTCTTCAAGAAAGTCGAGGACGCCACGGTCGAGCTTGCCGCAGAAACTAGCTGCCTCGGCAACGGACAGACGGTGATGGTAGTCGATACCCAACACCACCGCATCGCCCAGTTGCTCGCGGGCCTTGTTCAAGAGGCGTGCCGTCGGCGCGATGGACTCGCGAGGCTCGAACAGGTCGCGGCTGTCCTGGCCGATCGGAAAGAAACGGATAGCATCAAACCCCAATGCTCGCAGCTCTTGCGCCCGTTCCACCGCACCTTCATTCCCACTGTCGCCGGTAGAAGCGAAAGTGGGAATGAAGGTGCGATGCTTGCCTCCGAGAAGCGCATAGACGGGCACCCCCAGAGCCTTGCCCTTGATGTCGTGCAGCGCGATGTCGATGGCGGAGATGGCCGCCTGCAATACCCTGCCGCCTTCGAAATATTGGCTACGATAGAGTTCCTGCCATATCCGGCCAATCTGCAACGCGTCTTGGCCGACGAGAAATTCCCGATAGTGCTCGATAGCGCCGACAACCGCTTTCTCCCGGCCGGTGAGCCCACTTTCGCCCCACCCGCTGAGGCCCTGATCGGTTTCGACCTTGACCAGCAGCTGATTTCGAACCCCCACCCGAACCGGATAGGACTTTATGCCGGTAATCTTGATGGCTGGGGTCATGACGGTTCTCGGGAGGTCCTCGGTCGCCAATGGGCACTGGCTGATTTCGCGAAGGCCAAGTAGACGCCGATAATGCCGCCTGGGAGGGGGCCCCCAGACAATCGGAAGGCTGCTTCGGCGCCACCTGTGCTGACCTTGAGAACGATATAGAAGCCATATTGCGTGTCAACTACGCCTGATTATACATTATTTGTAGTCTTTCGTGGCGAATGTAGCCCGAGTGGTGGTGCCGGTTTCTGGCAGGGCCAGGTCTAGTTGAGCAGGAGCGATCGCTATCGGGATGACAGAATTCAAGGCACAGCCACCAGCGGGATTAGAGCCCAGCGCTGCCTCGCGCGCGGGAGCATCTGTCTACGAGCTCATTCGCGATGACATCGTCTCGGGGCGGCTGAAGGCCAATGAAAGGCTGGTTGTGGCCGAGCTGGCGCAACGTCATCGCACATCCACAAACCCGGTTCGCGAGGCGCTGCAGCTCTTGCGAGGAGAGGGCTTCGTGGTCTTCTCGCCCAACCGGGGCGCACGCGTCCGGCCGATCGATCAGGACTTCGTTAGGGACATCTACGAGATCGGCGTGTTGATCGAGCCGGCCCTGGCGCGCTGGTTTGTGGGTATGGCAACGCTGGAAGACATAGCTGAACTCGAGGCCATCCAGGATGAGATCGAGCGCAACAATTTTGCCGATCCGATCCGCCACAGCGAACTCGACACAAGGTTTCACACCATCATGTATGAGCGCCACTACAATCGGCATGCCGCCGAGTTGTGGTGGAAGCACCGCGAGGTGTTGCGCGCGGTCAGTCGGCGCTTCAGCTTCACCCTGGCGCGGCGCGCGCAGGTCATGCGCGAGCATCGAGAACTCATACAATGCATCAAAGACGGCGACGCCGAACGAGCAGCAGCGCTGGTCGCCCAGCATGTCGAGGGTTCAGGACGCCACATTCTGGAGCAAATGCGTGCCGCTGAGGCCGCCCGTGCCGGATAGCGGTGCCACGGCATGGGGGTAGGGGCCGATTGAGCACATTCGACCACCACGAGAGCTTCAGCGAAGCAGGATGCACCGGGCGTGAGTTCACTGATCAAGAGGGGAAGACCATGGACGCCGCAACAACGGACGAAACGATTCAGTCCAACATCCGCACGGCCTCACGGCCTAGCGAACTCCGCATCACTGACCTCAGGGTTGCCGAGATTATTGGGGCCCCGTTCACCTCGGTGCTGATCAAGATCTACACCAATCAGGGCATTGTCGGGTTCGGAGAAGTGCGCGACGGTGCCAGCGCAACCTACGCTCTCATGCTCAAGTCTCGGCTCCTCGGTGAAAACCCTTGCGATGTGGATCGTCTGTTCCGCCGCATCAAACAATTTGGTGGCCATGGGCGCCAGGGCGGGGGTGTCTCAGGCATCGAGATTGCCCTGTGGGACCTTGCTGGCAAGGCCTATGGAGTGCCGATCTACCAGATGCTCGGCGGCAAGTTCCGGGACCGGGTTCGTTGCTATTGTGATACGGATGCAGAACGGCCCAGCGGTACAGAAACGGGCCGAAGGCTGAAGGCCCGTATGGACATGGGGTTCACCTTCCTCAAGATGGACCTTGGCCTCATGCAGATCGCCGATATCCCCGGGGCGGTTGTGGCGCCGGCAGGTTCGCTTGAGGGTTATCGGGTTCACCCGGAGCGGGGGCCGGCCAAGACCTTGGAAGATCGCCGTGCCCGCAACGCGATTTATGACACACACAATGTCCGCCACCCCTTCAGCGGCTTGCACTTCACCGATAAGGGCATCGACCTGCTCGAACAGTATATTCACGAGGTGCGCGAGGTAATCGGCTACGAGGTTCCGCTGGCCATTGACCATGTCGGGCATATTTCGCTGCAGAACGGCATCCGGTTGGCCCGGCGGATTGAAAAATACGTGCCAGCCTGGCTCGAGGACGTCATTCCCTGGCAATATACCGAGCAATATCGTCAGTTGCAGGACGCGACGACGGTACCGATCTGCACCGGCGAGGACATCTACCTTAAGGAAGGCTTCGAGCCACTGCTCAAGAGCGGCGGAGTGTCCGTCATCCATCCGGACTTGCTGACCTCTGGCGGAATCCTCGAAACGAAGAAGATCGGGGACATGGCCCAGGACCACGGCGTGGCCATGGCAATTCACATGGCCGAAAGTCCGATCGCCGCCATGGCGGCAGCGCACGTCGCCGTTGCCACAGAAAACTTCATGGCACTGGAATACCATTCGGTTGAGGTCGACTGGTGGGACGATATCGTCACCGGCCTTCCCAAGCCTTTGGTCAATGATGGCTTCATAGAGATGCCAGACAAGCCAGGGCTGGGTATCGACGATGTTGTGGACGATGTCATCGTGCAGCATCTCCAGCCGGGTGTCGCCGGCATTTGGCAGGCCACCAAGCAATGGGACGACGAATATTCTTGGGACCGCACCTGGAGTTGACCTGAGCGACCAGGCCCAGACTAGTCGGTAGCTCGCCTTCAGCTACCAAGGCTATCGATCCCAATGAGCCCGGCTTCTGGATCAGCCGAGAAGATACTGGTCTTATTCATCTTGGAGCGCGGGAGGCAGCGCCCCGACTTGCCGCATAAACTCAAAACTCGGTTGGCCCGTTGCCACTCTCGCCTACCGGAGCGCCAACTGCGCCTCAGGGCAACAATTTTAATAAATTTGTCCATCGTCAAAGGAGCATGGCGCCTCCGCGATACTTTGTCATGACTTGAAGGTGAGTGCCTGTACTGCAAGTCCAATCGGCGCTGCAGGGAAATCTGCTCTTGCTCTTCAGTGTGTACAGTCGATGACAGGAGTGTTGAGATGAGGACAAAGTATCTTTTGGGCAGCTTGCTCGCTGTTAGTGCGCTCACCGCGCCCATCACGGCCCAGGCGCAGCAATTTTTGACCATCGCGCAAGTACTGAGATCATGCCCCGACTTGGACCAGGCCAGGGATTGTCCTGACGCAGCGGCGGGCTTTCTTGGTGCCGGAGCGCGGAGCGATGTCGAGATTTCCACCCTGGCTCTTAATCTCGCCCAATCGGGACGCTTTCCGCGCGTCCCCCTTCCGGTCTGCCTCAATACGGCAGATGGTATTCGCGTTCTCGCCCGTGGCGCCAATTCCGGTGCAACAACACGTCAGCTGAACAACATTGCCGACAGCCTGTGCCTCGGCGGCGGCACCGCGGCAATTCCGGGCGCCACTGCTCCGGGACCGGCTGCTTCGCTTGTTTCGGAGACGACTGGCGAGACAACCACCAGCACCAACGGCGGTAGCACCAACGGCGGTGACACCAACGGCGGCGGCAGCACCAACGGCGGTGACACCAATGGTGGTGACGAAAATGGCGGTGACGACAATGGCGGCCACGGCAATGGCGGTGACGATAATGGCGGCCATGGCAATGGCGGTCACGGTAATGGCGGCCACGGCAATGGCGGCCACGGCAATGGTGGTCACGGCAATGGTGGTCACGACAATGGTGGTCACGGCAATGGTGGTGACGACAATGGCGGCCATGGCAATGGCGGCCACGGTAAGGGCAAAGGTGGCAAGGACTGATATGGCTGGCCCGATCGAGCCGGCATGTGCCGAAGTGCAATCACGCCGGGGGGGCGCTCGATCGTTCCCCCGGTGGCGGGGGCCGAGTACTGCGGCCGCACTGGTCTTCGGAGCGGCCGCTCTGACGTCCCTTGCGGGTCTTCCGGTACAAGCCAACGAAGACGACTATCCAGCGCGCAAAGACTGGTCGAGCTATTGGGAAGGCAGCCTCAATATCTCTGTATTCGTCTTTCGAGACCTCAACCGCGACGGTCTGTACAACCTCGGCGACCAGCCCATGTCGGGCATTCTGGTCGATGTGACTGGACCTGGCCGTCCGAGCTGGAGTGCCTCCAATGGCGCGGGTTTCGCCAATTTCACGATGTCTGGTACCCGGACTGATGGCGACATCATGTTTGAAGGGACCTATGATTTTGCGGTCCGCGTGCCGCCGCAATGGCAGGTCACCACGCGAAATGCTGTTCAGACAACGCAGTTCCGGTTGCGGCCGGGTAGCCCAGCCGACCTGATTGCAGATCCCGCGCCGGCGCTTGTTGGCCTGGCACCAAATCTGACGATCTTCGGGACGCTTCCCGAAAACTTGGATGCGGCGCCAGTCCTGTCTGGGCCACACCGGGCGATCCGGCGTCTTGAGGTCGATCCCGCGCATCACTTTGTTGCTCCAGTCGAAGAGGGTGAGTGGCATAGCCAGACAACCCCCTCCCGGGCGGTCCAGGTGACGACCACGCCGGTACAGATCGCGCAGGCCTGGTGGACATCGTTGACGGACAAAGGTGCAGCCGGAACAAAAATAACTTTTGATGACCTTCAAAGTGAAGGCGTCCTCAAGATTCCATCAGGTTACGCCGGTCTGGGTTGGGACAATTTCGTCATGACGCACCGGAAATTCTATGATCCGGAGGGCTATCGCAACGGCGTCATGTCTGGGGAGTTTCTCGCGTACAACGGGTCAGGGCATCCCGCGGCGATCACCAGCTTCGAACCGTTTGATTTCGTCGGCGGTTATTTCGGCGCATCAGCGCTGGATGCGGAAGGAGAAACTTTATTGATCTCCGCCTGGCGTGGCGATGAACAGGTGTACCATGAGCAGATGACGCTCTCCGCCCTCGGGCCCACCTACCTCGCGGCCGGCTTCGAGGACATCACCCGTCTCGAGTTCCGGACTGCGCACTATTGGCAGTTCACCGCCGACGACCTGACTGTCGTTACGGGGTCCAGACCATAGGGTCGGCACTTGATACCGCGACAATGCGATAGGAAACCTTGTTGAGCGGCAGCACATCGGCAACCAGATTGTCGAGGACCAGATCGTCGTGGTCGGTCTTGACGATGAGGATAGCGTGATCGATCCCCTCCCGGGTTCGAACATGTGCCATGCGCAAGGCGCTGGAAGGCAGCCCTGCGCGCATCAGGGCGTAGCGTTTGCTTAGCACATAGTCCTCGCAATCACCCGAGCTTGCCCCGAGCGTCCAGACGTCGGGGCCAGGATCGTTTCGCGGCCGGATCGACCGGTTGACCTGACTGTTGACCCGCCGGATGCTTTCGAGCACTTCCCTGGTCAGCGCCACCTGGGACTTGCCTCCGCCGCGGCAATGTGCCGGCTGCTCAAGGCAGAACAGCTGGAAACCCAGCGGCGCTGCAGATGCGGCAAGGCCGATTGACGGCGTTGTGGAGAACATGAGGGCTGCGAGCGCAGCCGCGAGAGGAAGCTTGATAGCTTTTGCTGACATAGCCGCACCGCAGTTCAATAGCGCCGGCCAGCCTGCCGATAGATGTGTTAACGAATTCTTGCGCTTCGATGCGCCTGGCCGCCCATGCCTTCGGCGTCCCTACTGTCTCGTACTCAATTATTGGGAGGCGACAATTCCTTGCGATGGCAATCGTGCCGCCCGCAACCACAATCAGTAAGTCGTTCACAAGCACGTGAACAGCGCTCGACTCGTGGACGCGCCACGATGGTGGGGGAGCCATATCTTGCATGGCCGGCCAGAGAGTAGCGTATATGCAAATGGTGATCCCGGCGGGATTCGAACCCACGACCCCAGGATTAGGAATCCTGTGCTCTATCCTGCTGAGCTACGGGACCAGCCGATAGTCGACCTACCAGTCAGAGGCATCGCACGCAAGATGGGCAATACCCCGTGACCTTCATCCACTATCCCGATGACCGCTTCAATATCCCCGCTGTCATGCGCGATCTCGACGACCGGCTGCTTGCCATTGGCTCGGAACTTCTTGCCGCGGCCACCGAAGCACAGGCCTACGGCCTGGCGGCGGTGCACATCGGACATGTTGAACCGGTCGCCGTAGTCAGCCTGAGTGATCCTGGCACACGGGACTATCGTCTCCTTTTCAACCCACAGATCGAGGAACTGAACGGCGATGTGGTTAGCGGCAAGGAAGGGTCGGTCTCAATGCCCGGTATTGAGGTAGAGGTGAACCGCCATAGCGTTGCGCGCATTTCCTTCACCGACGCTTCAGGCGTCGCACAGGACCTCCAGCTCAGCGGCTTTCCAGCCCGCGTCGCCCAGCACGAGATTGACCAAGTGCATGGTATCTTCTTCTTGTCCCGCGTCTCCCGCCTGAAACGTGAAACGGCGATCAAGCGATACACCAAGCTTGGGCGCCGCATGGGTTGATCCAGGGATGGGGTTTCGCTAAACGGACACCCACTGTACAAGGAAGACCAATGCGCGCGGAAATCGAAAAGACCGTTGCCGAAATCGAGCAGGTTCTGACCCTGCTGAGGAGGCATCTTTGACTGGGATACAGCTCAACTCCGTCTCGACGCGCTAAACGCGCAAACCGAATCTCCGGACTTCTGGAATGACCCGGAGAAGGCCCGTGTCGCCATGCGCGAACGGGACGAACTCGACGTCGCCGTCAAGACGGTGCGCGAACTCGAATCCGGTATCAGCGACAATGTCGAGTTGATCGAGCTGGGTGAGGCCGAGGGCGACGACGAAATCGTCCGCGACGCCGAGCAGGCTCTGATCGACCTCAAGGCCACCGCGCGCCGCACCCAGATCGAGACCCTTCTGTCTGGCGAAGTCGACGGCAACGACTGTTACGTCGAAATCCACTCCGGTGCCGGTGGCACCGAGAGCCAGGACTGGGCGAACATGCTCTTGCGCATGTATACCCGCTGGGCCGAGGCTAGGAAAATGAAGGTCGAAACCATCGAAATTCACGATGGCGAAGAGGCAGGCATCAAGTCCGCGACTATTCTGGTCAAGGGCCACAATGCCTATGGCTGGATGAAGACCGAGAGCGGTGTCCATCGGCTCGTGCGGATCAGTCCTTATGATTCCGCTGCCCGACGTCACACCAGCTTTTCCAGCGTCTGGGTCTATCCGGTGGTCGATGACAACATCGACATCGAAATCCGCGAGGCTGACCTCAAGGTCGATACCTATCGTGCCTCCGGTGCTGGTGGACAGCACGTCAACACAACCGATTCGGCCATCCGCATCACCCATGTGCCGACGGGCATCATCGTTGCCTGCCAGCAGGAGCGCAGCCAGCACAAGAACCGCGCCACGGCCATGAACATGCTCAAGGCGCGACTCTATGAGATGGAATTGCAGAAGCGCGAGGAAGCGGCCAACGCCCAGGCCGCCAGCAAGACCGATATCGGCTGGGGCCACCAGATTCGCTCCTACGTCCTGCAGCCATACCAGATGGTCAAGGATCTGCGAACGGGCGTGGAGAGCGGCCAGCCATCGGTGGTCCTGGATGGCGATCTCGACGAATTCATGGAGGCGGCCCTGGCGCAGCGTGTCGGTGTTGCAACCGACATAGCCGCGGAAGACTGAACTCCGCCTCGACCAAGCGAGCCCCGGCGCCAAGCCGGGGCTTTCGCGTTTTTGGACTAGTTCAGCATCGCCAGGATGCGCTTGCCAGTGTCCAGAAACGGCTTGGGATCCACACTCTTATCGGCCTTGTGAACCTCGAAGTGCAGATGCGGTCCGGTCGACCGGCCCGTTGACCCCACCTTGGCAATTGGCGTTCCCGTTTGAACCTTCTGCCCACGCTGTGAAAGGTAAGCGCTCAAGTGCGCATAGCGGGTTGTCAGCCCATTGGCATGTTCGACTTCCACCACCTTCCCGTAGCCGGATCGTTCTCCAACAAAGGTGACAACGCCCTCGGCGGCGCTCAATACCGAGGTCCCCGTGGGAGCTGCAAAGTCCAGGCCCGAATGGAACGCGCGTCCGCCGGTGAAGGGGTCGCGGCGATTGCCATAGCCCGAGCTCTGGCGATAACCTCCCGCCAACGGCATATGCACTGGCGCGCTTTGGAGGCTGTCTCGCGCAGCCTTGTACTGCAGCAGGGCCTCCATGACGGCATTGGCGTCCTCGAGCATGGGTGAGGGGGCTTCTGTGCCGTCCTGAGCCAGCAATAGCGGCCCTCCCACACCATCTGGCTGGGCCTTCGGCAACTCGATTTTGATTCCGAGCGTGGACAGCTCACCAACGATGCGCGCAGTGCGCTCCGTCGCTGCGTTGGCAATGCCACTCATCGCCATCTGGGTTTCGTCCATCATCTGGGTCACCGAGGCCGAGGTGGCAGCAATGTCGGGATTGCCGGCGGCCGTTGTCACCAGCTGGGGGGACGCCGAATCGAGGTCCCCGACGGAAGCCAGACCCAATTGATCCGCCTTCGTAACCAACGCCCGGACCAGCTGGTGCTGCTCCAGCAGTACCTCCTGCTGGGCCGACAATTCTTGCAACTGCAGGTTGATATCGCCGGCCTGCGCATAGTTGCGGGAATGAAGGCGGTCGATCTCGACCCGCATCTGTGCGAGCCGGTCTTCATAGGCGGTCACGACCAGTTCGTTTTGACCGCTCAGCAGCCTTGCTATGTCTGGCGCCATCAGGAGCGCAGTACCTTGTACGGCATTCCCGCCGAGTAGCAGGGCGAACATGGTGTAAAACAGGGCCGGATGGATGCCGCGCTTGGCGCGCTTTTTGTCCCCAACACTGAAACTGGCAGACTGACGCAACGCCACAACTCCAAACACCCAGCAACATGGTTACTTGAGTATGTCGGCGCTTGGTTAAAAAAGGCGAAAGCCTATGTTCGTGGGGCGGATGCAAGTACCTCGTCGAGCGCTGCGAGCACTTTTTCGGCATGCCCCTTGATCCGGGTGGCCCGGATGACCCTGGCGATCCTTCCCTCGGCATCGATGATGAAGCTGGTGCGCACGAGCCCCATGAACTCCCGGCCGTAAAGTTTCTTCATCCGCCAGAGGCCAAAGGCTTCGATCACTGCCCGGTCGGGGTCGAATGCCAGTGGAACCTTCAGACCGTACTTGGCTCGAAACTTCAGGTGGCTTTCGCGTGTGTCTGGCGATACCCCGACTAGAAAAGCGTCGCGCGCACCGAAGGCATCCGACAGCGCGGAAAACTCCTGATTCTCGTCCACGCAACCACCGGAGTCGTCCTCCGGGTAGAAGAACAGCACCACGGGATGTCCGGTCAGGTCCGTCTTCCTGATGGTGGAACCGTCGTCGCGATGAAGGACGAAATCGGGTGCCGGGTCGCCGGGCTTGAGATGTGTCATGGCTCATCCTGCTTTTCTGCAGGATGAATAGAGGGTGTCAGCGCCACATTCCAGCCGGTATCATCCATCAATGCAGCGGATGATTCTGATTGCGGCTGGCGGAGCAGGGCCTGCCGATCTTCGACGTGGTGGCAGTGAACCAAGCAACAGCACCAGATCCGTCCTCGACACAGCCATCTGAACCACCAGCGCGGTCCCCTGGGCTCGGCCGTATGCGCCGGGCGACGATTTGGGTCCTCGGCGTTCCTAGTCTGATCCTGCTGCTGCTTTACGTGGTCATGCTGATCACACCGATCCGCATTCCCTTCACCGGTCAGGCCATCCGCAGTTTCGTGCAGAACTTCGTGCCTGAGACTGCCGATCTGCAAATGGGCGACATGGCTCTGGCACTGGAGGCGGGCGTGTGGCCGGTCATTCAGTTCGCCCCGGTAGAGTTCACGGACAGCAAGTCGGGTGCACGCATTGAAATGGATGCGTTGGAAGTCGGCTTCTCCCCCGCGCGCGCCGTTTTTGGTCAACCGGGTACGACAATCACTATTGTCGGCCCGCATATTCAGATCGTGCAGGATCTTTATGGTCCACGTCCCGGAACGCTCGAGATCGAGGAGGATCCTGATGGTGGCCCGCCCACCGTGCGGGTGCTGGAAGGTGCGGATAGTTTTCCGGCAGTCGCCATCTCTTCGGGGGGCATTTCCTTTGATGCTGGCGCCGCCCCGCCGATGCGCTCGGACAATGACTGGCTCATCTACAACCTCGAAGCCACCGAGCTTGCTGTTGCCGATCTAGTGGAACAGACGGCCCAGGGACGGTTCTCCAGACTAGTGGTTCGAGACGGCCATATTGACATGGCCGATCCCGTCTACGGTCTCTTCCGGCAATTCGAGGCCGTGTCCCTAGAAATCGGGCCTGTTCCCGGCGAACCCAAGGTGACCGGCGAATTCAGCGCGCGCGTTGGCGGTCAAACGGTCGTGGGGACAATCGAGCGCTCCGTCGACCCAGACGGTATACGGCGCTTGCAGGCTGACATCACCAATCTGGATTTTTCGGCCTTCCTTCCTTTCATTGACGATCACGACAGCTTGGCAGCGATGCGGGGCACCGGTGCCATTTCCTTCGACGTCGCCTTTGCGGGCGATACCGGAACGCTCACTGGTGGTGATTTCAAGCTCGATCTGACGGGTTTGGACTTGCGTCTCGGAGATGACTTTTTCCCCGTGGCCAGTTCCATTCTTGATGTCACCTGGGAGCCGGTCCATGGGCGGTTCCACCTGGAAGAGGGCGCGCTTCAGATCGGCCGTTCGACTGCCAGAATATCAGGCGTTTTCGCTCTTGGGCTTGATCCCACTTACGGACCAACTATCGGTATGTCCCTGACGGCGCGGGATGTTGTTATCCACCCCAACGACATGGATGCGCCCAAAACGCCATTTGAACTGGTCGAATTCTCTGGCTGGTCGGCGCCGCTCTATGGCGCCTTGGGCATCGACCGTCTAACCGCCTCCAAAGAGGGCGCAACGGTGGAAACCGCAGGTCGCATCGACATGCTGCAATCGGGCATGGGCCTGGACATGACTATCGCGGGGCAGGGGGTGACGGCGGACGACTTCAAGCGCCTGTGGCCCTACATCATGTCTGGCGAGAGCCGTAACTGGTTTGTTGCCAATGTCACCGAGGGGCGCGTCAAGAATGCGCGAATGCGCTTCAACTTTCCCGTCGGCACCTTGGCAGTGGGCGATGAGAACGCAGCCCTGCCGCCCGACAGCATGTTGATCGACATCGTCGGCGAGGACGTCGCCATCAAGCCAACCTCTGAAATGGCACCGATTCAAATCTCCGGCGAAACCAGGCTGCGCGTCGATGATGTAAACATGACGATCGCCGGTGGCGGTGGGATATTGGAGACCGATGCTGGCATTGTCACCGTCGTCAATCCAGCCATGGTCATGGACAATTCGGTCCCTGACGAAAGCATTATCGAGATTTCGGGTGACCTCGAAGCACCCATCCCAGCGCTGTTGGCCCTGGTCGAGCAGCAACAACCAGATGCGCTCGAGAACCTGGAATTTCCCCTGGACCTTGATGCCATCACCGGTGCCGTCGATCTGGGCCTCGTTGCGACCATCGCTCTGGGCGACGAGGCGGTCGGTCGAGAGATGGATGTCGACTACGTCGTCAATGGCACCGTGACCGGGTTCGCGAGCAGCCAGCCGATTGAAAGGCGCCGCATTTCTGATGGTCAATTCTCATTTTCCGCTTCGCAGGACAGCTATCAGCTCGGTGGCACTGCAGAGATTGACGGCATGACGGCGGAGCTGTCCGTCGAAGGGACCCCGCAATCCGATCCGGTGGTCCGTCTGGGATCGACAATCGCCGTCGCCGATCTCGCCGAGTTCGGTTTTGATGCGTCCGAGTTCCTAGGCGGGCAAGTCCGCTTCGTGGCACAGCCGCTGGCAGACGGGGCCCTGCAAATGTCGGTGGATTTGGAGGCGGCCAGCCTGAGTATCCGCGATCTTGGCATTTCAAAGCCAGTCGGCACACCGGGCCTGCTGACTGCCGTGGTGCGACCGGAAGGTGAAGTCACCCATTTGGAAGATATTGCGCTTGCGTTTGGTAGTGTCCGCCTCGGCGGGCGGCTGGACTACCATGCCAGTGACGGTCTTTTGGCGGCCAATTTCAGCGAGTTTGCCTTGAGTGACGGCGACAGTGCTACGGTAGACCTATCGCCGGTTGAAGGGGGCTTTTCTGTGCGGATTCGCGGCCGCCAGCTTGATCTGAAACCTGTTCTGAGCCGGTTCTTCAGCCTGGGCCAGGGGAGTGGCGGCGTACAGTCGACCCAGTTCGACCAGGCCTTAATCCTGGATGTCCAACTGGATCGGGCGATCGGCTATTACGCCACGACCGCATTCAATCTCGATCTCGACATGTCCCTGCGTGGCATGAACCTCACCCGGGTCAACCTCACCGCCCAGTTCGATGAGGGCAACGCAGTGTCCATCACCACCAACCCCGCGCCCAATGGCAGAACATTGTCCATGGCCTTCAATGATGCCGGGACGGTGCTGCGGCTCCTCGGCATCTATTCACAACTGGCCGGCGGCTCGGGGAGTCTGGTGATGACCACGAACCGCCAGCTCGACCAGGAGACCGGACAGCTGGTCATGCGCAACTTCTCCATTGTCGATGAAGACAATGTTGTTCAGATCCTCGGTAATCACTCCGATTCCCGGGCTGCCATTGCTGCCAGCAACCGTCTCGACTTCCGTGCCGGCCAGGTCGATTTCATCCGCAAGAGCGATCGCGTCGAGGTGACGGACGCGGTGCTCGCCGGAGACACCGTGGGCGGCACGCTGCGCGGCTTCATCTATACCGACCAGCGCCAATACGATCTCACGGGAACCTATGTGCCCCTCTTCGGTCTGAACAACATCTTCCAGCAATTGCCCATTCTCGGCCCGCTGCTCGGCGGTCGGGATGGAGAGGGCCTGGTCGGCGTGACCTTCGCCGTGCGCGGTCCCCTGCAAGACCCGCAATTCCTGGTCAACCCGCTATCGATCCTCGCCCCCGGCATTTTCCGGGAGATGTTCGAGTTTCGTGCCCGCGAATTGCCGCCGGCACAATAAGATAGGGCGCCCGCTGGGGCGCCCTGGATCCATCCGCAACAGTGCGATTACTAGACCGGCTTCAATAGCGCATGCCGCTTCTTGCCGATTGAAAGCTTGATGACCCCTTCCGGTAAGAGCGCGTTCTCCGCCAGGGAAAGCTTGTCATCGTCAATGACCGCATCATTGACGCGCACCGCACCCGACGCCACATGCCGCCTTGCCTCGCCATTGGAGGCGGCGAGCCCTGCCTTTACCAGTGCCGAAAGAACACCAATGCCAGCCGCCAGCTCGGCATGGGTGATTTCGGCCGTCGGCAAGGACAGGTCGAGCTTGCCGGTCTCGAAGGTCGCGCGCGCCGTTTCTGCCGCGCCTTCTGCCGCCTCGCGGCCACGCAGCATGGCTGTCACTTCGGTGGCGAGGCGCTTTTTGGCTTCGTTGATGTCGCCGGCCACAACACGGGCAATCTCATCGAGGGGCAGCGTGGTGTAGAGCTTTAGGAACCGCTCCACGTCAGCGTCCTCAGTATTGCGCCAGTACTGCCAGAAGTCGTAGGCCGAGAGCATGTCCGCATTGAGCCAGATGGCGCCATTGAGCGACTTGCCCATCTTGGCGCCCGATGCTGTCGCCAACAATGGCGAGGTCAGCGCATAAAGCTGTGGCGTCCCCAGACGATGGCCGAGGTCGATGCCGTTGACGATGTTGCCCCACTGGTCCGACCCGCCCATCTGTAGCCTCACGCCGTAGCGCTTGTTGAGCTCGACGAAGTCATAGGCCTGCAGGATCATGTAGTTGAATTCGAGGAAGGAGAGCGACTGCTCGCGATCAAGCCGTTGCTTGACCGAGTCGAAGCTCAGCATCCGGTTGACCGAGAAATGCTGCCCCACGTCACGCAGGAATTCGAGATAATTGAGCGGCATCAGCCACTCGGCATTGTTGAGCATCAGCGACTTGCCCTCGCTGAAGTCAAGGTAATTTGCGAAGACCTGCTTGATGCTGTCGATATTGGCCTGGATCATATCCGGCGTCATCAGCTTGCGGGCCTCGTCCTTGAAGGACGGATCGCCCACCATGCCCGTGCCGCCGCCCATCAGGGCGACTGCGCGATGACCGGTCTTTTCCAGCCAGTGCAGCATCATGATCTGGATCAGGCTGCCCACATGGAGTGAGGCGGCCGTGGGGTCGAAACCGATGTAGGCGGTGACGGTTTCAGTGGAGAAGAGATTGTCCAGCCCCGCATCGTCCGAGGTCTGGTGGATGAATCCACGCTCGGACAGGGTACGCAGGAATTCAGATTTGTATTCGAACTTGGTCATCTTGGTGCGATCCAAAGGCCGTCCCTGTCACAGGGTCGTTCCCGCAAGAGCGGGAACCTCTGCTTGAAAGGACCACCGGTAGAGAAACGGAGGTCCCCGCTTTCGCGGGGGTGACACCGAGGTGTTTCAATCGCAGTTGTGCGCCCTGAACTAGCGCCCGCCGCCGTCCGCGATCTCCTGACGGCGACGGTCGAGATATTCAGCGCAGCGCGTGGTCAGCTCGTCGATCTTGCCTTCGTAGAAGTGGTTCGCCCCCTCCACGATCTGCTGTTCAATTGTGATGCCCTTTTGCGTCTTGAGCTTGTCCACCAGCTTCTGCACGGACGAAGGCGGAGCAACCCGGTCCTTGTCGCCATGAATAATCAGGCCAGAAGACGGGCAGGGGGCTAGAAACGAGAAGTCGTAAAGGTTTTCCGGCGGCGACACCGAAATGAAGCCCTCCACTTCCGGACGACGCATCAGCAGTTGCATGCCGATCCAGGCGCCGAAGGAGAAGCCGGCGATCCAGCAGCCGCGCGATTCACGGTTGATGATCTGCAGCCAGTCCAGCGCCGCGGCAGCGTCCGAGAGTTCGCCGATGCCGTGGTCGAAAACGCCCTGCGAACGGCCCACGCCGCGCGAATTGAAGCGCAGCACGGAAAAACCACGCTCAGCGAACATGTAGAAGAGATTGTAGACGATCTGGTTGTTCATCGTCCCGCCGAACTGCGGATGCGGATGCAGCACGATGGCCACCGGCGCATTCGGTTCCTTGCCCGGCTGGTACCGGCCTTCCAGGCGCCCTTCCGGGCCGTTGAAGATCACTTCTGGCATAAGTTTGTTCCGGCCTTTTCTGGCTCTGTCTCGTCGGCTGTCCGGACCCCTCTGGGGAAAGCTGCTCGCGGCTTGACTAAGCGCGGGCCGCTCCCTAAAACATGGGTCCGAAACACCAGTTTAGAATTATTCGAAACTCGGTTTTGGGCCGCACTGCGGCCCATTGGAGCGCCCCTTGTAATGAAGTTGGGCGGGAAATTTCAAGAAGTGTTTGGTTGCGGCCCCGCAAGAGGGTCCCGCGGCGGGCATAGGAGCTACCATGGGCGCGCATGCGTCCGGAAAGCGCGATGACGAGAGCGGCCACATATCTCGATCACAATGCGTCCGCCCCGCTTCGTCCTGAAGCGCGGGAAGCGATGCTTGGCGCCCTTTCCCTGACAGGCAATCCGTCCTCGATCCATGTCCATGGCCGTGCCCTGCGCAACGCCGTCGAGACTGGCCGGCAGCAGGTAGCACGTCTGGCCGGCGCTGAACCCAGGCAGGTTGTCTTCACCAGTTCGGCAACCGAGGCCATCACCCAGGCGTTGGTTGCCGGCGCAAAGGCATTCTCAGCAGACGCCGTGGCCGTCAGTACGGGGGAGCACTCCGCCGTGTTAAAGGCGGCAGAGGCCACGGGTCTGCCTGTCTGGACAATCGGGCTTGATGCCGAGGGGCGCATTGATCTCGATCAATTGGCCGGAGTTCTGGCGCGCGCCGAAGACGAGAAAGCGACCCTGCTCGTCGCAGTTCATTGGGTGAACAACGAAACCGGTGTGATTCAACCCATTGAGCGCGTAAACGCAATAGTCGGCCCGACGCGCCACACGCTCTTTGTCGATGCCGTGCAGGCCTTCGGCAAGCTGCCCCTGGACTTTGCGGCCTCCGCGCCCGACATGATGGCCATAAGCGGGCACAAGATCGGGGCGCCTGCAGGTATTGGCGCTTTGCTGGCCAAGGCTCATGCTGACACCGCGCGCCTCATTCCCGGCGGCGGCCAGGAACAGGGTCGGCGCGGCGGCACGGAGCCGGTCGCGCTGATTGCCGCCTTTGGTGCGGCTGCCGAGGTGTCGGCCTATGACGCAGAAGCTATGGTTGCACTGACCGGCCGCATTGAAGCGGGCCTAAAGTCCATGGCGCCGGGCGTCGTGATCTTCGGGCAGGGTGCGACGCGTATTGGTAATGTTACGAATTTTGCCGTCCCGGGTTTGAGCAACGCTACGGCCCTGATGGCATTGGACCTGATGGGGCTCTCTGTGTCATCGGGCTCGGCATGCTCGTCGGGCAAAGTTGGCGTGAGCCACGTATTGGCGGGCATGGGTGTTCCCAAGGCGCTTGCTGAAGGCGCCTTGCGCGTGAGCTTCGGCTGGAACTCGACTACGGCGGATGCCGACGCGTTCCTCGCCGGATTTGAGACAATCCTGTCGCGCCAAAAGCAGGCAGGTAAGGCGGCATAGCCGCCACCCGAATATGTGTTCGCGGCGGCCTTGAACCGCCGAGGGACTTGAAGGAGAAGCCGCATGGCGGACTACAACATTCCCACTCTCAAGGAAGAGATTGACCGGGAAACGGTTGAACAGGTTTTGGCGCTCGACGTCGACAAGTACAAATACGGCTTTGAGACCGATATTGAATCCGACGTTGCCCCGCCGGGCCTGACCGAGGAGACCATCCGCTTCATCTCGGCCAAGAAGGACGAGCCCGAATGGATGCTGGAATGGCGCCTGGAGGCCTTCCGCCGCTGGCAGACCATGGAAGAGCCCAACTGGGCCAAGGTCCACTATCCCAAGATCGACTTCCGGAGCATCAGCTACTATGCGGCGCCAAAGAGCTTCAAAGGCCCCAAAAGCCTGGATGAAGTCGATCCCGAGCTCCTCAAGACCTATGAAAAGCTTGGCATTCCGCTCAAGGAACAGGCCATTCTGGCTGGTGTCCAGGGTGCGGGCGAACCGACCGGCACGCCGTTCTCGGGCAATGTCGCCGTGGACGCCGTCTTTGACTCGGTTTCCGTGGTCACGACCTTCCGCGAGGAACTGGCTAAGCAGGGTATCATCTTCTGCTCGATCTCGGACGCCATCCGCGAGCATCCCGAACTGGTGCAGAAATACCTCGGCTCGGTGGTTCCGGTCTCCGACAACTACTATGCCACGCTCAATTGCGCCGTCTTCACCGATGGGTCCTTCGTCTACATCCCCAAGGGCGTCCGTTGCCCGATGGAATTGTCGACCTATTTCCGTATCAACGAGAAGAAAACCGGGCAGTTCGAGCGCACGCTGATCATCGCCGACGATGACAGCTATGTCTCCTACCTCGAGGGCTGCACGGCCCCAATGCGCGACGAGCACCAGTTGCACGCCGCCGTGGTGGAACTGGTTGCCCTCGACAATGCCGAGATCAAGTATTCCACCGTCCAGAACTGGTATCCCGGCGACAAGGACGGCAAGGGCGGCATCTACAATTTCGTCACCAAGCGTGGCGATTGCCGCGGCAAGAACTCGCACATATCCTGGACCCAGGTGGAAACCGGCTCGGCCATCACCTGGAAATATCCGAGCTGCATCCTGCGCGGCGACGGTTCGCGCGGCGAGTTCTATTCCATTGCCATTTCCAACGGCTATCAGCAGGTCGATAGCGGCACCAAGATGCTGCATCTGGGCAAGAACACCTCCAGCCGCATCATCTCCAAGGGCATTGCTGCCGGCTTCTCGGACAATACCTATCGCGGCCAGGTCTCGGCCCACGCCAAGGCCAAGAACGCCCGCAACTTCACCCAGTGCGACTCGCTGCTGATCGGTGACAAGTGTGGCGCGCATACTGTGCCCTATATCGAAAGCCGCAACGGCACGGCCGTCTTCGAGCACGAAGCAACCACGTCCAAGATTTCCGACGACCAGATGTTCTACTGCATGCAGCGGGGCCTTTCCGAAGAGGAAGCGGTGGCGCTGATCGTTAACGGCTTCGTCCGCGACGTGCTGCAACACCTGCCCATGGAATTCATGGTCGAAACCCAGAAGCTGATCTCGATCAGCCTCGAAGGCAGTGTCGGATAGCTATGGTTGACGTCGTCACACTCTATCGTCCTGTCGGACTTGAGGAACTTAAGCTGATCGAAGAGGCAGGCTCACGGGCATTCCCCCCCCGCTTGCCGGATCAGCCCATCTTCTATCCGGTGACCAACGAAGGTTATGCGACGCAGATTGCCCGCGACTGGAACACCCGCCACGGCTCAAAGCAGGGGTTTGTGACGCGCTTCGATGTTGACGCCAGCTACTTGGCGCGTTTCGAGCGTCAGATTGTCGGTGGACAGCAGCACGAGGAATTCTGGGTTCCTGCCGAGGAACTCCCTGAATTTAACGCCCATATCGTCGGCAAAATCGAGGTGATCAGTCACTTCAAAGAGGGCGACGCGCAATGACCTGCATGCGCCGTCCTGCCGAGCATTCCGGAGAAACTAATGACCACGCCCGTTCTTGAAATCCGCAACCTGCACGCCCGCATCGAGGAACGCGAAATCCTCAAAGGTGTGAACCTCATCATCCCGCCCGGCGAGGTTCATGCGATCATGGGCCGCAATGGCTCGGGCAAGTCGACGCTGAGCTACGTACTGGCCGGCAAGGAAGACTATGAGATCACCGAGGGCGAAGTCCTGCTCAACGGCGAAAACATCCTCGAGATGGAGCCCGATGAGCGCGCCGCTGCCGGCCTGTTCCTGGCTTTCCAGTATCCAATCGAAATCCCGGGCGTCGCCACCATGACCTTCCTCAAGGCCGCGCTCAACGCCCAGCGCAAGGCCCGTGGCGAGGCCGAACTGTCGACACCGGACTTCATGCGCGCGGTCAAGGAAGCTGGCGCTCAGCTCAATATCGACAACGATATGCTCAAGCGCCCGCTCAATGTCGGCTTCTCCGGCGGCGAAAAGAAGCGCGCCGAGATCATGCAGATGGCGTTGCTCAAGCCCTCGCTGGCCGTGCTCGACGAGACCGACTCCGGCCTCGATATCGACGCACTGCAGGTCGTCTCCAAGGGCGTCAATGCCCTGCGTGACGGCCAGCGCTCCATGCTGGTCATCACCCACTATCAGCGCCTCCTCAACCACATTGTGCCCGACGTCGTGCATGTCTTCTCGGACGGCAGGATCGTCGAGAGCGGCGACAAGGACCTGGCCCTCAAGCTCGAGGCCCAGGGCTATGCCAGCTACGGCGGAGAGGCTGCCTAAATCATGCGCGCAAACTTTCCTGTTCGTCTCGGCCCGGCCGAGGACGCTCTGATCGCCCAGCTCAAGGCTGCCGGCGCGGACTCCACAGCCGAGCGCATCACCGTGGCCGGCCTGCCGACCCGTCGCGTCGAGAGCTACCACTATACCGATCTAAAGACCCTGCTGCGGGCGATTCCGCCTGTTGCAAACGCAGCCAATGAAGCCAGCGCACCGGCGCTGCGCATTCCCGGTGCCTTCAACCTGATGATTGCCAATGGTGCCATCCAGAATGCCGCCACGGCCCCCGCCGGCGTCATTGTTGGCAAGGCCGATGGCGGTGTGCTGACCACCCGCGACGACGTCTTGGTGCACATCAATGGGGCGCTGGCCAAGGAAGCGCTGACCCTCACGCTGGAAAACAGCGTCGATCCGGTCATCCAGGTGGAGCGTCGTATTGAAGGCGAGGCGGCCCATGTTGCTGATGCGCTGAAGGTTTTCGTGGCTGATGACGCCTCGGCGACGATCGTCGAAACATTCTCGGGATCCGATGCGGCGCATGTGGGGAACCACGCGACCTATCTGTCCGTGGGCAGGAATGCCGTGGTGACCCATATTACCATCGACCTCAGCGCCCGCGCCGTGTCACATTTCGCCACGAACGAGTATCAGCTCGCCGATGGCGCCAGACTGCGCACCCTGGTGATCCATGCCGGCGCCGGGCTCGCCCGTACCCATGTGTTCCCGCGCATGGCCGGTGCCGGAGCCCATGCCGATCTCACTGGCCTCAATTTGGTGGCCGACGGCCAGCATGCCGACATCACTATGGAAACCCTGCACGCGGTGCCGCACACATCCTCGCAGCCGCTGTTCAAGTCCATTGTACGCGGCCGGGCCAAGGCCATCGTTCAGGGCAAGCTTGTGGTGGCCCGCGATGCCCAGAAGACCGATGCCAAGTTCATGCATCAGGGCTTGATGCTCTCCGATGAAGCCGAGATTCTCTCCAAGCCCGAACTCGAAATCTATGCCGACGACGTCGTCTGCGGCCACGGTTCGACCTGCGGGATGATCGATGAAGATAGCTTGTTCTATCTCATGAGCCGAGGCATTCCCAAGTCCGAGGCAGAGACCATGCTGGTGCGCGGCTTCATCGCGGAACTCTTCGATCCGATTGACGACGAAGAGCTCAACGAAGCGCTGCAGACTATCGTCGATAGCTGGCTGATGGTGGGTAAGTAAGATCCCGCCGCCCAGCGTGTCCGCGGGTCGGAAGCTGGGTCAAATGATGAATGTGTGACGCTGAAGGTGCCACATCGTCTCCCTCCCCCTTGTGGGGAGGGACCAAGGGTGGGGGTGTCCCACCACGGAAGCGAACATGACCTTCGACCTCGAAAAAATCCGCGCCGACTTCCCGATACTCGGCGAACAGATTCATGGCCACCGCCTCGTCTATCTTGATAGCGGCGCATCTGCCCAGAAACCCGTCCAGGTGCTGGACCGCATGGATCACGCTTTTCGGCATGAATACGCCAACGTTCACCGGGGCTTGCACACGCTCGCCAATCGGGCGACGGAAGGCTACGAAGCCGGTCGTGAAAGTGCGCGCCGCTTCCTCAACGCGGGACGGGTCGAAGAGATCATATTCACAAAGTCCGCGACCGAGGCGATCAACCTGGTTGCTTCATCTTTCGTTGGGCCGCGCATCGGGGCAGGGGACGAGATTGTCACAACGATTATGGAGCATCACTCCAATATCGTGCCCTGGCATTTCCACCGCGAACGCAAGGGCGCGATTATCAAGTGGATCGACGTCGACGATGATGGCGTTCTCGATATCGATGCCTTCGAGGCGTCGCTGACAGACCGCACGCGTATCGTCGCTGTTACGCATATGTCCAACGTTCTGGGCACGGTGAACCCGATCAAGCGCATCATCGAGATCGCACATGCCCGCGGCATCGCGGTTCTGGTCGATGGTTCCCAGGGGGCAGTTCACACCACTGTCGACGTGCAGGACCTCGACGTCGATTTCTACGTCATGACCGGCCACAAGCTCTATGGACCCACCGGCATCGGCGTACTCTATGGCAAGTACGAACTGCTCGCGGAGATGCAGCCCTACCAGGGCGGTGGCGAGATGATTGAAACCGTGACACTTAACGGCGTCACCTACAACGAGCCGCCGCATCGTTTCGAAGCCGGCACGCCGCCCATCGTTCAGGCCATGGGGCTTGGTGCAGCTCTTGACTATATGCAGATGATCGGCCGCGACGCCATTGCCGCCCATGAGCACGACGTGGCAGCCTACGCGCACGAAAAGCTGAGCCGCATCAATTCCCTGCGCCAGATCGGCACAGCCCCGGGCAAGGGCGGCATCTTCTCCTTCGAGATCGCCGGCGCCCACGCCCACGACGTCGCCACCATTCTCGACCGTTACGGCATCGCCGTGCGCGCTGGCACGCACTGCGCGCAGCCCTTGTTGGCCAGATTTGGTGTTACCTCTACATGCCGAGCGTCCTTCGCCCTATATAACGGCAAGGACGACGTTGACGCTTTGGTGGATGGCATCGAGCGTGCCCAGAAATTCTTCGCCTGAGGAAGAGAGTGATGAGCCAAGAAACCGGAACCGAATCCCCGGCGACCGAAACCGATGTCCGTATCGCCCCGACCATGCCGTCGGGCCTCTCCGAGTCGGAGGTAGAACGGATCACAACGGATTTGATCGGCGCGCTCAAAACCGTTTATGACCCGGAGATTCCGGTCGATATCTACGAACTCGGCCTGATTTACCGAGTGGATCTCGACGATGACCGCAACCTGACCATTGATATGACCCTGACCGCCCCGGGATGCCCCGTGGCTGGCGAAATGCCCGGCTGGGTTGAGAACGCTGCCCGCGGCGTGGAGGGTATTCAGGACGTCACCGTCAATATGGTCTTCGACCCGCCTTGGGACGCCTCACGCATGAGCGAGGAAGCTCAAGTCGCGTTGAACTGGTGGTAAGTTTGCGCGTTTCACCCTATATATCGTGAAACGCCGATAAAGGTACTCGCCCATGGCCTTCAAGATCATGTCGCTGACCGATGCTGCTGCTGAGCGCATCGCCGAAATCATCGAAGATTCCGAAAAGCCCGTGATTGGTCTGCGGGTGGGCATCAAGAATGCGGGTTGTGCTGGTGTGTCCTACACCATGGACTATGTCGAAGCGCCCAACCCAGGCGATGATCACGTGGAGGACCACGGCGTCAACGTCTGGGTCGACCCCAAGGCCACCATGTATCTCCTCGGCACCGTGATGGACTTCGAAGCGACGAAGATGGGATCGAGCTTCACCTTCAAAAATCCCAATCAGACGGGTGCGTGCGGCTGCGGCGAGAGCGTTACGCTGGCTCCGGCCGACCTAAAGGCGCTCGCCGAGGCGAGGACTGGCGCCTGATCTGCACGACGCGATTGCGTCGGTCCTCGGTTTCGCCTAACACCACGGCATCATGCCGAACGCCCTTCCTGCCGCCTATAGAATTGTTCCACCCAACCGTCCGCTTTCAGGTCGTGTTTCACCGCCTGGCAGCAAGTCGATCACCAATCGGGTACTCTTGCTTGCCGCCATGGCCGAGGGCACCAGTCGGCTGACCGGAGCACTCAAGAGCAAGGACACAGTGCTCATGGCTCGTGCGCTGCGCGAGATGGGGGTGACCGTCGAGGAGCCGGACGCCACGACCTTTCTGGTCACCAGCACAGGGCGCCTCGTGGCGCCTGCTGCTCCCCTGTTCCTTGGCAATGCCGGCACCGCAACACGCTTCCTGACAGCCGCTGTCGCAACCATCGAGGGAACCGTGGTTGTCGATGGCGACGAAGACATGCGTCTGCGCCCCATTCGCCCCTTGGTCGATGCCTTGGTGTCCCTTGGGATCGATGCGCATTGCCCCACCGGCTGCCCCCCTGTGACCATCCACGGCACCGGCCGGTTCGGCTCAGGTCGGGTAGAGATCGACGCTTCGCTCTCGAGCCAATACGTGTCCGCCCTGCTGATGGCAGCGCCCTTTGGCGATGGTGCTATCGAGGTCGCGCTCACCGGCAAGGATATCGGCGCGCGCGGTTATGTCGACCTGACATTGGCGGCCATGCGGGCTTTTGGCGCCCAGGTGGAGGATCGTGTGGACGGATCCTGGTTGGTGCAACCGACCGGCTACAAGGCGACCGACTTCCACATCGAACCTGACGCCTCCGCAGCTACCTATCTCTGGGGAATCGAAGCCCTGACAGGCGGCAAGATCGATCTGGGCGTGCCGACCGAAGCCTTCACGCAGCCAGATGCCGCCGCTCAAGCGACAATCGCCCAGTTTCCGAATATGCCTGAAGTTATCGACGGATCGCAGATGCAGGACGCCGTCCCAACCATTGCAGTGGTGGCCGCTTTCAACAACCGCCCGGTGCGTTTCGTCGGGATAGCCAACCTGCGAGTCAAGGAAACCGACCGCATTCGAGCCGTGGCCAATGAACTCAATCGCATCCGCCCCGGCCTGGCGCGGGAGGAGGGTGACGACCTCATCGTCAATGCCGATCCCGCATTGATGGACGTCGCCCATCGCAACGCCACCAGCCGGATCGAGACCTATCACGACCACCGCATTGCCATGAGCTTTGCGTTGGCGGGTCTGCGCATCGGCGGCGTGACCATTCTTGACCCTGCCTGCACTGGCAAGACCTATCCGGAATATTGGGAGATGCTGTCCGGCCTTGGCGTCGAACTGATCCCGACCGCCTGATCAGGCCGCTGACGCGTCCTTGGCGGGCGCTTCGTCGATCTCGACCAGCTCAGTCTCACTGACCACCCGGTTCCTTCCGGCCCGCTTGGCGGCATAGAGGCAGCGATCGGCTCGCTCGATAAGCGACACAGCATTGTCGCTTGCCGTGAACGCCGCCACGCCGAATGACGCCGTGATGCGGCCGAGCTTCTCGTTTGTGGAGCGCTTGAGCAGCTCCTTGGCTTGTATGGCCTTGCGGATGTTCTCCGCGACGATGACTGCACCATCCAGATCGGTCGATGGCAGCACGGCCACGAATTCCTCGCCGCCATAACGAGCGGCAAGGTCTCTGCCCTTGATGTTTGACTTCAATGTCATTGCCACCAGTCGCAAGACCTGGTCGCCTGTCTGGTGTCCATAGGTATCGTTGAACGACTTGAAGTGATCGATGTCGACCAATAGCAGGCTCAGTGCTTCACCCGTCTGTTCGGACTCCTTAATCGCGTCCGCCAGGCCTTCGTCGAAGCTCTTCCGGTTGGCGATCTTGGTCAGCGGGTCGAGCATGGATTCGCGCCGGACATCGTCCAGATCGCGTTGCAGGGCAGCAATATCTTCCCGCGACGCTTCCAGCTTGAGCTCAAGTTGGCGATTGGTATCCTGCATGCGCCGGGTCTCTGCCAACAAGCGGGTCGCCAGGGCCCGCATGTCGTTGGTGCTCAAGTCGCGTTCCAGATCGCCGCTGGCCGACTGCAGCGAACCGGAATAGGCGTTGGCAGTGGTCATCGCACTGTCGATTGCCTCATGCACCGCTTCAATGCGGGCATGCATGCGCTCCGACACGCTCGACATACGGTCGTTTACGTCAGACTTCAGAAATTCATTGTAGAGCGTCTCCGCCAGCTCCGAGGAGGGCACGTTGCCGCTTCTGAAAATGGCGTTGATGCGATTGTTCAGCGACGGGTTCACGCCCGTCGCATAGGTATAGAGAAGCTCATAGAATTGCGGATAGGGGGGAATCCGGCTGCGCTTGAGCAGATCAAACGCCGCATTGGCGTATCCCAGGGTACGCGTAAATTCTTGGTCCGACACTACCCCACCCCGCGCGCCGTTGCGCTCCGACCGTATCGTTCTACGTTAGTTGAGTCGGGACCAGAAAATACAGTCCCGCCTTGCCTTCTAACAAGCTGTGCCCACAATATTGGTGTGCTTTCGCACCAATATTGAAGCACTCACTGCGTCATCCTTGCTGGCCGCAACAGAAATGCTGGCACCGGTCCCGCATCTCCAAACGGCGTATCTGACGGAGAATCCTCAGTTTTCTTGGCCGCACGTTGTCGTGTCGGCTTCTTTGCCGCCGGTTCGGCGCTGTCCCCGCTAACTGCAGATGCGACCGGCTTCTCGGCCACTGGTTTGGCAGCCTTTGTGCGGCGGCCCCGAGCCGGCTTGCCTGTTTCGGCGGTCTCTTGCTTGCCCTCGGTCTGCGGCTTGCTGGCCTTGTCGCCTTCGAGCCAGTCAATCGGCTTCTGAATGAGCTTGAGAATGGCGTCCAGATGCTTGCCATCCGCGGGACCCACAAAGGTGTAGGCGACGCCTGAGCGGCCCGCGCGACCAGTTCGACCGATACGGTGAACATAGTCTTCGGCATGCACGGGCACGTCGAAGTTGAACACATGGCTCACAGCCGGAATGTCCAGCCCTCTTGCCGCTACATCGCTGGCGACCAGCAGCGTCAGCTTGTTGGTCTTGAACGCATCGAGCGTTTCCATACGGCTTTTCTGGTCCATATCGCCATGCAGAGCACCGGCAGAATAGCCGTGCCGCTGCAGGGAACGGGCGAGCGTGGCCACGTCGCGCTTGCGATTGCAGAAGATGATCGCGTTCGTAAGCCCCGCAGACGCGTCAATGCGTGCCCTGAGTGCCGCACGCTTTTCGTCCGGCTTGGACGGCACCTTTACCAGCTTCTGGTCAATGGTGTCGGCGGTGGACGCAGTGCGCGAGACTTGCACATGCACCGGATCTTTGAGGAACCGCTTGGTCAGCCGTTCGATCTGCGGGTCCATGGTGGCCGAGAACAGCATGGTCTGGCGTCGCGGCGGCAAGCGCGAACAGATTTTCTCGATATCGTCGATGAATCCCATGTCCAGCATGCGGTCGGCCTCGTCAATGACGAGAATTTCCACGCCCGTAAGCAGGATTTTGCCGCGATCGAATTGGTCCAGCAGTCGCCCAGGAGTGGCGATCAGCACATCCACACCGCGATCGAGCTTCTTGTTCTGGTCCTCGAAGGACACGCCCCCGATGATCAGGGCCATCGAGAGCCGGTGATTTTTACCGTACTTCTCGAAATTATCGGCGACCTGGGCGGCCAGTTCGCGCGTCGGCTCCAGAATGAGCGTGCGCGGCATGCGCGCACGGGCGCGTCCCTTTTCCAGTAGCGTCAGCATGGGCAGGACGAAAGATGCTGTCTTGCCGGTGCCGGTCTGGGCAATGCCGATCAGGTCCTTCTTCTCGAGAAGGTGGGGGATGGCCTGGGCCTGGATTTCCGTTGGCTTGTCATAGCCAGCGGCGGCTACAGCGTCGGTAACCTTGGTCGATAGGCCCAGTCCGGAAAAGTCGTCGGTCAAGTTGGTCGTTCCACTCAACAGTCTGCCCGCTGCCTTGCCGGACCGAGGGGCTCGGCCGGTGCGCCGGTCGTTGGAATTGCGCAAGTTCTGCCCTGTGGGGCGCGCGTCCCTTGCATGAGAGCGGATGGACTATGAAATACTGATACGCATCCGCACGGTGACATTGCAGCGGCAATCTGTCCGGGCCGGGGTCAATGTCGCGCTGGTGAAACGCCTTAACGGGTCCGTGCCTGCGACCCGCGAGAATATCCCAGCGGCGCGGACCATAGCGCAAACCCCTTATCTGTCAACGGTCTTGGGCCTTGCAAACGTGAACGCGGTTAAGGCCGGCTCACACGTCGAGGTCGGTGACGAAGGCTGCGTTCTCCTGAATGAACTCAAAACGTGCTTCTGGCTTGCTGCCCATAAGGCGGTCAACGGTATGCCGGGTGGCATCCCGGTCATCCAGAACCTTCACCTGCAGTAGCGTCCTGGTCTTGGGAGACATCGTGGTTTCGCGCAGGTGCGCGAAGGGCATTTCGCCCAAGCCCTTGAACCGGGTGGTGTCGATCTTGCCCTTCCCGGTGAACTCGGTGGCCATCAGCTCGGCCCGGTGTGCATCGTCGCGTGCATAGAGCGTCTTGCCGCCCTGGCTGATGCGATAGAGCGGGGGTAGGGCCAGGTACAGGTGGCCGTTTTCGATCAGGCGCGGCATCTCCTGGAAAAAGAAGGTGATCAGGAGCGAGGCGATATGCGCGCCGTCCACGTCCGCATCGGTCATGATGATGATCTTGTCATAGCGCAGATCATCCTCGGTATAGCGGTCACGGGTGCCGCAGCCCAGCGCCTGGACCAGGTCTGCGATCAACTGGTTTGCTGCGAGCTTGTCGCGGCTCGCCCCGGCAACATTCAGGATCTTTCCGCGGAGCGGCAGCACGGCCTGATTGGTACGGTTACGCGCCTGCTTGGCGGAGCCGCCCGCCGAATCGCCCTCGACGATGAACAACTCCGCGCCTTGGGCTGCGTTCTGCGTACAGTCGGCAAGCTTGCCCGGCAGCCGCAATTTGCGCGTGGCGCTGGCGCGATCAATTTCCTTTTCCTTGCGACGGCGCAGCCTTTCCTCGGCGCGCTCGATCGCCCAGTCTAGGAGCTTTCCTGCCTGTTGGGGCGAGGCCGCCAGCCAGTGGTCGAATGCATCGCGCAGGGCCGCATCAACAATGCGAGTTGCTTCCCCTGAGGCCAGCTTGTCCTTGGTCTGGCCGACGAATTCCGGCTCGCGCACGAACACGGATAGCATGGCCGCGCATGATGTCAGAACGTCCTCGGCCGTGAGGTTTGCCGCACCTTTGTTCTTGGTCAGTTCGGCGTAGTTCTTGAGGCCTCGTAGCAGTGCCATGCGCAAGCCGGCTTCATGCGTCCCGCCATCGGGTGTCGGCACGGTATTGCAGTAGGACTGCACGCCGCCATCGCCGATCGTCCAGGCGATCGCCCATTCCACTGAACCGTGGCTGCCCGGCTTCCCGCTGCGTCCGGCGAAAATATCGTCCGTGATCCGCGTTTCGCCCTCGATACGGGCTGTCATGTAGTCCTTGAGCCCGTCGGGATAGTGGAACACCGCCTTGGCCGGAACCTCTTCACTGGCGAGGCTTTCGTCACAGCTCCAGCGCAGCTCCACGCCGCCGAACAGATAGGCCTTGGCGCGCGTCATGCGGAAAATGCGGCCTGCCGAGAAATGCGCTGCCGGCCCGAAGATCTGGGGATCCGGGTGGAAGCGTGTGGTGGTGCCCCGTCGGTTCTGCACGCGTCCGACATTGACCACGTCCTCAACCACCAGGCCGCGGGAAAACTGGATGCGATAAAGCTGCTGGTCGCGGGCGACTTCGACGACCATGTCGTCGGACAGGGCATTGACGACGGACACCCCAACGCCGTGCAAACCGCCTGAAGTTTCATAGGCTTTGCTGTCGAACTTGCCACCGGCGTGGAGGACCGTGTGAACGATTTCGAGCGTCGAGCGGTTGGGAAATTTCGGATGCTTTTCGACCGGAATGCCGCGGCCGTTATCGGTAACCGTGATGTATCCGTCAGCGCCCAGATGCACCTCGATCCGCGTCGCGTGGCCGGCAATGGCCTCGTCCATGGAATTGTCGATCACCTCG
>ENA-ORCV01000093-ORCV01000093.1-marine-metagenome-genome-assembly--contig:-NODE-93-length-176567-cov-6.683353_pt1 | contig 176567 bp, 166 predicted proteins | sample MGYA00237779_ERZ508509 | MGnify/ENA primary metagenome ERZ508509 (study PRJEB26180, sample SAMN06268772) | marine metagenome | isolation source: Bioluminescent Bay, La Paraguera, Puerto Rico | place... | reverse complement strand
GTTTGGACATTGTGTCTCCGGTTCAATGCGACAGTGTCGCTAAAAGAACCGATTACACAAAATCTAGGACAGGCCCTAGTTTAGGCGATTAAGTCTTATATCAATATTCTAATCAGATTTACACGATTTCTCTTTCTACAATAAAGGCTTCAGCCATTGCCAACCCCATACTCGCCCCCCTCCAACGTGCCAACGCTTCGATGGCCTCCAAAGATCGGGCGTGAGGGTAAGGTCGCAGCTCATCTACGTACTTCTCGAGAGCCGCTTTCTTTTTATGCCAAAAGTTTGTTATTTCGATAAATTTAGTTGGCACAAAGTGAGTGCTTGGTGAAACCCATGCCCACCCGGTAGAACTTGGCACCTCGTACGAATATATATTCTTGACATTGCATCCTGGTTGGGGCCTAGCGGCAGTCATAACTGCTTGAGCAACCAATCTATGGTCAATATTCAGATCGCCAGAGAAATGAGTGTAAATAGTAGATGGATTGTAACACCGCACCTCATTCTCTATTAGCTTCACCAATTCAAGAAAGGGTATCGTGTCCAGACTATTGTCAGGCAATGCGAGTGCAGCCTGCACTTCTATACCGAGTGACTGGGCCGCCTCTCTGGCAGCATCATTTCTTTCCTTTTCTCTCGTCTGATTTGAGTCTTCGCGCGATCCCTCCCCATTCGTGCAATAGATGACGCCTACTTCAGCGCCTGCATCAACATGCCTTGCCATGGTGCCCCCACATCCCAATACATCATCATCAGGATGCGCAGCCACCACCAAAATTCGCTCGCCTCGGCTCATCTATTCAACCAACTCCCATGATGCAGGAGTTCCTCTGGGAATGTCCTTACTTGCCGTTTTTCCAAGGATAGCGTCATAGTCTTTTGGGGGCAGTCCAAATCCCGGCCTTATCCTCCTGATGTGCTTGGCAGTTATTCTTTCACCGGCCCTTACATCAGCAACAAAATACACCGACCTGCGAAATATCAGACTATCCTCCTCAATCGGCTTTCTTTCATAGCCGACCTGCCCCATTGCCATCCACACCGAATGAGCGTCGCAACAAAGCCTTTCCAGTTCATCCGGCTCGAGAGAAAATTCCGAATCTGGCCCCTTATCCTTACGGCTTAAAGTTACATGTTTTTCAATTACATTCACACCCAATGCAACTGCTGCGCTAGCAACTAATGTCCCCAAGGTATGGTCGGATAAACCAATCGGACAACCAAAACGCCGTTCCATATCGGGTATCGTTGCCAAATTTGCCTGGTCGACAGGCGTTGGGTAACCACTAACACAGTGCATCAGCAGCAAATCCTCGCACCCTCCGGACCGGGCCGCATCTACCGCTTCCCTAATTTCTCGCTCATTGGCCATTCCGGTAGAAATAATCATTGGCTTTCGCGTAGCCGCTATATAACGGATTAGGGGGAGGTCCGTCGCCTCAAATGAAGCAACCTTATAAGCTGGGGTATTAAGCTCTTCTAACAAATCAACAGCACTTTCATCAAATGGCGTACTAAACACTGGCATGCCAATTCCACGCGCATATTCAAATATCTCTTGATGCCACTCAAAAGGTGTCTGAGCCCACCGGTACAGTTCGTATAAGGTTCTACCTTTCCAGGGTCCCTGAGTGATTAAGAAATCAGGTCTTTTTGAGTCAATGGTCATCGTATCCGCGGTATACGTCTGTAGTTTGACCGCGCCCGCACCCGCCTTTTTCGCCATCTCGATAGTTCTAAGCGCCCGACCCAGAGAACCATTATGATTTGCCGACAGTTCAGCTATGACGAAAGGCGGATACCCAGGACCAACATTCCGGTTTTCAATTCTAAAAGTCATCCCAAATGCCTATACCTTAGTATCTAATGGCTTTAAAGAAACCACAGCGTTTAAGATACCGTCTTCTAGTTTTGCACCTGATAGCTCCAAGCGGTAACTTCCACACTTAAGAAAGGCTCGCGGATACTCCTCCGCATCCAACATTCTGACGAAATCAAAAATTTCTTCTGCAGTCAGATCTTGGGGGATTTCACTTTCGCATGGTTTCCTGCGATGAAAATAGGTAGCAGCACCCAACTGGGGAACTGGAGCAGGTTCTCGCATTATGATTGAACGTATCATGTCGTATGATAGTTCACCGGCACGCATGTAAATTTCTTGCGCGACTCCATTAAGCGCCAAACCTTCCTTCATGTAGATTGGCCCGGCATCAAACTCTTCAATCATTCTGAAGGCCGTTAATTTCGTTTCTGTATGCCCTCGCAATATCAAATTCTGTAGAGGACTCCCGCCCCTTCCATAGGGTAAATCAGTCATATGGAAACAGACACATTCGTAGTCTTCCCATATTTTTTTAGGCACCAACCAATTCCAATGAAGGAAAAAAATGTATCTGGGAGATACTGCCAACAGTGCCTGTTCTAATTCTTCCTGCGTTGTAACCCATAACCACTCCCCCTCTACTTCCAACTGTATTTTGAGAAAGCCCGGTTTATTCCATGCTCTGGAACTAGCCACTACATAGGTTTTTTTCTTATCCATAGAAACAACTTTCCACTCTCACTCGGCACGAATAAGAATTTTTCTTTTTCCAAACATGAAATAAGCTGGATATCGCTCATTATCGACAATTCTCAATAAATTAATCTGTTCGCACAAAGATTTATCCGGATCCAACTGACTGTCTTTCGGTGTTCTACGCGGATACCAACTTGGTTTACCTACTTGTGGCACCGGTTTCAAATCTTCATATTCGATTAAAAAGCGCTGACACAATTCAAGGGTTTTCAACCCCTGAATATGGCGCCATTCTTTATTCAACTCTTGACCTTGTAAGTGAATAACATCACGCAGCCATACTGGCCCGGCATCGGGCTCACCCCGACTTGCCTCAACCAAACATACAGGTATGTCATTTTTTCCTTCTAGAATCTGCCAAGCCATGGGCGCAAAACCCCGCCCTCTCGGCAAATCGCTTTCGTGCACTACCAAATTGTGCTTGTTTCTAGACAAAAACTCCGACGCAACCACTTGCGTACAGCCCAACAAAAAACACACTTCGCCATCAGGTATATCGCTAGCTGCCCTAACCAACTTCACCTGCTCCCCTCGACGCCTCAGCCAATCCTCCAGATCAATAGCGTAGGGTAGAATCCAGGAATCGTTATCAACAAGAATAGATAGCATGATTAGCTAAACCATAGCTGCCAAAACCCGATTTCCACCCTCTCCATCACAGATAGTGGCACTAGCCGCTGACATCTGAGCAAGTAAACCTGGCTTTTGAACAAACTGATGAATCGCGCCTTTGAAATCAAATTCACCGCCCGATTTCTTTTTTGCTTCAAGGGCGGCACCACCTGCAACCAGATGTTTCTGAATTGACAGCTGATTATTTGCAAAAGCCGCCAAGATAGTAGGTAGCCCTACGCAGCAACGCTCCCAAGAACTTGAGCCAGGAGCTCCAATAGCTAAATCAGCTCGCTGCATCTCATCCGCTATATTAGAGATGCCAACTAATAAACGAATTGGTTGTTTCATTTTTTTTGTTTTATCTTTTACGGCAGATTTGTGAGGCGCGGACAGCCCCAAGACGACAGTCAAGGTCACATCATCCAGAAAATCAGACTCCGAAATATCCTTGAGTATCTGGCAGGTTATATTGTGAGGGTCCGTTCCACCCATAGCGATTAATATTCTGTGGAGTCGTGTCCTGGTCAAGTTTTGACCCTGTGCCTTACGACATTTCAGAAATTCTTCTCTGAGCAAAGCATACTTCGGTCCAAGAAGTTGCACCGCATCACGAGAAATCAAATGAGCGTAGTCTGCGGCTACTCTTCCAAGGTTTTGATCCAAGAGCAAATCACAATGATGTTTCCGATCAGCCAGATCATCGATTACCATTAATTTTCCACAAAATTTGTATGAGTACTCCTCCCACTTTGCATCAATTGCATAGTGATCGACGATTAACCAATCGGTCTCTACGTTTTTAAGAACTTCACACGTCTCATGAGCATCGGTATACCAGTCGCAACCTAACCAACCTTCATGCCCCCCCTCATCTGTTACCTCTGGTTTCTCACACAACTCATGGACCATGAAATCTTTTGATCTGACAAAATCAGCTAAATTTCCATTACGCCTACGAATAATGAATATGCATAAATGTCCACCGTCTCTCAATAATGAAGCCAGAGTCAAGCACCGAAACAAGTGTCCGGTTCCTATTTCTATTGAGGCATCAACCCGAAAAGCAAAATTCATATCGCGGCATCTGACTCGGCCAGGAGTTTAAAAAGCATTTCTGCCCTCACCCAATCTTCTACAGTATCAATATCCTGTACTCGGTGGCGTGGAATTCTGATCGGTATCGATCCAGAATCAAAAAACTTTTTTTCGTTCAGCCAGGCGCAAGCCCTCCCCGCATAGAACTGTCCGGCATCATGAAAAAACTCTTCTAAGTCCTGAGAACGGCTCGGAAAGTACTCCGGACACAACATTTCAAGTCTTCCGTTCGAAGAAACACGTACGGAACGCTGAATCGGAAATGGATAACTCGTAACCGAAATAGCGTAATCAGCATTCGTTTCCCGTACAGCCTTCAACGCATCATGGACATATCTCACGCTCAATAGCGGTGCTGTTGGATATATACAGCATACAAACTCAGGCTTAACACTCCCAAGCGAGATTTCTTGAATCGCATGCTTAATGACAGGAATGGTTCCGGTATAATCATCGGATAAGTGATCAGGACGAACAAAAGGAACTTCAGCTCCAGATTCTATTGCTACTGAAGCAATTTCCTCATCATCTGTTGAGACAATCACACGGTCAAAACAACCAGACAGCAAAGCCGCCTCTATGGAATAAGTGATTATTGGCCTCCCACAAAAATCCTTTATATTCTTGCGGGGAATTCTTTTACTGCCGCCACGGGCTGGTATTACAGCCAATATCATCCTAGCGATCTCCCAAGCATATCGATGACAAAGTCTACATCCGACTCAGTCATACTTGGATGCAAAGGCAAAGTAAGCGCCCGTGAGTAATAGTCTTCGGCACACGGGTAATCCCCATATTTGAAACCCAGTTCCCGGTAGAAAGTCTGTGTATGCACCGGTCGATAATGCACGTTCACACCCACCCCTAGTGCTCGCATTGATTCAAATATTTCCCGGCGTTTGGAAGACAACTCCTTGTTCAATAAGACAACATACAAGTGACAAGACGAAATATCGCCCTCCTCAGGGCGTTTTTGACTACTTATAGGAAGTTCTTTAATTCTTTGGTCGTAATGATCTGCTAACAAATTACGTCTCTGCACATAATCTTCCAACCGCTTGAGTTGGCTGCAACCCAATGCGGCCTGCAGCTCATTCATTCTGTAATTGTAGCCGAGTGCTATCTGCTCATATCCCCATGGCCCATCCGGCAATGAAGGCATCAATGTGGGGTCACGCGTTACACCATGTTCACGTAATAAACGCATACGGTGTGCGAGCTCTTCATTAGCCGTAGCTGCAGCGCCCCCCTCACCAGTTGTTATAATTTTTACAGGGTGAAAACTGAAAACTGATATATCAGAATAGGTGCATGCACCCACAGGTTTGCCCTCGTAGCGGCCACCGACAGCATGCGATGCGTCTTCGATGATTTTGAAGTGATATCGGCTCGCTAATTCGGCGATTCTTCGCATATCACAGGATAGCCCTCCGAAGTGAACGGGCATCACAATGTCGGGTAACCTGCCCAGGTTTTCAGCTAATCGGAGTTTTTCCTCTAACGCTTGGATATCGATATTCAACGTGTCAGGACAGATGTCCACGAAATCCACATCCGCTCCGCAAAATAAGGCGGCATTTGCAGAAGCAACAAAGGTGTTAGTCGAAGTCCAAAGTAATCCACCAGACCGAAGGCCCAGAGCTAGACACGCCAAATGCAATGAAGACGTTGCGCTATTCGCGGCAACCACATGTGACACACTCAGATAATCAGCTAGCTGATCCTCGAACTGGGGTAATATAGGTCCCTGAGTGAGAAAGTCAGATCGAAGCACATCAGTAACAGCAGCGATGTCTTCGTCCGTAATATCCTGCTTCCCATATGGGATCATATGCCCGCCAGTTGATTAAACCGCAGTATTTCTTCCACAGTCAGAAATTGAGGATTCGTGCCAGACTGATACTCAAACCCTTGAGGTACCTGTACACCCCGCTCTCCGAGAAGATTTACTGAATAATCGACTTTTGAATCAAAAAATTTAATCGTCGGCTTTATGACGTAATGATCATTAAATTCCAACGTCAAATGCGAATCATCTGCCGGACACATAACTTCATGAAGCTTCTCGCCTGGACGCACACCCACAAACTCGTGAGATAAACCTGGCGCCATCGCACTTGCCAAATCCACAATGCGGATAGAGGGGATCTTCGGCACAAAAATTTCCCCTCCGCACATACGATTAAAGTTTTTAAGAACGAAATCAACGCCTTGCTGAAGGGTGATCCAAAAACGCGTCATGTTTTTATCCGTGATCGGAAGCGTGTCTGTACCTTCTGAAATCAGCTTCCTGAAAAACGGAACTACTGAACCACGAGAGCCTACAACGTTACCGTAACGAACCACGGAAAATCGTGTGCGTCTTGAACCGGCAATATTATTTGCCGCAACGAATAACTTGTCTGACGCCAACTTGGTAGCGCCATAAAGGTTAATCGGATTAGCCGCCTTATCGGTTGACAAAGCCATGACTTTTTCCACGTTATTCTCAAGTGCGGCGGCAATTACGTTCTCTGCGCCGTGCACATTGGTTTTTACGCATTCCATCGGATTATATTCAGCCGCCGGAACTTGCTTAAGTGCGGCTGCGTGAATTACATAATCCACTCCGCGCATAGCCTCGAATAGCCTGGTTCTATCACGCACATCTCCTAGAAAGTAACGCATGCAGCTCTGACTATATATTTGCTGCATTTCATATTGCTTTAATTCATCACGGGAAAAGATGATCAACCTCTGTATATCAGGAAAAAGATCTAAAACCGTCTTGACGAACATGTTGCCAAAAGAGCCTGTCCCCCCGGTTATCAAAACGGATTTTCCATTAAGCATCAGCAACTTCTCTCTTTATTAATACCAATCGAACAAGAATCTGAGAATCAAAGGTAAGCCAACATACCCGAGCCTCAAAATACTACCCCTGCCGAACGCTACTCAATTTTTGTGGATTAAGCCGGCAGACACCTACATCCCTATTCTCTTCGGTTGTGACGTGAAAAATATGACACAGCCAAATCATACTAGACTCTAAGACTTTGATAGCTTAAAAATTTTTGCTTCTTGGCTTCAGCACATTACTGCTCTAGTATCAGAGGTTAACCGTAGCAACCAGGGTTTGCAGATGGCCACTGTAGGAGACGCAGCCACCGCGAATTTGACTGGCCTCGCCCAGAGGCTTGTGTCTGAGCGTGTGCTGGACACTGACCAGATCCAGGCCGCACAAACCGAAGCAAGAAAAAAACGCCTTTCCCTGTTCAGCTATCTCGTTGATAACAAAAAAATTTCTGCCGCACGCCTGGCCGAAATAGCGGGCCGGGAATTCGGTTTGCCAATCATCGATTTGAAAGCTTTTGACCTGTCTCAGTCTGAGGCCGAAAAAGTCAGTGAAAAACTGATACGCAAGCACAATGCGCTACCCCTGGTCAGGCGGAACAAGAAATTGTATGTCGCCATCGCCGATCCCACTAACCTGCCCGCCCTGGACGAAATCAAGTTCTCGACGGGCATGGTGGTAGAGCCGATTCTGGTAGAAGTCGACAAGCTTCAGGTGGCCATCGACGAAGCGATCAGTGCGAATGACACTACCCTGTCGGATCTGGAAGACACCGATCTCGAAAATATCGATCTCTCTTCGGGTGAAGAAGAAGAAACTAAGGAAGTCACTGTAGGTGAAACCGAAGATGCCCCGGTTGTCAGGTTCGTTAACAAGATCCTGCTGGACGCCATTAACAAAGGGGCTTCGGACATTCATTTCGAACCCTATGAAAAGAAATACCGCGTGCGTCTCCGTCTTGATGGTGTACTTCAGGAAGTCGCCAACCCACCCGCAGCATTGGGCAATCGCCTATCTGCCAGATTAAAGGTCCTGTCCCGTCTGGACCTTGCAGAACGCCGTGTCCCCCAGGACGGCCGTATCAAGCTTAACTTGTCGAAAACCAAATCTATCGATTTTCGTGTCAGCACCTGCCCCACCCTGTGGGGCGAAAAAGTGGTGATGCGTATTCTGGATTCATCCGTGGCCCGCCTGGGCATTGACGTTCTGGGTTATGAAGCCGAGCAGAAACAGCTCTACCTGAACAATCTGGAAAAAGCCTACGGCATGATTCTGGTCACCGGCCCCACAGGCAGTGGTAAATCGGTATCGCTGTACACAGGCCTGAATATACTGAATACAACGGATAGAAACATTTCCACGGCCGAAGATCCGGTGGAAATCAATGTTGAAGGCATCAACCAGGTGCATGTAAACCCCAAAGTCGGCCTGACATTTGCCTCGGCACTACGTGCCTTTTTGCGTCAGGATCCGGATGTCATCATGGTGGGTGAGATTCGTGACCTGGAAACCGCAGAAATCGCCATCAAGGCCGCACAGACAGGTCACCTTGTACTCTCTACCCTGCATACCAATGACGCTCCGCAGACTTTAACGCGCCTGGTCAACATGGGTGTTCCGGCCTATAACATCGCCTCTTCGGTCAACCTCATCATTGCCCAGCGCCTGCTCCGGCGACTCTGTGAGAACTGCAAACAGCCGGTAGAAATACCCCGGGAAGAACTATTAAAAGAAGGTTTCAGGGAAGACGAACTGGATGAACTGACCATCCAGGGTCCGGTAGGCTGCGACCAATGCAATGAAGGCTATAAAGGCCGCGTCGGCATCTATCAGGTGATGCCGGTCACTGAAAAAATCGGGCGCATCATCATGGAGGGTGGTAACGCCATGCAGATCGAGGATCAGGCCCAGGCTGACGGCGTCATCAACCTCAGGGAAGCAGGGCTGAACAAAATCAGGGCGGGCATCACCAGCCTGACAGAAGTAAATCGTGTAACGGTTGAGTAACGGCGAGCACTATGGCAACGACAGCAAAGGCGACGGCCAAGGTCACCAAGGAAAAGACCTATCTGTGGGAGGGCACCGACAGAAAGGGCAAACGCATCAAGGGGCAAACCGTTGCCTCCAACGATGCGCTTGTTCGTGCGATGTTGCGCAAGCAGGGGATTAACCCCAGCAAGGTCAACCAGCAATCTGCGTTATTTGCGCCCCGCAAGAAAAAGATCAAGTCCGGTGACATCGCCATCTTCGCCAGACAGTTGGCCACGATGATGAAAGCTGGCGTGCCATTGGTACAAGCCCTGCAACTAGTGGCTCAGGGACATGAAAACCCTTCCGTGAGAGAACTGGTCGGAAAAATCAAGAACGACATCGAAGCGGGCGGAACGCTCGCCGAAGCACTCGGCAAACACCCCGTATATTTTGACGACCTGTTTGTGAATCTGGTGGAAGCCGGTGAAAAATCCGGTACGCTCGAAGCACTTCTGGACAAGATCGCCGTTTACAAGGAAAAAACGGAAGCGCTCAAGGCCAAGGTCAAGAAAGCGATGTTTTACCCGACGGCAGTGATTGTCGTGGCCTTTATCGTGACCGCTATCCTGCTCTATTTTGTGGTGCCCACGTTCCAGGAACTGTTCCAGGGCTTCGGCGCTGACCTTCCTGCATTCACCCTCTTTGTCATCGGCTTATCGGAATTTTTACAAGCCTGGTGGTGGATGATCTTGCTGATTATTGGCGGCACCATATTTGTCGCTGTTGAGGGCCATAAACGATCACGAAAATTCAGGACCACGCTACACCGCCTGCAACTCAAGCTGCCCATCGTTGGTGATATTTTCTATAAGGCGGCCGTCGCACGCTTTGCCCGCACCCTTTCCACAATGTTCGCTGCCGGCGTACCCCTGGTTGAAGCACTGGAGTCCGTGGCAAAGGCCTCTGGCAACATCATTTTCGAAGAGGCCATATATGAAATACGCGAACAGGTTGCTACCGGCCTGCAGCTGCAGCTTGCCATGAACCAGACGCAATTGTTCCCCAATATGGCCGTACAAATGGTTGCCATCGGTGAAGAATCCGGTGCGCTGGATGCCATGTGCGCTAAAGTCGCCGACTTCTACGAGGCCGAGGTCGACAACCTGGTCGATGCGCTAAGCAGTCTGCTCGAGCCCATAATCATGGCCATTATCGGCGTCATGGTCGGTGGCCTGGTGATCTCCATGTATCTGCCTATATTCAAGCTCGGCGCCGTCGTATAAACACCATGTCCCTGCTTTCACATCTTCAGGCTTCGCCTGAGTTTCTGGCTGCCTGTACCTTTCTGCTGGGCCTGTGCATCGGCAGTTTCCTCAACGTTGTAATTGCACGTTTGCCAAGAATGATGGAGCAGACCTGGCGCATGGAATGTGCAGAACTGCTGGAAGACGAGAGCCTCAAGCCGACTGAACCTGTCTCCCTGATCAAGCCGAACTCCTGTTGCCCACACTGCAAGGCAGCCATCAAACCTTGGCAGAACATTCCCGTGATCAGCTACTTGCTGCTGGGTGGCCGGTGCAAACAATGCAAGACACGTATCTCGCTGCAATATCCACTGGTGGAATTGCTCACGGGGATTCTGTCTGTCGTCATCGTCTGGAACTTCGGCTGGTCCTGGCAGGCACTGGCGGCTCTGTTCCTGACCTGGGCGCTAATCGCCCTGGCAGTTATCGACCTGCATCATCAGTTACTGCCCGACGACATTACACTGCCCTTTCTATGGCTGGGGCTGCTTTTAAGCGTGACCGGCCTGTTTACCAATACCGTAGACAGCATTCTTGGCGCGGTCATCGGCTATATGAGCCTGTGGCTCGTTTATCAGGCTTTCCGCCTTCTCACAGGCAAGGAAGGCATGGGCTTCGGAGACTTCAAGCTTTTTGCCCTTTTCGGTGCCTGGCTGGGTTGGCAATCACTGCCCCTGATCGTTTTGCTTTCTTCCGTAACAGGCGCGGCAACCGCCACCGTGCTGCTGCTTTTGCGCAAGCTGCCGGAAGACCGTGCGATTCCGTTCGGCCCTTTTCTGGCGGCAGCGGGCTGGCTGGCGCTGGTGGCTGGCGACCGGCTGGTCGCCTGGTACTGGTCCGTTTCCGGCATCGCCTGAAGCATGTCATTCACGGTTGGATTGACTGGAGGCATCGCCAGTGGGAAATCCCTGGTGGGTGCGTTTTTCGCGGAGCTTGGAGTTCCCGTTATTGATGCTGACCAGGTATCCCGCGATATCGTTCAACCCGGTGCCGCAGGACTTAACGCACTGGTCGCCCATTTTGGCGCTGACATTCTGGATGAAACCGGCCAGATGGACCGCCGGCGCATGCGGGAACGCGTCTTTGCCAACCCCGCAGCGCGCCTGGAACTTGAGGCGATCCTGCATCCGCTTATCCGCCAACGCCTGCTGGAGCTGCGCGACGAAGCCATCGAGCGACACTATTATTGCGTTCTGATGATTCCCCTGCTGGTCAAATTCGGCTGGACTGATCTGGTAGATCGCCTGCTGGTCGTGGATTGCAGTGAGGAAACCCAGCGCCAGCGCCTCATGGCCAGGGACGAGATTGACACTGAACTGGCCAACAACATGCTCAAAAGCCAGGATAGCCGCAACGCAAGGCTGCAGGCTGCGGATGACATTATTCTCAACGAAGGTGAACCGGATGCGCTCAGAGCCCCGGTTCAAAAACTGCATGCATTTTACCGCCAGTATGCCTGTGGCGATATTCCTGAACTGCCCCAACAAAAACTCTGAAAGCTCAATGCGTTGGATGCAAGGGGCGTCACGAGTACAATGGGCGCCAGTTGCCTGGATAACCACGAGTCGTGTCCGAATCAAAACAGCTCATCTTTGAGCAACCCCTGAATGAACGTGCGCGCACGTTCCTGCGCCTGGAACACCTGTTCCAGCAAGCCGCTCACCATCACGCCGATGACAGTGAGTGGGGCACACGTGCTTATCTGTTATGCCTGCTGGATATTCTTACGATCCTGAGCCGCAACGATATTCGCACTGAGATCACCAAGGAACTGGGTGAGCAGGTACTCAAGCTTCAGCGCCTGCAGAATCGTCCTGGCGTGGATAATGGCCGCCTGGAAAACGTCCTCAGGGAACTTGAGCAACTGCATCAAAGAATGCAGTCCATGCAAACCCAGTTCAACGGCACATTGGTGCGCGACAACGACTTCCTGAACGCCATTGCCAACCGCACTGCTATTCCCGGTGGCAGCTGCTCCTTTGACCTCCCCGGCTATCATCTGTGGCTACACAGCAGCAAAGAAGCCAGGGAGCAACAGATCGGCCGCTGGTCCCAGAACCTTGAACACTTTGAACATGCAGTGAATCTGATTCTGCGCCTGTTCAGAACCAGCGCGGATCCGGAAAGCTTCGAGGCTGAGGGAGGTGTCTACGTACATAACCTGACGCAACCCTGTCAGATGGTCCGCGTGCTGCTGGATAACCAGGTGCCGCTTTACCCCGAAATCAGCGCAGGGCGTCATCGCTGCACCATTCGCTTCATGGAGCAGGACACGAAGAAACTGAGCGCCTCCCAGACTCAACGCAATGTCAGCTTCCGCATGGCCTGCTGCCATCTCTAGACCCGGCATGCCTGCTGCCCGTATCGCCCGTTGTCCGCAGTGCGGCAAGTCCTGCCGTATCAGTTCGGAAAACCCCTGGCGGCCCTTTTGCTCGGAACGATGCAAGATGATTGACCTGGGTGACTGGCTGGATGAACGCTACCGCGTGCCGGCAGAGAATCAGGAAGCGCCGCAGGGAGAAGGCGAAGACCGGGAGTGACTCGACGTTATTCCTGCTCTCTTCTGCCTGTCATTCCCGCGAAGCCTGCCCCGGACCACGATCCGGGGGCGGAAATCCACAGGCGATGATGTTTCGTTAAAGTCTGGCACAAATGGATTCCGGATAAGTGCTGCGCAATTCCGGAATGATGGCTAATTACCTGTCCACAAACCGCGAATAGCTGCCACACCCTGGGCACCGGATCGCCAGGCCTGCTCAAGATCAGCCACCGCCATACCGCCCAGGGCATAGACCGGCAACCCCACTGCATCTACCAGGCGGCCAAATGTCTCCCAGCCCAGCGGCTGGATACCAGGGTGAGAGGGGGTAGTCGCTACGGCGCCAAGAACCGCAAAATCACAGCCGAGCTTTTCTGCCTGCTGTAATTCCTGCTGGTTATGGCAGGACGCGGCCACCCAGCCGCAACCCGCCTTTGGGCGTTGCGCACATGCCATCAGTTGCCGGCTATTCAGGTGTAAACCCGCCTGCAGATTATCTGCGCTTTCAGGATCATCAAGCATCAGGCGTGCACCGGCCTGATCGCAGAGGGAAGCAGCCGCTCGGGCCAGCACGCGATACTGTTCAGCCGTTTTCTCCGTCTGGCGAAGACGCACAAGCCGGACACCCTGCGCCAGGCGCGCTTCCAGCGTGCGCAGGAAAAGCTGCCCGTCGCCTTCGCATTCAGGTGTGATCAGGTAGCTATCCGGCAGCTGCGCGGCCCGAACAATGGGACGATTGGCAGCCAGCATGGGGTAAGCGTCCAGTTCCTGCGCAGGTACCCAGGCGAAGCGCTGGCCCTCACGACTTTCAGGCTGGCCATGCCAGCCGCTCACGCGCCAGGTATCCAATAGCACACGCCGGTCGGGATATTCATGACGAATACGGATCAGGGGGTGGGCTTGCTGAACACTCAGACCCAGTTCTTCGTTAAGCTCACGCGCCAGCGCCTGCGCTACGTCTTCACCCACCTCTACCTTGCCGCCAGGAAATTCCCATTGGCCGGCATAGGCGCAGTCGGCCTTGCGTTCACTGATAAGTATTCTGTTCTGCCCGTCGGCAACGACGCCAACGGCAATGTGGAGATAACTGCGATTTTCTACAGCAATGCGATCAGCTTCTGTACTCGGCATTGATCCGCACATAGTCGTAGCTGAAATCGCAGGTCCATAGCTTCGCAGCCCCCTGCCCCCGCCCCAGAGACACGCGAATGCAGAATTCCGGCCGGGCCACGACCGCTGCGGCCTCTTCTTCACGGTAGTCAGGATCAATCTCTCCGCCCTGTACCAGACGCACGTCATCCAGCCACATGCCGACCCGGCTCAGATCCAGCTTCTCAACCGGGCTGCGGCCTACAGCGGCAAGAATACGCCCCCAATTCGGGTCGCCGGCAAACAGGGCAGTTTTCACCAAAGGCGAGTGGGCAATGGTGTCCGCTACCGCCCTGGCTTCCCGATCCGTAGAGGCATCGAGAACTTCTATGGTTACAAAGCGGGTGGCGCCTTCACCGTCCCGAATAATGGCCTGGGCGAGCAAGGTACAGACCTCGTGTACAGCTGACTTCAGTGAAACATAATCAGGGTGCGATGAGTCGATTTCTCCGGTACCCGCCTGGCCAGTGGCGATCAGTATGCAGGCGTCGTTGGTAGAGGTATCACCGTCCACCGTGATGCAGTTGAAGCTGCTGTTCACGGCATCATTCAGGCACGTCTGCAAGTCAGCCTGAGACAGGCCGGCATCCGTGGCGATGAATGCGAGCATGGTCGCCATGTCCGGGCGGATCATGCCCGCTCCCTTGGCAATACCCGTTACAGTTACCGTTTTGCCGTTAAGCTCGCATTGACGCGAAACGGCCTTGGGCACGGTGTCGGTGGTCATGATGGCTTCGGCGGCCAGCGCCCAGCCATCTTCCTCCAATGCTTCCACAAGCAGGGGAGCAGCCGTTTCCACCCTTGCAACTTTCAGATGCTCGGCAATCACACCCGTAGAAAACGGCAGCACGGCTTCTGGAGAGCACTGCAATGCCGTAGCCAGGTACTGACAGCAGCTCTGGGCATTACGAATGCCCTCCTGCCCGGTTCCGGCATTGGCTGAACCCGTGTTGATCAGCAAGGCGCGGGGACCAGTACCCGATTGCAGGTGACGGCGCGCCACCGTCACGGGTGCTGCGCAGAATGCATTGCGGGTAAATACCCCTGCCGCCCGGCTGCCCTCGGCCAATTCAATGAGACAGAGGTCACGCCGTCCGAATTTTCGAATCCCGGCCATGGCAGTGCCCAACCGCACCCCGGAGACCGGTAAAAGATTTTTTGGAGGCTCGAGATTCACCGCCATTTTTTGTTCTACCTACCCAAAATCGGCTTGATAAACGGCAAGGTTACTGGATTCCTGCCTGCGCGGGAATGACGATCTCTGCCGACAAAACGACGCAGTCTCATTACGTTGGAAATCAGCGCATCGCTATGCGACAAGCAATCACAACTCCCGGGAATTTCTCAGGACAACTTGCCGTGACACTGCTTGTATTTCTTGCCTGAGCCACAAGGGCAGGGATCGTTTCTGCCAACCTTTTCCCCGTCACGTACAAAAGTTTCCACTTTGGGGGCAGATTGTGCCGGACGCTGCGCGGGCATCCCCGGAACAGGCGCCCCTTGCGTCTGGCTGGATGAGCCCGGCTGCACGATTGCCGGCTCGGACATGGCATCCGGCGCATCCTCATGCTTGAAATCCATCAGTTGCGCACGGGCCTGGCGCTGTTGTTCCAGTTCGGCCTCCTGGGTCTGCACACGCAATTGTCCACGCGCCAGGATGGTCACCGTTTCGTGCTTGAGCTTGTCCAACATATCCATGAACAGCTGGAAGCCTTCGCGCTTGTATTCTTGCTTGGGGTCCTTCTGCGCAAACCCGCGCAGATGAATGCCCTGCCGCAGGTAATCCATGGCCGCCAGATGCTCGCGCCAGACGGTATCCAGCACCTGCAGCATGACCGCCTTCTCGATGCGATTCATCACCTCGGCGCCGATTTCGTCCCGCTTTTCCTGATAACCGCCGCGCAAGGTGTCCAGGATTCTCTGGCGCAGCCCCTGCTCATCCAGTTCCTTCTCATCATCCAGCCAGCGCTGAATCGGCAAATCTTCACCGAACTCCTGGCGCACGGATTCCGTCAACCCCTTGATGTCCCACTGCTCTTCCACGCTCTGGGCGGGAATATGGGCATCAATGCGGGCGCTTACAACGTCTGACCAGATATTGTCGATAACATCCGAAACAGAATCATTTTCGAGCAGCTCGTTACGCTGCTCATAGATCACCGTACGCTGGTCGTTAGCCACATTGTCGTACTGCAGCAGATTCTTGCGGATATCGAAATTATGCGATTCGACCTTGCGCTGCGCCGACTCGATGGCGCGGGTCACCCAGCGGTGCTCAATCGCCTCACCCTCCTGCATACCCAGGCGCTCCAGCATGGCGCGCAGCCGTGGAGGCGTGAAAATACGCATCAGATTGTCTTCAAGACAGAGATAGAAGCGGGTTTCGCCCGGATCACCCTGGCGGCCTGAACGGCCACGCAACTGATTATCAATACGCCGCGATTCGTGGCGCTCGGAGCCGATCACCTTCAGACCACCCGCTTCCAGCACACGCTGATGATCTCTTTGCCATTCAGAGCGCGCACGCTCACGCGCAGCCTGGTCATCCTCGGCAATCGTTTCCAGTGTCGCCTCCAGACTGCCGCCCAGCACGATATCGGTACCACGACCGGCCATGTTGGTGGCGATGGTGACGGCCCCGGGTTTGCCGGCATCGGCAATGATCTGTGCTTCGCGTTCATGCTGCTTCGCGTTCAGCACTTCACAGCTGATCTTGCGTTTCTTGAGCAACTCAAACAGAAGCTCCGAGGATTCGATGGAAGCGGTACCTACCAGTACCGGTTGCCCCTTGGCCCGGCTTTCCTCGATCTCGCTGACGATCGCCTCGTACTTCTCCCTGGCGCTCATATAAACCAGATCAGGCTGGTCAATACGTACCATGGGTTTGTTGGTCGGGATCACCACCACTTCAAGGTTGTAGATCTGCTGGAATTCGAAAGCCTCGGTATCCGCCGTACCCGTCATACCGGAAAGCTTGTCGTAGAGGCGGAAATAGTTCTGGAAGGTAATGGATGCCAGCGTCTGGTTTTCACGCTGGATGGGCAGTCCTTCCTTGGCTTCCACTGCCTGATGCAGGCCATCGGACCAGCGCCGGCCGGGCATGGTGCGCCCGGTAAACTCGTCGACGATGATCACCTGGCGATTCTGGACGATGTAATCCACATCTTTCTGATACAGGCAATGCGCCCGCAGGGCGGCATTCAAATGATGCATCAGGACCAGGTTGTGGGCGTCGTAGAGACTTTCGCCGTCTTTGAGCAACCCGCCTTCCCTGAGCAGTTCCTCGGCGTGCTGATGCCCTTCCTCACTGATGTAAACCTGGCGTGACTTTTCATCAACATTGAAATCGCCGGGCCCATCCTCTTCTTCCTGCCTGGCAAGACGCGGAATCAGCAGATTGATTTTCTGATAGAGCGCGGGATCATCATCGGTGGGGCCGGAAATAATCAGCGGTGTACGTGCTTCGTCAATCAGGATCGAGTCAACTTCGTCCACCACGGCAAAGAATCGCGCGCGCTGCACACGGTCTTCCAGGGCGAAGGCCATGTTGTCGCGCAGGTAATCGAAGCCGTACTCGTTGTTGGTGCCGTAGGTGATATCGGCCGCATAGGCGGCGCGCTTGTCTTCCTTGCTTTGGCCGGAATAGACCACACCCACACTCAGACCCAGGAAGTTGTACAGCCGCCCCATCCAGGCGGCGTCACGTTTGGCCAGATAATCATTCACGGTGACCACGTGAACACCCTCGCCTGCCAGTGCGTTGAGGTAGACAGCCAGCGTAGCCACCAGCGTTTTACCTTCACCGGTGCGCATTTCGGCGATCTTGCCATCGTGCAGCACCATGCCACCGACGAGCTGTACATCGAAATGGCGCATCCCCAGTGCACGCTTGCCCGCCTCTCGCGCCACGGCGAAAGCTTCCGGCAGAAGATCATCCAGTGAGGCGCCATCCTGCAGGCGCCGCCGGAATTCCCCGGTTTTGCCTTTCAGCGCCTCGTCCGACAGGCGCGAGATTTCCTCTTCCAGGGCATTGATTTGCGCCACCTTCTGCTCGCACTTGTTCAGCACACGCTGATTACGGCTGCCGATGACACGCGTAACTAATCGATTAAACATATTCCACTTTGTCAGATCGCCCGGCTTCGGCAGAATTTCGCGCCAAAGGGGCAAGAAAGCGGGTAATGATAACGCAGGCGACCGCCTTGCGCCGTAAATACCCAGCGGGAAATTCAAGCAAGTATTCTGCGCACACCGGGTTGCAAATACGTGTCCCTGCCGCAATACCGGCGGACAAGGCGCAGATTGACCGGAGTATCTTTTTAACGGGAGGCGTAGATGTACTCGGCCGGATTGACCACCATGCCGTTACGGCGCACTTCAAAGTGCACATGCGGCCCGGTGGAGCGGCCGGTTGATCCAACCTTGGCGATCACCTGGCCTTTCTCGATACGCTGACCGACCTTGACCGTTACCCGGGAATTATGGCCGTAACGCGTGACATAACCATTGCCATGATTAATTTCGACCAGCTTGCCGTAACCGCGCTGATCTGCGGCCAGAGTCACTACGCCGGCCGCCACGGAAATCACATCGGTGCCGTGGGGCGCAGCGAAATCAACACCCTTGTGCATGGTACGACGGCCGCTGAAGGGATCGGTACGGCGTCCGTAACCTGAAGAGACCCAACCACGTTTCACCGGCTGGCCGGAGGGATAGATCTTTTCACGCAAACGGCTGGCAACGAGCAGATCCTGCAACACATTCATTTCGCGCTCGCGCCGATTGAGCTGGGCCTCGAAAGCGTCGAGGTTGGCTGCCAGTTCCGCCAGGGACTCGGTGGTGCTGTTATCGAGCACGAAAGCTTCGGCTTGCGGACCACCCAGGGGCGGTTCGGCATCGAAATCGAATTCTTCGGGGGAGATACTTGCCATTTCGGTCATACGGCGACCCACGGCGTTGAGGCGGCTTACATGCGCCTGCAGGCGGCCCAGACGCTGGGACAGGGCCAGCATGTTACGTTCGATCACTTCACGCGAACCGTCCAGGGCGGTACGCGACACGGACATCTCCTGCAGCCATTGCTCGGCAAGGCTCTCATCAATCACGGCACTGGTGGTCGGCGCAGTCTGGCGACCCAGCCAGTAACCTCCACCCAGAGTACCCACCAGCATGAAGGCCAGTGGCAGCCATACGAGCAAGCGAACAGATGCCACCCGGAAACGGCGGGTCTGCCCACGACGATGATCGACGAGTATGATATCCAGGCTCATAGGCTTACTTTACACACAGCTGACTTATGTCTCCCAATTGGCAAAAGCCGCGTATACGAAAAAAATCTCCCCGTAACGCCGGCGAATGGCTACGACACTGCAAAGGACCGGTCAGAGGCATTCTCGAACAGTCCCAGGCCCTGCTTCTGCTGCAGAAACAGCTAGCAAAAATTCTGCCAGAACCTCTTATTTCGCATGTGCAGGTCATTCACATCCGTCATGACCAGCTGGTTCTCGCAGCCGACAGTGCCGTCTGGGCCTCACAGTTACGCCACCGGCGAAGCATGATCCTGCGTCATATGACACAACCGGGTCAGCCTGCCCTGCAGCGACTGGAGGTCAAAATCAGTCCGTTGTATGCACCTCCTCTCATTCGCACGCTTAATCGGCAACTTCCGGCCCAGGCCGGACAGCACCTCGAAATGACAGCCCGTACCGTAGACGATCCCGAACTGTCTGCGGCGCTTCGCCGCCTTTCTCGTCATGCTTCTGCCAAGGCAGAAACTGACACGAACCGGTAATACTTAGTTCCCGATTCCGTTAATTCTTTCCTACACTGCCGCGGCAGTACTGACGTAGGCGCTCATATAGGATATCGGCGCCTCTTCCTGATCATCATAGGTCACGACTTCCCAGGCCGCCTCGTCTGCAAGCAGCGTGCGTAACAGCTGGTTATTCAGCGCGTGGCCCGACTTATAGCCGGTATAACTGCCGATCAGGCTGTGCCCCAGCAGATACAGATCGCCAATGGCATCCAGGATCTTGTGGCGCACCAGTTCATCTTCGTAACGCAGGCCATCGGAATTCAGCACGCGGTAGTCATCCAGTACCACCACGTTATCCATACTGCCGCCCAGAGCCAGGTCATTGGCCCGCAGGTATTCGATATCCCGCATGAACCCGAAGGTACGTGCACGGCTTATTTCCTTGACAAAGGAAGTCGTGGAGAAGTCGACAGAAGCCGTTTGCGTACCTTCGTGGAACAGCGGATGATCGAATTCAATCCCGAAACTGACGCGAAAGCCGTCATAGGGATCGAAGCGGGCCCATTTATCACCGTCGGTGACCTGGATCGACTTCTTGATCTGGATAAAACGCTTGGGTGCCTCCAGTTCCTGAATTCCGGCCGATTGGATCAGGAAAACGAAGGGCCCCGAACTGCCATCCATGATCGGCACTTCATCCGCCGACAATTCGACCAGGGCATTATCTATGCCCAGGCCGGCCATCGCCGACATCAGGTGCTCAACCGTCGATACGCGGACCTGGTTTTCGATGAGGCTGGTATTGAGGGTGGTATCGCCTACCAGTTCCGCACGCGCACGCACAGCCGGCTCACCGTCCATATCGGTACGGCAAAACACGATGCCATGATCAGCCGGCGCCGGTTTCAGGGTCATATAGACCTTGTGACCGGTATGCAAGCCAATACCTGTGGCACGGATCTGATTTTTGAGCGTACGTTGCTTAAGCATCTGGCCCCACCATCAACCAACCACCGTGAAGTGGCGTTCCCGGGGATCCCTTATCCGCTCTGACGGCGATTTGACCCTGCATTTTGCGACAGCCTTCCCTGTATAGCAAGAAAACCATCCACAAATTCACGCAAATCAACCGCTTGCAAACGGAATAGAAAGCCCGGCCCAGCGTCGGGCAACTTATGTTGCACCGCAGCACTCTACCACATTCCCGACTGTAAAGAACTAGTAATATCTACCTAGTCCACTTAGTCCGCCTGGTGCCGCAGGAAGGCCGGCACATCCAGATACTCATCGTTGAGATCCGGCAGGTCATCCAGGCGACGGCGCGGCTCGGGACGATTGCGAATCACGGCGGGTTTTTCCAGCTCGTCGTAATTCGTTTCACCGTTGCTGCGCTTGATCGGGCTGACCTTCTCGCTATGCATGACACTCTTGCCCAGACCCGTGGCCACCACGGTCACCCGCAGCTCATCACCCAGGGTCGGATCCACCGCCGTACCTACGATAATCTCGGCATCTTCGGAAGCCATTTCCACGGCGATTTCGCTCACCGTCTGGAATTCCGCGATACCCAGACTTTCGTCGGCCGTCACGTTGATCAGAATGCCCTCGGCACCGGTCAGATTCAGGTCATCCAGCAACGGGCTGGAAAGTGCCGCCTCGGCCGCCTCGCGGGCGCGATGCTCGCCGATGGCGGTTCCCAGACCCATCATGGCCATGCCCTGCACCGACATCACGCGACGCACGTCGGCGAAGTCCACGTTCAGCTCACCCGGACGGGTGATCAGGTCGGAAATACCCTGCACCGCGTTCTGCAGCACATTGTTGGCCGCCATGAAGGCATCCTTGAGCGAAGTGCCCTTGCCCAGCACAGTAAGCAGCTTCTCGTTGGGGATCACGATCAGTGAATCCACAAACTGATGCAGCTCCTCGATACCGTTCTGCGCCACTTTCATGCGCTTGGCACGCTCGAAGGGGAACGGCTTGGTGACCACGGCCAGGGTCAGAATCCCCAGTTCGCGGGCCACTTCAGCCACCACCGGTGCGGCGCCAGTACCCGTACCACCACCCATGCCGGCAGTGACGAACAACATGTCCGTACCTTCCAGCACTTCGCGGATGCGGTCGCGATCCTCTTCGGCCGCCTGACGGCCCACTGCAGGATCGGCACCCGCACCCAGGCCCCGGGTCACATTGGCACCCAGTTGGATCAGCGTGTCCGCATTGCAGCGTTCCAGATGCTGCGCATCGGTATTGGCGCAGATGAAATCCACACCTTCGATGCCGGCATCCACCATCTGATTGACGGTATTGCTACCGCCGCCACCCACGCCGATGACTTTAATCACCGCGCGGTCCGTTTGCGTATCTGTCAACTCAAATATTTCGGCCATGTCGACTTCTCCTCTCTCCACATAAAGTGAAAAACAATGATTAAAAATTCCCCTGGAACCAGGCCTTCATGCGCTCCCAGGTCTGCATGAAGGGATTTCCTTCCGAACTTTCGCCAAAGCGTGGCTGATTTCTCTGACTGAAAATCAGCAGCCCGACCCCGGTGGCATGCACCGGATTCCTGACCACGTCACTCAGGCCCGTGATGTTCTGCGGAATGCCCTGACGAACCGGCATGTGGAAGACTTCTTCCGCCAGTTCAATAACACCCTCCATCTTGGAGCTGCCTCCGGTCAGCACGATGCCGCCGGCGATGAGATCCTCGAAACCGCTGCGAATCAGCTCTTTCTGGATCAGCAGGAACAACTCCTCGTAACGCGGCTTGATGACTTCGGCCAGCGTGTGACGGCTCAGACGCCGCGCCGGACGCTCACCCACGCTCGGCACCTCAATAGCGTCGTCCTCCTCAATCAGTTCCGGCAGTGCACAGCCGTACTTGGTTTTTATTTCTTCGGCATGCTGGGTAGGCGTACGCAGCGCTACCGCTATGTCATTGGTCACCTGGTCACCGGCTATCGGAATCACTGCTGTATGCCGGATCGCTCCGTTAACAAAGACAGCGATATCGGAAGTGCCGCCGCCGATATCCACCAGGCAAATACCCAGATCCCGCTCATCGTCGGTCAGGGTGGCGTAGCTCGAAGCCAGCTGTTCCAGCGTGAGCTTGCTCACTTCCAGACCACAGCGGTTGACGCATTTCTTGATGTTCTGCGCCGAAGTCACCGCACCGGTGACAATGTGCACCTTGGCTTCCAGACGCACGCCGGACATACCGATGGGTTCCTGGATGCCCTCGTGGTCGTCTACCGCAAATTCCTGCGGCAGCACATGCAGTATTTTCTGGTCGGCCGGAATGGCCACTGCACAGGCCGCATCAATCACCCGCTCCACATCCGACTCGGTCACTTCCTTGTTACGCACGGCAACAATGCCATGTGAGTTGATGCTCTTGACGTGCGAACCCGAAATACCCACATGCACCGCCTGAATACGGCAGCCGGCCATCAACTCGGCCTCTTCGACCGCACGCCGGATGGACTGGGTCATGGCATCGATATTCACCACGATGCCTTTTTTCATGCCCTTGGACGGGTGACTGCCGAGCCCGACGATTTCAAGGTCGCCGTCGCTACCCATTTCGGCCACGATGCAGGCGACCTTGGAGGTCCCTACATCCAGCGCGACATTCAGATTCTTTTCCGGCTTCTTTGACATCTCTCTAGCTCTCCCTGGTTTGCGCGGCATTCGCTTCCTGCCCGGACTCATCCTGCGAATCCCAGCCCACTGCAAACCCGTTGCCATATCTCAAATCCACATAAGCGGCCTCTTCGAGGCGCTGACCCAGCGCACGCGGCACCAGACGTACAAAACGGGCCAGGCGCTGGTCGCGCTCATGACGCCCCAACCGCAACTCAAGTTCGTTGGCGAAGCGCAGGTGCCAGGCACCGCGCTCATCCACCCACAACTGGCGCACCGGCATATTCAGGCCTGCCAGTTGCTCGTTGACCCAGGCGTAAGCACGCCACAGGTCGCGACCGGCATTGCTGTCCGGGCTGTACAGCCATGGCATTTCGGAGACTTCGGCATCTACCGGTTTCGTGAACACCACGCCGCTGGCATCCAGCAGGGCCTCGTCGCCCCACTGAGCCATGGGGCGGTATTCCGTCAGCTTGACGATAATCACGTCCGGCCAGCGCTTGGTGACCTTCACGTCCCGCAACCATGGCAGACCGACCACCGCTTCACGCACCTGGGCCTCGTTGACCTCCCAGAGCGCCACACCGGTATAGGGCCGCACCGCCTCAAGCACCTCGACATCGCTGACATGCTGCAAGCGGCCCTGCAATTCCACGCGGTAGGTATCAGGCAGCCATTGACGCGCCCACTCGGCATACGGCAGTCGCGTCAGGCCGATGGCAATCACCAGCACGGACGCCATGAGCAGAATGCGGCGCAACTGATTCGCGCCATGGCGCCGCTGCTCGCGCTGGTGATCGTGACTGCGGTCACGACGGGCCATGGCCATCAGCCCTGCCCTCCCATGCTCGTTTCCAGGATGCGCCAGGTCAGGGCATCGAAATCCATACCCGCCTGCTTCGCAGCCATGGGCACCAGGCTATGGGATGTCATGCCGGGCACCGTGTTCAGTTCCAGGAACCAGGGCCGGCCTTCGGCATCCAGCAGAAAGTCCACCCGGCCCCAGCCGGCAGCGCCCACTACGTCGAATGCACGGCGCGCCAGGGCCGCCAGATCGGCTTCCTGATCGGCGGGCAAACCGCAGGGGCAGTGATAACGCGTGTTGTCGGAAACATACTTGGCGTTGTAGTCGTAGAACGTGCCGTCGGCCTCGATACGCAGCAGCGGCAGACTCTGCAAACCTTGCGGGCTGTCCACAATAGCGGCGGTGTATTCACCGCCCTCCACGAAACGTTCCGCCAGCACAACCGGGCAAAATTCCGCGGCCTTGCGCCATGCGCCTTGCAGATCGGCAGCATTGTCGACCCGGCTCATGCCAATGCTTGAGCCCTCAGTCGCCGGCTTGACGAAGATCGGCAGCCCGAGTTCTTCAGCCACGGCGGCAAAATCGGTATCGGCGGTTAACAGCCTGTAAGGCGGCGTTGGAATATCCGAAGCGCTCCAGATCTGCTTGGTACGCCACTTATCCATCGTCAACGCTGAAGCCAGCACACCGCAGCCGGTATACGGCAAACCCATGATATTGAGCACGGCCTGCACCGTACCGTCCTCACCGCCGGGCCCGTGCAGGATATTGAATACGCGGTCGAAGCCTTCGGACTTCAGACTCAGCAGACGGTCCCGGTCCAGGTCGACGCCCACGGCATCCACGCCCTGCCGCTGCAGCGCGGCCAGCACCTGGGCGCCGGAATTCAGTGACACTTCGCGTTCGGCCGCCCAGCCGCCGTAAAGCACGGCCACGCGCCCGAAGTCCGCCGGATTTGTGACCCTAGCCACCATGACGGCCTCCCGGCACTCCGACAATACGCACCTCAGGTTCCAGACGAACACCGAAACGTTTTTCCACGCTGTCCTGAACATGCCAGACCAGGGACTCGATATCGTCAGCCCGCGCATCGCCCAGATTGAGAATGAAATTGGCGTGCTTTTCAGACACGATGGCGCCACCAATGCGGTAGCCCTTCAGGCCTGCGGCCTCGATCAGTCGCGCTGCATGATCGCCGGGTGGATTACGGAACACCGAACCACAAGAAGGCTGGCCAACGGGTTGCGATTCCTTGCGCGCAGCCAGCAGGTCGCGGATTTCGGCGCGCCCTTCACCGCCCGCATCCACTTCAAATTGCATATCTGCCGACAGGAAGCAGAGCCCATGACTTGGCATGATGACACTGCGATAACCGACCCGGAACTCGGATGCATCGAGATGTTCGATATTGCCGGCCCGGTCCACCACTTCTACCGAACGCACACGCTCCCAGGTTTCCCCGCCGAAGGCGCCGGCGTTCATGGCCAGAGCCCCACCCACGGTACCCGGGATGCCGCTGAAGAACGCGCCGCCCTGCAGCCCCTGCTGGGCGCAGTACTTGGAAAGGCGTGCACAGTGCACACCGCATTCCACTCTCAGCATGCCTGCTTGCTCGAGCGGCTGTATGTGATCCATAACACCATGCAGGGCGATAACCGTGCCGTGAAAGCCGCCGTCGCGAACCAGCAAATTGCTGCCCAGGCCCAGCCAGAGAATTTGTTCATCGGCATCGAGGCGACGCAGGAATTCGGCCAGATCGGGCAAATCTGCAGGACGGTAATAACGCGTTGCCAGACCGCCTGCGCGCCAGCTCGTATGCCGCGACATCGGTTCATTGGTTCGCAATTCGCCGCGCAGGCTGGGTGCAGCACTCATGTTCCGACTCCTCCGGCAGAAGACCCTGAACCAGCGCCCAATGCAGCCGGCAGGCTTGCCGCCACCTGGCCAATATCCCCGGCGCCCAGCGTCAGCAGGACATCCCCGTCCTGCAGAATGCCCGGCAGAATGCCCGGCAGGTCGCGTACGTTCTCCACGAAGACCGGCTCAGTGCTACCGCGCGCCCGGATACCGCGCGAGAGGGCGCGACCGTCGGCATTGGCGATCGGCGCCTCGCCGGCGGCATAGACCTCGGTCAGCAGCAGCACCTCGAGACCGGACAACACCTGGCAGAAATCGTCGAACAAGTCACGGGTGCGGCTGTAGCGATGCGGCTGGAAGGCGACAACCAGACGGCGATCCGGCCAGGCGGAACGCATGGCCTCCAGCGTGGCAGCTACTTCCTTGGGATGATGACCGTAGTCATCCACGATCGTGACGTGGGCGCCATTAACCTCAACGTCACCAATGACCTCACAGCGTCGGCCAATGCCCTGGAATCCCGACAGCGCCACCTGTACAGCGCTGATATCAACGCCAAGTTCCCGGCCCACACAGGCCGCCGCCAGGGCGTTGAGCACGTTATGCCGGCCCGGCAGATTGAGATGCACGTTCCAGCCCTGCTGGCTGTCGGCAAAGCGCAGGCGGAAACGTGTCCCGCGGCCATCCGCTTCCAGATTTTCCGCCCAGCAATCTGCGTCGCATTCAATGCCGTAGGTCATGACCGGACGCCCCACGTTATTGAGCAGATCACGCACCTGTGGGTCATCCACACACATCACAGCAAGACCGTAAAAGGGCAGGTGATGCAGAAACTCGACAAAGGCGCTACGCAGGCGTTCGAAATCGCCACCATAGGTTTCCATATGGTCGGCATCGATATTAGTCACGATGGCGATCATGGGATTGAGCAGCAGGAATGAGGCATCGCTCTCGTCTGCCTCGGCCACCAGATAGGGCCCATCGCCCAATTTGGCGTTGGTGCCGGTGCTGGTAACCTTGCCACCCACCACAAAGGTCGGATCCAGACCACCTTCGGCCAGCACCGCAGCCACCAGACTGGTGGTGGTGGTCTTGCCATGCGTGCCAGCCACCGCCACGCCGTAACGAAAACGCATCAACTCGGCCAGCATCTCGGCCCGGCGCACGACCGGCACCCGGTTTTCGTGTGCCGCAACGACTTCCGGGTTGTCCGCCGAAACCGCGGTGGACGTTACCACCACATCAACCTTGGCCACATTTTCGGCTGCATGGCCGATGTGTACCCGCGCACCCAGCGACACCAGACGCCTGGTGGAAGCGCCCTCCTTGAGATCCGAGCCGGAAACCTCGTAACCCAGGTTAATCAGCACTTCGGCAATTCCGGCCATACCGACCCCGCCGATACCCACAAAGTGGATACGGCGCACACGGCGCATGGGGATTTCCATGATGCCCGGCACGGCGGCGCTCACGACTCACCCCCGTTGTAGGCTTCGGCCGGCAGATCCGCCGTCGCCAGGCAATGTTCAACGATATCGCGCGTGGCATGGCGCCAGGCACGGCCATAAGCCGCTTCGGCCATGGCCAGCAGGCGCTGACGGTCACGCAGCAATGGTGTCAGCGTTGCCACCAGCAACTCGGGCGTCAACTGCGCCTCCTGCACCAGCAATGCAGCGCCGGCCTCGACCAGATAACGGCCATTCACGGTCTGATGATCATCCACCGCGTAAGGGAAAGGCACCAGCAAGGAAGGCAACCCGGCAGCGGCAATTTCAGCCACCGTCAGAGCACCGGCACGGCATACCACCAGATCCGCCCAGGCATAGGCAGCCGCCATATCCTCGATAAAATCGACCAACTGCAGCTTGCTGCCCATCTCTTCGCGCAGACTGCCATAGGCCTGTTCGGCCTGATCCAGAGTACGGCCGGCCTGGTGCCAGATTTGTGGCCGGTATTCCGGTTGCACCCGCGCCAATGCTGCCGGCACGATCCGGTTCAATGACAGGGCGCCAAGGCTGCCACCGATGATCAGGATGCGTACGGCGCCGTCGCGCCCCTGCCAGCGCTCCCCCGGCGGCGGCAGACGCAGAATCTCTTCACGCACGGGATTACCCACACTCACTGCATGGGTCTCCACAGGGAAGGTATCCGGGAATGCCTCCAGCACACGATCAGCCAGCTTCGCCAGCCAGCGGTTGGTCATGCCGGCAACGGCATTTTGTTCGTGAATCAGCAACGGGATTCTCATGAGCCAGGCTGCAAGCCCACCCGGACCTGCCGCAAATCCGCCCATGCCAACCACCAGTACCGGGCGTTGCCGGCGCAGGGCGCGCAGCGCCTGCCAGATGGCCCGCACAAGCTTGAAGGGTGCAGTCAACCAGGACAGCAGGCCCTTGCCGCGCAGGCCCTGGACTGTAATCCACTCAGCCACGTATCCAGCCTGGGGCACCAGCCGCCCTTCCAGCCCGGCCTTGGAACCCATCCAGACGATTTCCGCCCCCATGTCCCGCAGCGCATCCGCCACGGCCAGGGCCGGGAAGACATGGCCGCCGGTACCACCGGCCATCACCACCACCTTGGCGCCTGTGACATTCATGCCCGGGCTCCCTGCGGTAAATGGGGTCGCTCAACAGGCTTGCTGTCAGCGACCGCACCGCGGCTTTCCGCATCGATGCGCAGCATCACCGCCAGCACCATGAACATCACCACGAGCGAGCTGCCGCCGTAACTCATCAGCGGCAGGGTCAGACCCTTGGTCGGCAGCAAACCCATATTCACCGCCAGGTTCACGAAGGCCTGCAAACCGATCCAGGCGGTAAAGCCGTAACAGACGTAGGCGCCGAAGTACTGTTCCCGGACCAGGGCCCGGCCGGCGATATCAAAACCGCGCCACATCAACAGCACAAACAGGCCAATCAACAACAGACTGCCAAACAGCCCGGTTTCCTCAGCCAGCACTGCATATACGAAGTCGGTATGGGTTTCCGGCAGATAAAGCAGTTTCTGCACGCTGTTACCCAGGCCGACGCCAAACCACTCGCCGCGGCCAATGGCGATCAGCGCCTGTGACAGCTGGAAGCCACTGTCGTAAGGGTCTTCCCAGGGATTGGTAAAGCTGACCAGACGACGCAGGCGATAGGGTGATGACAGCGCCAGATAGACCAGCCCGCTGCAGGCCACCCCGAACAGTACGCTCAGATGCAGAATTCTTGCGCCGGCCAGGAACAGGATCATCAGACTGACCGCCATCAGAATCACGACCGCGCCATAATCCGGCTCCAGCAGCATCAGCGCGCAGGCCAGCGACAGGGGGATCATGGGTTTGACCATGCCCTTGAAGTCCAGACTCAGTTCTACCCGGCGGCGCACCACATAACTGGCCAGATACATCACCAGGCAGAAACGCGCGGGCTCGGAAGCCTGCAGATTCACCGGCCCCAGATCAATCCAGCGCTGGGCGCCATTCACTTCACGGCCGATGCCGGGGATGAATACGATCAGCAGCATCAGCATGGCAAACACCAGCAGGCTGAAACCACTGTCTTCCCAGGTCTTGATCGGCACCTGGAATACCACGAAGGCCACGCCCAGACCGAACAGGGCGAACACCAGCTGCCGGTAGAAATAATGGAAAGGCATGCCGGTATGCCGCTCGGCTACCGCGACCGACGCCGAGGCCACCATGATCAGCCCCCAGAACAGGATCAGCGCAGCCACCGTCAGCAGCATCGGATCGACCCGATCCGGCGTCGGCAGAATGAGCCGCTCACGCCATTCGCGCAGCTTGATCAGGCCGAACATGCGCGCAACTCCTTTACGGCCCGGGTAAAGCGCTCGCCACGCTCCACATAGCCACTGAACATGTCGAAGCTGGCGCAACCGGGCGACAGCAACACCGAATCGCCGGCCCGCGCCAGCTTGGCTGCCCGCTCGACAGCCGCTTCCAGCGTCGGCAGGATTTCCGTAGTTACGGTCGCACCGGCTGCGGCCTCGATCTTTGCGGCATCCTCACCGAACAACAGCAAGGCACGCCCCTTCTCGGCCAGCACTTCCCGCCAGGGGCTGAAATCCCCACCCTTGGCCTGGCCGCCGGCCAGCAAAACCACCGGGCCGGGCAAGCCGCGCAGGGCCGCCAGCGTCGCTCCCACATTGGTGCCTTTGGAGTCGTTGTACCAATTCACGCCACCGCATTCGGCGACCCACTGGCAACGATGCGGCAGACCGGCGAAATTACGCAGCGCCCTTAACATGGCATCCATCGGCAAGCCCGCGGCCTCACCCAGAGCCAGCGCCGCCAATGCATTGGCGGCATTATGCAAACCGTGAATACGCAGGTCGCTGAGCGCCAGCAGTTCGTTGTCACCCCTGGCCAGTGAAAGACCATTACCCTGGCCCAGCAAGCCGTATTCGGTTTCACCCTGCGGTTTGCCAAGGCCGAAATAACTGACCTTGCGCCCGGCATCCAGCAATGGCGCGGCCAGAGGGTCGTCCTTGTTTACGACCGCCACACCCTCACCCCGGTAGATCGAGGTCTTGATGGCGGCGTAATGTTCCAGGCTGCCGTGCCGGTCAATATGGTCGGCACTGATATTCAACACCACTGCGCCGGCCGGCTTCAGACTTTCCGTCAGTTCCAGCTGGAAGCTCGACAGCTCAAGAACATAAAGATCCGGTTGCGGAGCATTGTCATCCGGCAGCAAGTCCAGCGCCGGCGTACCTATATTGCCGCCCACCCGGACTTCGCGGCCTGCCGCCCGCGCCATCTCGCCGACCAGTGATGTCACCGTCGTCTTGCCGTTGGAACCGGTAATCGCCACCACGGGCGCCGACGCTGCACGCGCAAACAGCTCGATATCTCCAATGATCGGCAAACGCCGCTGACGCGCCTCAACCAACAACGGTAACCGCAGATCCAGACCCGGCGACACAACCAGCATGTCGATACCTTCCAGCAGCCCCGGGTCATCGTTCAGGCGATCAAGGGGGATGCGCGGAAAATCGCGCTGCAGTTCAGCCAGCATCGGCGGGTTTTCGCGGCTGTCAGCCACGCGCAGCTCAGCGCCCTGCGCCTGCAGGTAGCGCACACAGGACCACCCGGTCTGTCCCAGACCGAGGATCAGAATGTGCTGCCCGCTGTAGTCGCTCATCGCTCTCCCGCCATTACCGAAGTTTCAACGTCGCCAGACCGATCAACACCAGAATCAGGGTGATGATCCAGAACCGCACAATGATCTTGGGCTCCGGCCAGCCCTTGAGTTCGTAGTGGTGATGCAACGGCGCCATGCGGAAAATGCGCCGTTGGGTCAGCTTGAATGAAGCGACCTGCAGCATCACCGACACCGTTTCCGCCACAAAGATTCCGCCCATGATCAGCAGCACCAGTTCCTGCCTTACCAGCAGCGCGATAACGCCCAGCGCCGCACCCAGAGCCAGTGCACCGACATCACCCATGAAGACCTGGGCGGGATAGGTGTTGAACCACAGGAAGCCCAGCCCGGCGCCGCCGATGGCGACGCAGAAGATGGCCACCTCGCCGACGCCAGCCACGTAGGGAATGGCCAGGTATTGGGCAAATTCGACGTGCCCGGCCACATAGGCGAACACACCCAGGGCACAGGCCACCATGACGCAGGGACCGATAGCCAGCCCGTCAAGCCCGTCGGTAAGATTTACGGCGTTACTGGCGCCCACAATCACCAGATATCCCCAGACGATGAACAGGGCTCCCAGTGGAATGGCCCAGTCCTTGAAGAAGGGAAAATAAAGCGTGGTGTTGGCATCCCCGGCGGCCGTGGCATACAGAAAACCCGCTGCTGCCAACCCGCAGACTGTCTGCCATAAATATTTCTGCCGGGCGGACAGGCCCTTGGAATTGCCGTACTTGAGCTTCTTGTAATCATCGACGAACCCGATCACTCCGAAAGCCAGAGTGGTCAGCAACGCTACCCATACATATTCATTGCGCAGATCAGCGCAGAGCAAAGTCGCCACAGCCACAGCCACGATGATCAACGTGCCACCCATGGTCGGCGTTCCCGCCTTGGCGAGATGGCTTTGCGGACCGTCATCGCGGATTTGCTGACCGATCTGATGAATGCTCAGCCGGCGGATCATCCCGGGACCGAATACGAAGGAGAAGATAAGCGCAGTCAGCACACTGAGGATGGCGCGCACGGTGATGTACTGCAGCACGTTGAAGCCGCTGTAGTACTGCATCAGGTATTCACCCAGCCAGAGCAACATAGCCTACCCTCCGTTCACCACTTGCCCGGTGGGCAGCCCCTGGGACCGCTTCACCAACGCCTGCACCACACGCTCCATCTGCATGCTGCGTGACCCCTTAACCAGCAAGGTCACATCCGAGGCGGGCTCTTCATCCAGCGCCTGCAACAGGCGGCTGACTGCCTCGTCATGACCAGAGCACAGCACTGCCCCGCGACCGAATGCGTCCACGGTTTCGGCGCTCAACTCGCCTACAGCCAGCAGCAGTTGCACCCCCGCTTTCCGGGCCCAGGCGCCCACACTGGCATGCCAGGCAGTCGCATCCGCACCCAGCTCGCCCATATCCCCCATCGCCATCCAGCGACGGCCAGGCTGCTCGGCCAACCAGTTCAGCGCAGCCTGCATGGAAGTGGGATTGGCGTTATAGCTGTCGTCAACGATGCGCGACCCACCCGGACCCGCCACGATCTGCAAACGGCCCCCAACAGCGTTGGCAGTCGCAAGCCCGCCGGCGATACTGTCAGCCTGCACGCCCAGCGCAAGCGCCGCGGCGGCTGCCGCCAGGGCATTCATGACGTTGTGCTGACCCGAAAGGGGCAACCTCACCTCGGCCGCGCCCACCGGGGTACGCAAAAGGAAATGCTGATGGCCGTTTTCGCGCCGGATACTGTCCGCGGTCACATCCGCGCCGGCACTGAGGCCGAAGGTCAGATGGCGGCGCTCACCGGCCAGCTCGCGCCAGAGGTCGGCATAATCATCATCGGCATTAATAATGGCCATACCGTTCGCGGGCAGACCGGCGAACAGCTCACCTTTTGACCTGGCCACACCTTCAATACTGCCGAAGCCTTCCAGATGGGCCGCCCCTGCCAGCGTGACGATACCGACATCCGGCCTGGCGATCGCCGTCAGCATGGCGATTTCACCGGGATGGTTCGCCCCCATTTCAATCACGGCGGCACCCTGCCCCTCGCGCATACCCAGCAGGGTCAGCGGCACACCGATATGGTTGTTCAAATTCCCACGGGTATAGAGCACTTCGGCGCCGAGCGCGCTGCCCAGCACGGCTGCGAGAATCTCCTTGGTCGTGGTCTTGCCGTTACTGCCGGTGACGGCAACCACCGGGCCCTTGAATTGCTGACGATGCTCCGCTGCATAATGCTGCAACGACTCCAGCACATCCTCGACCACCACCTGGGGCAAGTCACAGTCCTGCTGGCGAGCCACCAGTGCGCCGGCCGCACCGGCGTCGGCGGCTGCCTGCAGATAGTCATGACCGTCTACGCGACTGCCCGGCAGCGCCACAAACAACTGCCCCGGTTCGCAGCGGCGGCTGTCAATCACCGCCCCGCAGAATTCGGCATCGTCGCCAACCAGACGACCTGCCGTAACACGGGCGATATCGGATAGCCGGGCCATCAGTGCATTCCCCCGACATCCAGGGCGCGCGATAACACTGCCGCGGCGACCTGCCGGTCGTCAAAGGAGAATCGCTCGCTCCCAACCAGCTGATAGTCTTCATGGCCCTTGCCGGCGATCAACACCACATCACCCGGACGCGCCGTCTCGATTGCCTGGGCAATCGCCTGCGCCCGATTGTGCTCAACGCTGTAGTCAAAGCCCGCCGGGATGCCAGCAATAATTTCAGCCACAATGTCGGCCGGCGCTTCGCTGCGCGGATTGTCATCGGTGACAATCAGCTCGTCCGCAGCTTCAGCCGCCACCGCCCCCATCAGCGGGCGCTTGCCGCGATCCCGCTCTCCGCCGCAACCAAACACACAGATCACCCGGCCACCGGCAGCGTGTGCACGGGCCGCCTGCAGGGCCTGCGTCAGCGCCTGTGGTGTATGCGCATAATCCACAACCACCAGCGGCTGGCCATTATCAAGCGACACCATCTCCATGCGCCCCGGCACGGATGCGGCGGCAGCCAGCGCCTGCACGGCCTCCTCGAAAACCTCGCCCCTGACCAGCAGCACAGCCAGGCATGCCAGCAAATTGGCCGCATTGAAACGACCCAGCAGCGGACTTTGCATGTGGCCGTCACCCCAGCTGCTTTGAATATCCAGACGGATACCCTGCGGGCCGCACTCGACATTCAGCCCACGCACGTAAGGCACACCCAGATCAGCCAGATCCTCGCCAAAGCCGAACACCACGCCTTCCACACCCCGGGGCAACTCGCCCAGCCAGGCGCGGCCCGTGGCGTCATCGCCATTCAGAACCGCGTGCGGCAATCCAGGCATGCCGAAGAGGCGCCATTTGGCAGCGGCATAACGCTGCATGTCGCCGTGGTAATCCAGATGATCGCGACCGAGATTGGTCAACACCGCCACGTCGAAACTGACACCATCGGCACGCCCCTGATCCAGCGCATGCGAAGATACCTCCATCGCGACTGCAACCGCACCGCTGGCGCGCATCCTGGCCAGCCAGTACTGCAGACGCACCGGATCCGGCGTGGTATGACTGGCCACTTCCAACAAGCCGGGCGTGCCGTACCCCAGCGTGCCCAGATAACCGCATTCCTCACCGAGCTTCTGGCAGGCCTGAGAGAGCAGCCAGGCACAGGAAGTCTTGCCGTCCGTACCGGTAATCCCCACCACAAAAAGATCACGTGAAGGATGCCCATAGAAACGGGCGGCAATTTCCGGCACGCGTGAAGACAGATTCTCCACCGCCACCACGGGCAGATCTGATACGACGGCCTGATAACCTTCAGCCGGCTCCCAGACCAGTGCGGAGGCACCACGGGCAACCGCCTGCTGCCAATGGTCCAGTCCATGACCCTGTCCGCCCCGGCAGGCCAGGAACAGACCACCCTCCACCACCTGACGGCTATCCATGGCCAGACCGTGCACCTTGATGTCCGGCACTGCAGCTTCCGTCATACCCTGCAGCAGCGCCATCATGCTGGTCTCTGCAGGAAGCGGCTCACGATAATTCATGAACGCGACTCCCGCCCGTGCTGGCCAGCAGTGGTCAGGGGGGAATCGAACGGCGCCTGCGGTGGTATCTGCAGCGTGCGCAGACTACCCTGCATGACGCGCGAAAACACCGGCGCAGCCACCGCGCCACCATAATATTGCCCCCGGCCAGGCTCATCGATCATGACCATGACCACCAGTTCCGGACGGTCAGCCGGGACCATGCCGATGAACAGTCCCTGGTGGGCGCTATGATCGTAACCGCCGGTCTTGGCCACCTTGCGGGCAGTACCCGTCTTGCCGGCCACGCGATATCCCTCGATGGCCGCGCGGCGCGCAGTACCTTCCGGCGTCACCACCGATTCCATGTATTCACGCACCTGACGCGCCACCCGGGCCGACAGCACCCGCTTGCCGGGCTTGTTGTTGGCGTAATCCCGCAGCAGGGTCATATTCGGCAGGACGCCGTCGTTGGCCAGCGCGCAGTACGCGCGCGTGAGCTGCAGCGCCGAAACCGACAGGCTGTAGCCATAGGATGCCGTGGCCGTGCCGATCTGTCCCCAATGGCGGAAATGATGCAGCACCCCTTCGGATTCGCCCGGAAATCCGACACCGGCCATGCTGCCAAAACCCAGAGACTGATACCCTTTCCAGAGCTCTTCTGCCCCGAGTGTCAGGCCGATTTTGGCAGCACCGACATTACTCGACTTCATGAGCAGCTTGCGCATATCCACCGGGCCGTAATCACGGAAATCCCTGACCAGCAAACGCCCTACCCGGAAACGGCCACCGTCGGTGGCAATCACGCTATTGGCATTGAACAGGCCCGACTGCAGCCCCAGAGCCACGACCAGCGGTTTGACGGTAGAACCCGGCTCGAAGGTATCCACCATGGCGCGATTGCGCAGCCCTTCACTGTTTACCGCCTCACGGCGATTCGGGTTGTAGCTGGGGTAGCTGGCCATGGCCAGCACCTCACCACTGCGAGGGTCGGCCACCACCACCACGCCACTCTTGGCCTGCTCTTCGGCCACCGCCCGCTTGAGCTCACGGTAGGCCACGTATTGCAAACGCAAGTCGATACTCAGGCGCACATCCTGACCAGCCTGCGGCGGCTGGAATTCGGCCAGATCCTCGACCACACGTCCAACGCGATCCTTGATGACGCGCCGACTGCCGGCCTCGCCATGCAATAACGGCTCCAGCGCGAGCTCAAGACCCTCCTGACCCTGAGTGTCGATATCGGTAAAACCGACCAGCTGCGCAGCCGCCTCGGCGGCCGGGTAATAGCGGCGATATTCACGCTGCAGAAAAACGCCCGGCGCATCCAGCGCCATGACGCGCCTGGCATCTGCCGGCGCCAGCTGACGCCGCAGATACATGAAACTGCGGCCATTACGCTCCTGCAGCTCCGACTTCAGACTCGACGACGCCTGCCCCAGCAACTGGGCCAGGGGTGTAATCTGGTCGGAATGCTTGAGCAGTTCGCCCGGCACCGCCCAGACCGATTCCACCGGCGCACTCAGCGCCAGTGGTTCGCCACGGCGATCCAGAATGGCGCCACGCCCGCCGGGCACATCCAGCGTACGCACATGGCGCTTGGCGCCCTCGCCCGCCAGAAATGCCTGACTGAGCACCTGCAAATCAATGGCCCGGATGCCCAGCACGACGGCAAAAAGCATGAAGCAGCCCAGCACCAGCCGGGGCCGCCATGATTCAGGCCCGCGAATAACCTGATTACCGCGCGCCATCAGGGCGACTCCCGCACGACCACATAAGCTTCGGGCTCACGCATGCCAAGCTTGGCGCGCGCTATTTCATCCACCCGCCCATGATTGGCCCATGCGCTTTCTTCCAGCTGCAGTTGTGACCACTCGGTTTCGATGTCGTCCCGCTCTACACGACTGGTTTGCAATTCATTCTGCAGCGCCCGGCTCTCATGCTTGGCCTGCACCACCGCTACTGCCGAAAGCAGATTGGCGACCAGCAGCGCAATCACCCACCAGGCACGACGCCGCAGCATCACAACGCCACCCCGGTACGTTCTGCCACACGTAACACGGCGCTGCGTGCACGTGGATTCTGCTCCACCTCAACGGTATCGGCGCGATGCGCCTTGCCGCAGAGTTTGAGCGCGGGCTCAATAATCGGCGCCATCGGCAGAGGTGATTGCTCCGGCTGCGCGTAGGCGCGCATGAAACGCTTCACAATCCGGTCTTCCAGAGAATGGAAACTGATCACTACCAGCCGCCCGCCCGGCGCCAGCACCCTCAGCGATTGCGCAAGCACCGCCTCCAGGTCATCCAGCTCGCGGTTTATGAAAATACGCAGGGCCTGAAAACTGCGGGTTGCCGGATGAATTTTCTGCTTATGCGCCGCAGGCACCGCCTCCCGAATCAACCCGGCCAGCTGCCGGGTATCCAGCAACGGTGATTCTGCTCGGGCGGCGACAATCGCACCGGCAATACGCCAGTGAAAACGCTCCTCGCCATAATCCCGCAACACCCGGGAAATCTCCTCACGGCTTGCAGTGGCCAGCCAATCAGCGGCGGAAATGCCCGATTGCGGATCCATACGCATGTCCAGCGGACCTGCCTTCTGGAAACTGAAGCCACGCTCGGCGTTGTCCAGCTGCGGCGACGAAACACCCAGATCAAGCAGCAAGCCATCGACCCTGCCCAGGCGCTGCTCGGCAGCCACCACAGCCTCCAGAGCGGCAAAACTCCCGCGCTCAATACGAAACCGGGGCTCACGCCCCAGTTCCTGCCAAGCCGCCGCACAGGCATCGGGATCCTTATCGAACGCCAGCAACCTTCCCCCGGGGCCCAGCCTCGACAGGATCAACCGGCTGTGACCGCCCCGACCGAAAGTACCATCCACGTAGAATCCATCAGGCTTGATCGCAAGGGCGTCCAGCGCTGCGTCGCGCAGTACCGGAATATGTTCTGCATCGGTCACGATTGCCGCCTGCTGCATGCCCTGATCAATCTCCTGATGACTGCCGCTACAGCGGCAGATCCTCCATACCGGCAGGCAACGACGCCTCACCGGACTCATTCATTTCAAACTGCTCACTGATACGGCCCTGCTCGGCCTCCCACTGCGCCTCATCCCAGAGCTCGAAGGTCTGCCCCATACCCACCAGCACCGCCTTGGCATTAAGCCCGGCGCGCTGCTTGAGCATTTGCGGCAATAACAGACGGCCCTGCTTGTCCATCTCCAGATCGCGGGCATTGCCCACGAAATGACGCTGCAGCCGACGGACTTCGGGATTCAGGCCGCCACGGGCAAGCAGGCTGCTTTCAAATTCCAGCCAGCGGGGTTGCGGGTAAACCAGGAGACAGCTGTCGCGGTGGTGAGCAGTGACGACTATTTGTCCGGCGCAGGCATCACGAAGGCCTTGCCGATACCGTGCCGGTATGGCAAAGCGCCCCTTCTCATCGATGGTGATCGCGTCCGATCCCCTAAACACACCTGCTCCTTAAGCGGCCATTCCACTTTGACCCACATCTCACCGCTTTGCACCACTATAGTCACCCGGTCATCCATGTGTCAAGAAAATTTCGCTTTTCGGAGCAATAAAAAAATGATTTAAAACAATATGTTACAGACTCAATTGATATCAGAAACGGTGATGATGCTAAAGACTTTCATTTACAATGACTTAGCACGATTTATTGATGCAATCCCTAGAGGAACCTGCCAATCAACTGTATATGTATACATTTCGAGGCCATACGCTGCCGCAAACAGGCCAAAGCAGCCTATATAGATAATGAATAAAGCGGATAGCAGCAGAAAAAGAGTTGGAGCCGGCCTGTAAGCCGGGTTCTGTCGTGAACAGCCATTCATCTGGGATTACCGTCACCGGTAACCTCATGCGACCTACCCGGGAACCATGCGGGCCACATGTCGGCCCCGAAGGGCACTGTTCCTCTATTCGGTCTTGCTTCAGGTGGGGTTTACCCTGCCACCTCTGTTACCAGAGGTGCGGTGCGCTCTTACCGCACCATTTCAACCTTGCCGGCACTGACGTGCTTAGGCGGTATATTTTCTGTGGCACTTTCCGTGGGCTCGCGCCCCCCAGGCGTTACCTGGCACCCTGCCCTGTGAAGCCCGGACTTTCCTCCACGCCACAAGGACGCAGCGACTGTCCGGCCGGCTCCGGCCGCTATTCTACTCCACCCGACCGGCTTCCGGCCTGATTTCCAGGGCCAGCTGATAGAGCGCCTTGCGCGGCTGATCCGTAAGCTTGGCGGCGAGACGCGCTGCGGCCGCGGGTGGCAACTCCTCGAGCAACGCTCTCAGCAAGGGTTCCGCCGCCTGCCGGGCAGGATTGTGATCCGGCTGTCCGCCAACAATCAGCACGAACTCCCCCCGGCAGCGATTGGCATCCGCCGCCAGCCAGCCCGGCAACGCACTGACGGGCATAAGCGCGGATTCCTCATGCATCTTGGTCAGTTCACGGGCGATGCAGACCGGCCGCTCAGGTTCGTAGAGATCGGCCAGGTCCCCGGCACAGTCGGCAATTCGATGACTGGATTCGTACAACACCAAGGTACGCGCTTCACTCTTGAGCGCAAGCAGACGTTCGCGGCGCGCCCGGGACTTGGCCGGCAGGAATCCTTCAAAGACAAAGCGATCCGTGGGCAGCCCGGATACCGCCAGTGCAGCCAGCAAGGCTGAGGCACCGGGAACCGCCTGCACCTCGATCCCTGCCTGCCTTGCCGCACGCACCAGCACAAATCCTGGGTCGCTGACCAGAGGCGTGCCTGCGTCAGAGATCAGAGCCAGGTCTTCGCCGCCCTGCAGACGCTCAATCAGCTGCGGCACCACCTGCACTTCATTATGTTCATGCACCGCCTGCATCGGCGTGGAAATACCGAAGTGATCGAGCAGCTTGCGGCTATGCCGGGTATCCTCGGCGGCGATCAGGGACACTGAACGCAGCACCCCCTCGGCCCGCCGGGAAAAATCCTCGAGATTGCCGATAGGCGTGGACACGATATACAAACGACCTGCTGACATGGCGCATATTCTGGCACAGCCGGAGAACCGGCATCGTAGCGGGCAGCGGTGGTGCAATCAGGTATGATGTCGCTCATGAACGCGGCCCAGCCCCCAGCAAGCTAATCATCATGAGCCAAACCGACGTCTCCGTTTTATCATTACGCCGCCCCCTGCTATTTCTGACTGTTCTTATCGGCCTGAGCGCCTGCGCGGGCACCTCGCCCTGGACATCTCCCCTGCCTCCCATACTGGGCGGGGACACCCCACCGGCCCGCAGCGAATCGCCCGCACAGGATGCCACCGAAGCAAAAGCCCGGGCGCGTAAAGAAGAGCACGGCAGCGATTTTTACCTGAATGCCGCCGAACAGGCCGAAGGCAATGATCGCAAGGCGCTACTCCTGCGTGCCGCCGAAGCTTCGTATCATGAAGGCAAGGACAGGCAGGCACTGCAAATACTGGACGACTTACAGGTTGAGCGGCTTCCGGAATCCCAGCGCAGGCGCGCCACACTGCTGCTTGCCGAACTGGGGCAATTCGCTGACCGCCCGCTGACCCTGCTTTCCAGACTGCCTGCGCCGGAGCGCCAGGTGCCGGAAGATATCGCCCAACGCATCTGGGCGGCGCGCGCCAACGCCCATCTGGCCCTGGGCCAGACGCTGGACGCCATCCACGCACTGGTCCGCCAGGAGCAGCTCATTCACTCCGCGCAGGCTCGTCGGACTCACCGCGAACACATCTGGCGCACGCTGCGCAGCGCGCCGCCGATGGCGGACAATCCGCAGGAAATCGCTTCCTATGATCGCGAGACCCGCGGCTGGGTGGAACTGGCCAATGTCATGCTGGATTTGTGGCTTGGACCGGACGAATTACGCAACGCCATCAGTCAGTGGGAACGCAATTATCCCGGACACCCCGCCAATCAGACCATCCTGTCCAAGGAGCTGAAAGAAGGCGAGCGCATGCAGGCCAACGCACCCAGCCCGCTCAGAGCCTACGTGCCGGACACCTCCTTTGACAGCATAGCCCTGCTCCTGCCCTTGAGCGGCCCCTATGCCTCTGCGGCCACTGCCGTGCGTGACGGGTTCATGACCGCCTACTACCGGCGCACTGGCGGCCTCAACAAAACGGAAGATCACCCACAGGTACTGGTCTTCGATACCGGCGCGGCAGATAACAGTATTGAGCGCGTCACAGAACAGGCCATCCTGGCAGGCGCCGACATCCTGGTCGGGCCGCTGGAGAAGGACAACGTGGCGCGCCTGGCCCAGTCCATGGAAACGCCGGTGCCCATACTGGCCCTCAACTATCTGGAAAACAGCAGCGCCCACATCCCCGGCTTCTATCAGTTCGGCCTGTCACCCGAAGACGAAGCCGCCCAGGTAGCGGAACGGGCGCTGGCCGACGGACGCCTCAATGCCCTGGCCATTGTGCCCAAGAACGACTGGGGACAGCGTACCCTGCAGGCCTTCCAGCAATCACTTCAAAGCAAGGGCGGACAACTGCTCGACTACGCTTTCTTTGATCCCGAAGGCGTGGACTTTCGCGAACCGATTACCCGCCTGCTGCGCTATGGCGGCAAAGACCAGCCCATCCGCAGCGACATGGACTACATCTTCCTCGCCGCACAACCCCAGCAGGCCCGCCTGATCCGGCCCCAGCTACGCTTCTACCGCGCCAGCCGGGTACCTGTATACGCCACCTCACACATTTATAGCGGCAGCCGCAACGAACGCCTCGACCAGGATCTGAATGGCATCCGTTTTGGCGACATGCCCTGGATACTCGACCAGAACGCAGATCTGCAACAGGCGCGCGATATGGCAGCCAAACTCTGGCCCAGCAGCTATGCCCAGTTGCCCCGCTTATACGCACTGGGTTTTGATGCCTATGCACTGGCTACACAGATCGCCAAAAACAATCTGCGCGCGGGCTTCGGCTATCCGGCTGCCAGCGGCGTGCTGACCCTGCAGGGCGGCGGCCGCATCAGCCGCGGCCTGGTGTGGGCGCATTTCAGTGACGGCCGCCCTCGCTTGCTGGCTGACAAGCCGCCTTCAGAAGAGCCCGAAGAAAGCGAAGAAGAAGGTTATTTACCAGAGGAACTGCTGAACCGCTAACCCGCAGCAAATCCGGAACGAATCCGGCCAAACCCTCGCGCAATAAAATGCTAACAGCCAAACACCTGATCACCGGCCGCAATGCCGAACAACACGCCCTGAAACTGCTCAACCGGTCCGGCCTCAGACTGCTGGTGAGAAACTTCCGCTGCCGCAGCGGAGAACTCGACCTGGTCATGCTGGACGGCCATGATCTGGTGATAGTGGAGGTACGTTACCGGGCTCGCAGAAACTACGGTCACGCCGCAGAAACAGTGAACCGGAGCAAGCAAGGCCGTATCATATCGGCCACAAAGCAGTTTTTAAGCCGGAACCCGCAGCATGCCACTCGCGCAGTGCGTTTTGACGTGGTGGCTCTGCACGGTGATGCGGAACCTGAATGGCTCAAAGATGCTTTCCAGGCAGACTGAACAGGACAGCAGCATGGATTTCGAAAAAAGACTCAGTGGCTTCTTTGAAGACAGTATCCGCGCCAAGCAGGACACCCGGGCCTATGCGTTGCCGCAACTGGTCGCGGCTGGCCAGCGCATGGCGGCCTGCCTGAAAAACGGCGGCAAGATCCTCAGTTGCGGCAACGGCGGTTCGGCCGGCGACGCCCAGCACCTGTCCTCCGAACTGCTCAACCGTTTCGAGCGTGAACGCCCCAGCCTGGCGGGCATCGCCCTGACCACGGACACCGGCACGTTGACCTCGATCTCCAACGACTACAGCTACGACGAGGTGTTCGCCAAACAGGTACGCGCCCTGGGCCGGCCCGGCGATATCCTGGTAGGCATTTCCACCTCCGGCAATTCCGGTAACGTCATCAACGCCATGCAGGCCGCACATGAAATCGGCATGGGCCTGGTCATTCTCACCGGCCGCGACGGCGGCAAGATGGCGCAGATGCTGTCGGATAATGATATCGAGCTGCGCGCCGCCTCCAAGGTCACCGCACGCATCCAGGAAGTACACCTGGTCTTCATTCACTCCCTGTGCGACCTGATCGACTGCATCCTCTATCCTGATAACTGATGGAAGCATTGCCTGACGGCTTCGTTGTTGGCCTGCGCGACGCGCTGGGCACGGACAACTGCAGCACGGATCCGGCTGACTGCCTGCCCTACGGCTATGACAACAGCCGCCGCGTGGCCCTGCCGCAGGCGCTGGGCTTCGCCACACACATCGACCAGGTGCAGCAAGCCGTCCAGCTCTGCAACGAATATTGCGTACCGCTGACCACCCGCGGGCGCGGCACCAATACTATAGGCGCCACCGTGCCCACCGAAGGCGGGCTGGTGCTGAGCCTGGAACGCATGAACCGTGTTCTGGAGATCAATGCCGATGATCGCCTCGCCGTCGCCGAAGCCGGCATCACCAATGCCCAGCTACAGGAAGCGGCCGCCGCCAAGGGCTTTTTCTGGGCGCCCGACCCGAGCAGCGCCGCCTATTCCAGTATCGGCGGCAATCTGGCCTGCAATTCCGCCGGGCCCCATGCCGTGAAATACGGCACCTGCCGCGAGAATACGCTGGGGCTGACCGCGGTGACCGGCAGCGGCGAAATCCTGCGCACCGGCGTACGTACCAGCAAGGGCGTGGTCGGCTACGACCTGACCCGCCTGTTCATCGGCTCGGAAGGCACCCTGGCCATCATCACCGAGGCCACGCTCAAGCTGACCCCCCGCCCCCAGACCAAGCGCACCCTGCGCGCGCTGTACAAGGACATCGGCAGTGCCGCGCAGGCCGTCACGGCCATCATGGCGCAGCCGGAGACCCCATGCGTGCTGGAATTCATCGACGGCGCCTCCATCGACATGATCCGCGGCTACTCGGAGACTGACTGGGACACCGACCTGCCGGAAGATGCCGGCGCCATGCTGATGCTGGAAGTGGACGGCAGCGACGCCGCCATCGATCACGCAGTCCAGGCCGTGGAAACCGCGGCCCGCAACGAAGGGCTGCTGGAATGGCGTGCCGCGGCGGACGCACAGGAAGTGCAAAGCCTGTGGGCCACGCGCAAGGCGCTGTCACCCGCACTGCGCAAGGTCGCGCCCAAAAAGATCAACGAAGATGTGGTGGTGCCGGTCTCGCGTATTCCGGAAATGATCGAGCGCCTGCAGACCCTGTCGGAAAAGCACGCCGTCACCATCGTCAACTTCGGGCATGCCGGCAACGGCAATATTCACGTCAACATCCTGGGCGACCCTGACGATGCCGACCAGCTTCAAGCCATGCATCGCTGCCTGGACGAGGTCTTCGACCTGGTGCTGTCGCTGGGCGGCACCCTGTCCGGCGAGCACGGCGTGGGCATCGAGAAACGCGACTATATTGCGCGCGAAATCGAACCCAATGCGCTGGCGTTGATGAAGCAGCTCAAGGCCGTATTTGATCCAAATGGCATCCTCAATCCGGGCAAAACGCTGCCCTAGTCCACCCCCTGCAGAAACACCGGATTGCCGATAGTGGTGATGGACTGCAGGTCCAGCGTCTCCACCCGCCAGAAAGTACCCAGCGGCCCTTCCCCGGCATCACGACTGATCTGCATTTCATGCGTGAACGGGCTGCCGCTGATGGGCGCCAGACTGACGGGACTGCCATTACGAATGATCCGCAGTAGCTGGCCATCGCCTTCCGTGACCGTCACGCTTAACGTGGCGCTGTCTGCCCGCAGCTCACTGCCGAAACTGCCGGACTGTCCACCCGGTGTGGTGACGGTCATGTCCAGCGAAGGGCTGGCGACCACGCCGCGCGTCTTGATATAGGCGCGCCCGGCTTTCAGCGCCTCCGTCACCGCGGCACGCGAAAGCCTGTCAGCATATACAGCCGTGGCCGACGAACCATAGCCCTTGCGACCGCGCTCCTCCGGCGCATCCACGCCCTTGGAATCCGACCCGCTGGTGGCGGTGATCTTGTAACCCTGGTTCAGCAGTTCATGCCACAGATCAATCGCCGGTTGCAGAAAGGGACTCTGGATCATCAGCGGCAGGGGCAAGGGCAGACCGGGCAATCCCAGGTCGGTCTGGTTGACCAGGTTCGGACCGTTCATCACTTCCAGGGTATCCACCATCGACCAGTCGATTTCGTCCTCCAGCTCGAAGGCACAACCGCGGCAGAAATTCCGGAACAGGAAGCCTTCGAAGGTCGTCGGATGATTGACCTGGAACAACGCATCGTCGCCCTTGGCCGCTACCTGGATATCGCGCAGGCTGATGTCCTCCAAACCATGCCGGTATTCCAGCACCGACGGTGTTTCGCCAAAGGTGTTGGCATGGCCGAAGTAGGTGATGATTTCGCGTCCCGGCCAGACCAGCAGATCAGGATGCGCCCGCTGCACTGAGCCCAGAGTGTCCCAATGCCGGCCGCTGACGTACTCCGTGACCACCAGAATATCGAGTTGCGCGTCTCGCGCCTGCTGCACAAAATCCGCCCAGTCCGGCCCATTCGGGTTGGAGTGGAAGCCGTGCATATGAAAATCGGCGTGATACCAGCCAGGCTGGTCATTGGCCACATGCCCAGCCTGTACAGGGTCAGCCACCGGCTCACTTCCGGTCGCTGTCGTCAGACAACGTACCTCCACCCGCCAATCGGCGCCCGCCGGCCCCAGGGCAGCCACACCCAGTTCGACATGCCAGACACCGACCTCGATCACACCCGGACTGTAACCACGCTCTGCGCTGTCCGCCTGGATAAATACAGGCGACTGTCCTTCATGCAGGCGCCCCTGACGACTGCCTGACCAGCCGCGGAAACCTGCTGGCTCCCGGTAACCATCCGCATCCCAGAGCCCCAGGTCGAAAACACTCTGGGTAACAGGCGTCGAGGGCAGAGGTGAGCTATCCACCCAGCTGTAACCCACTTCCACCCGCGTGACACCCGGCATCACTTCGAAGGGCAAAAGTAGATACGTCCTGGCCTGATCACTGCCGGCGTGCCCCTCCAGAATCAGCGGCTCACCATCAGGCGCACAGCCTGGCACCACACTGGGCCCGCCACTTCCCCCAGGGGACACCGGCCGTCCTGGAGCGTTATCGCCATCACTGCATGCCGCCAGGAAAAACACAGCAGTTAGCAGCCATTTGCTCAAGGCTCGCTTCATATCATCATTACGGCCAGCGCATCGCCGACCGGCCCCTGCCTGTTAATTTACAGATGCTCAGTCTAGTGTATTCAGACCCTGTTTCTGAACGTTGACAATCCGGACTATCTCGTCGAGACTGCCAGATTGTATCTATAGTTACTAAATACACCGGAGATCACATGCCCGCAGCCAGCCCCTATTACACACCCGAGCATGAAAGCTTCCGCGACCAGGTCAGACGTTTCGTCAGCGAAGAGATCGCGCCCAACATCGATGCCTGGGATGAGGCCAATACTTTTCCCCGGGAATTCTACAAGCAGGCGGCCGAAGTCGGCATTCTGGGCATTGGCTACCCGGAGCAATATGGCGGCGTGGAGGTTCCCGACCGTTTCTATGGCCTCATCATGGTGGAAGAACTGTCCCGTGCCGGTTCGGGCGGTATCATGGCCAGTCTGTTCAGCCATGGCATCAGCATACCTCCGATACTCGCTGTTGGCTCGGAAGAACAGAAGCAGCGCTTTGTTGCGCCTGTACTGGCCGGCGAACGCATTTCCGCCCTGGCTGTGACCGAACCTTCGGGTGGATCGGACGTTGCCAACCTGAAAACCACTGCCCGCCTTGAAGATGATCACTATGTGGTCAATGGTTCCAAGACCTTCATCACCTCGGGAATGCGCGCTGACCAGTACACCGTGGCAGTGCGCACAGGCGAAGCCGGCATGGGCGGCGTCTCCATCCTGGTGATAGAAGCGGACACGCCGGGTTTTTCACGCACGCCGTTGAAGAAAATGGGTTGGTGGTGCTCAGATACGGCCACCCTCTATTTCGATAACTGCAAGGTACCGGCCGGGAACCTCATTGGTCCGGAGAACATGGGCTTCATCAGCATCATGCGCAACTTCAATGACGAACGCATCGCCCTCGCTGCCCAGGCACACGGACTGGCCCAATGCGCCATAGACGAAGCCACAGAATGGGCGCGCGAGCGTGTCACATTTGGCAAACCCCTGATCAAGAACCAGGTCATTCGCCACAAGCTGGTCGATATGCAGATGCGAACGAATGCAGTAAAAGCCTATCTTGAACAGCTGGTCTACCGGGTCGACCAGGGAGAATCACCGATCGCCGAACTCTGCATGCTGAAGAACCTGGCCACCTCCAACTGCGAATACGTGGCGGGTGAGGCTGTGCAGATCCTGGGAGGCGCAGGCTACATGCGCGGCGCCAAATCTGAGCGTATCTTCCGGGAAACCAAGGTGCTGTCGATCGGCGGCGGCGCCAGCGAAATCATGAAGGATCTGGCCTCACGCCAGATGGGGCACTGAGGGAACCTTCAGAAACCCACTTTTCACGATAGCCAAATTTGCTTACATCTCAGCAATATATGAACATGCCTGCTTACCCGCAATATGATTATTAATGACCTCATTACACAACAGAGAAGTTCCTGCAGGAAAGGTTGTTCTCACGCTCATCTTGAGCCTCTTGATTTTATTAGCCTTTGAGTTGCGCTTTACGGCCGTAGCCTACTCAGAAGTAGATCAACCAATCCGGGCAGATGCCAAAGACTACATACTCTATGCCTATAACCTGAATGAACATGGGGTCTATTCAAGGTCTTCTGGGGGATATGAGTCGCTTGCTCCGCCCCCTCCCGATGCCGTCAGAAGTCCCGGCTATCCTCTTTTTTTATATGGCTTCATCAAGGATCTCGATAACGCGGAGCTAAAACTGGTTCTCAACGCTCAAGCACTGATGAGTGGCATATGCGTGATACTGGTGTTCCTGATCTGTATTTTTATAATGCCCGCGCCCTGGGCTCTGATTGCTACATTTCTGACGGCCATAAGCCCACATCTGATTAATGCAAATATATATTTCCTGACAGAGTCACTCTTTGCCTTCACACTTTTATGCGGGCTTGTTCTTCTTGCTCTGGCTGTTGAAAAGCAAAAAAACTGGCTCTGGTTCGGTATCGGAATAGCATTTGGAATTACCACACTGGTCAGACCCACTATCCAATACTTCCCGATACTTCTGATTTTGCTTTTGTACATCCAACTGCCAAGACGCACCGCCTCACTTTGCTCTGCCCTGTTTTTTATAGGATTCAGCATCACCTTTGGCCCCTGGCTTATAAGAAATCTTCTCGCCATCGGATCTACCTCTGATTCAACCCTGATGATCAATTTCCTGCATCATGGCATGTACCCGGGGTTTGAATTCCAGGGCAACAAGGCCAGCTTCGGCTTTCCCTATTACTACGACCCCGATTCGGCCCGGATTTCGACCAGTGTGTCATCCGCACTGCTTGAGATTGCCCGAAGATTTCTGGAAAGTCCGGCAGAACACCTGAAATGGTATTTATTCGGCAAGCCCACAACCCTATGGTCCTGGAATATTATTCAGGGGATGGGAGACAGTTTTATATACCCTGTAGTCAAATCACCGTATGCTTTTGCACAGCATTTCCAAGTCACTCATCTCATATCTTTCTGGACACACTGGGCTGCCATTTTTCTGGCGTTTGCAGGCAGCATTCTCTGCTGGATTCCGGGATGCCGAAACGTGGTAGAAGAACGAAAACTCCTGATACTAAGAGTGATTTCCTTACTACTTATCTATATAACCGGAATCCACATGATCGGCGCACCGTTCCCTCGTTACAGCATCCCGTTCCGCCCAGTCATCTATCTTTCTGCCGTTGCCACGCTGTATACCCTGTTCACCCTGCATTTAAATAGCAAAAGCCTGAACAGAAAAAATTTCGCCAACGCGTCTAATTAGGCAAAAATACATGAAACTTTCCGTAGTAATTCCCTGCTATAACGAAGTTGCAACCATCAGAACGATACTTGACAGCGTCAGAACCGCTCCTGTCGGGGAAAAAGAAATTATCGTCGTGGACGACTGTTCTACAGATGGAACCCGCGAATTACTGAGAGACAAACTTTCTGGCCTCGCTGACAAAATCATTTTTCATGAGGAGAACCAAGGCAAAGGCGCGGCTCTCCGATCAGGCTTTAAACAAGTTGAAGGCGATGTTGTCATCATCCAAGACGCCGACCTCGAATATGACCCACAGGAATATCCAAAATTACTAGAACCGATTCTCAAGAAAAATGCCGATGTCGTATATGGATCGCGATTCGCCGGGGGACAGCCCCATCGTGTTGTGTACTTCTGGCACATGGTTGGCAATCGCATTCTCACACTGACCTCCAACATGCTTACGAATTTAAACCTTACTGACATGGAGACCTGCTTTAAGGTATTCAAGAAGGAGGTCCTGGAGAAAATCCAAATCGAAGAGAACCGATTTGGATTCGAGCCTGAAATAACAGCCAAAGTAGCCAAACTGGACTGCATCATTTACGAGGTTGGAATCTCCTACTACGGCAGAACATATGCCGAAGGCAAGAAAATTAGCTGGAAAGATGGCTTTCGTGCCTTGTATGCCATCCTGAAATATAACCTCAGGCGCAACAGTAAAAGCGGTAGGTAATTGCATGAATTTCGCTCAACTGCGCCAACTTCTAAGTAGTGAATTAAATACCAAGCTATTCAAATATCTTTTTGTGGGCGCCATAGCTGCCCTAACGGACCTGGGGCTTTTCGCCTTTTTAGTGTATTTCACCGAATGGCATTACATTCTTTCGGCAACTCTCTCTTTTATAACTGCCACCTTAGTCAATTACTTACTTTGTATAACCTTCGTATTCCAAAGTGGTCGTCATGCTGCCCACCTGGAAATTACATACGTTTATTTAGCCAGCTTCGTTGGCCTGGCAATCAATAACACAACCTTATTCATACTCTACGAATGGGTGGGTTTTCATGTGGTGATCGCCAAGATTTTAGCCACCGGGACTACTTTCTTCTGGAATTTTTCAGCACGTTACTTGTGGATTTTCGAACGGCCCAAGCAACAGGATAATTCGACACAACTCGACCCCTTCAAATAGCCCCAGCTCTCCTCATACCTATTAGTGGAACATGTAGCAATAACAACTGGGCCAGAAAATAAGTTATCCAGATGAACTGGGACACCCAGAGCGGCCGGTCTCGCCCTTCCGCCAGCCAGGCGCCGAAGAAAGCGTCGGAGATCAGAAAGACAAATCCTCCGGCGGCAGCCACCCAGGCAGCTCGGCCCCAGGCACGCAGGGGCCACAATGAGGCCAAGGCCATAAGCACCACCACATGGGCGTAGGCAAAAGAAAGCCATTTCAGAATTGAACCGGCCGAGCTATCGACCAGGATCAACCACAGAACAACGGCCAGTGGTGGCCATGCGATGACGGTCATCAGCAGCAGCGGCATCGGGGTACTTGATTCACTGCCACGCCCGAGCTTCCAGAACACGGTTATATAAAGAAGGTGTGCAATGGCGAACGGCACAGCCGACAACAGGGTCTGTGGCTGCAGGATGAAACTCAGGTCGACGAGGAAGCTGTTGATGATATCGCCGACCAGAGAAACACTGAGGCCGAGCAATACCAGATGCGAAATGCCCTGCCAGAAGGCATCACCGATCTTGCGGTAACTCAACCCGGCCAGAAGGATCAGTACGACCATCTGCGTTAGATGGAAGAAACGGTAGACCGGTTCGAATTCAGAAAAGGAGTAACCGTTCAAAGACAGCCAGCAGGTGGTCAGCTCGCCCCCCAGTATCGAGAGAACCAGCAACAGCACCCAGAATCTGGCCATTATTTGATAACAGTCAGATGTCCGCGCTTGCGCTTGTGTGGCGTCGTCGGAGGCTCATCATCAGGCCCGTCGTCGCCATTGTCAGCCTCGGATTCCGACTCTTCCGCGCGCTGCTCGAATTGTGGCACCGGCTGGTCGGTCGGCACTTCCTCGTCTGATTCCGGATCGCCGAATAACATACCTTCGCCCGTTTCCTTGGCATAGACAGCCAGCACAGCCCCAGTGGGAATAAATACCGCAAAGGGCGTGCCCGAAAAACGCGCCTCGAAACGTATAAGTTCATTACCCAGTTCCAGACCACGCACCGCAGTCGGGCTGAGATTCATGACGATCTTGCCGTCATCGCCGACGTACTGAGTAGGCACCTCGACATTGGGCTGGTTGGCGGCTACCAGCAAGTAGGGGGTATAGCCGTTATCCAGCACCCAGTCGTAGATCGCCCGTATCAGATAGGGGCGTCTTGAAGTGGCCATTAGCGTACTCGCGGCATCAGCTGCCTGCGAACTCCTGCTCGATCTCGGTCAGGCTCTTGGAAAAACCCTCGCGATTGAACATACGCTGAGCGTATTTCTTGATCGGCGCTGCCTCGTTAGGCAGCTCTATTCCCCAGAACGGCAGACGCCAGAGAATGGGAATAATGGCGCAGTCCGCCAGAGTGAATTCATCGCTGAGGAAAAAAGGTTTGGCGGAGAAAATTTCAGCCCCGGAAATCAGGCTCTCGCGCAGCTCCTTCTTGGCCTTGCGCGCCTGCGACGGCGTACCTTCCTCGATATCCGGCAACAAGGTGTAGAAATCCTCTTCCAGCCTGAACAAGGCCAGGCGAACCTTGGCGCGCGAGACGGGATCGACAGGCATCAAGGGCGGATGAGGAAAACGCTCATCCAGATATTCACAGATGATGCTCGGGTCATACAGGACCAGATCACGGTCGACCAGAGTCGGCACCATGTTGTAGGGGTTCAGGTCGACGAGGTCCTGATTGTGCTCCCCAACCTTGACGTCAATGATGTCAACGTTGCTGATTCCCTTCTCGGACAGCACCAGACGTACGCGATGGCTCTGCGCTTCGCTGGGCTCGGAAAAAAGGGTCATGAGGGAACGTCTATTGGCAGTTACCGCCATAGCAAAATCCTTGGATAATCCAAAAAAACGGGCTGCCGCAGCAGCCCGTCACAATGTTTAGTGCACGTCCTTCCAGAACTCGCGCTTCAGAAGATAGGCGACAAAGGTGAACAGCATCAGATAGAGGATCACCAGAGTACCGATTTCCTTACGCTTGATCTTGACCGGCTCCGCCGCATACACCATGAAATTGGTGATATCCGCAACCAGCCCGTCATATTCCTTGGCCGACAACACGCCTTCTTCAAGCACTTCGAACTCGGGCGCATGGCTGGCACCGTGGCCACCAGCCTCAGCATGCTCCTCGCCTTCTTCAGCGGGTTTCAGCTTCTGCCAACCCTGCAGGCCACCCAGCACATGCGGCATGGAAGCGCCCGGCAGTGTGAGGTTATTCACACCGTTGGGACGCCCTTCTTCCACATAGAAAGTCTTGAGGAAGCTGTACACCCAATCGTCACCGCGGGCACGGGCTGTCAGCGTCAGGTCGGGTGGCTGCTTGCCAAACCATTTGGCGGACGCCGGAATCATTGCAGAATTGATCTGGGCACCCACCTTGTCGGAAGTGAACATCAGATTTTCCTGCAACAGATCCTCGGGAATACCGAGATCGGCAGCCAGACGGTTATAGCGCAGCAAACCCATGCTATGGCAGCCACTGCAGTAGTTCATGAACGCAGCTGCGCCACGTTGCAGTGAAGGCTCGTTACCCAGATCGGGATCGAACTTGTAAGCGGTACCACCGCCGCCGGCGGCCATGGCCATACCAGGCAGGGCCAGTGCCAAAGCGATCAATAGATGCTTCATTTTAGTGGCCCTCCTTCATGGTAACGCGATCAGGTTCGGGCTTCGTCTTGTCGATCTTGGTGTAGAACGGCATGAGGAAGAAGAATCCGAAGTAGATCGCGGTGCCGATCTGGGCCAACAGGGTCTTGCCGGGGGTGGGCGGCTGCGTACCGAGATAGCCCAGTACCACGAAGCTCACCGTAAACAGCGCCAGGGCGATCTTGAAAATCGGCCCCTTGTAGCGGATCGACTTGACCGGGCTCTTGTCCAGCCAGGGCAGGAAGAACAGGATGACCACTGAGCCACCCAGCACGATCACACCCCACAGCTTGGCCGGCACGCCGAACAGGTCCACCGTGATGGCGCGCAACATGGCGTACTGCGGGGTGAAGTACCACACCGGTGCAATATGCTCGGGCGTCACCATCGGGTTGGCCGGCTCGAAGTTCGGCTTCTCCAGGAAGTAGCCGCCGAAATCCGGAATGAAGAAGATCACGAAGGCGAACAGGATCAGGAATACGCCGGTGCCGAAGATATCCTTCACCGTGTAGTACGGATGGAAGGCGATACCGTCTTTGGGAATGCCGTTCTCGTCCTTGTGCTTCTTGATCTCGACGCCGTCGGGGTTGTTGGAACCCACTTCATGCAGCGCCAGCAGATGAGCAATCACCAGACCGACCAGTACGAAGGGCAGCGCCACCACATGCAGCGAGAAGAAACGGTTGATGGTGGCGTCGGCGATAAAGAAGTCGCCGCGGATCCAGGTCACCAGATCCTCACCCACCACCGGAATGGCGCCGAACAGCGAAATAATCACCTGGGCGCCCCAGTAGGACATCTGCCCCCAGGGCAACACATAGCCCATGAAGGCTTCGGCCATCAGCACCAGGAAGATGAGGCAGCCAAAGATCCAGATCAGTTCACGCGGCTGGCGATAGGAACCGTACAGCAGACCGCGATACATATGCAGGAACACCACCACGAAGAACGCGGAGGCGCCGGTGGAATGCATGTAGCGGATCAGCCAGCCCCACTCCACATCGCGCATGATGTATTCGACGGATTCAAAGGCCAGAGCCGCATCCGGCTTGAAGAACATGGCCAGCCAGATGCCGGTCAGCAACTGATTGACCAGCACCAGCAGGGCCAGAGAACCGAAGAAATACCAGAAGTTGAAGTTCTTGGGCGCGTAGTACTCGGCAACGTGATCCTTCCACATCTTGGTCAGCGGGAAGCGATCGTCTATCCAGCCAAGGAAGCCCGTAGTCTTGTAAGGATTCGGGACGATAGGCATCAGGCGACTCCTTCATTGGCAGGGTCTTCGCCGATGACGATGACGTTGTCGGATTCAAAATGATAAGGCGGCACAACCAGATTGGTCGGCGCCGGCACACCCTTGTACACACGACCGGCGAGGTCGAACTTGGAGCCGTGACAGGGGCAAAAGAAGCCACCCTTCCAGTTCGGGTCCATGTCCTCGGCGGGATAATCCGGCCGGAAAGACGGCGAGCAGCCAAGATGGGTGCAGGAGCCGATCATCACCATGACGTCCTTGCGGATGGAACGGACTTCGTTCCTGGCGTATTCAGGCTGCTGGTCCTTCTCCGACTGAGGGTCACGCAAATCGCCCTCGACTGCCGGCAGGTTTTCCACCATTTCCGGACTGCGGCGAATCACCCAGACGGGCTTCCCGCGCCATTCGAAAATAACCAGCGCACCTTCTTCCAGCTCGCTGATATCGGCGACTACAGGCGCACCTGCAGCCTTGGCCCGGGCACTGGGTTGCCAGGAAGACAGAAATGGCCAGGCAGCGAAGCCCGCACCCACACCTCCGACAACCGTGGTGGCCGCAGTCAGAAAACGGCGTTTTCCGACATCCACCCCTTCATTACTCATGCAGCAGACTCCTCTCTCCGAATGCCTGCCCGGCGACTAGCGCTGGAAGACACCCAAAACCTCACAACTCTGTCAAAGAGATAGCTTATAGCGGCTATACCGATGACCCGTGACGGTCGGAAAGCCACATCAGCCGGGCATTATACCCGAATCAAAACCGCGGCAGGCAACGCCGCACACCGGCAAAACCGGTTAGTCACTTTTACATCAAGGTGTTTAAAGCGTTTATAAACTTTTTATTCTCATTACCGGTGCCAACCGTTACGCGCAAACAGTCAGTCAGGCGCGAATGCGAACCGTCCAGACACTTGATCAGCACGCCTTGCTCGATCAGCCCCTGATGCAACTCACGGGCACGCCCGGCAGGGGTGCGAAAAAGAATGAAATTGGCCTCACTGGGAAAGACCTGCAATCCGTCGATAGCGCTCAGAGCCTCGCTCAAGCCCGCCCGGTCGTCGCGAATATGCGCCGCCTGGGCATCAAAAATTTCCGCATGTTCCAGCGCAAAACGGGCGCTGGCCTGGGTCAGCACATTGATGTTGTAGGGCAGGCGTAGCTTGTCGACCTCGGCAATCATGGCCGGCGGTCCCGCCAACAGGCCCAGGCGCAGGCCGGCCAGACCCATTTTCGACACCGTGCGCATGACCAGCAGATTCGGATATTCATTCAGCCAGGGCAGGCAGTCACGGTCGGTAAACGGCGCATAAGCCTCGTCGATCACCACCCAGCCCGGTGCAGCTTTCACCACCTTGCGTAAAGCCGCTTCACTGTAGACATTGCCGGTCGGATTATTCGGCTGGGCAACGAACACCAGCGCCGGTTGATGCGCCTCGATGGCCGCCAGCATGGCGTCGGCATCCAGATCAAAATCCGGCCCCAGCGCCACTCCCTGATATTGCATATCGACAAATTCGGCAATCATGCGGTACATGACGAAACCAGGCTCGGGCGCAAGCAATACCGCATCCCGACCCGGCTCCGGATGGCGCAAGGCCAGGGCCAGCAACTGGATCAGCTCATCCGAACCATTACCCAGCAACAAGGCCGCGTCGTCAGGAATATGCATGGCCTGACGCAGTGCTGCCTGCAACTCGCGCGCAGCGGGATCCGGATAGCGGTTGAGTGCCACCTGGCGCAGCTCGGCCAGCCAGGCGTCCAGCATGTCCTCGGGCCAGTGGTAGGGGTTTTCCATGGCGTCCAGCTTAACCAGACCGGAGGCATCCGGCACATGATAGGCAGACAGGCGACGAATTTCGGGCCTTACCCAATCCAGGAGATCGGGAGATGTGACATGTGAGATGTGAGATGTGCCCGGCCTCAAGGCTCATTCTCCGTCGTTGTCCGCCAGGCGCAACTTCGCCGACAGGCCATGTGCAGCCAGCCCTTCGGCTTCGGCCAGGCGCGCGGCAACCGGGGCAAGCTTCTGCGCACCTGCGTCAGAGGCATTGATGACAGAGCTGCGCTTCTGGAAGTCATAAACGCCCAGCGGCGAGGAAAAACGCGCACTGCGCGCAGTCGGCAACACGTGGTTGGGCCCGGCGCAATAATCGCCCAGCGCTTCCGGCGTGTAGCGCCCCATGAAAATAGCCCCGGCATGACGGATAGACGGTAACAGGGCCTCCGGCTCGGCCACCGACAGCTCCAGATGTTCGGGCGCGATGCGATTACTCAGGGCTACTGCCTCATCCAGATCGGCCACCCGGATCAAGGCACCCCGCCCATTCAGCGACCTGGCAATAATTTCGGCACGCGCCTGTCCCGGCAGCTCATCAGCCATGGCCTGCGCCACGGCATCCAGAAACCCGGCATCCGGCGAGAGCAGGATGGACTGCGCATCTTCATCATGTTCAGCCTGGGAAAACAGATCCAGCGCAATCCAGCGCGGATCGGTCTGCCCGTCGCAAATCACCAGGATTTCCGAAGGCCCGGCGATCATGTCGATACCCACGGTGCCAAACACCTCGCGCTTGGCAGCCGCCACATAGGCATTGCCCGGCCCGACAATCTTGTCCACCTCCGGCACGGTCTCAGTACCATAGGCCAGCGCCGCCACGGCCTGTGCGCCACCAATGGTAAAGACACGATCGACGCCGGCCAGCGCCGCAGCCGCCAGCACAAGATCATTGAGTTCACCGCCCGGCGCCGGCACCACCATGATGATTTCCGGCACACCGGCGACCTTGGCCGGCAGGGCATTCATCAATACCGACGAGGGATAACTGGCCTTGCCGCCCGGCACATAGAGGCCGACGCGGTCCATGGGCCGGATCTGCTGACCCAGCAACGAACCGTCACTGTCAGTAAAGCTCCAGGACTGCATCTTCTGATGTTCGGCATAGCTGCGTATGCGCCGGGCCGCAGTCTCCAGCGCCATCCGCAGGCCGTCATCCAGACCATCCAGAGCCTGCTGCAGGCGCGCCTGCGAAATCTCCAGTTCGGATACCGATGCCGCTGAGCTGCGGTCAAAACGCCGGGTGTATTCCAGCAGCGCGGCATCGCCGCGCTCATGAATGTCGGCCAATATTCCGCGCACGGTTTCACGCACCGCATCATCCGAGCTGGGATCGCGGCTCATCAGCGACGCAAATTCCGGCTCGAAATCAGCTGCCGCCGTGTCCAGACGGGCAATCTCAAGCCTCATTTGGCGGTCGCCTGCTCGAAAATTGCCAGCAATTCCTTGACCGCCCCGGCCTTCATTTTCATGGAAGCCTTGTTCACCACCAGCCGCGAAGAAATCTCGGCAATGGTTTCCAGTGGAACCAGGCCGTTGGCCTTGAGGGTATTACCGGTATCCACCAGATCCACGATGAGATCGGCCAGACCCACCAGGGGCGCCAGTTCCATGGAACCATAGAGCTTGATCAGCTCCACCTGCTGCCCCTTGGCCGCAAAATGCCGGCGCGTGGTTTCCATGTACTTGGTCGCCACACGCAGGCGGCGGCTGCCGGCCTGCTCAATAGCATCTGGCTTGCCCGCCACCATCAGCTTGCAGCTGGCGATACCCAGATCCAGCGGTTCATACAACCCGTTACCGTTGTGCTCCATGAGCACATCCTTGCCGGCAATCCCCAGGTCCGCAGCGCCATACTCGACAAAAGTGGGCACATCAGCCGCGCGAATAACGAGCATGGACAAATCAGGACGATTCGTCTCGAATCGCAGTTTGCGTGACTTGAGCGGATCATCCTTGGGCTCAATACCCGCCGCCGCCAGCAGCGGCAAGGTATCTTCCAGAATACGACCCTTGGACAGCGCCAGGGTCAATGTCGATTTACCTGCTTCACTCATGCTTCTGCCACCTGCTCCTGGCCAGGCGCGCGCTCGTCCCGCGCACGACGGATTTTCGCCCCCAGTTGCAGCAGTTTTTCCTCAATACATTCATAGCCACGGTCAATGTGATAAATGCGGCGGATTTCTGTTTCGCCCACGCCCACCAGACCAGCCAGCACCAGACCGGCCGAGGCACGCAGATCGGTCGCCATGACCGGTGCGGCAGTCAGCTTTTCCTTGCCCTTGATAATGGCGGTGTGGCCTTCCAGTTCAATATCGGCGCCCATGCGCTGCAATTCCGGCACGTGCATGAAGCGGTTCTCGAACACGGTTTCGGTGACCGTACCCACGCCTTCGGCCACGGCATTCAGGGCACAGAACTGCGCCTGCATGTCCGTTGGAAAACCCGGATGCGGCACGGTACGTACATTCACTGCGCGCGGGCGCTTGCCATGCATATCCAGTGAAATGAAATCCTTGCCGGTCTGTATCTCTGCGCCGGCCTCCTGCAGCTTGAGCAGCACCGATTCCATGTGCTCCGCATCTGTCTCGCGAATATGCACACGGCCCTTGGTCATGGCCGCCGCCACCAGATAGGTACCGGTTTCGATACGATCCGGCAGCACCCGGTATTCCGCACCGTGCAACCTCTCAACGCCCTGCACGCGGATGGTATCCGTGCCTGCGCCATTGATTTTAGCGCCCATGGCTTGCAGACAACGCGCCAGATCCACCACTTCGGGCTCGCGCGCTGCATTCTCAAGTACTGTCTCGCCATCTGCCAGGGCCGCCGCCATCAACAGGTTCTCGGTTCCGGTCACCGTCACCGTGTCCATGACGATGCGCGCGCCCCTGAGCCGGTTGGCGCGGGCGCGGATATAACCGCCCTCCACCTCGATTTCGGCGCCCATGGCGCGCAAACCCTTGATGTGTTGATCGACCGGACGGGCACCAATGGCGCAACCGCCTGGCAGCGACACCTCTGCCTCGCCGCGTCTGGCCAACAGCGGACCGAGCACCAGGATGGAGGCGCGCATGGTCTTCACCAGTTCATACGGCGCCACGCAGGAAGTAATGGTGCCGGAATCAATTTCCACACCCATATTGTCGCCAATGGTCACGGACACACCCATCTGCGCCAGCAGACGATTGGTGGTGGTGACGTCTTCCAGGTGCGGCACGTTGTACACCAGCAACGGTTCGTCGAGCAGCAACGCTGACGCCATGATCGGCAATGTGGCGTTCTTGGCGCCCGAGGCACGGATTTCCCCGTCCAGCTTCACGCCGCCCTGAATGCATAGCTTGTCCATAATGTTTCCTCAGGACGCCCGGGTTTTCAGCGCCAGAGCATGTATTTCATTGCCCATACGGTTGCCGAGCGCCTGATAGACCATGCGGTGCTGAGCAATCACACTCTGGCCGGCAAAAGCCGCACACACCACGGTCGCCTCGAAATGCTGGCCGTCATCTCCCCGGACATCGGCCTGCGCCTCGGGCAAGCCGGCTTCGATCAGTTGTTTAATTTCATCTGCGGTCATCATGTCATCAACTCTGCGTGGTTCAGGGGCGAAGTTTGTAGCCGGTGTGCAACATGGCCAGACAGATCACCGACAGCGCAAGGAAAAAGCCGCTGACCACGGCCACACTCAACAGGGGCGAAGCGTCCCCAACCCCGAAAAACCCGTATCTGAAGCCGTCAATCATATAGAAGAAGGGGTTGTAGTGGGACACTTCGCGCCAAAACGGCGGCAGCGAATGGATGGAATAAAACACCCCGGAAAGGAATGAAAGCGGCATGATGAAAAAGTTCTGAAAGGCCGCCAGGTGCTCGAATTTGTCGGCCACGATACCCGCGATAATGCCCAGCACCGCCAGGCAGCCGCTGGACAACACCAGCAACAACAGCGCCGCCCAGGCGGCCTCCAGTGGCAGCGGCACGAAAAAGATCGCCACCACATAGACACCGGCCGCCACCAGCACGCCGCGCAGCAGGGCCGCACCGACAAAGGCCAGAAACATTTCCAGCGAAGACAGCGGCGTCATCAGCAGCAATACCAGATTGCCCATGATCTTGGACTGGATCAGGCTGGACGAGGTGTTGGCGAAAGCATTCTGGATGACGCTCATCATCATCAGCCCGGGAATAAGGAATGCGGTGTAGGCCACGCCGTCGTAGACCTCAACCCGGTCACGCATGACCTGATCGAACACCAGCAGGTAGAGGACCGAAGTGATCATCGGCGCCAGCACGGTCTGGCCGACCACTTTCATGAAGCGGCGCACTTCCTTGCGTAACAGCGTCCAGGCGCCGTAACTGTTGAAAGCAGCGATCATGATGCGACCTCTGCAGATGTCATCTCCACAAAAATATCCTCCAGACTCGGATCCCGCGTCTGCACGTTTTCCACGCGCAAGCCGGCACTGCGTATCGCGTCCAGCACATCGGCAATACGGTCTTTGCCCTTTTCCAGTTTCAGCTCGAACTCGCCCTCCACTTCGCCGACCAGCTTGGACTGCAGCGCCTCGGGCAACGCCGCGCGGCCTTCCAGGCTCAGGCGCAGCAGGCGGAAAGGATGCAGATTCAATAGTGCACGCTTGCCCTCCAGCGCACGCAGTTCGCCCTTGTTGAGGATGGCAATGCGATCGCAAAGCTCCTCGGCCTCTTCCAGGTAATGCGTGGTCAGGACAATGCTGTGCCCATCCTTGTGCAGACGGCGGGTAAAGCGCCACAGGGCGCGGCGCAGCTCCACGTCCACGCCGGCAGTGGGTTCATCCAGGATCACTACCGGCGGTTTGTGCACCAGCGCCTGGGCAATCAGCACGCGGCGCTTCATACCACCGGACAGCTGGCGCATATTGGCTTCGCGCTTGTCGCTCAGTTCCAGTTCTTCCAGCAGCTCGTCAATCCAGGGCCATTGCTCACGCCCGCAACCGTAGTAACCGGCCTGCAATCGCAACAAATCAATGACCGGAAAGAAGGGATCGAACACCAGCTCCTGCGGAACCACGCCCAGGGATTTGCGCGCCGCGCGGAAGTCGCTGACCACGTCGTGCCCCAGCACCGCAATCTGCCCGGCATCGGCGCGCACCAGTCCGGCCACGATACTGATCAGGGTGGACTTGCCGGCGCCGTTGGGACCCAGCAGGCCGAAATATTCCCCCTGCTGGATATCGAACGATACGCCCTTGAGCGCCTGCACGTTGCCGTAGCGCTTGTGGATATTGTCGATGTGAAGAGCCTGCATGGCGGCGAATACTGGAGGCGAATGGGCAGACATTATAAAGGGCCGGTCAAGTCCTTGCGGCCGCCCTGCTATCATGTGCGCCTCTGCATTCGTTCTGGCAAGGATATTTATGCTCAACCTGCTGGCCATACTGGGCGGTTTCTGCCTGCTGATCTGGTCCGCAGACCGTTTCATCGCCGGCGCCGCCGGCGTGGCCCAGCGCCTGGGTGCGCCACCGTTACTGATTGGCCTGACCATCGTGGCCCTGGGCACCTCCGCCCCGGAAATCCTGGTTTCCGTAGTGGCTGCGCTGCAGGGCAACCCCGGACTGGCGGTCGGCAACGCCCTGGGCTCGAACATCACCAACATCGGTCTGATCCTGGGCGTAGTCGCCCTGGCCAAGCCACTGCAGGCACATTCCGCGGTGCTGCGGCGCGAACTGCCTCTGTTGTTACTGACCGGCGCCCTGACCTATGCCCTGTGCATGGACAACAACCTCGACCGGGCTGATGGTCTGACGCTGATTTGCGGCGCGGTAGCTTTCGTGCTGTTTCTGGGCTGGATGGCGCGGCGGGGCATGCATGACCCCATCGAGCAGGAGTACAGCGAGGAACTCAAGAACCCGCTCCCCATGCCGCGCGCCGTGTTCTGGCTGCTGGTGGGGCTGGTACTGTTGCCGCTCAGCTCCCGGTTGCTGGTCTGGGGCGCGGTCAACGTGGCCATGGCGCTGGGCGTCAGCGACCTGATTATCGGCCTGACCATTATCGCCATCGGCACCAGCCTGCCGGAAATGGCGGCCTCGCTGGCCGGCGTACTCAAGAACGAACACGATATCGCCCTGGGCAATGTGCTGGGCTCCAACATGTTCAACCTGCTGATCGTGCTGGCCATGCCCGGCCTGATCGCGCCTGGTGAACTGTCGCCGGATGTTATCAGCCGCGATATCCCGGTCATGCTGACCTTTACCGCCGCCCTGTTCCTGATGTGCTATCCGCTGCGCGGCAAGCAACATGGCGGGCGCATTAACCGTTTTGAAGCCACGCTGTTGCTGCTGGGCTTTGTCGGCTATGAACTGCTGCTCTACCGCTCGGTCATAAACGCGTAAAATCACTCCAGGCCTTATTCGAATAGACAATGGAAAAACTCGATCCCACAGAATTAATCAGCATCGGCCAGCGTGTACTGCAGGCAGAAGCCGAAGCCATCAGCGGGCTGCATACGCGGCTGGACGAAACATTCGTAAAAGCCTGTGAACTGATGTACCGCTGTACCGGTCGGGTCATCGTGACCGGCATGGGCAAGTCCGGCCACATTGCCGGCAAGGTTGCCGCCACGCTGGCCAGCACCGGCACCCCCGCCTTCTTTGTGCACCCCGGAGAAGCCAGTCATGGAGATCTGGGCATGGTGGTGGACCGCGATGTCGTGCTGGCACTGTCGAATTCCGGAGAAACCGGTGAAGTACTCACCATATTGCCCGTCATCAAGCGCATGGCCGTGCCGCTTATCGCCATGACCGGCCGGCCGAAATCCACGCTGGCGCGCGCGGCAGACGTGCACCTGAATGTAAGCGTCGAACGCGAGGCCTGCCCCCTTGATCTGGCGCCCACATCAAGCACGACTGCAAGCCTGGCCATGGGCGATGCCCTGGCCATCACCTTGCTGGAATCGCGCAAATTTACCGAAGAGGATTTCGCCCTTTCCCATCCCGGGGGCACATTGGGACGACGCCTGCTGTTGCGCGTATCGGACATCATGCATACCGGCAACCGTATTCCCAGCGTCAAACTCGGCAGCAGCCTGCGTGAAGCACTGATGGAGATGACCGCCAAGGGCCTGGGCGTCACGACCATCATGGATGGCGACAGACTCGCCGGCATCTTCACCGACGGTGACTTGCGCCGCGCGCTGGATGGACCGGTGGACGTACATGTCAAAACCATCGATGAAGTCATGACCCGCGGCGGCACCACGGCTACACCCGACATGCTGGCCAGCGAAGCCCTGCATTTGATGGAAACCCAGAAGATCAATGCTGTCCCGGTACTGGACGAAGAAAAACGGCTGGTCGGCGTATTCAATATGCACGACCTCTTGCGCGCAGGAGTTGTCTGAGCACCATGAGCGACCTGAATTCACGGGCAGGCCGCATTCGCCTGGCCTTGTTCGATATTGACGGTGTCCTGACAGACGGCCGCCTCTACATTGGCCCCGGAGGCCAGGAATTCAAGGCCGTCAGCGTCAAGGACGGGCATGGTCTGAAGCGCCTGCAGCGCAGTGGCGTACAACTCGGCGTTATCAGCGGACGCCCTTCCGAAGCCATGGAGCACCGTCTGCGCGAACTCGGATTTGATCATGTCTTTCTGGCCATTGAAGACAAGCTGCCGGTTTTCGAAAAACTGCTGAGCAGCCTGAATATCAGCGCCGATGAATGCAGCTTCATGGGCGATGATGAACCCGATCTGCCACTGATGACCCGTTGCGGCGTGGCACTGGCGCCGGCCGACGCCATGCCGGAAGTGCTCGAAGTAGCCGACTGGACCAGCACACTGCCGGCCGGCCATGGCGCCGTAAGACAGGCCTGCGACTGGCTGCGGCAGGCGCGCGAAGACAACGGCGACTGAAACGCATGGCGAGTACGGCCACTCAACCACTGGGCTGGGGCCTGCTGCCCCTGCTGGCGCTGGCCGTGATCATCACCCTTACCCTGCAGCTGAATTACCAGGAAGACAGCAGCGAGAAGAGCCAGCCACCGGAATATGCTGACTACTTCATCCGTGGCGCCAAACTCAGCGCCCTGAGTCCGACCGGCAAACTCATGTACCAGGTACAGGCCGAGGAAATTCTGCACTTCCCCGACCGCTCTGCAGACCTGACCGACATGCGCCTTCACTACCAGGGCGGACCGGCCGGCATCTGGATGCTCAAGGCCAGCAAAGGCCGCATTCCCGCCGGCGGCGGCACCGTGGAATTGATTGGCGATGTCGTCATCAAAGGCAAACAGCCTGAAAAAGGCCTGACACAGATGCGCATGTCGGAAGTGAAACTGTTTCCCACCGAGGGACTTTTACGCACGGATTCGGCTGTCTCCATCATCAAACCAGATGCCAAAATCACCGCTGTGGGCATGGAGGCTGATATAGTTAAGGATGTGATTTCCCTCAGTAAAGACGTTCAGGTCCGCTATGCGTGGTAGAAATTTACGCCGCTTGGCATGTTTTTTGGTTATCTGCGGCTTGTCGACAGCCGGCCCGGCTGCCTGGGCGGTCAACAAGAACGACCCGATCAATATCGAGGCCGACAGCGCGGATCTCAAGGAAGATGTCAGTGTTTACACTGGCCGCGTGCGCCTGACCCAGGGCGGCATGGTGCTGTCCGGCGACCGGCTCGTAGTGCGCAAGGGCACCGGCGGCAACTTCAACCTGAGCCTGAGCGGACGTCCTGCCAACATTTACCAGCCACCCGAGCAGCAAGGCGCCGCCCCCATCCGGGGCAGCGCCCATCAGATTGAATACGGCTCCGGCCAGGAAATCCTGGAACTGAGGGGGGACGCAGCCATCGACCGGGGCGGCGAAAAAATAGCCGGCGAGAGCATCCGCTATAACGTCCGCGAGCGTCGCACCCTGGTCAACAATAACGGCACCAGCGGTGGCCGCGTCAAAATCACGCTGCAGCCCGGCCAATGAGTACTGCTGAAGACCTGGTGATCAGCGAACCTGATAACGAAGCGGGCTTCGGCCTGAAGCTGAAGGCCGAGGGCCTGGTCAAACGTTACCGCAAACGACCTGTGGTGGACGGCGTCTCACTTGACGTGAGAAGCGGCGAGGTGGTTGGACTGCTAGGACCCAACGGCGCGGGCAAGACCACCACTTTCTACATGATCGTGGGGCTGATTCCAGCTGACGAAGGCGTCATCCACCTGGGCGATCAGGAAATCACCCCCCTGCCCATGCATCGCCGCGCCCGACTGGGTGTGGGCTATCTGCCGCAGGAAGCCTCGGTTTTCCGCAAATTGTCTGTGGAAGACAACATCATGGCTGTGCTGGAAACACGCAAGGATCTGGACCGGGATGCACGTGAGCATGCCCTGGAAGAACTGCTGGGCGAGCTGCACATCGACCATATCCGCCGTAATGAAGGCATCAGCCTGTCCGGCGGCGAACGCCGACGCGTGGAAATTGCGCGCGCACTGGCCTCCGACCCTAAATTCGTCCTGCTTGATGAGCCTTTCGCCGGTGTGGATCCGATCGCAGTGGGCGACATCCAGGAAATCATCAATCATCTTACCGCGCGCGATATTGGTGTATTGATCACAGACCACAACGTACGTGAAACCCTGGGCATATGCTCACGCGCCTATATTCTCAGCGAAGGCAAGGTCATCGCAGAAGGCGCGCGGGAAGAAATTCTGGCCAACGAACACGCACGGCGGGTTTATCTGGGCCAGGATTTCCGCATGTAATCCAACGGGTTCACCGTGGCACTCAAGCAGTCTCTGACACTCGGCCTCGGCCAGCATCTCACCATGACGCCTGCATTACAGCAGGCAATACGTCTACTACAACTGTCGACTCTGGATCTGCGTCAGGAAATCAGCGAAGCACTGGAATCCAACCTGATGCTGGAGCTGGAAGAGGAACAAGGCCCCGCCAGCAAGGAAGCTGACGAACCGCGCGAAACGGCTGAAGGGGAGGATATCCCCGAGGAATTGCCTGTCGATGCCGAATGGGAAGACTTTTACGACACCTCAACTCCCGGCAGCAGCGACAGAAATGACGCGGATCTCATGGACTATCGCCAGGCCAGCATGCACAGCCTGCCCAGCCTGCGCGAACACCTGCTGTGGCAGGCGGAGGTCTGCGGCTTCTCACCCAGCGGCCTGGAAATCGCCACGCACATCATTGACGCCGTCAACGAGGATGGTTACATACAGGACTGGCCGGCGCTTGAGAAGCGCATGCTGGAGATCGAAGGCGCCACTCAAGCCCTGATCAGGGATACCCTCACAACCGTGCAGGATTTCGACCCCCCGGGCGTAGCGGCGCGCGATCCGGTGGAATGTATCGCCCTGCAGTTGCAGCAACTACCGGAAGAAACCAAGGCTCGCGCCCCTGCCCTGCAACTGGTGGAAAGCGGTCTGCTGGCCTTCCTGGCTGAACGCAGGCTGGGCGCCATCAAGCAGCAGCTGGCGCTGGATGACGAGACACTGGAATCCACCATTCAACTCATCCAGTCGCTTAACCCCCGGCCCGGCAGCACCTTTGCCGATACCGACTCGAGTTACGTCATTCCCGAAGTGTTCGTCAGCAAGAAAGAGGGCCGCTGGGTCGTCAGCCTCAATCCGGAAATAGCCCCCAGACTGCGCATAAACGACTTCTACTACAGCCTCATCAAGCGCGCGGATCAGAGCGAGGAACAACAGACCCTGAAAACGCATCTGCAGGAAGCACGCTATTTTCTGAACAGCCTCAAGAGCCGCAACGAGACCTTATTGCGCGTTGCACAAACAATAGTTGAAGAACAGCGGGCTTTCATGGAATATGGGGAGGAAGCTATGAAGCCCATGATCTTGCGTGACATCTCAGAACGGCTCGGGGTACACGAATCCACCGTATCCCGGGCAACGGCGAACAAGTACATGCATACGCCGCGCGGGCTTTTCGAACTCAAGTATTTCTTCTCCAGCCACGTCTCCACCACCAGTGGCGGCACCTGCTCGGCTACGGCCATACAGGCCATGATCAAACGCCTGATCCAGAGCGAGAGCCCCGGCAAGCCGCTCAGCGACAGCCGTCTGGCGCACATGCTGCTGAACGAAGGCGTACAGGTTGCCCGGCGTACGGTCGCCAAATACCGTGAAGCCATGAACATTCCACCTTCTCACGAAAGGAAACACACGGCATGAACATCTAGCGAATGCCGCTCTGTTTCCAACCACCAACAGGAGTGCTATATGAACCTGAACATCCAAGGACACCACGTCGACCTGACCGATGCACTTCGTGATTTCATATCGGGTAAAATAGAGCGGCTTTCACGGCACAGCGACGACTTGATCGAAGTCAACGTGATCCTGGAGGTAGACAAACATCAGCATAAGGCTGAAGCCACCGTACAGGTCAGCGGCGCTACACTGTTCGCCGAAAACACCAAACAAGACATGTACGCGGCCATCGACGGCTTGGTCGACAAACTGGATCGCCAGATAAACAAACACAACGGCAAGCGGCACGACCACCATGCCGAACAGGCGCATAAATCCGGTTTGTCTTTGCAATAGGTGTGTAATACGCACGCCTGACACTTAACAATAGTGAATGCGGCGGGGGTTTCCCCGCCGCCTCGTTAGGAAAGCGAATGAACATTGCCGATCTTATTACCCAGGAGCGGGTTGAAGTCCGCCACGATTTACGCAGCAAGAAACGCGTCCTTGAAGACGTCAGCAAACTACTGTCACAGGCCAGTCTCGACCTGGCCGAAAACGAGGTCTTCACCAGCCTCGTCAACCGCGAGAAACTGGGCAGCACCGGACTGGGCGCGGGCGTCGCCATTCCTCATGGCCGGGTTCGTGGCCTGGAACAGTCGATCGGCGCATTCTTTCGCCTGACCCAGGGCATAGACTACGAATCCAACGACGGGCAACCCGCCGATCTGGTATTCGGCCTGATCGTTCCCGTTGACTGCACCCAGGAGCACCTGGACACGCTGCGCACCCTGGCTGAAATGTTCACAGATGATGATTTCACTGCCAAGCTGCGCAAGGCGGAAAGCAACCAGGAACTCTACGAACTGCTGGCCGCTTACACCCCCCCGGTTGCCGAAGCTTCCTGACACCTTCTTTCCGACAACATGCCCCAGAGCCTGACCGTCCATGAACTGGCAGCCCGGTTGGGAGAAGCCTGCGCGCTGACCAGCGCCACGGATTGTGGCCTGCAGAACAGGATCGGCCATGCCCAGCGCCAGGGGCGGCCGATTCCGCTGTCCGGTTATCTGAACTTCGTGCACCCGCCCCAGGTACAGGTCGTGGGTGAAGCCGAGGTGGAATACATCAAGTCCACCGATGATGCGCGCATGGCCCGCAACCTGGCGGCTATGAGCGAGCATCAGACGGCTGTCATCATCGTGGCCGAGAATCTCGCGCTGCCCGAAAATTTTGCCGAGGGCCTGGAGGCCGCGGGCATCGCCGTCCTCCACACCCCCCTGCCCGGACACAAGGTGCTTTACCGCCTGCGGCATTTCCTCAGCGAGGGACTCGCGCCCCAGGTCACCATGCACGGGGTGTATCTGGAAATCCTCGGCATTGGCGTCCTGATTACCGGTAAAAGCGGCATTGGCAAGAGCGAACTCGCGCTGGAACTGGTCAGCCGCGGTCATCGTCTGATCGCCGACGATGCCCCGGAATTCTTTCGCCTGGCGCCCGACAACATCAGCGGTCGCGCCCCGCCCCTGCTGCGCAACTTTCTGGAAGTCCGCGGCCTGGGCATTCTGGACGTACGCGCCATGTTCGGACAAAGCGCGGTACGCCAGCAGAAAAAACTGGAGCTCATTATCCAGCTGGTGCCCGCCATCGACGGCCGCCACCTGCCGCATGCCGAGCGCCTCGCCGGCAGCCGTACCCTGATCGATATTCTTGAGGTCAAGATTCCGAAAATTTCGCTCACCGTCGTGCCGGGACACAATCTCGGCGTGCTGGTAGAGGCCGCCTGTCGGGATCATCTGTTGCGACAACAGGGCTATGCCGCCGACGAAGCATTTGCGCAACGCCAGATGCGCGCCATGCAGGAAGAAAACCTGCAGGAGAACGGCCAGTGAAAATCATTGTTGTAAGTGGCCTTTCCGGCTCCGGCAAAAGCGTTGCGCTCGGCATGCTCGAGGATCTCGATTACTACTGCATCGACAATCTGCCGCTGGCGCTGCTGGCTACGCTGAAGCCGCAGACGCTGCAACACCGCGATGAGGAGTTTCCATTACTGGCCGTCAGCATTGACGCCCGCTCGCGCGGCGATATTGCCGGGTTTCCGAAGCGTATTGCAGAGCTGCGCGAGGCCGGCCTGGATATACAGGTACTTTTCTTCCAGGCGGATCGCGATGTCATCCTGCGGCGTTACAGTGAAACCCGCCGCAAGCACCCGCTCACCGACGCCAACACACCGCTGGCCGAGGCGATTGATCGCGAACACGAACTGATGCAACCGATCGCCGACTCGGCAGAGCGCGTGATCGACACCAGCCGCAGCAACATCCACCAGTTGCGAGAACTGGTACGTAGCCATCTTCAGGGCCAGAACGAAGAGGGGCTGTCCCTGCTGTTTCAGTCCTTCGGTTTCAAGTACGGCATGCCGGATGCCGTGGATTTTGTTTTCGATGTGCGCTGCCTGCCCAACCCCCACTGGCAGGAGGAACTGCGGATACAGACCGGACGCGATGCGGGCGTGGTGAAATACCTGGAGGCCCAGGAAGACACGAAGAAGATGCTCGACGACATCAGCCGCTTTCTGGAACACTGGCTGCCCAAGTTTCAGGCCGAAGACAGGGCTTACGTCACCGTGGCCATCGGCTGCACCGGCGGCAAGCACCGTTCAGTCTATATAGTGGAACAGTTGGCGGCCCGATTCAGGCAACATTATCCAACCACCCTGGTCCGCCATACCGAATTACCCTAAAGTCGCAGGCTGACGCCGCGCCGGATAACAGCGAAGGACAGGCACTCACTATGGCCGTAGCCGTTTTACTCGTCACCCATGGAAAACTGGGTGCAGACCTGGTCAACACCGTCACCGAAATGATCGGTGAAGCGCCCATGCCGCTTGGAGTAGTGGATATTCATCGCACCCAGGATCCGGACGAAATGGTGCAACAAACGCTGGACAAGGCGCAGGCACTGGATAGCGGCGATGGCGTACTGATGCTCACGGATGCTTTCGGCTCCACACCCAGCAACATTGCCATGCGTGCCGCCGAAAGTTGCCAGGCGCGCGTGGTGGCCGGACTCAATCTTCCCATGCTGGTTCGCATTTTCAATTATCCGGAGCTCGAACTTGAAGCCATGACCCAGGGCGTGGTCAAGGGTGGCCGCCAGGGCATTCTGGTGGCGGATGAGAACAACTGATACAGAGACACACACATGGCACTCGAAAGGGAAGTTCAGATCATTAACAAGCTGGGCCTGCATGCACGCGCTGCCGCCAAACTGGTCACCGAAGCCGCTCACTTCAGCTGCGATATCCGCATTACCAAGGGCGGTCGCGAGGTCAGCGGCAAAAGCATCATGGGTGTCATGATGCTGGCGGCTGCCAAGGGGTCTGTGCTCACCCTCAGCGCCGAAGGCGACGACGCCGAACAGGCACTGGACGCGCTTGACGCCCTGATCGCAAGGCGTTTCGACGAAGACGAATAGTAACGTGAGACGTGAGATGGAAGACCTGAGACGTAAAGCACCGGTCATGGCTGCCGGCAAACTGCTGCATGCCTTTCATTTCACACTTCATATCTCGCATCTCGCCGTTCATATCACCGGGAGAAAACAGTGAGCTTGTGGCTGTCCGGCATCGGCGTATCACGCGGAGTCGTGATTGGCCGCGTGCACAAGGTGCACAGTGGCGAACTGGATATTCCCGAAGTCGAGATCAGCAATGGGCAAATCGCTGACGAGGTACAGCGTTTCCGTGAAGGGCTGGCGGAAGCCAAGCGCCAGCTCAGCGATATACGTGAAAAGATACCGGCCAGCGCGCCCCCCGACATTGCCGCCTTCATCGACACCCACTTGTTGATGATGCAGGACAGCGCCATGAGTGATGCCGTGGAAGCGCTGATTGCCGAACGCCACTGCAACGCCGAATGGGCCCTGAAACTGCAGCGTGACAGTCTGGTCGCGGTCTTCGATCAGATGGAAGACGCCTATCTGCGCACCCGCCGGGACGACGTCGAACATGTTACCCAGCGCATTCAACGCATCCTGCTCAAGCAAGACCGTCCACTGAATGCGCCGAGGGGGAAAAATACCGCACCGGCCGTTGTCGTCGCCGATGACATCACGCCGGCAGACATCATTATTCTGCATCAACAGGGAGTCGCCGCTTACATCACCGAATATGGCGGCCCGCTGTCACATACGGCCATTCTGGCGCGCAGCCTGGGCATTCCGGCCATCGTGGGCCTGCACCATGCCCGCCGCCTGCTCAGCGATGACGAGGAAATCATACTCGACGGCGAACAGGGGCATGCCATCGCCAGCCCCGATCTGCAGGCGCTGGAATTCTACCGCCGGCGCCAGGCACGCGACGCCCGCTACCGGCGCATGCTTTCACGCCTCAAGAAAGAACCGGCGGTATCCAGTGACGGTCAGAAAATCACTCTGCTGGCCAACATCGAACTGTCCGAGGACAGCAAGGCCGCGCACGCGGTCGGCGCGGAAGGCGTGGGTCTCTACCGCACCGAATTCCTCTACATGAACCGGGACAGACTGCCGGACGAAGAGGAGCAATACGAGGCCTACCGCAAAGTGGTCTCCGCGGCCCACGGCCCGGTTACCATCCGCACGCTGGACCTGGGCGCGGACAAACAGATCGACAGCGGTCGCAGTCATTCCGGCCCCACCCCGAGCAACCCGGCCCTGGGTCTGCGCGCTATTCGCCTGTGCCTGAAAGAAGCCGACATGTTCCGCGTCCAGTTACGCGCCCTGCTGCGCGCATCTGCCGAAGGCGCGGTGCGCATCATGCTGCCGATGATTTCCAATTTGCAGGAGCTGCGGCAGGCACGGCATATCATTGAAGAACTGAAAGTCGAGCTGCGGGCGGAGGGACTGGCTTTCGACAACAACGTACCGGTAGGTGCAATGATCGAGGTGCCGGCGGCAGCACTGGCAGCCCCCATGCTGGCTCGTTACGCCGACTTTTTCTCCCTGGGCACCAATGACCTCATCCAGTACACGCTGGCCATCGACCGCGTGGACGACGAAGTCAACTATCTTTATGACCCGTTGCACCCGGCAGTGCTACGCCTGATCCACATGAGCATTACAAGCGGCCAGGCGGCCGGCATCCCTGTCTCCATGTGCGGTGAGATGGCCTCCGATCCGCGCTACACCCATCTGTTGCTGGGATTGGGGCTGACCGAGTTCAGCATGCATCCTTCCAGCATCCTGGAGGTCAAGCGCATCATCATGCAGAGCAATATTGCCGAACTGCGCATCAGGGCGGCTGCGGTGCTGGAAAGCAGCGATGCCGCCGAAATGCACGAGCGCATCGCCGCCCTCAGCAACGGCCACTGAATCCGGCACGGCTGACTTCCCGCAGCTTTTTCTTGCGCTGCGGCATGCCCGGACTGATCTTGAAAGCCTAAAAGCAACAAGTACTTAGCGCCGGCCAATGGACGGCCAACGAGATTGCAGGTAACTTTGCTGCGATTTCCCCAATCAGGATCGGCGGCATGACCGAGAACGTCCAGCAGCGTGACAGCGACGACGTTCTGGCGCACCTGCATCGTGCGCTGGAAACCGGTCGTATGCGGCGTGTGCAACCCATGTTGCACGAGCTGAACGCTGCCGAGGTCGCCGTTCTGCTCGAGGGCATTCCACCCACCAAGCGCAAAATCGTCTGGGGCCTGGTCGATCCCGAGGATCACGGTGAAGTCCTGCTGCACGTCAATGACGAAGTGCGAACCAACCTCATTGAGCGCCTGGACGATGAGGTGTTGCTGGCCGCCACCGAAGGCCTCGACATCGACGACCTCGCCGACCTTCTCGAAGATCTGCCGGAAACACTGACCCAGCAGGTACTGAGGTCAATGGATTACCAGAACCGCCAGCGTCTGGAGTCCATTCTTTCCTACCCCGCCGACAGTGCTGGCGGCCTGATGAACATCGACACTGTGACTATCCGCCCGGACGTCACTGTCGATGTGGTACTGCGCTACCTGCGCCAGCGTGCGGAGTTGCCCGACGGCACCGACAAACTGTTTGTGGTCAATCGCTATGGCCGTTACCTGGGCGCAGTGTCACTGGACAAGTTACTGACACTGGATCCCGACAAGCGCATTGCGGAAATCATGGACACCGAGCTGGACCCGCTCAATGTCAACACCGGCGAAACCCAGGTAGCCAGAAAATTCCAGGATCTGGACCTGGTATCCGCGCCCGTCGTCGATGACCAGGGTGTGCTGCTCGGCCGCATCACGATTGACGACGTGGTCGATACCATCCGCGACGAAGCGGAACATAACTTCATGAGCCGCGCAGGTCTTGACGAAGAAGAAGACTTGTTTGCGCCCATTATTTCCAGCGCCCGCCGCCGCGCTGTCTGGCTGGGCATCAACCTCTTTACCGCCTTTCTCGCCGCCCGCGTCGTGGGGCTGTTCGAAGGTACGATCGACCAGGTAGTAGCGCTGGCAGTGCTCATGCCCATCGTCGCCAGTATGGGCGGCATAGGCGGCAGCCAGACACTTACATTGATGATCCGGGGCCTGGCTCTGGGACAGATCGGCACCCGTAATGCGCGCACCCTGTTACTCAAGGAACTGGCGGTAGCCACTATCAATGGCCTGGCCTGGGCGGTCGTGGTCGCGCTGATTGTACTGGTCTGGTTCCGCAATCCCTTGCTGTCTGCCGTGATCGGCATGGCCATGATTCTGAATCAGATCATCGCTGCGGCATCCGGCGTGGGCCTGCCGCTGATCATGCGCAAGCTCAACATTGATCCGGCGCTGGCGGGCAGCGTGGTGCTGACCACGATTACCGACGTGGTCGGGTTTTTCGCTTTCCTGGGACTAGGCGCCCTGATCCTGCTTTGAACCCTCAGGCAAAGGCGCACAGACGCCAATGCCTGTTAATACGCAAATTAATGCAGATTCAATAGGAAAACGTCATTCCAGGGAATTACGGGGGATCTCTTTCTTCCGCGCTGTCTGCGCCTTTGCGTGAGTTCCTTATCCCTGCCCTGCAATGGTCATGCGGTCGACCAGGATCGAACCACTGCGGATATTGCCGCGCATATCGACGTCATTGCCGACGGCCACAATGCCGCGATACATATCCTTGAGATTGCCGGCGATGGTGATGTTCTCCACCGGATAGGCAATAACGCCATTCTCCACCCAGAATCCCGAACCGCCACGGGAATAGTCGCCGGTCACTGTGCTGCCGCCCGAGCCCATGAGTTCGGTGACCAGCAGGCCGGTGCCCATTTCCTGCAGCATTCCGCTACGATCCAGTTCGCCCGGCTCAACGATCAGGTTATAGACACCGCCGGCATTACCCGTGCTTTCCAGCCCCAGGCGGCGGGCGGAGTAGGAACCCAGCACATAACCCTGCAACACCCCGCCGGTGATCAGGTCGCGGGTCTGTGTGGTCACGCCTTCCCGATCGAACGACGCACTGCCCATGCCGCCGGGCAACAACGGTTGCTGATGAATGCGCACATGATCGGCAAATACAGGCTCACCCAGCTTGTTGAGCAGAAAGCTGGCCTTGCGGTACAGCGCGCCACCGCTGATTGCGCCGATGAAGCTGCCGATCAGGCCACGCGCCAGTTCGGCCGGAAACAGCACCGGCGCCTGGCAGGTCGTGAATTCGCGGGCTCCCAGCCGCGCCACGGTGCGTTGCGCCGCCTGGCGGCCGATGCTTTCCGGATCAGCCAGATTCTGCGGCAGGCGCACGTTGTCGTACCAGTAATCGCGCTGCATGGCGCCGGTCTTTTCATCTTTCGCCAGCACCACGCAGGACAGGCTGTGCTCGGTGCCCCGCTTGCAGCCGACGAAACCGTGGCTGTTGGCATAAACCGAAACGCCCCGTCGGGTATCCAGACTGGCGCCGTCGCTGTTGTGAATACGGGAATCGTAGTCGAAAGCGGCGCTTTCACTACGGCGCGCCAGTTCGATGGCCTGATCCACTTCCAGCGGCCAGGGATGGTCCAGGCCGAGATCCGGGAATTCGCTCGCCATGCGGTCGGCATCCGCCAGACCGGACCAGGGATCTTCCGCCATATGCCGCGCCATACTGCAGGCCATTTCCACCGTCTCGGCAACAGCTGTCGCTGCAAAATCGGCGGTACTGGCATGGGCCTTGCGCTTGCCGAAGTAAACCGTGACCCCCAGATCACGGTCATCCTGAAACTCGACGGTTTCCACTTCGCCCTTGCGCACCTGCACCGTCAATGCCGTACTGACACCGACACTGGCGGCCGCTGCCGTCGCTCCTGATGTCCTGGCCACATCCAGCGCGTTTCGCACAACCTCGATCAGCGCGGATTCGTCGGGAAGTTTCTGGTCAAGTTGCGGGTTACGCGCGGCTACGAGTTGCATGTCTGGTCAGTTACCTGAAGGAATAAAACACTCGCATTGTGCCATGTCGCCTGGCTGGCTTCAGTCACCGGAACGGAGCTGTGGTATAAATCAATCATGCGTAACTGCCTGATCCTGGTATTGAGTCTTTACCTGTCCGCCTGTGCGGGCCAGGCCACCCTGCTGCCGCAGGGTGACCATAGCCTCAAGGTAATCGCCCAGGGCCCCAGCATTGAGTCGGCCCGGCGCTCAGCCGAAAGCGAAGCCACCAAGGCCTGCCGCAAGACACAGCAGGTCTACGACCTGCAGTCCGAAACCAATGCGGTCGTCGACAGCACCGAACCCGGCGCCACTGAATATCGCGTCATCTGGCGTTTCAATTGCATCGACCGCGCTTATTGATCAGCCAATGAGGTCGAGCGCAGCAGCCCGTCCAGCTGAAACACAGCCAACGAGACCAGAATCAGGCCGGCGCCGCCAAGCGCCATGACACTCAGTGTCTCTCCTTCCAGCATATTACCCAGAGCCAGCGCCAACACCGGCGTCAGCAAGGGGATCAGGGCCACGGTCAGTGTCGACAGGCGCTGCAGCACATAAAAGTAGGCTACAAACCCCACCACGGAGCCGAACAGGGCCAGATACAGGGTCGCCATGACTGAACGGCTGTCTACCGCGACCGGCAGATGCCCATCCATGAAATACCACGTCAGCACATAGCCGGGCAGTGAATACAGCAAGGTGCCAGCGGTATGCGATAGCGGATCAATGCCACTGTCATAACGCTTCACCAGCACGGCGCTCAGCGAAAAGCATATGGTGGCGCCAACCAGGCCCAGCAAGCCTTTCAAGGCAGGGGCATTCACCCCGTCCAGCGCAAAAGCTTCACCGCCAAAGACCATGGCCAGACCGCCGACAGCGCTCAGCAAAGCCAGGAAACGCAAGGGCGACAGACTACGCTCATCGAGAATCCAGTAGGCCAGCACCCCGGACAGAATGGGCGTGATACCGAAAAGTACGGAAATCAGGCCTGACGGCACGTACTGACTGCTCCAGTAAACCAGTGACATGGCGCCAAACACGCCGAGGCTGGCGACAGCGTAACCGCGCTGTGCACGCGCATGCCAGGGAAAGGGTTTGCGCAGCAACAATACCAGCAGGCTGGCCAGAAATGCGCCCAGGGCCATGCGCCCCAGGGCGGCCCCGGTATAACCCAGGCCGATGCTGCTCCACTTGATCGCCAGAGGCGTTGTCGCCCATATCAGTACGACGGTTGTATAGGCTGCCGGTATCGACATGATTCTTCCTTACTCGTTACACCCAATCCACTCGGGCTACGCGTCCTGCAGTTCCTGCCTTTTCCTTTCCTGCCGCCTCTCCCCTTGAGTCAAGGGTCTTCCCGAAGGGGAAGGCGTTGTGCAAACAAAAAAGGCCGCAGGGTTTAAAACGCTGCGGCCTTTCGTGGAATCCTGTTACAAAGTCTATGAAGCACTCCTGCAACTCACGACGGCACGCAGCCACCCCGGCTTGCGCCATACGCGGCGCGCCTGGATGCGAATCGTCGGAAGTCGGTGCATAAAGTTATTCATAGCGCGGCGGAGTTTGCGCCCGTTCGCAGCAGGGGTCAAGTCAGGCCGTAGCCTGCAGGGCATCCAGCAACTTGCCATGAACACCGCCGAAACCACCGTTACTCATGACCACAATACGATCTTCAGCAGCGGCCGCCGAAGTAACCGCAGACACCAGCGCATCAAGATCACGGTACACCTGAGCGCGCTCAGCCAGAGGCGCAAAAGCCCCGGCCACGTCCCAGTCGACACCTGGGCCCTGGTAGATATAACTGATATCCGCCGCCCGCATCGAATCCGCCAACTGACTGCCGTGGACGCCCATCTTCATGGTATTTGAACGCGGTTCCAGAACGGCCAGAATACGACCCTGCGTGGTCTGCGCGCGTACACCTTCCAGTGTCGTTTCGATAGCCGTCGGGTGATGGGCAAAGTCGTCGTAGACGCGTACGCCACGCACCTCACCACGCAGTTCCATACGGCGTTTCACGCCGCGGAAACAGCTCAGCGCAGCGCAGGCATCAGCCGGCTTTACCCCGGCGTGGCGTGCAGCGCCGATGGCTACCAGGGCATTAAGCACGTTGTGCCGGCCCAGCATGCCCCAGCGCACTTCTCCCTGCTTCTCACCTGCCAGCAGGACACTGAATTCGCTGCCGTCTGGCCTGAGCATCTGCGCCTGCCAGCCGTCCGCGCTATCGACTGCCTCCACCGGCGTCCAGCAACCCATTTGCAGTGTGGTCTGCACCTCGGCATCGGCGGCGGGCGCCAGAATGCGCCCCTCGCCCGGCACCGTGCGGATCAGGTGATGGAACTGGCGCCGGATGGCTTTGAGATCGTCGAAAATATCCGCATGGTCGAACTCGATGTTGTTCACAATCAAGGTGCGCGGACGGTAGTGCACAAACTTGGAGCGTTTGTCGAAAAAGGCCGTATCGTATTCGTCGGCTTCCACCACAAAAAACGGACTCTCCCCGAAGCGCGCGGACACGCCGAAATCAGCCGCCACTCCACCAATCAGGAAGCCCGGCTTAAGGCCGGCGTGTTCCAGTATCCAGGCCAGCATACTGCTGGTTGTGGTCTTGCCATGAGTACCCGAGGCGGCCAGCACCCAGCGGTCGTGCAGAACGTGCTCAGCCAGCCACTGGGGTCCGGAAGTGTAGGCCAGCCCCTTGTTCAGCACATATTCTACGGCCGGGTTACCCCGTGTCATGACATTGCCGATCACCACCACATCCGGCGCCGGATCCAGATGCGCGGGATCGAAGCCCTGCATGACTTCCACGCCCTGCTCGGCCAGCATGGTGCTCATGGGCGGATAAACATTTTCGTCAGACCCGGTCACCCGATGCCCCGCGGCACGGGCCAACAACGCGACACCCCCCATGAACGTGCCGCATATACCCAGAATATGAACGTGCATAACTCTCCCGATGCTCAGCGCACCATCAGTGCCAGGAACATGATCAGTCCCGGAAACAACAAGGCGATCGCCATGGCGCGGCCACGACTGATTTCCAGCGCATGGTGAAAGACATGCGCCATCACCATCAGCCGCCACACATAAACCAGCAACAACATCACCAAGGCAAAACCGGGTACATCAATTGCCTCAACGACGGCAGGATCGAGTGCATCCGGTTGCCCCTGGGCCTGCAGCATCAGATCCTGAATCTGCAGAAAATAGGGCATAAGACTGATCAGCGGCCCGACTTCCAGAATATTGAATACGGCCGCAGTAGCCACCAGGGCCATGAAGCTTTGCTGAAAACGTTCGCGCCGCCCGCCCAGGGCCAGTACCGCCCAGGCAAAACCGGCCAGATAGGCCAGGCTGCTGACCGACTGCATCAGCGCCACATGCACCTGCATCTGGATAACCGCGACATAGGCCGGCGCCGACAAAACGAGATAGGCCAGAATCACTACATACAGCACTTCGCGCCGTGCAGGCAGATCCTGGGGGCCGCGCCGCAGCAAGAGAATATCCAGGGTGGCGCGTGTCATAAAGCTAAGCATGCTTTCGGCATCAAGTTGAATGAACGCGCATAATACCCGACTCGCTCTTCACATCCGACCATTCAACTCATACGCCGTGACCCGTTCTATGCCAGCCAGCTACCGCTTTATCGATACCGCCGAAGAACTCGGACATTTCTGCGAAACGGCCGCGCGTTTTCCCTGGCTGGCTGTGGATACCGAGTTCATCAGGGAAAAAACCTACTACCCGCGCTGGTGCCTGCTGCAACTGGCCACGCCGGAAGAGATCGCCTGCATAGATGTGCTGGCCATCGAGGACATGGCGCCTGCAATGGCGCTCATGGACAACCCGGCGGTGCTGAAACTGTTCCATGCCGCGCGCCAGGATATGGAGATTTTTCACCTGGCTGCCGGTCGGCCGCCGGCACCGGTTTTCGACACACAACTGGCGGCGGCTCTGGCCGGACATGGCGATCAGATTGGCTACGGCAACCTGGTGCAGAGTGTGCTGAATGTGGAACTGGACAAGGGCCATGCCCGCTGTGACTGGAGTCGACGTCCCCTGTCCGATGCCGAACTCGCCTATGCTGCCGATGATGTGCGCCACCTGGGCGCGCTGTACAAGACGCTGAGCGACGAACTGGAAAGCCGCGGCCGACTGGCGTGGCTACAGACGGATTTTGATGAACTCAGTGACCCTGCCCAGTACACTCCCGATCCGGCCCAGGCCTGGCGGCGCCTCAAAGGTCTGGGACGCCTCAAGCCACGCCAGCAACACCTGGCTGCACGACTGGCCGAATGGCGCGAGCAGCTGGCCATGGAGCGTGATCTGCCGCGCAAATGGATACTCGGCGACAACGCCCTCACCGACCTGGCCCAGCGCCCGCCACGCAGCCTCGACGACCTGCGGCGTTTCCGGGACATCGGCAACGACAGCATCAACCGCTACGGCGAGACCCTGATCAAGCTGCTGGACGACCAACAGGACCTGCCGGCCGAGCCACTGGTAGAAGGCAAGCGCCTGATCGATCAGAGTCAGGAACCGGTGGTAGATCTGTTAATGGCCTGCCTGCGCGATACCGCCATCCGCAACGACCTGTCCCCGGCCATGCTCGGCAAGCGCGCCGACCTGGAGAGACTGGTGGCCGGCGAACGGGATCTGCCGTTGCTGCGTGGCTGGCGGCGTACGGCCGCCGGCGAGGCATTGCTGGAAGTACTGGAAGGCAAAGCCAGCCTGAAAGTCAGCAACGGCCACCTGGCCAGAGAATAATTCTGGTCGCGGCGAGCAATGCCGCAACCAGAGCGCAGGCGCTACAGTTCCTCTGTCAGCCGGGTGTAAATCTCTTCGATATCCCCTTCGCCGGGAACACTGACCAGCTTGCCCTGGGCCTTGTAGTAGTCCACCAGCGGCGCCGTCTGGTTCTGGTAAACCTCCAGACGGTTGGTGATGGTTTCCTCGTTATCGTCAGCGCGATGCTGCAAATCCTCACCGCCACAGCGGTCGCAGACGCCTTCCTGTTTGGGTGGACTGAAGTAGACGTTGTACATCTGGCCGCAATCGGCACAGGTGCGGCGGCCGGTCAGGCGCTTGAGCAGGGAGTCGAAAGCCACGTCGATCAGCACGCCCTTGTCCAGCGGCTGACCCAGTTCTTCCAGCATCTTGTCCAGCGCCTCGGCCTGCGGAATACTGCGCGGAAAGCCGTCCAGAATGAAACCATTGGCGGTGTCTGGCTCCGCCAGACGCTCACGAATCATGCCGATAACAATTTCATCGGCTACCAGTTCGCCGGCATCCATTGCAGCCTTGGCTTTCTGACCGAGTTCGGTGCCGGCCTTCACCGCCGCACGCAAGAGATCCCCGGTCGAAACCTGCGGAATATTCTTGCGATCCATCAGCAGCTTGGCCTGGGTTCCCTTGCCGGAACCCGGCGCGCCCAAAAGTACGAGTCGCATTACTAGCACCCTCCCGGGGTATTGCGGCCACCATAACGTCACCGCAGCACGTGCCGAACTGCGTTACCTCGGCCCGATGAAAATGAACAAATAAAGGATAAGGGGCGCAAAATTAGCGTCCGGAGCCCGTCAAGTCAATGCCGAACCGCTCTGTGAAACCACCCACAGCACCGCCCAAACCGCCGTTTGGCGTAGTTTTTACCCCACTCTTTCCAGTATCCTATGCCGCTTCACCGAGTGCCGGAAACGTCACTTTTTTGCTTTTTCCAGAACACCTGAAACACAGGGACACTCACAACATGGCAGCCAAAAACGCCTTCTACGCTCAGTCCGGCGGAGTTACCGCCGTTATCAACGCCACTGCCTGCGGCATCATCGAAACGGCACGCAAGCATCCTGAACAGATAGGCAAGGTATATGCCGGCAGAAACGGCATCATCGGCGCTCTGACCGAGGACCTGATTGATACCAGTGCCGAAAGCGACGCCGATATCGCCGCCCTGAAAAACACGCCAGCAGGCGCCTTTGGCTCCTGCCGCTACAAACTCAAGAGTCTGGAAGAAAACCGCGCCCAGTACGAACGCCTGATCGAGGTCTTCAAGGCGCATGACATCGGCTATTTCTTCTACAACGGCGGCGGTGATTCGGCCGACACCTGCCACAAGGTCAGCCAGCTGGGCGAGGCCATGGGCTATCCCATCCAGGCCATCCATGTGCCCAAGACCATGGATAATGACCTGCCGCACACCGACTGCTGTCCCGGTTTTGGCTCGGTCGCCAAATACACGGCCGTCTCCATTCGCGAAGCCGGCTTTGATCTGGCCAGCATGGCGTTGACCTCGACCAAGGTGTTCATTCTGGAAGTGATGGGCCGCCATGCCGGCTGGACCGCAGCCGCCGGCGGCCTCGCTGCCGAGAAGGAGGGTGACGACCCGCACATCATCCTCTTCCCGGAAGTGGTCTTCGACCAGGAAAAATTCCTCGCCCGCGTCAAAGAGTGTGTGGACAGCTACGGTTACTGCACCATTGTCGCTTCGGAAGGCATCAAGAATGCCGAAGGCAAATTCGTGGCCGACGCCGGCACCACCGATGCCTTTGGTCACACCCAGCTTGGCGGCGTCGCCCAGACCCTGGCCACCATGATCAAGTCCAGCCTGGGCCTGAAATACCACTACGCCATTGCCGACTACCTGATGCGCTCGGCCCGTCACATTGCTTCCGGCACCGACCTGGAACAGGCCTATGCAGTAGGCAAGGCCGCCGTGGAAATGGCTGCCGCCGGCAAGGGTGGCGTGATGGTTTCCATCGTGCGCGAGTCCGACGAGCCCTATGAGTGGTCGATCGGCGAAGCCCCGCTGGACCAGGTGGCTAACGTGGAAAAGAAAATGCCAGCCGACTTCATCACCGGCGACGGCTTCCACATCACCGATGCCTGCCGCCGTTACCTGGCGCCGCTGATTGCCGGCGAGCACTATCCGGAATACGTAAACGGCCTGCCACAGTACGTGAAACTGAAAAATGTCGCGGTGCCGAAAAAGACCGGTAAAAGCTTCGAAATCTAACTCTTTCAGGCAAAGCCGGTATAATGCGCGCCGCTTTCAAAGATCTCATATGCGCCTAGAGGACTATTAAACATGGGTTACGAACTGGTTGGCCCGGGCAAGAACGCGCCCGATGAAATCCACGTCATTATTGAAATTCCTGCCGGTGGCGACCCGGTGAAATACGAAATCGACAAGGACACTCAGTGTCTGTACGTCGATCGTTTCATGAACGTGGCCATGCACTACCCGGCCAACTACGGCTTTGTGAACCACACCCTGTACGACGATGGCGACCCCGTCGACGTGCTGGTGCTGACCCCCTACCCGGTGGTGGCCGGCTCGGTCATCAAATGCCGCCCCATTGCTTATCTGAACACGGAAGACGAATCCGGTCTGGACGCCAAGATTCTGGCCGTGCCGACCGACAAGGTCTCTACCGGCTACTACAAGGATATGCAGGATCTGGCCGATGTACCGGACCGCCTGAAGAACACCATTCAGCACTTCTTCGAACGTTACAAGGACAATGAAGACGGCAAGTGGGTGAAGGTCACCGGCTGGCACACCGCCGCCGAAGCCAAGGCCGAGATCCAGAAAGCGATTGACGCCTACAAGAACAAGTAAGCGCTAGTCGAGCTTGTTGCTGACAGCCCTGTCCGGTTCGCCGGACGGGGCTTTTTCTTTGTCCAACTCTTGTTGGGCCAGCACCTCGGCGCGGGCATTTTCAGCAGCAGCCATTTCGTCCCTGGCCTGCTGTTCCATAACCTCCAGCCACAGACTGTCCAGCGCCTGCGCCTGGGCATTCTGACGAGTTTCACAAACCTCGGCATCACATTCGGCAACCGCACAATGAGTACTGGTTTCCTCGAACTCGTAACGGCCATCCACCACGAACTCATTGGGCGGAATGCGATAGGCCTCGAACAGGTCATAACCCTCCTTGAGGTTGACCCAGAAATCGTACCATCTGGAATTGCGGTTCTTCTCCAGATTGGCGGCCGTTAGCGGGAACGGGAATACATGCACCTTGAAGCCGGCCTGGCCATTCAGCAGGGCCGCCTCCGCCAGAGTATAGATCTCCTCGATACCCTCGTCGGTCATGGCAAAACAACCGGAAGATGAACAACCGCCGTGCACCATGATGGCTGAACCGGTGCGGCCCAGCAGGCTGTCATAGTCGTTGGGGTAACGGATGTTAAAGGCCAGATGGAAATCGCTGAAAGGATGCATCCAGTCGGCGTTCACGGAATAAAAACCTTCGGGCGCCTGGTCATCCCCCTGAACCTGCTTTGGCCCTAAAGCACCGGAACGCTCGCAGATGGGATAGGTACGGAACAACTCGAACTTCCCGCCCTTCTGCAGCCACAATTCGAGCGTGTTGCTCTGCTTGAAAATGCGCACGAAAATCGGCGTGCCGAATTCAAACCCGGCCTTGGCAAGTTGCGCCTTGAGACGCGGCGTCTGGCGGGCTACCGCTTCCTGGGAATCCTCGCTGAAAAGCAGCTCCGCCCCGGCTGGACTTGCGCCCGCCAGAATCAGCGCCGTCAGCAGAATTCGCAGGGTTTTATGCATAGCTGTCCTCTGTGTTCAAGCATGCCTGATAATTTCACCGCCATCCAGTCTAGGGGAACAGCCCCTTGTAGCGATTGGCGAAAAGCTCGGCATCCTCTTCCAGATAAGCCGAGTGCGGGTTGCCGACCACATATTGGGTAAAGCAGTCATTCTGGGTGCGTTCGCAGCCGGGCTTGCCGGTATTGCGGGCAAAAACCGTGTCCTCCCTGCCCTGCGCCATCATGCCCTGGCGCCGCTGCCAGACATGCCGCGCCTCGTGCAACAGGGTCGCGGTCAGTTCCTGATGGGTATTGAGGCGATGGTCATTCTCGCCATCCCAGTTCAGGCAGGACGGCCCGATTCTCGCCACATAAGGCTGCCCGGGATCGATACCGCCACATTCAATACGATAGGACTCGTGCCAGCCTTCCAGGGCTGAGATGACTTCCATGACTTCGGGAATACCGCTCGACTGCATGGCAGCAATCAGATCGTCGACCCGTTGCTGCAGCCAGTCCATCTGTTCGTCGCCATCGTTATCCACCCATTGCGGCACGCGGACGCTGGCCAGGCTACCGGCGTAACGTACTTCTACCTTGGGTACCGGCGCGAAACGCTGGTCCGGTACGGTATAGCGGGCCAGGGACTTGAGCAGAACGTCCCATTCGCCTTCAGCGGCCGTCACCGACATCGGCAGCCGGGTAGCGCCATGCGCGCCATCGTATATGCGGGTGACATACTCGGAGATCGTCACGGTTCCGGGCAGACCGGTCATCACTTCGCCGGCACGCGGGTGGTCCGGTGGATACAGCAGACGGATTCGCAGGCGGGTATTTTCGGAATAGTTGTTGGCGGGCTCGATCTGCACCTTGCCGGGCGTCTGCACCTCGATGACCGGTTGCAAAGCGCCGGACTTGACCGGCGGGCTGATCACCGCCAGCAGCAGAAAAATCACGAACCCGATCAACCAGTTAAGTATATGCAGGTTGCGCTGTCGCATGGCTGGCACCTCGCTGCGCTACGGGCCAGTAGTTCCGATTTTACCGCGTTATGCGCTTTATCCCCAATGCCTTGCGACGTAATATGAGTTCCCGGTTATCAAACGTCACAAACAAAATGCAGGACAAAAAGAACCTGGGCCTCTTGCTGGCCTCGCATTTCCCCATTCTGGTGATCGAGACTCACGAGGAAGCCCGGGCGGTGCAGTTGCTGGAAGCCGTGGTGCGTCCCACCGGCAAGAGCCTGTTCACCTGGAGCGCAGCCAGTGGCCTGCAGAACAACCTGCTCGGCAAGGCGCAGAATCTGAAGCTGGTGGACGCCGGGCCGCAACCGGCAGAGGGTGAGGACAACCCGCCCTCACCACGTGAAACCCTGGAGCATATCGACCGCAAGATCCGTAATGCCGTGGTCGTCTTGCTCGATTTCCACCCCTACCTGGAAGACCCGCGCACGCTGCGCCAGCTCAAGGAGATTGCCCAGAACCTGGATCTGCACGGCAACAGCCTGGTACTGATCAGCCATCAGCTGGAGATCCCCGCGGAGGTCGAGCGTCTGTGCACACATTACCGGCTCAGCCTGCCCGACACCGACCGCATGCAGGAACTGGTCCGCGCAGAAGCACGCAACTGGCAGATGAAAAACGGCAACCGGAAGGTGGGCGCCGACCGCAGGGCCATGGAACTGCTGGTGCGCAATCTGGTGGGCATGACGGAAAGCGACGCGCGCCGCCTCATTCGCAACGCCATTTACGACGACGGCGCCATCACGCATAGCGACGTGGAAAGCGTCATGGACGCCAAATACCGTCTGGGCGGCCAGGACGGCATTCTGTCCTATGAATACGACACGGCCAGATTCTCGGATATCGGCGGCTTCGCCAACATGAAGACCTGGCTGGAACGCCGCAAGAACTATTTCCTGGCCAACCGCGACGGCAATGCACCGGATCTACCCAAGGGCATCCTGCTGCTGGGCGTGCAGGGCTGCGGCAAGAGCCTGGCGGCAAAAACCATCGCCGGCGTCTGGGGTGTACCACTGCTGCGCATGGATATCGGTGCGCTTTACAGCAAGTGGATCGGTGAAACCGAAAAGAACATTCGTGAGGCCCTGCACTCAGCCGAATCCCTGGCGCCCTGTGTACTGTGGATCGACGAAATCGAGAAAGGCGTGCAGTCCGGAGATGCCGATGGCGGCACTTCGCAACGCGTGCTGGGCACCTTGCTCACCTGGATGGCGGAACGCAAATCCGCGGTTTTCATGGTCGCCACGGCCAATGATGTCAGCGCCCTGCCGCCTGAGCTTATGCGCAAGGGGCGCATCGATGAAATTTTCTTTGTCGATTTGCCTGACAGCCATACCCGCGAGGCCATCCTGGCTGTGCATCTGCGCAAGCGCGAAATGGATCCCGCCAGTTTTGACCTGGCCGCGCTGGCCCGGGCCAGCGACGGTTTCTCAGGCGCAGAACTCGAGCAGGCCGTAGTAGCGGCACGCTTTGCCGCCGCCTCGGAAGATGGCGGCCTGAGTACGCAGCATATCCTCGAAGAGATGCAGCAGACACGGCCCTTGTCGGTCGTGCGCGCCGAAGATATCGACCACCTTCGCCACTGGGCCGCGGACAGGACGGTGCCGGCAAATTGAAGCTCACACTGCCGTGATTCTTTGACTATATTCAGGGAGTCATCATTCCCGGATGCGGAGGTACGATATGAGCATTTCAATGAGACTGCGTAATTACCTGGACAGCAACGGCGTCACCTACGAACTGGTCGAACACGGTTATTCACACAGCAGCCTGGAAGCCGCCCGCAAAGCCCATATTCCCGACGAACAAATGGCCAAGGCGGTGGTACTGGAGGATCATCGGGGCTATCTGATAGCCGTCCTGCCGGCCAGCAACAAACTCTCCCTGAACACGGTGAGGGAACGCTGCGGCGAAGCCCTGAATCTTTCCAGCGAGTCCACCCTGAAACAGTTGTTTGACGACTGCGAGAGTGGCGCCATCCCGCCCATTGGCGAAGCCTACGGCATGGATGTGGTGTGGGATGACAGCTTGGCGGAGTGCGGCGATGTCTTTTTCGAAGCCGGCGACCATACCGATCTGGTGCACATTTCAGGCGCCGAGTTTCAACGTCTGATGGGCGGAGCCGAACACGGACGATTCAGCCATCACAGGTAAGCGTTACAGCACATCGGCATACTCGATGATGCCCACACCGGCGTCAGTCAGTTCCTTGCGTACTGCCTCATCCACAGCGGGATCGACGCCACGTGTCAGGTCCCAGAGAAACCAGGTCTCGAAATCGGCCTCGGCGGCGTCCTCGGCCGACCATTTGGCACAGACATCGCGCGCCAGACCACAGCAGAATACCTGCCGGATGTCACGCTCACGCAAATAGCCCGCCAGGCCGGTCGGCAAGCGCTGCCCTTCGGCATTCCAGTTCTCGCGAAAGGCCGAATAGGAATCCACATCCGGATCCGTACCTTTGCGCACGATGACATCGACCTGGTCCCAGGGCAGGTCCGGATGCAGGGCAGCCCCGGCACTGCCCTGCAGACAGTGATCAGGCCACAAGGTATGCACATGACCGTAGATTTCACGGGTATCAAAGGCGGCGGCACCCTCGTAGCTGCTGGCAAAGGAGGCATGCCCGCGCGGATGCCAGTCCTGGGTGGCGGCCCGCACTGCAAAGGCACCGTGCAGCATCAGTTCGCGCACTGGCCTGAGAATCTGGTCGCCACCGGTCACGGCCAGGGCGCCACCCGGCATGAAATCTGGCTGGATATCCACCAGCAGCAGCGCCGAACGGTCCTGATCAACCTGAACCCGGCTCATGTCACCTCCAGAATCAAGTGCCTGCATGCAGTGTAGTACTTATCTCCACCGGATAGGCTGCGTCACCATCCAGTGCGTGAAGACAGGGCGGCAATGTTTCAAGACAGCGTCGTGCGTGTGCACGGCATTCCTCCAGGCCTGGCGAAGCACCCGGCAGGCGCTGCCCACCGGCCATCACCTGATGCAACAGCGGCATGCCGTCGGCCTCCTCATCGACCGCACAGAGCCAGTCGCCCGCTGCCGTCCCGTTCTCGAAACGGCGAATCACCTGCTTGCGGCCCGGCAGGGTCTGCTTGCCCGGTGAGCGCTTGACGCTGGGCCGGCCGTCGTATTCGACCAGCTTGTAGACCAGGTCCAGCGCCGGGGCATCCACCGACACACCCAGTGCCGTACCCACACCGAAGCCGTCGATGGGCGCGTCTTCAGCGACCAGTTCGGCGATACGGTATTCATCCAGCCCGCTGCTGGCGTAGATCTGCACCTGCTGCAGACCGGCCTCATCCAGCAACCGCCGGCTCAGGCGGGCCAGTTCACCGAGATCGCCGGAATCCAGCCGGATGGCGCGCACGGCAAAGTCATCGCCCAGTTCCTCCGCCAGGCGGATGACGTGGCGCACGCCTTGCAGGCTGTCATAGGTATCGACCAGCAACACGGTCTGCGGGTACAGCTTCGCGAAATCGCGAAAAGCGGCATATTCATCCGCCGAGGACTGTACGTAGCTGTGCGCCATGGTGCCGGAGATGGGCAAGCCGTAACGCATACCCGCCAGCACATTGCTGCTGGCCGTAATGCCGGCCAGGTAGAAGGCGCGCGCACCGATCATGGCCGCGTCCATGCCGTGCATGCGGCGCAGGGCAAAATCCAGCACCGGCCGGCCTGCGGCGGCCTGCACAATGCGCGCCGCCTTGGAGGCCAGCACGGTGGCGCAATGCATCTGGTTCATGAGCAGGGGTTCAACGATCTGGGCCTGTGGCATGGGCGCTACCACTTCCAGCAGGGGCTCGTCGGGGAATACCGGCGTGCCCTCGTGCATGGCATAAACATCGCCGGTGAAACGCAGCCCGGCCAGCCACTGCAGGAAATCATCCGAAAACTGTGGCTGCCGGGAAAGAAAGGCCAGCTCTTCTTCGGTGAAGTGGAAGTTCTCCAGGTACGCCAGCACCGCCTCCAGGCCGGTTGCCAGCATGTACTGGCGCCCGGGCGGCAGTTCCCGGTAGAACAGGCTGAAGACGGCTTCGCCCTGCCGCCCCTGCTGCCAGTAGGCCTGCAGCATGGTCAGTTGATAAAGATCGGTCAGCAAAGCTGACTGTCTCATCGCTTCCGCCTCCTTGGCTGAATCGCTCAGCCGATTGACCCTGGAGTCCGCTCAAGGCTTTAGGCTCTTTGCTAAGGTAAGCGCAAGCCACTCCAGGTGACTGCGTATACTCTCCAGTCTAGTGCACAAGAGGCCGGGTTTTGAACGACAGCCACGAACATCACTACCACCACGAACATGCCGGGCATGACCATCACATGGGGCATGCCCACAGCCACGGTCATCTGGGCTGGGCGCTGCTGCTTACCCTGGGCTTTGCCGCCGTCGAAGCCGCGGCCGGCTGGTGGGCCGGCTCCCTGGCCCTGCTGGGCGACGCCGGGCACATGGTGACCGATGCCAGTGCACTGGGCCTGGCGGCACTGGCCGGCATCGTGGCGCGCGGCGGTGTGACACGGCGCCATTCCTTCGGCCTGGGCCGTATCGAAGTGCTGGCCGCGGCGGTCAACGCCCTGTTCATGCTGGCCATCGTGACCAGTATCGTGATCGGCGCAGTACAACGCCTGCAGACGCCGACTGATGTCGACGGCCCCGTCGTTGCCCTGGTGGCGGCGCTCGGCCTGGGCATCAATCTGGTGGTGTTATGGACGCTCAGTCACGGCCATCAGGACATGAACACCCGCGGCGCCATCCTGCATGTGATGGGCGATCTGCTGGGCTCGGTAGCAGCCCTGGCCTCGGGCCTGATTATCTGGGCCACCGGCTGGCTGGCCATCGACCCCATCCTGTCGCTGGTGATCTGCGTGGTGATTCTGATATCCAGCATCCGGCTGTTGCGCGAAGCGCTGCATGTCTTCATGGAAGGCGTGCCCAGACATCTCAACATCGAAGAGGTGGGTGAAGCCATGGCGGCCACGGAACAGGTGTGCTCGGTGCATGACCTGCACATCTGGAACCTGTCGTCACAGGAGGTGGCGCTGTCCGCCCATGTGGTCCTGCGCAACATGGATGACTGGCAGGCAGTCCTGCGCAACCTGCAGGCAATGCTGCAGACGCGCTTCGGCATCGGTCACGCCACCCTGCAGCCGGAACTGCCGCAGGAAGTGCGTATTCCGGTCAGCGAGCTACGCGGACCGGAACGTCACTGAACAGCTTCAGGCGGCGGCGGATTCCGCGGCAGCCTGCTGCATCACCGAGGAGAGTACGCCGTAGACTTTGCCCCATGAGGCCTTGACCTCATCGGTGAACGCCTCGCCCAGGCCCTGTTCGAGCGTCCACAGCAAAGCCGCCCCCACCGTGGCGTAATGCTCGTCCCTGACCCCGTAGCCCACATGGCGTCGGCCCAGTTCCTGCACCGCCGGCACCAGCGCATCGACGTTGGAGAGACCGCTGACTGCGGTGTTGAGCATCATCATCAGCTTGCGTTTCTGATCTGCCAGATCAGCCGGGAACAGGTCGCGAAGTTGCGGATCCATCTCAAACAGCTTGCCGTAAAACAGTTCGGCAGCCGTATTGCGGATGGGCAGAACCTTCTTCCAGGTAGCCTGAACGCGTTCGATATCTTCGGGGGTCATCTACTCTCTCCTTGATTATGCAGGGCAGCCTGGATGCATACGCCCATATCAAGGATTATCGGCAGCCCCGTCACAATCTTGAGGGACAGCAGCTAACGGCTGAACAGCTCCAGCATTTTCCTGCCCAGCGGCCGTGCGGCCATATCCTGCTGCAATTCACTGATCAGAGGCTCACAGGAATTGCACACCGAGCCGGCGCGTGTTTCCCGCGCCACGGCCTCCAGGCTACGCGTACCCTTACGAATTACCCGGCCCAGTTCACCGCGCGTCATGCCCGTGCAGTGACACACCACGGCGCTGTCCGGCCAGTGAATCACCTCGGGCTGACCTTCCGGCGACCAGATGAAACCGGTGCGCTGGAAACATTCCGCATGCTTGCGCATGAACTTGCGCTGCTGATTGACGAAATCCTGCACCCGCGGCAATGCCGGCCAGTTACCCACCGAAATGACGCCGACGGCGCGACCATCCCGCACTACCAGCTTGCGGTAAATATTGTCCTTGCTGGAACGCCAGATATAGGGCCGCTCCTCTGCCCCAAGCTTCTGGACCTTGCCCAGGCTGTAAAGATCCACGCCAAACAGATTCAGCTTGGTGGCCGCCACTGTGCCCACATAAGTCGCGGCATTGCCGGCAATGGTATGCGCAGCTACACGCGCCTGCTCCTGACCGGGCGCCACGCGCCCATAGACCTTGCCGTTGTGTTCAGCACACTCACCGACAGCGAAAATATTCGGATCCGAGGTACGGGTATCATCCTGGATGCGGATACCACGCCCCACTTCAAGACCGGCATGACGCGCCAACTCCACGTTCGGTTCGATGCCGACGGCAATCACCACCGTATCGCAGGAAATCTCGCAGCCATCTTCCAGCCACACGCGCCGCACCCGGTCACGACCCTCAATCGCCGCTACTGTGGTATTGAGCGACACATTGATACCCGCGGCCAGTACATATTCACTGAAGAAACCGGCCGCATCCTCGTCCAGCTGGCGCGGCAGCAAGCGGTTCTCACGTTCCACTACCCAGACCTGGGTATTGTGGCGTTGCATGGCGCGCGCGGCCTCCAGGCCCAGCAAGCCACCGCCTATAACCACCGTTCTGCGCGACGTCACCTGCCGCGCCATCAGTTGCATGGCATCATCGAGATTGCGGAAGGTAAACACACCCGGCAGATCCACGCCTGCAATGTCCAGACTGCGCGGCGTAGAGCCGGTGGCCAGCACCAGTTTCGAATAGCGGTACTCATGACCTTCCGAATCGGTGACGTAACGGCCGTAGGGATCGATGGCGCGGATCGGCTGATTGCGATACTGCACCACCTTGGCGGTACTCGACGCAAAGCCGTCCTCATAATTCATGTCGGCAAGGCGCACATCCCCGGCCAGAAGAGAGGTCAGCTGAATACGGTCATAGGGACGCCACGGCTCGCCACCGAACATGATGATCTGCTGCTCGGGAGCAATCCGGGTCAATTCGTCGGCGACACACATGCCGGCCGGCCCCGTTCCTATGATGATGACCGGCCGCTGTTCGGGTTTGCGCGACACAGGCTTTGCTCCATTTAATGCCCAAAAGCACGGAGCAAGCGACGTGCCAAGAATCGTTAATTATTGTTTTTCAAAGAGTTAGCTCGCGGAAATTTCACAACGCACGGCTTCTGCGCCATCCAGCTCCAGAAAGGCTTCATCCTCTCTGGACCAGAACAGGTTGTTGCCGTCGCTGAATTTTTCGCCGGAGGCCGAAATCTCGCGAGTCAGAAGCAACTCGCTGTCGTCACTCATCAACAGACGCATCTGGCTGCTGTTACCGGCTTCCTCGTATATGGCGGTGAATTCGGTTTCATCGTCGCAGACATAATCCACCGCCGGTTCCATCAGAGCCTGTTCGGCCATGCGGCAGCAACCTGCCAACGATTCCTTGCCAATACTGAAGCCGACCGAGTAATCGAACAGGCCGCTCTCTTCCGGCCCGGCCATGCTGTCTTCACATTGACCCGGCAGAATCCGAACCTTGATCTTGCTGCCCCCAGGCCCCTGGCCCACCCACTCGTAGAACGCGCCACCATCCGGTCCGAACAAGGTGGTGTAACCACCGGTGAAATGCGACTCTGCAATGCTATCGCCCAGGCGCTTGTAGTCCATGCCGTCGGAAGCCAGGCTAAAGCTCCAGAAGGGTTCATTGCCACTGCAACGGAAGGTCGGCCCGCCATCCTCCACGCCGGCCGTGGACGCAGCCGGATCCACCATCACTTCAATGTCCACTTCCGGCTCGGCCAGGGACACACCATAGAGTTCGGTGGTGATAAAACGCAGACCGCTGCTGTCCTCGATGCGTGCCGCCACCGCATAACGGTGTTTCTTGTCGACCTGGCGTCGATCGTAGACCAGCTCGAATTCGACCGGCACCTGTTGGCCCTGCAGTTCAATCTTCTGTTCGGCCAGCACTTCAACCGGGGCGTCGGCCTCCGACACATCCTCAAGTTGCACGATAAGCACGGCATCCTCCGGCAACGCTATACGCTGCAGGTAACCCACCTGGCCGCTTACAACCCCCTGGTTTTCCTCGGGAATATTCCTATCACAGCCGGCAGAGAAAATAACGGCCAGAACGGCCAGCAGCGATGCCACTCTCATCCACATACCATCCCTCACTAGAATCACGGGTTTGGACGCCCGTCGGGCGCAACAGTTCAAGTCAACATTCTCGCGCAAAATTTGGCACAGGGATATGACAGACGATGGCTTGCGAGTCTGGCTGCTTCAATCACCAAAATGCAGATGCGGATTTATCAAACCGGAAGGCGGCATTTGCAGGTAGAAACCATCGGCGTCCAGCTTTTGCATCACGGTAGAGACATCCGCCCGCGCCAGTTTCGACGCCGGCGACAGAGACAGTTCCATAACCTGTGTAAGCGCACCAACCTGCCGCAGCAGTAACTCAGGCAAATCATCCGTCTCCATGTCCGCACGGACATAGAGATACATTTCAGCCTGCTTTTTGCAGCGATAGACGATGCAATCGAGCGTCATGCTTCGTTAACGATGAATCCGCCGGAACGTTCGTCGCGGGTCAGTTTGAGCTGACCGGCCTGGGCCATGGCTTCCAGCAATTCACTGAAGGAACTGAAGCCATAGTAGGACTCACTGAAGCCGGGGCGACGTCGCTTCATGGCCTGTTTGATCATCGAGCCCCAGATCTTGTCGTCCTCGCGTTCGCCCTGCAGGGCCTCGAAGGTTTCCAGTACCAGGTCATAGGCTTCCTGGGTCTTGTCCTCGGCCTTGGTCTTTTTGGCTGACGAGCGACGGCGCGGCTTCTTCGGCGCACGCACCAGGTCATCGTAGAAAATGAACTCGTCGCAGTTGGCAGTCAGCAGATCGGAAGTGGAGTTCTTCACGCCCACGCCGATGACCAGTTTGTTGTTCTCACGCAGCTTGCTGACCAGGGGCGAGAAATCCGAATCGCCAGAAATGATGACAAAGGTATCGACATGCTCCTTGGTGTAGCAGAGGTCGAGCGCGTCCACCACCATGCGAATATCAGCCGAGTTCTTGCCGGACACACGCACATGCGGAATGTCGATCAACTCAAAAGCCGCCTCGTGCATCACCTTCTTGAACTTGCTGTAACGCTCCCAGTCGGAATAGGCTTTCTTGACCACGATGGCGCCCTTGACCAACAGGCGCTCCAGCACCTTGTTGATGTCGAAGTCTTCGTACTTGGCGTCGCGCACACCCAGCGCGATGTTCTCGAAGTCGCAGAACAACGCCATGTTCTGGGATTTGTCTTTGTTCATTCGTTACCCGGCTCCGGTCGAAATGACAGCTTCATAATTTTTTATAGACTTCAGCGCCCTGCTTCACGAATTCGATGGCTTTCTCTTCCATGCCACGATTCAGCGCTGCGCTCTCGTCCAGACCCTGCTGCTTCGCGTAATCACGCACATCCTGGGTGATTTTCATGGAGCAGAAATGCGGCCCGCACATGGAACAGAAATGCGCCACCTTGGCCGAATCTTTCGGCAGGGTTTCATCATGGAATTCGCGGGACTTGTTCGGATCCAGACTCAGGTTGAACTGATCCTCCCAGCGAAACTCAAAACGCGCCTTTGAAAGCGCATTGTCGCGCACCTGCGCTCCCGGCAGGCCCTTGGCCAGATCAGCGGCATGCGCGGCAATCTTGTAGGTGATGATACCTTCGCGTACATCGTTCTTGTCGGGCAGCCCCAGGTGTTCCTTGGGGGTCACGTAGCACAGCATGGCCGTGCCGTACCAGCCGATCTGCGCCGCGCCTATGCCCGAGGTGATGTGGTCGTAGCCCGGCGCGATATCCGTGGTCAGCGGCCCCAGGGTGTAGAACGGCGCTTCGTAACAATCCGCCAGTTCCTTGTCCATGTTCTCCTTGATGAGCTGCATGGGCACATGGCCAGGACCCTCGATCATCACCTGGCAGTCATGCTCCCAGGCAATCTTGGTCAATTCACCCAGGGTCTGCAGCTCAGCGAACTGGGCTTCGTCGTTGGCGTCGGCAATGGAACCAGGGCGCAGACCGTCACCCAGCGAAAAGCTCACGTCATAGGCCTTCATGATTTCGCAAATATCTTCGAAATGCGTGTAGAGGAAGGATTCGGTGTGATGCGCCAGGCACCACTTGGCCATGATGGAACCGCCGCGGCTGACAATGCCGGTGACACGATCGGCAGTCAGCGGTACGAATGGCAGGCGTACGCCGGCATGAATGGTGAAGTAGTCCACACCCTGCTCGGCCTGTTCGATCAGCGTGTCACGGAAGATTTCCCAGGTCAGTTCCTCGGCCTTGCCGTCGACCTTCTCCAGCGCCTGGTAGATGGGCACCGTGCCGATGGGCACCGGCGAGTTGCGGATGATCCACTCACGGGTTTCGTGAATATACTTGCCGGTGGACAGGTCCATGACGGTGTCGCCGCCCCAGCGGGTCGACCAGACCATTTTCTCCACTTCCTCGGCAATACTCGAAGTCACTGCCGAGTTACCGATATTGGCATTGATCTTCACGCGGAAATTGCGGCCGATAATCATGGGTTCGGTTTCCGGGTGATTGATATTGGCCGGAATAATTGCCCGGCCGGCGGCCACCTCTTCACGCACGAACTCGGGGGTGACTTCTTCCGGCAAATGCGCACCGAAAGCTTGTCCACGATGACGCCTGAGGTAACCCGCCCGCTCATAGGCTTCCCGCATTTCCTGTAAACGGCAATTTTCGCGAATGGCGATATATTCCATCTCAGGCGTGACAATACCCTGCCTGGCGTAATGCATCTGCGTAACGTTGAGGCCTGAACGCGCTCGCCGCGGCGGCCGTATATGCTCAAAACGCAGGGCGACCAGTTCCGGGTCGGATTCCCTTTGACGGCCATATTCCGAAGTCGGACCCGTCAGCTGTTCGGTATCCGCCCGCTGCTCAATCCAGGCTTCACGCAAGGTCGGCAAACCGCTGAGCAAATCGATCCTGGCATCGGGGTCTGTATAGGGCCCGGAGGTGTCATAGACAGTAATCGACGGGTTTTTCTGCATACCAAAGCTGGCGGAGGTATCACTTTGAGCAATCTCCCGCATCGGCACGCGGATATCCGCCCGCGACCCACTCACATATATCTTGCGCGCATTGGGAAACGGACCGGTCGCCTCCTCGCTGAGGCGTTGCGCCTCTTTGAAGACGTCATTGGCAACTGCTGCATTCATAGTAGGCATGGCATGGAAAAGAAGGCGTCTAGTGTAGCACCTGCAGGCCACCTCTATGGACGAGGCATTGTCACTGCAGCGTCATGCAAGCTGCTCAGAATTAGCACATCAAGGGGAGAGAAAATGACACCTACGCACTTCAAAGCGGGCCTCTGGCTCTGTGCAAGCGCCACACTGCTGCTCAGCGCCTGTGGCGACAGCAACGATTCAGATACACAAAATACAGCGGGCGCCAGCGCGAACAGCGAATCCGTTCGCTTTGTCGCCTTTGGCGATGCCGGCACCGGCTCGGAACGCCAGATTGCGGTCGGCAATGCCATGGCCGAGGTTTGCCAGGTACGCGGCTGCGATTTCGCTCTGGAACTGGGCGACAACTTCTATTTGTCCGGCGTGCAAAGCGTGGATGACGAACAGTTCGAGAGTAAATTTGAAATTCCCTACGAGAATCTGCAAGTACCCGTCTATGTCACACTGGGTAACCACGACAACAGCCAGGGACCGGGTGAGGGGTCCGACAACAGCCGCGGCGATTATCAGGTGGAATACCATTATCTGGCCGGTCGCACATCAGACAAATTCCGCATGCCTGCCCGTTATTACAGCTTCAGCGCTCCGGCTGACAGCAAAACTCCCCTGGTTGAATTCTTCTCCCTGGACTCCAACCCCCTGACCGCCATCCTTTCGGACCTCAACCCGTCGTGGAACCCGATTACCTACGGTCAGGAACAACTCAGCTGGTTGACTGAAGCACTGCAGACTTCCACAGCGCACTGGAAGATCGCCTTTGCCCACCACCCCTATATTTCAAATGGTCTGCATGGCAATGCCGGCAACTATGACGGCATCCCGGCCCTGCCGGTTATCACCGCTAGCGGGCAACCCTGGAAGGAGTTTCTGGAATCCAGCATCTGCGCCGAAGGCGTCGACCTGTTCCTGCAGGGTCATGATCATGATCTGGAGTGGCTGGAACCGGTGGAAAGCTGCGGCAATACGCATTTCGTGGTCTCCGGGGCTGCCGAAGGCCCACGCCCGTTCGGGGATGCCAGCCGCAATGCCAGCTTCTGGCAGGTGGATAACCAGCTGGGTTTCTTCTGGTTTGAAATCACCCGCGACGCCATGACGGGTGCCGCTTATGTGCTTGATGGCCTGGAATTACCCAGCGCCGGCGGACGGCCTGCAGCAGCATTTGAACAGACGGTGAGCAAACCAGAGTAGGCACCCACTGTCGTTCGGGGCTTTCCTCTGGCGGCCCGGAGAACAGCAGGGTATCGTCGCCCTTGATGAAGTCCGAAACACCGCCCAGCTCCAGTCGCGAATCACGGGATTCCATTCCACCCTTGCTGGCCCGCTTGCAGGCCTGGATGGAATCCGAGCACCTCTTGCGCAAGCTGCTGCCTGTGGAAGGCGACGCTCCCATCCGGGTGCTGCGTATTCGGCGCAATTTCAAATTCCGCAAAATCACGGTGGAAAGCGGTGGCGCAACTTATATCTGCTACATCCACCACTGGCCACGCGGTCTGCGCAACCTGGCATGGTTCAGTAGCGAGGCGCAAAAGCTGGAGCTGCATGTTCCGCAGCCGCTGCTGGTGCGCACCCGCTGGCGAGACCTGATCAGGGACCATGCATTCTCGCTGGTGGTGCCGTATATCGAAGGCGCGCCTCTGAATGATAATTGCAGTGAAGAAACCCTGACCGCGCTGGGCGACGCCCTGGGCCGTCTGCAGGCCATCACCGCCGACGCCCACGGCCCGTTGCTGAGCAACTTTGCCAGCCGAGGACACTACTGGCCGGCACTGAAGCAATACTGGCGACAGACGGCCCGGCAGCTGCGAACGCATGCCGCCTTTGCCAGCGATCCCCAGGTTGATCGGGTGATGGTCTGGCTGCTGGAACAGGGCCAGTTCCTGGAAAGCGTTCAGCGTTTCCATCTCACGCACGGCGATCCGGCGGGCGGCAATTTCCTGATCACCACAGAGGGTCAACTGTATTTCATCGACTGCGACCGCATCGGATTCGAGCCCGGCCCGTTGGAATTGGCCAACGCCCTGCTACAGAACTACTGCGGCGATGACGGCCAACGCCGGTTCTGTCTGAGCGAGGCGTATCTGAAAAGCTGCCCGCCTGAATGCCGGGAGCTCTGGGAACAGCATGCGCAGTTCTTTATTGCCTCTGCCCTGGTCTGGCGCACCCAGCGCAAACTGCAATGGGCCATCAAGCGTCCGGACAAGGGCCGCTCCATGGAACGTGCCGCAGAAGCCTGGCGCTGTCTGCCTCTGGTATTGCAGGCGCGCCCACCTAACTGGCAGGCGGCCCTGGCCCTGCTCGGCGACTAGTCTCCAGGCGGCGAATCGGCTGCCTCTTCAAGGTGAATCATTGCGCGCCACAGATGCCTGAGCAGACGCTCAATCCAGCGCTGTACGGCCAGGTCCAGCAAGGCCTCGGACGTTTTGACGTTACCTGTCGCCATGTCATTGAGAATGACCGGCCGGGTCGATTTCGATAACTCGCTGTACTCCGCAAGCAGTTCCTCGGCAACGATGGGATCGAGCCTTTCGTCTTCCTCCAGATCCAGACGCATGCGCTCCAGATCGGCGGATACCCGTTTCATCTCCACGCCCACCCGCGGCGAATGCACTGCCCGAACAAGATCAATAGGGTCTTCCAGTTCCTCAATAACCACCGCGAGATTGTCCAGGGTATGCAGCACCGCTATGCGGCGGCGCATGATGCTCTCGTTCTGCACGGCAATGGAAGTATCCCCGAGAAAAGCCGTCATCCGCTCCAGGGCATTGCGGATTTCCTGATAGGTCGCCTTGCGTTCCTGACCTGCGCCCAACAAACGCGCACCGGCCGATTTGAGCAGCAGTAACGTACTGGCCACCAGTGACTGGCGCACCGCCGCCACCGCCACATCCGGCAACTGATGCAAACCGGGGTGCAGGTAGCGCAGCAGATCGCCTTCTTCCTCCCGTACGACCGCTTCCACGAAACGCGCCACATAAGGGGTCAGCGGGTAGAAAATGAGGGCTCCGAGCACGTTGAATGCCGTGTGGAAGGCGGCGATGGTCAACGCATGGTCATGCGGCGCCCACTGTTCCATGGTCTGCGTGACCAGATGGGTGAAGGCCGGCAGCATCAGAAAAGCAATTAAACCGGTCGTCAGATTGAAAATCACATGTACAACCGCCGTGCGCCTGGCCGGCACTGAAGCGCCCACAGCACCGATCACCGCCGTGACAGTGGTGCCCACGTTCTGACCTACTACCAGCGCCGCCGCCTGATCCACTGTCAGCGTGCCACCGGCCAGGGCTGCCAGCGTCGTCGCTACCGCAGCACTGGAGGATTGCATAACCACCGTCATCAGCAAGCCAATCAGCACCAGTACCAGCCGCCCCCAGAGTCCAGGCAGCGCATATTCAGCGGGATTCAGATGCTCGGCGAGTCCTTCCATGCCCGCCTGCAGAAAATCAATGCCCACGAAGATCAGCCCAAATCCCGCGATGACAGTGCCCAGATGCACCTTGCGTCCCTTGGCCAGCAGGCGCATCAGCGCGCCCACACCAATCATCGGCAGGGCCAGCTTGGCAATACTGAATTTCAGGCCGAACAGTGACACCAGCCAGCCGGTGCTGGTGGTGCCGATGTTGGCGCCGATGACCACACCGATAGCCGACTCGAAGGACAACAGGCCGGCGCTGACAAAGCCAATCGTGGCCAGCGTGGTGGCGCTTGAAGACTGCACGGTCGCGGTGATCCAGGCGCCACTGAAAACCGCGCGGCGCCGCGTGCGGGTGGAGTCGGCCAGATGCTTGCGCAGGGAGCCGCCGGCCAGGGAGGCCAGGCCATCGGTCATCAGCGCCATACCCAGCAGGAACAGACCCAGCCCGCCGAGCACTGATGACAGTATGGTCAGCATGACTATTTACGCCGGGTTAAAAGAAAATACAGGCCGGCAAACACCTTGGGGTCGACGATCTCTCCCTCTGCCTTGCGCGCCATGATCCAGTCCTCGGCTTCGGCCAGCGGCACCCGGAATACCCGGATATCCTCAAGCCCCACGCCGCCGCCCTCCCCTACCTTGGTCAGGCCTTCCGCCAACAGGAAAAACAGGTGCTCGTTGGCCAGCCCGGGCGACGGTGGCCCGTCAATCAACGGCGTCCAGCGCGCGGCGCTGTAACCGGTCTCCTCGATCAACTCGCGATTGGCCGCCTCTTCCAGGGCTTCTTCGGGAATGTCGCCCTGGTCACCGACCAGTCCGGCCGGCAGTTCGATCACCCGCCCGCCCAGAGGCACACGGGTCTGGTCGATCAGCAATAACTCGTCGTCATCGGTCACGGCCACAATCACGGCCGCACAATGCGCATTGGTGCGCTCCACGTACTCCCAGCGCCCCCTTTTCACCAAGCGCAGAAACTTGCCCCGATAGAGTTCTTCAAGCTCATCTTTGCCAGTAAAAGCCATTACCTCGCCTTGCTTGTGCTCGCCCCTCGTTGTCGTAGACTAAGATGCTTACAGTCCGCCAACAATATGCGCGGCATAATTTCATCGCGAGAATACGGAGACATCATGAGCGACCGCGATATCGAATCCATCCTGCACGAAACCCGTGTCTTTGAACCCAGTGCCGAATTCACGGCTGATTGCCGCCTGAACAGTGCGCGACTCGACGCGCTGCACGAGAAGGCCGCTGCTGATCATGCCGGTTTCTGGGCAGATCTGGCACGCGAGGAACTGGACTGGCAGCAGCCGTTCAGTACCCCGCTGGACGACAGTCAGGCGCCCAATTACCGATGGTTCACCGAAGGCCGCATCAATGTTGCGCATAATTGCCTGGACCGCCACCTGGCCGAGCGCGGAGAACGCATCGCCATCATCGGCGAAGGTGAGAAAGGCGATCTGCGCCGTATCAGCTACCGTGAACTGCATGGGCAGGTAGGTCAGTTGGCCAACGCCCTCAAGGCCCAGGGCATCGGCAAGGGTGACCGGGTGGTGATCTATATGCCGATGGTGCCCGAAGCGGCCGTGGCCATGCTGGCCTGCGCGCGTATCGGCGCCATCCACTCGGTGGTGTTCGGGGGCTTCTCCGCCAACTCCCTGCGTGACCGTATTGAAGACGCCGGCGCCAAGGCGGTGATCACGGCGGACGGCGCCCACCGCGGCGGCAATATCGTGGAACTCAAGGAAGCCAGCGACGAAGCGCTGGCCTCCGGCTGTGAAACCATCGAGACGGTTATCGTCCTCAAGCGCACCGGCCACAATGTCGGCATGACCGAAGGCCGCGACGTCTGGTGGCATGATGCGGTCGATGGCCAAGCCACCGAATGCGAGGCGGAATGGGTGGATGCCGAGCACCCGCTATTCCTGCTCTACACCTCCGGCTCCACCGGCAAGCCCAAGGGCATCCAGCACTCCTCCGCCGGCTATCTGCTCAACGCCATCTGCACCAACAAGTGGGTTATGGACCTGCAGGACAACGACGTCTTCTGGTGCACCGCCGATGTGGGCTGGATCACCGGCCACACCTATGTGGTCTACGGCCCGCTGGCCTGTGGCGGCACCGTGGTCATGTACGAAGGTGCACCGACCGTGCCGGACGGCGGCCGTTTCTGGAAAATGTGCCAGGACCTGGGCGTGACCATTTTCTACACCGCGCCCACCGCCATCCGCGCGCTGATGAAACTGGGCGACGACATTCCGAACCAGTACGATCTTTCGAAAATCCGCCTGCTGGGCACGGTGGGCGAACCCATCAACCCGGAAGCCTGGATCTGGTATCACGAAGTCATCGGCAAGGAACGTTGTCCCATTGTCGACACCTGGTGGCAGACCGAAACCGGCTCGCAGATGATCGCGCCGGTGCCTGGCGTCACCGCCACCAAGCCCGGCTCCTGCACGCGTCCGCTGCCCGGCATCGACGCCGCCATCGTGGACGAGCAAGGCAATGAAATCACCGATCCGCATTACGGCGGCTACCTGGTGATCCGCAAACCCTGGCCATCCATGCTGCGCACCATCTGGGGCGACAACGAGCGCTACATCGATACCTACTGGGGCAAGTTCAACAACCGCTACTACGTAGCCGGCGACTCCGCGCACAAGGACGAAGACGGCTATGTGTGGATCATGGGCCGCATCGATGACGTGCTGAATGTCTCCGGCCATCGCCTGGGCACTATGGAAGTGGAATCGGCACTGGTTGCCCATCCGCGCGTGGCCGAGGCCGCCGTGGTGGGGCGTCCGCACGATACCAAGGGCGAGGCCATTTCCGCGTTCGTCATCTGCAAGGGTGACCGCCCCACCGACGCAGAAGCCGAAAGTCTGACCAAGGAACTGCGCGACTGGGTGGGCAAGGAAATCGGGCCCATCGCCAAGCCGGATGACATCCGCTTTGCCGACAACCTGCCCAAGACGCGTTCCGGCAAGATCATGCGCCGCCTGCTGCGTTCCATCGCCAAGGGCGAGGAAATCACACAGGATATTTCCACGCTGGAGAATCCAGCGATCGTGGCGCAGTTGCAGGGCAAGGTCTAACCCTCATCTACCAGGGCGCGGGAAAGCATCCACAGATTACACAGTTGGCCACAGCTTTCTCTGACGCAAAAGCCTGCACAGATCACGCTGCGTCTGCAGGAAATTGAATCCAGGAATCCTTGGGAGAGATGATGAAAGGAACATTAATCCGCCAGGGGCTGTTTGCCATCCTGGCTATCGTCGGTCTTGTCTGGACTCAATATCACCTGATCGCCTTCCTGGAATGGAACGCCGGTGAGGCCAGCCTGGCGACGCTGCTCAAATTCGACTGGGTAGCGTTTTTCTCCAGCGGCTTCGTCAACCCCGGCGCCGCCTTTCTGACGGTGGATGCCATCATCGGTGGCACGGCCTTCCTGTGCTGGATGATTCCCGAGGCGCGCAAGCTGGGTATACGGCACTGGTGGATTTATATCCTGCTGACGCTGGGTGTAGCGTTCGCCGTCGGCTTTCCGTTCTTCCTGCTGATGCGTGAACGCAAACTGCAACAGGCCGCGAGCTAAGGCACCGGAATAAAGACCATACTGCCCACGGTATGCACCACCTTGGTGATGGTGCGGTTTTCGCTGCTGGCCACGAACTGCGCCATCAGATCCTGGGTGCCGATCATCTTGCCGAACAGACGCGCGAAGCTGAGGTTCTCGGGCTCGTCCGGCAGGCTGTTGGTCAGTAGCATGGGATCGCCCTGCTCGTTCTCTCGGACCCGCAGGCGCCAGGACAGCACCTCAACGTTACGCGCCGCGTTATACAGCGCCTGCTCGTTCAGTGCATCGAGAATAAAGAATTCCTCGCGATAACCGTAGGAACGCCGCACCATGCCGGTCAGGCCGGCCACAATGGCGAATACGCGGTCTCCCGCGTATTCGGGGTCCAGCCCCAGCAGCATGGCATAGATCTCTTCCTTGCCCTCCAGTTCGTCGAACACCAGCCGGCCGCGATGCCCGAATATCGCATCCAGGCGGGCCTTTATATCCGGCGCTGCGCTCTTGCGTAATTCACGGGGGTTGCGCTTGTAGAGCTTGACCATCAACTCCTGGAGCATGCTCTCCATCTGTTCCTTGGCGATATCGGCCATGTAACTGACATCGGATTTGGCCAGGTTGGAAATGCGGAAATTGCCTTGTTTCTTCTCTGGAGTCTTCTGCACGCCGCCCGGGCTGGTAGTGCCGGTCGTGGCACAGGCTGGCAGCATGGCCAACAGAACCAGCATGATGACCAGACGCCCTCTAACCACCCTGCCCGCCACGCCCTTACCGCCCGAAATATTCATCAAAACGCGCCTGCGCCTTGTCGCCAAACAGAATTTCACAGGCTTCCATCAAACCCGGTGCGTTGCGAATAACGTCTTCGCGCTCCACCAGCGCTATCTTGGATCGACGGCGCAGAAAGTCGTCGAGTGTGACGATCATTTCGCGCCGCGCGGCCTGGCGCAGCTCGCAACGTATGTACTCGGTGCCCTTGATCAGTACTTCAGCCTGACGCGAATCCTCGCGGATGTTTTCCAGCAGTCCGATAGCCTGAGCACCGTAGCGCCGCCACAGGCGCCGCGACAGCGGCTCGGATGACTCGGGCGCAGTCATGTCATCCAGATTCATCAGACGCGCCTGGTGTTCGAATTCCTCGCACACCACGCGGGAAGGCTCGCCGTACCATTTGTAGCGCGGAAACGGCAGTTCGAGGCCTATTGCCTGCACCAGTTCACAGACTTCCTCGCCGACATTGATACAGTCGGTCAGCTTGCCGCCAAACACCGACAAATGTGCCCGGGAACGATCGGCTTCAATCACATGCTTGCGGGAAAGCTGCAAAAAATCGGTGTCTGCACCCACTTCTCCCTTGATCGCCAAAGGCCGCACGCCGCAGCGGGTGGCGATGACATCCTCCGAGGTCAAGGGCTTGTCCAGCCGCAGGCGCTTGTTGATGTTATCCAGCACAAACTGACGGTCCTCCTCGGTCACTTCCACCTGAGGGTCAGAAACGCGCGTGTCGGTAGTGCCGATACAGGTACACGGCCCCATGGGAATGGCAAAAAACAGGCGGCCATCGTCGGCAAAGAACGTCAGCACTCGCTCCACCTGGCTGATGCGGTCCACGATCAGGTGAATACCCTTGGACAACGCATGCCGGTGTTCGGTCCGGATGCCGGTCAGCTGGTTATGCGCATCCACCCAGGCGCCGGCGGCATTGATCAGCACCTTGGCACGCACCGTGAAACCGGCACCGCTTTCCACGTCTCGCGCCATCACCCGCCATACGTCATGGGCGTACTCGGCGCCCAGCGACTCCACATAATTGGCGGCAATGCAGCCGTTAGACAGCGCGGAACGCACGAAATTGAATACAAAGCGCGCATCGTTGTCGTGCAGATAGGCATCGGAATATTCGAAGCCACCCAGCGCGTCATCGGCGTTTACCACCGGCTCCTCGGCCTCGATCTTCCGCCGTGACAGCAGCCGCGGCGGCTCGGTGAAGCCCAGGCCGATAATCCAGTACAACCAGGTGCCCAGCCACAGAATCCACGGATGCCAGCGGAATCCGCGCGCAATGGTGGTGAAAAAACGGATTTCCTGAACAGTGGAGGGATACTCGCGAATCAGGCGGTTGCGGCTCTTGCACAGGTTGCGCACCAGCAGATACTCGCCGCTTTCCATGTACTTGATGCCGCCCCAGGCCAGGTTGGAAGACTGCTGGCTGGTGCCGCCGGCAAAGTCACCGCGATCAATCAGCCCCACCCGCAGCCCGCGAGCCGAGAGGGCCGCCGCGGAAACGGCACCGTTGATGCCGCCCCCGATAATGAGCACATCGTAGACTTCACTCTTGAGGCGCTGAATATTGCTTTCGCGTAATTTCATGTGACGTTAAAGGGCTGCTGGCCGTTCTTGTTTGCCAATGATAGGGCCTTGAGCCGTGAATAACATTACGTGAAGACGTACAATTCGCGTCCTTGTCACATTTTATTGCAGCAAATGTCCCAGAAAGTCCTGATTGTCGGCGGCGGCGGCCGTGAACATGCCCTGGCCTGGAAAACGGCACAGTCTCCCAAAGTTTCTGAAGTACTGGTGGCACCGGGCAATGCCGGCACGGCTACCGAACCCGGGGTGCGCAATGTCGCGGTCGATGCCGAAGATATCGAGGCATTGGCCAGACTGGCCGCCGATGAAGGCGTGGACCTGACCATCGTCGGTCCGGAAGCGCCGCTGGCCAAGGGCATTGTGGACCACTTTACCGCCCACGGCCTGCGCTGCTTCGGCCCCAGCCAGGCGGCGGCCGAGCTGGAGGCCTCCAAGGCCTTTACCAAGGATTTTCTGGCGCGCCACCGTATTCCCACTGCTGCCTATCAGGTCTTTACCGAAGTCGACCCCGCCGTCGCCTACATCCGCGAAATGGGCGCTCCCATCGTGGTCAAGGCCGATGGCCTGGCCGCCGGCAAGGGCGTCATTCTGGCGCAGAGCGAAGATGAAGCCATTGCCGCCGTGACCGACATGCTGTCCGGTAATGCGTTTGGCGAAGCCGGCAGCCGCGTGGTGATCGAGGAATTCCTCACCGGTGAGGAAGCCAGCTTCATCTGCATGGTGGACGGCAAGCACATTCTGCCCATGGCCTCCTCACAGGATCACAAGGCCGCACTGGACGGCGATATGGGCCCCAACACCGGCGGCATGGGCGCCTACTCGCCGGCGCCGGTGGTGACCCCGGAAATCCACGACCGCATCGTCAACGAGGTTATCCGCCCCACCGTGGACGGCATGGCCGCCGAAGGCCGCGACTTCACCGGCTTTCTGTATGCCGGCGTCATGGTGGCCGCGGACGGCACGCCCAAGGTGCTGGAATTCAACGTACGCTTTGGCGACCCCGAAACCCAACCCATCATGATGCGCCTGCAGTCCGACCTGGTAGACCTGGTCGAAGCCGCGCTGGAGGGCCGCCTGGACCAGACAGATTGCCAATGGGACCCGCGTGCGGCCCTGGGCGTGGTGTTGGCTGCCGGCGGCTATCCCGGCAGTTACGGCAAGGGCGATGTCATCTCAGGACTGCAAAAAGACTTGCCTGACACCAAGGTATTTCACGCCGGCACCAAACTTGATGGCGAAAACGTGGTCACAAGCGGGGGACGGGTATTGTGTGTCTGCGGACTCGGCAACAGCGTCAGCGCCGCCCAGCAGCAGGCCTATGCAAGAGTAGACGGCATCCGCTGGGAAGGCCTGCAGTGCCGCAGCGACATCGGCTATCGGGCCATTGCCCGCGAAAAGGCGACCGGCAGCGCCGGATAATCATCAACAAGGAGTTATTGCATGGGCATGGCCGCTCGACGTATAACATTGAATATGGGGAAGAAATTTCGTGATTTAGCGCGCTGGCCGGCGTATGTGGCAGTGGCCTGCCTTGTCGCCTGGCCTGCCACGGCAACCAGTGGTGAAAAGAACATCATGGGTTGGGTGGAATATGTGCGCATCGAGCCCGTGGACTTCTTCGTCAAGGCCAAGCTGGATACCGGCGCCAAGACCTCGTCCATGCATGCCGAAGACATCGAAACCTTCAAGAAAAACGGCGACACCTGGGTGCGCTTCACCTTCGAATCCAAAGACTACAAAGACCTGGAAACCAACGACAAGGTAGAAGAGCGCCGCATTACCTTCGAACGCAAACGGGTACGCAAGGTCGTCATCAAGCGACACAACAGCGACTACCAGGAGCGGCACGTGGTGGAAATGGAGTTGTGCATCAACGGCAAGGTGCACAAGGAACAATTTAGTCTGATTGATCGCTCTCGCTTCCTGTATCCTGTGCTGCTGGGACGGAGAGCACTGAAGGACATCGCCTTGGTCGATGCCTCTGAAACCTTCCTTACCACGCCGGATTGCGGCAAAGACGAAGACGACGACAAAGACGACTAGGACAACGCCAGAAAAGCATTATGAAAAACCTGCACGTCAAGATGCTGGCCCTGTGCCTGACCGCAGTAGGTATCTGGCTTTGTGCGTATAAGGTAACCCAACTGGGCCTGCCGCTGACCCCGGCAGAGCGCACCGAAGTCTGGAGCGTTGAAGCCCGCATCGTTTTCCGCGCCCGTGCCGGCACCGTCAAACTCAGCTTCCCCATTCCCAATCAACCGCCCGGCTTCTCCTTGCTGGACGAAGACTTCGTTTCCGGCAACTACGGCCTGGCCACCGAGCGCCAGGAAAACAACCGCATGGCCATGTGGTCGGTGCGACGCGCCAACGGCAAGCAGTTGCTCTACTACCGGGCATCCATTTACCAGGATGCCAGTGCCCATCAGCCGTCCGAATCCGCGCCGCCGCTGTTCCCTGAAATTCCCGAATTCGGCGAGCCCTACGGCTCGGCCGTATTCAGCATGCTGGACGAAGTACGCAGCCAGTCGGCCGACATCAAGAGCTTCACCCGCCAGCTGCTGACCCGTCTGAACGCCAAGGAGCCGGACGAAAACGTAGCCGTGCTGCGCAAGGACATGCCCGGCGAAGGCGTGTGGGTGGAAGACATCGTGCGCATCCTGGCCGGCGCCCGCATTCCAGCGCGCGTGATCTATGGCCTGCGCCTGGTGGACGGCACCCGCCATGGCCAGCTCGAACCCTGGCTGCAAGTGCATGACGGCCAGGGCTGGGCGTCCTTCGACCCCACCACCGGCGATGCCGGCATTCCCAAGGACTTCCTGGTGTGGCGCATTGGCAGCGACCCGCTCATCCGCCTGGAAGGCGGCGCCGCCCCGACCGTGGAATTCTCCATTGCCCGCAATATGCACGAGCTGGTGGCCGTGGCACAGAAACGTGCCCGCCTGGAAGGCTCAAGGGTGATGGACTTCTCGCTGTTCAGCCTGCCCGTGCAGTCGCAGAACGTATACCGCATTATTCTGATGGTGCCGCTGGGCGCGCTGCTGGTGGTGGTCATGCGCAACCTGGTGGGCATCAAGACCTTCGGCACCTTCATGCCGATCCTGATCGCCCTGGCCTTCCGCGAAACCGAATGGCTGTGGGGCGTCATCCTGTTCAGCCTGATCGTGGCCCTGGGTCTGGGCCTGCGCTTCTATCTGGAGCAACTGAAATTGCTCCTTGTGCCCAGGCTCGCCTCGGTGCTCATCATCGTGGTACTGCTCATGGCCGGCATCAGCGTCGTCAGCCACCGCATGGGGCTGGACCTGGGTCTGTCGGTGGCGCTGTTCCCCATGGTCATCCTGGCCATGACCATCGAACGCATGTCGCTGGTATGGGAGGAAAGCGGCGCCGGCGAAGCCTTCCAGCAGGGCCTGGGCAGCCTGGCCGTAGCCTCGCTGGGTTATGTGGTCATGAGCAATTCCTGGCTCAGCTACCTGATCTTCGTCTTCCCCGAGCTGCTGCTGGTGGTGCTGGCCATCACCCTGCTCATGGGCCGCTATACCGGCTACCGCCTGACCGAGTTCTGGCGCTTCCGCGCCCTGTTGCAGCAGGAAAAACCATAGCGCCATGGCCACCGACTGGCTGCGTACCCTGACCGACATGCCGCACTGGCCGCGGCGCCTGCGTGAACAGAACGTGCTGGGCATGAATATGCGCAACGCCGATTACATCTTCGGCTACAACCCGCGCCGCTTCTACCCGCTGGTGGACGACAAACTGAGAACCAAGCGCCTGGCCGAAAAAGCCGGTATCGCAGTGCCCGAACTCTACGGCGTGATCGAAATCGAACACGATATCCCCAAGCTGAGCAAGATCGTCGAAGGCCGCAAGGACTTCGTCATCAAGCCCTCCCAGGGCAGCGGCGGCAACGGCATCCTGGTCATCACCGGCAAAACCAACAACCGCTACCAGCGTGCCAACGGTGCGCTGATGGATGAAGACGGCATTTCGCATCACCTGTCGAATATCCTCAACGGCCTCTACAGCCTGGGCGGCCAGGCCGACAAGGCGCTGATTGAATACCGGGTGAAATTCGACCCGCTGTTCGAACCGGTAAGCTATCGCGGCGTGCCCGACATCCGCACCATCGTCTTCAAGGGTATTCCGGTGGCGGCCATGGTGCGCCTGCCTACCCGCGCTTCGGATGGCAAGGCCAACCTGCACCAGGGTGCCGTAGGCACCGGAATCGATCTACTGACCGGACAAACCACCCTGGCCGTCTGCAAGGACCGCCGCATCACCGAACATCCCGATACCGGCATCCCCATTGCCGGCCTGCAGATTCCGCACTGGAACAACCTGCTGACCCTGGCAGCGCATTGCCACGATCTGGCCGGTCTGGGCTACCTGGGTGTGGATATCGTGCTGGATCGCGACCTGGGTCCGCTGGTACTGGAATTCAACGCCCGTCCCGGCCTCTCGATCCAACTGGCCAACGGCATGGGGCTGCACGAACGCCTGCAGCGCGTGGAAGAACTCGACGAGATTCCCCAGGACCCGGCTGAACGGGCCCGTATTGCCCAACAACTGTTTGCACACAAAGAAGCCGCCTGACGGCGGCTTCCAAAAACACAGAAAAACGTCCTAGCCGCGCTTCATCGCATCGAAGAACTGCATATTGGTTTTGGTCTGCTTCATGCGGTCGATCAGCAGCTCCATCGCCGCCAGTTCGTCCATGGAATGCAGCAGCTTGCGCAGCACCCAGACTTTTTGCAGTTCGTCCGGGTCCATCAGCAACTCCTCACGGCGGGTGCCTGAGCGGTTGATATTGATGGCGGGGAAGATGCGCTTCTCGGCAATGCGGCGTTCCAGGTGCAGTTCCAGGTTGCCGGTACCCTTGAATTCTTCGTAGATGACCTCGTCCATCTTGGAGCCGGTCTCCACCAGGGCAGTAGCGATGATAGTCAGCGAACCGCCTTCCTCGATATTACGCGCGGCACCGAAGAAGCGCTTGGGGCGTTGCAGTGCGTTGGCGTCGACACCACCGGTCAGCACCTTGCCGGAGCTGGGGGCCACGGTGTTGTAGGCACGGGCCAGGCGGGTCAGCGAATCACAGAGGATGACCACGTCGCGCTTGTGCTCCACCAGGCGCTTGGCCTTCTCGATGACCATTTCCGCAACCTGCACGTGGCGGGTGGCCGGCTCGTCGAAGGTGGAGGAGATCACCTCACCCTTCACCGAGCGTTCCATTTCGGTCACTTCCTCGGGGCGCTCGTCAACCAGCATCACAATGAGGTAAACCTCGGGGTGATTGGCTGCGATGGACTGCGCGATATTCTGCAGAATCATGGTCTTGCCGGCCTTGGGCGGTGACACGATCAGGCCGCGCTGTCCCTTGCCGAAAGGTGCCACGATATCGATGACACGTGCCGTAATGTCCTCGGTACTGCCATTGCCGATTTCCATGCGCAGATGGTCTTGCGCAAACAGTGGCGTCAGATTCTCGAACGGCACCTTGTGTCGGGAGACTTCCGGCGCCTCATAGTTGATCTCATCCACCTTGAGCAGCGCGAAATAACGCTCGTTGTCCTTGGGCGGACGAATACGACCGACAATAGTGTCGCCCGTACGTAAGGCAAAGCGGCGAATCTGACTGGGAGAGACGTAAACGTCATCAGGTCCGGCCAGATAGGAAGAACCCGGGGAGCGCAGGAAGCCAAAACCATCCTGAAGAATTTCCAGAACACCGCCACCATAAATCTGCTCACCGCGACGAGCATGCGCCTTGAGAATGGAGAAAATCACATCCTGTTTACGCGCACGCGAAGTATTTTCGAGATTCAGTTCCTGGGCGATATCCAGAATCTCGGCCGCGCTCTTGCTCTTGAGTTCAGTCAGGTCCATGACCGGCGCGTCTTCTGCCGGCTGTACATACTGACTCTGGGAAGCCTGTTGTTGACGCCGGCGTCCGCGGCCACGCCCCTTGCCCTGACCACGGCCATTGCCCTGCTGGTCATCAGATGAGGCATTGCCCTGATCATCCTCTGCTGCGGCCCTGGACTGCTCCGACTGACCTGAATCGGTCTGGCTGTTGCCCAGGGTTTCGTTCTCCTCGGTTTCAACAATTACGTCTGTATTTTCTTCACTCACGGGATGTTCCGGTTATGGAAATAGATATAGAGGGGGGATGGCGGCTTTAGCAAGAGAGTCCGTGATGGCGAGCTGCCAACTCGCCACCACGCAGATGTTTAAATGTTCGCGTCCAGGAATTCGGCCAACTGCGATTTTGAAAGCGCGCCCACCTTGGTGGCCGCCACTTCGCCGTTCTTGAACAGCATGAGCGTCGGAATACCCCGAATACCGAATTTCGGCGGCGTGTTGGGGTTTTCGTCAATATTCAGTTTCGCCACTTTGAGACGGCCGGCATATTCCCCGGAGATCTCGTCGAGAATCGGCGCAATCATTTTGCAGGGGCCACACCATTCTGCCCAGTAATCCACCAGGATCGGCAGGTCGCTGCCAGCAATTTCGCTATCGAAGCTATCGTCGGTCAAGGTTATATGGTCACTCATCGCTCTATGCTACTTGTGAAATGAATCGGACTGGATCGGGTGATGAAGTCAGCTGGTCCGTTGGCGGGAACGTCTGGCCATGCGCGTTAGTTATGCGGCTGCCACCGGATAACCGGAAGATACGGTATTATTCGGGGCGCGGAGCTTGCGCGTAGGATCATTTGTTCGGTGCAACGAGCCGGAAACTCGACTCCCGACCCTTTGTAGGTACAATGCCTGCACCCGATACAAAGTCTATTTGAGTACAACTCGGCAAGATTTGCAAGCATTTATATTCACCACGTTTAACCGCTTGAATCAAAAGGCGGTTGAACGCCATCTGGCCATGGGAGCCAGACCCTATATCACATAACATCTATATGAATTCCGAAAGCGACAACAGTCAGCATTTATCCGCCACGCGGATGGACAGCCTGGGCCTGCACGACAGTCTCATGCAAGCCCTGAACGGTCTTGGTTACGACCGTTGCACGCCGATTCAGGCGCAAACCCTGCCCATTGCGCTCAAGGGCAAAGATGTGGCCGGACAGGCCCAGACCGGCACCGGGAAAACCGCCGCCTTTCTGCTCGCGACGTTTAATCACCTGCTGACCCGCGCCCCTGATGAACAGCGCAAACCCACCCAGCCGCGCGCGCTGATTCTGGCGCCGACGCGTGAACTGGCGGTGCAGATTCACAAGGACGCCGAGGCGCTGGGCGCCAGCACCGGCCTGAAGCTGGGCCTGGCCTTCGGCGGCACCGATTACGAAAAACAGCGCAAGACTCTGGAAGACGGCGTCGACATTCTCATCGGCACGCCCGGGCGCATCATCGACTACTTCAAGCAGAAGGTGTTCGATCTGCGCGCCATTGAAGTGGCCGTGCTGGACGAAGCCGACCGCATGTTCGACCTGGGCTTCATCAAGGACATCCGCTTCCTGCTGCGGCGTATGCCGCACCCGGACAAGCGCATGAACATGCTGTTCTCGGCCACCCTCTCCTTCCGCGTGATGGAGCTGGCCTACGAGCACATGAACGACCCGCAGCTGGTGGAGATCGAGCCGGACAAGGTCACCGCCGACCGCGTGCGCCAGACGCTTTATCACGTAGCCAACGACGACAAGATTCCGCTGCTGATCGGACTGCTGGGCAAGCACAAGCCCGCGCGCGGCCTGATCTTCGTCAACACCAAGCGCATGGGCGACAAACTGGCCGCCATGCTGCGCGGCAATGACTGGCAGACCGCCATCCTGTCCGGCGATGTGCCGCAGAAGAAGCGCCTGCGCCTGCTGCGCGAATTCCAGGAAGGCACCCTGCCCCTGCTGGTGGCCACCGACGTGGCGGCACGCGGCCTGCATATCCCGGATGTGAGCTACGTGTTCAACTTCGACCTGCCGCAGGATCCGGAAGACTATGTTCACCGCATCGGCCGCACAGCACGTGCCGGCGCCGAGGGCGATGCCGTGTCGCTGTGCTGTGAAACCTATGTTTATTCCCTGCCCGAAATCGAGGAATACATCGGTCACCGTCTGCCCACGGAAGCGCCCGACGAAAGTCTCATGGTCCGTGATCTCAAACCGCCGTATTACGATCCGCGTGAGGAACGTGTGCATCATGGCAAGCCGCGCAAGGACGGTGGTGGCGGCCGGCGCCGCGGTGGTGGTGGCGGCGGTCGCTCGCGACAGGGCCGGGGCAACGGCTAGATCAAACCTGCGCCCAACTCCGCCAGCCGCTCCACGACTGGCCAGCCCTCACCCACGTCCCGCGCCGGATGCCGGCTGTCGGGACGGCTCACCACCACACAATGACTGATGCCGAACTCGCGTGCGGTGTGCAGCACATGCAGGTTGTCGTCCACCAGTAGCGCGCGACCGGGCTGCAGCGCCTGCCGCTTGGCAAACAGCGGCCAGAAACGCGCATCTTCCTTGGGATAGCCCAGGTCATGGGTGCTGAACAGATGGTCGAAGTGCGCGCCCAGGTCGGTGCGCTCCAGTTTCAGCGCCAGGCTCTTGGGATGGGCGTTGGTCACCAGCCACAGCTGCTTGCCGGCGGCACGCACCGCCTGCAGAAAATCCCGCGCGCCTTCCAGCCAGGCAATGTGTTCGGCAATCTCATGCTTGAGCGCCGCCACATCCATACCCAGCGCGTCACTCCAGTAGTCAATGCAGTACCAGTCCAGCGTACCCTGCGTGCTGTCGAAGATGGGCGCCAATTCGGCCTGTGCCTGCGCAAAACTCATCGCCCGCCGCTCGGCATAGCGCCGCGGCAGGTGCTCGGTCCAGAAATGCGTGTCGTAGGCCAGATCCAGAATCGTGCCGTCCATGTCCAGCAGCACGGTGTCTATCCGGCGCCAGTCCAGAGGTAATGCGGATTGGGTAATTTCGTCGCTCATGCCGGTGCTATGATAACTGCTTGATTCACAGACTCCAGGCTCATGGCAGAACCAGTAGAACTATTGCACCCCGTCCACGAAATCGCCCTGCAGGCGGGTCGTGAAATCCTGAAAATCTATGCGGCGGATATCGAAGTCACCCACAAGGACGACGACTCGCCGCTGACCCAGGCGGACCTGGCCTCGCACCACTGCCTGGTGGAAGGCCTGAAGAAACTCACGCCGGACATTCCCATCCTCTCCGAGGAGGGCGAAATGCCGGATTACGAAACCCGCGCCGGCTGGCACTGGTACTGGCTGATCGACCCGCTCGACGGCACGCGCGAGTTCATCAAGCGCAACGGCGAATTCACGGTCAATGTAGCGCTGATCCACAACGGCCATCCGGTGCTGGGCGTGGTCTACGCCCCTGCCCTGGACGTGAGCTATTTCGCGGCGCAGGGCTCCGGCGCCTGGAAGCAGGAAGACAGTGGTCCCTACGACGCCATCACCACGCGCCGGGTGGAGGGCAAACTGAGCATTGTCGCCAGCCGCTCGCACCGCAGCGAGGAACTGGAAGCCCTGCTCGACGGCATGCCCGAGCATAGCGAGGTGAGTGTCGGCAGCTCGCTGAAGTTCTGCCAGGTCGCCGAAGGGCGCGCCGATTTCTATCCGCGCCTGGGCCTGACCTCGGAATGGGATACCGCCGCAGGCCAGTGCGTGGTGGAACAGGCCGGCGGCCTGGTGACAACCCTGGACTTCAAGCCACTGGCCTATAACAGCAAGGAGTCGCTGCTGAATCCCTTCTTCCTGGTATTCGGCGACCCGACCCACCACTGGCAGCAGTATTTTCCCGAATAGGGCCGACAACCTGCAATGCAAAGCAACGGCCCGATCGGCGTCTTCGATTCCGGCGTGGGCGGCCTCAGTGTATGGCGGGAAATCCGCCGGCAACTGCCGCATGAATCCACCCTCTACCTGGCCGATCAGGCCCATGTGCCGTACGGCCCGCGGCACATGGATGAAATCCGCGGCTTCTGCGAGGCCATCACCCGTTTCCTGCTGGACCAGCAGTGCAAGGCCATTGTGGTGGCCTGCAACACCGCCTCGGCGGCGGCGCTGAAACATCTGCGCGAGCAGTTTCCCGGCCTGCCCGTCATCGGCATGGAGCCGGCCGTGAAACCGGCCGCCGCCAGCACGCGCAGCGGCGTGGTCGGCATCATGGCCACCCAGGCCACCTTCCAGGGCCGGCTGTTTGCCGCCACCGCCGGACGCTACGCCCAGCACCTGCAACTCATCAACCAGGTCTGCCACGGCCTGGCCGAACGCATCGAGGCCGGGCACCTGGACGACCAGCTGACCGAGGCCATGCTGCGGCGCTTTATCCAGCCCATGCTCGACGCCAATGCCGACACCATTGTGCTGGCCTGTACGCATTACCCGTTTGTACTGCCGCTGATCCGACGCCTGGCCGGGGACGAAGCCAATGTCATCGACCCCGCGCCGGCGATTGCGCGTTACCTGCTGCATGTATTGCGGGAGAAAGATGCCCTGGCCATTGCCGGCAGCCCGGTTAGTCATCAACTGGTGACAACCGCCGATCTGGGCGCTTTTGATGCTGTGGTGGCGAACCTGGTGGACAGCAGCGGCACCGAGTCGTGGGCCGCCACCTGGGATGAACTAAAGCTTTCTCGCGGCTAATTCATAAAGGCAGTGCCGCTCAACTACCTAAAGAAATCTCCGAGAAATCGACGGCCTTGTCATGCCGGCTACCCGGCACGCCCTCGCCCGGCCGCACCAGTTGCGTGGCGGCCATGCCTGCTTCGGCGGCGGCATCCAGCTCCTCTTCCACATCGGACAGAAACAGCACCTGTTCCGGCGCCAGGCCGATATCCCCGGCAATGGCGCGGTAGGAAGCGGCTTCACGCTTGTGGCCCACATTGGTGTCGTAATAACCGCTGAACAGCGGGGTGAGGTCACCGTACTCGGTGTGGCCAAAAATCAGTTTCTGCGCCTGCACCGAACCGGAGGAATAGACGTATAGCTTCAGACCCTGCGCGTGCCAGGCCCGCAGGGCCTCCACGGCATCGGCGTAGACATGCCCCTTGAGCTCGCCGCTGCGGTAGCCTTCCTGCCAGACCATGCCCTGCAGGGTCTTCAGCGGCGTGACCTTGCGGTCTTCGTCGATCCACTGGCACAGGGTTTCGATAGCCATGTCCAGGCACAGAGGCGTGCCGACTTCCTCGCTCACCGCATCCAGTTGCGCCTGCACCCGCGGCTCATTGGCATGGGTCCGCACAAAAGCGTCCATACGCTGCCGCGCGAAGGGAAACAGGGTTTCATGGACAAAGGCGATGGCGCTGGTAGTGCCCTCGATGTCCGTGAGTATGGCCTTGATCAAGGCGCTGCTCAGCCAGCCCGTGCCAGGCGCTCGCGCTTGAATTCGTCCATGTTGGGAAAACGCGAAGCAATGGGGTCATCCGTGAAATTAGCCACCCAGCCCTCGGCCGAGGTAAACAACCTGATCGCCTTGAATGACGGCTCGCTGCCCATATCAAACCAGTGCTTGTAACCGGCCGGCACGCTGATCAGGTCACCCCGCTTACAGTGCACCACATACACCTTGTCATCACGATGAATATAGAAAATCCCGCTGCCATCGACGAAGAAACGCACCTCGAACTCACTGTGCACATGCTCATTCAGGAACTTCTTGCGCAGCTCTTCCTTGCCGGGATGCTCGGGGTGCATGGCCACCACATCAACTGACTGAAAACCATACTTCTGCATGAGACGGTCGATGGACTCATGATAGGCTTCAATCACCTCGTCCTGACTGGCTTCCTCATCCAGGTCGGCGTTGGCTTCCCAACGCTCGAAAAGCACTTCGATATGCGCCAGCTCGGCAGCAATATCCTTACCGTGCTCATACACGGCAAGAACTCTGGGCTGATCGTGTTCTACCGAATAAATCCGCAATTCGCTCACTTCAATCTCCTCGCCTGCTCTATTTTGTATGCAGTTCACATTCCAGCATGAACTCAAGGGCTTCCACCCTGTAGCGGGCAGTCCTGATATCGCCTGCCCAGGTATAAAGCCCATGCCCTCTGATCAAATACGCCTGGCCCGGACCATCACGCTCCATCCGGGCATCAATCATGGCCGCCAACGCTTCGATGTCCTGATCGTTCTCGTAGACCGGAATCCGCAGCGTAACCTCATGAGAGTCGATGCCCTCGAATATCTTCGACAACTCATAGTCCCGCAGTTCAATGTTGTGACCTGCCTGCCGGGATATCACTGTGCAGGCTACAGAATGGGTATGCAGCACCGCCCCCAACTGCGGTATACGGCGGTACAACCGGGTATGCAGCCCGGTTTCATAAGAAGGGCGCAAATCACCCTCCTGAACCTTGCCATGCATGTCCACGGTCAGAATATCCGCCGCTGTGAGTTCGCCCTTGTGCCGCCCTGAAGCGGTAATGGCCAGGCGTTCATCAGACAGACGAATGGAAAAATTGCCACTACTGGCGGGCACCCAGCCGCGGGCGTCAAACCGGCGCCCGGTTTCTACCAATGCCTCGGCCGCTGCGTTAAAACTGCTTGTCTCCACCGCCCCTCCGTCAAGAGAGAACTCAGGGGTCACCCCGTTTGGGCGCGGTACTCTACGTGATCAACCGGGACAACGCAAACGAAAAAACATGACCTGCGTCATCTTTTTTGCGGCAAGGGAAAAGCCCCCGAACAGGGGATGTCGTCAGCCCGGCTGAAGGGCCGGTAAAGGCAGCTAGCGCATACGTTGCATATCGCGGGTGATTCGCTGCGCCTGGATGCGATTGAGATTCCGGAACACCACTGCAGCTATGCGTGGATAGCGTTTCACCATGCGCTCAAGATCGCCGTCATTGAATCGCAGCAGTCGCACGTCACTGATGGCGTCGATATTTGCCGTGCGCCGGTGTCCGAAGTGACCTACCTCACCGATGGTCATGCCGCGGCGCATGACGTCCAGTTCCACCCGCTGCGCGTCACGCTCCACCCAAACGTCCAGCTCACCCTCGATGATGACGTAGATATCTCCGCCGACCTCACCCTCGGTAATCACCCGCGTGCCTGCGGGCACGGTCTGTATGTCTGACATCAAGGCAAAAATACGCGCCTGGCGCAAACTGAGGCCGTCAAACAGCGGAATCGAATGCTGGGGAGAGCGTCCCAGGTCGAGTCGCAACACATCCCACAGAGTGACAATCTTGACCCCGGAAGCCAGCGCCGGCGTCACCGTTACATCGGTCACCCAGGCTACCAGCAGGGTGAAAGCCGCCAACACCCCGAACTGCACCTGATTCTGCAGGTCGCTGCCGGCCAGAACCAGAAAACCCATGCACAGCACGGCCGATGTCAGCGTCACAGGACGAATCAGCTGATGCAAGGTGCTGTAGGTGGCTTTCAGCTCACTGGCCGAGTCGCGGGCCTGTGCATTGAATCGCGCCAGGTAATGCACGGTATCGTCCACAGCAATGCCCAGCACGATACAGGCGATCAGACTGGTGGTCGGGTTCAGTGTTATGCCACTGAAACCCAGAGCGCCGAAATAAACGATGACCGGCAGAATATTCGGCAGCAACGCCAGCATGCCCACCCGCCACGAGGTGAACAAAAACCCCAGCATTATGTAGACCACCAGCAGGGCAACGCCGATGCTCAGCCCCTGACCGGAGGCCACTTCATCCACTGCCTGGGTCATGAGGATGCTGTTGCCGGTGGTACGCCCGCGAACAATGGACGGCAGATCACGCAGGCGCTGATTGATGCGCTCGTCCAGCTCGCGGATCATGGCCGTATCCTGCACCAGAGCCTGCACTTCTATACGTGCATGGCTGAAGGCGCGATCCACGTAGGCATCCAGTTCCTCACCACCGCCGAAGAGCAGATATTGCTTGACGTCACTGACTGAGTCGGGGATGGCGAAGTAAGCCTCGTCGCCATTGAGTGTCCGGCTGATCAGCATCAGGTGATCCACCATTGAGGTCGTGACACCGATTTCCGGCTGATCCTCCAGCCATTCCTGCAGATTGCGAATTTCCCTGAGCACCGAAGGCTCGGCCAGAGCATCCCTGACGACACCTTCCAACACGATACTGAATACGTTGGCCCCGCCCAGGTTGTCGTTGATTGCCTGATAATCCCGCCGCACCTCGGATTCTTCAGGAAAATCATTGATGTAATTGGTGCCTACCCGGATTTGGGTGGCGTAGTAGCCCGCGATGAGAATCGCCAGAACCGCCACAATCAGAATCGGCCGCCGGCGATGGGTATCAAATGCTGCCAACATACTCGCCAGGCCTTCGAAAAAGGCCTGGCCGGGCAGTTTCTGCACATCGCCGCAACGCATGAAACGCAGCGCCGAGGGCAGAAACGTCAGCGAGATGGCTACCGTGAACATCACGCCAGCCGCGGAAAACAGGGCAAATTCACGAATCGCCGGCAACGGACTCAACGCCAATGCCAGAAAACCCGCTGCCGTGGTCAGGCCGGTCACCAGCAGCGGCAAACCCACGGCCTCGAGCAGGTTGCGGGTATGCGTCACCTCATCACAGTCCGGACTGGCCGTGACGAAATATTCGTTGATCACATGCATGGCGTAGGCCAGCCCGATGGTAATGATCACCGGCGGCACAAGACTGCTCACCAGGTTGATCTGGCGCCCGAATAACGCCATCAGCGCCAGTGTCCACAACAACGCCAGGCCGATACCCAGCACCGGCAGCAATACGCCCCGCAAACTGCGAAACGCCAGAAACAGGAACAGATCCAGCAACACCACCAGAGCCGGCAACAGGTACACAAACTGTTTGACCAGCGCCTCACTGGTGGCCGCTTTAACTGCCTGTGCACCGGTGACCCTTACCCTGGCATCGCTGCCCTGCATGACATCCTCAGTGACCTGACGCACCTGCGCCACCACCGACTGTTCCAGGAACTCGCGGTCGCTCAGTCCCTGGAAGGTCACTATCACGGCCGCCGTGCGGCCGTCATCCGACGCCAGCCGGCCTGCATACAGCGGATTGGCGTTCAGATCCGCCTTCAGTCGCTCAGGCACCTGTGGGTCGTCGAAATCTGCATTGGCGAAAGTGCCCAGACCGATCGCGCCATCCACTTCCCGCACATTGGTGGCGGTCGCCAGGGACTGCACCTCATGCACGCCGGGCACCTTGCGCAAGGCCAGGCGCAAGGCCTGTAAACGCTGCATGGAAGATGCGGTAAAAACATCAACGCCCTCAATAGCAATGATCAGGGTTTCGTCACTGCCAAAACGCTGTTTCTGCTGATCGTAGAACCTGCGTGCCGGACTGTCGGTGGGTACCAGACGATCAATCGAGGGGTCTATCTGTAGCCGGAACTGGCCGTTCAGCGGGTTATACAGAATCAGGATGGCAAGCAGACTGATGGCCGCCACTGCAGCCAGAACGAGATCGGATCGGCGTGCCGAGAAATGGTACCAGCGTGTCAGCCAGCCCTGATGGTCTTCCAGCATGGCTTACAGCGGAATTAACCGCCGAGATGGAAACCGTGTGTACTGAATACCCGTCCGCTGATTTCCTCGTCGCTTTCGATTTCCTGCAGCTTGAGATCAGTGTAGGTCTGGTTGTGCAGGTCCTGCATCTTGAGATCCCGCATGCGCCAGCGGCCGTCTTTTTCCACCAGCGTATCGTGCTGCACAGTCAGGCGCTTGACCGCCTCATCGGTCTTGTCGAAGAAATCGGCCTGTAGTGGCACACAGGTCTTTTTATCCACATGACTGATCACCCGCCCGTAGGGACTTTCATCGTCCGGTGCATACACGGATTCGATGACATAAACCTCGCGCTCGGCAACCTTTCCGTCATCCAGACGCTTGAGCGTGCCTGCAACGGCCACGCCCTGCAGATGCTTGATGTCTTCGTAACTGAGATCAGTGCCCCACAACGGCTTGTCGCGCATGCCGCCGACAATGCGCCGCACGCGATCCAGGGCAGGCAGATACATGAACATGTCATCACGGTCAGAACGCTCCAGCACCAGGTAGCTGGAGCCGGACAGATCATTCGGGGTGGAAACACGGATCATGACATTGTTGTAACCCCCGTCATCCAGACGCCAGTACATCTTGGCCTGCAGGGTGCGCTGACCACCGCTGCGGTCATGCGCGATCATGGCCAGATCCTGCACGGATGTCTGCCGCGGAAAATTATTACGGGCACATTCACGGATTTGCTGGGCGGTTTGAGGCGCATCCGCCGCCGGGGCAGCTGGCATCGATTCTCCGGCAGCCACGGACAAACCCGGTGACAACAAGGCAGCCAGAACCGCAGCCGGCTGCATGAGGCGCTTTAATGTCATATCCAGATCCCTTTCGCCTGTATGCCTGATAGCTTCATGTACATGGAGCCATGTCGCTATTTATATGCCTAGCTTAGCGAACTTCTCATTCCTTGGCGCGCTTTCGCAGGCGTGCGCGCAAACGGCGTAACTGGGCAGTTGCACCCAGCTGTTTGAACAGATCGGCCGCCGACTGCCATTCAACATCCGCACGATCCGCGTCGCCACGCGCCTGAGCCAGTTGATGCGCCACCATATGCCAGCGCGGACGCAACGATTCCACACCGATTTCGTCAATCATGCTTTCAGCCTGCTTGATCAACCCGAGCACTTCGGTTTCCACCCGCCGCCCGCTCTGGGTATTGAGCAGGAATTCCGCCAGGGTCAGGTCGGCAACCGCCTGCAGGTGTTTCTGACCGCGTCGGCGCGATATCCGCACTGCTTCACGCAGAGTGCCCCGCGCCTTGTCGGCATCACCGGCCATCGCCTGAGCGCGCCCCAGCGTCACCAGCAAGCGCGGCTCCATATGCAGGGCAACCTGTTTTTCCGTTACCAGTTGCTGCGCTGTTTGCAGAGCTTCTAGCGCACGTCTGCCCTGGTTTGCCCATACATGGGCATTGCCCAGCGCCCAGAGTGCCGTGACCCGCAATATGGTGTGGTGCTGGTGTTCGGCTCTTTGCAGAGCCGAACGCGCCATATCAATGGCCTTGCGGGGATAGCCGCTGTCTGCCATAAGCAGGCTGCCCACGATATCGCACAGCACGATGGGCTCCGACTCGTCCCTGCGAACGGCCAGTTCACGCGCAGCATCCAGCAACTTTTCGGCCTCCCGCAAACGCCCCTGGTAGAGACGCAGCCAGGCCTTCAGACACAGCAGGCTGACGTAGGGACTGCGGCCCAGGAACGCATTACCGGCTTCCACGTCACCATCAAGCAGACTCAAGCCCGTCGCGATGACCGATTCTGCCTGCCACAATTCGCCGAGGATGAGGAACATATGTCCCTGGCCCATGTAAACGGCAGCCTTCATGCCAGTGTCCTGACTGTTCTTTACCAGTTCCACCGCCTGCACATAACACTCGGCGCTGCTCTTGCCGTCTCCGCAAATCAAATAGGTCGTTCCACAGGCGATCAGGAAATAGCAACGCTGCGCCTGGTCCTCGACAGCAGCGGATAGCTGCTGTCCACGCTCGATCAGCGGTTGCAACTCCTTCATGGACATACCGTATCGCGAACCCAGCGAAATCAGGCGCGAGCAGGCCTGCAGAGCAACTTCCGCGCTTTTGGGCGAGTCGGGCAACTCGTCCACCAACGTTGACACGGCCCGCCAGTGCTGAAGCGCCATGCCGAGATCGCGATGCGCAGCCCAGGTGGCCGCCCGGGCATACCACATGACCGCAGTTTCCAGTTCACCGGCCTGCGCATAATGGTGCGCCACCAGTGCTTCATAACCATCGGAACGACGACCTGCGGTTCTGACAAGATTCTCCGCAACCGCGCGGTGTATGGTGGCCCTGTTTTCCGCCAGTTGCCCCAGATAGGCCACTTCACGCAGCAGCGACTGGTGAAAGGCATACTCCACCTGGCCTTCGCCCGATTCGATACTACAGCGGTAAATCCAGCCGCCGCTCGTCAACCGTTCAAGCCCATGACTGATGTCATCGACAGACAGTCCGCTCACCGCCTGCAGCAACTGCACCGGGAACTGTTTGCCGATGACCGAAGCCACTTGCAGGAGACGCTTGTCTGCATCAGGCAAGCGATCAATGCGTGCCGCTACCAGAGCCTGAATTTCTGCCGGCACCTCGAGTTGATCCAGCGGCTTGCTCAGACGGTAGCCCGAGCGACCGTGCACCAGCTGCCCCGTATCCACCAGCGAGCGTACGACCTGTTCCATGAACAGAGGATTGCCGCCGGTGCGCTCAATGATCTGCAGCTTGAACGCAAGCAGGTTTTCATCCTCGCCCAGCAGGGCATCCAGGTAGGCCCGCCCCTCGCTTTCGTCGAAAGGCGCCAGCCGTAATTCACGGAAGTGCGGCAGGTCATGCCAGCGGCAGGCGTATTCCGGGCGGTAGGTCACAATGGCCATGACATGGCTGCGGCCGATGCTCTGCATCATGTAATCCAGCAGACCATGCATGACATCACTGTCGAGCCAATGCAGGTTGTCGAGCAGAATGACGCCGGAGTCCACGCGGCTGGCGGCGGCAACAATACTCAGGAAAGTGTCCTGCATATTATCCAGCTGAGTCTCAACGCCCCGCGTGCTGCCCGCGCTACCCGCCAGACCCAGGAACTCCATAATCTGGTCTGCCTGCTCTTCGAGCTTCGGATCCAGATTGCGCAATACCCCAGCCACCTTGTCGCGAGTCTGTTCCGGAGTGTCGTTATCGTCTATGTGGAAATAACTCTTCAGGAACTGTGCCACCGGGGCGGCCGGCACGGCCTTGTGATACGACACGCCACGTGTCTCCGCCACGACCAGATCCCGTTCATTGCAACGCTGGGCGAATTCATACAACAGCCGGCTCTTGCCAATACCCGGATCGCCGGTAATGGCCACAATCTGGCCCTTGCCGTTGCGCGCCTGTTCCAGTGCTTCATCCAGAACCTGCAATTCGGTCTGACGCCCGATCAGGGGTGGCAACCCCTGTTCTCTCGCTACCTCGAAGCGGGAACGGTATTTGGCGCTGCGCCGCAACTCGTACACCTTGACCCGACGCGCCACCCCGCGAATGCGCACATCTCCCCGCTCGCGCAGTTCGAACATGCCCTCAACCAGGGCGCGGGTAAAATGGCTCAGATAAATACGACCCGGCCGCGCCATGCTCTCCATACGCGCTGCCAGCCCAACGGTATGTCCCTGCGCGGTGTAATCCATGCGCAGATCATCCCCGATTCGCCCGACCACTACCTCGCCGGAGTTCATACCAATACGCACCAGGAACTCCACGCCGTATTCCTGTTGCAGCTCATCAGCCAGGGCATGCAATTCGCGCTGGATGCGCAAGGCCGCAAGACAGGCACGCCGGGCATGATCCTCATGCGCTATGGGGGCGCCAAACAGGGCCATGATGCCATCACCGGTGTACTGGTTGATGGTGCCTTCAAAATCGTGGATGCCTGCGGTAACAATGGCGAAGAAACGATCCATCACCTGATGCCAGACTTCGGGATCAAGCGTCTCGGAAAGCGCTACGGATCCTTTGACATCGGCAAACAGCACCGTGACCTGCTTGCGTTCGCCTTCCAGGGCGGAACGCATACGCAGCACTTTTTCCACCAGATGCGGCGGCGTATATCCCCGCCCCTCTTCCTGGGGCGGGAGTTTGTGACCACACTGATTGCAGAATTTTGATTCCGCAGGGGGCGTATGTCCGCACTGGGGACACTGCATATCCAAGTCTTCCGTGTTATGCGTTGGTGGCTGCCTGGAAATCCGTTTCCAGCCCGTGTTTGGCGCGTACCTGCTCTACCCAGCCATCGGCGCCAATTTCGGTGAAATGCTGCAGCGCCGGCACCAGCCAGGCATCCCGCCCTGCCGCGTCCGTCTGTAACTGGGAACGCAGCAGAAAAAGAAAAGGCCTGAAGCTGACAGCGCCGGTTTCTGCAATCAACGCTTCCAGCCGGTCCAGTTGTGCCGCAGCGGCCTGATGTTCACCGGTGGAACACAGAATCAGTGACTTCACCAGCAAGGCCTGGCATTCCCAGATACGTGAGTGCGAATTCCGTGCCGAATCCAGGGCTTCCTGGACAATAGCCTGCGCTGTTTCGATTTCACCCAGATGAAACCTGGCCTCGGCAAGATGACTGAGATGCACGGCTTCGAACTGATGCGCCGGCGCACCGGGACGCACCAATTCGAGATGCTCTTCAAGAATCTCCGCCGATTGACGCCAATTGTCGTTCAAACCATGGGCCACTGCCAAGCTGCGATAGGCCAGTGCCTTGAAAAACGGACTGGTAAAGTGTTCGGTTCGGGACACCGCGGCCAGCGCCTCGCGCATGGCATCCTCCTTGTGACCGGAGACCCGCGCTACATCCACCAGGTTGGCATGCATCCAGCTGACTGTGCGCCCGGATTCGCCCTCGATTTCAATCGCCCGCCTGGTTTCCCGCCGCGCCTCGTTGAGCTTGCCCATATAGGTCAGCATGAGGGCGCGCAGACCGCGGGAAAGGAAATTGTCTTCGGTCATCGGGCCGGCAAACCAGGCTTCTCTGCCCGGCTCGGTCAAGGCTCCCATCCCCTCCACCAGACGTCCCGATGCAAAGTAGGTCAATAGAATCGGCACCCGGAAACGGGCAATGAGTTCCGACTGCCCCAGATTCCGCGCCAGCTGCAAGGCCTCGTGCGCCTGCTCTACCGCCAGATCGGCATCGCCATGCTGCAGCTCGACCGACGCATGCGCGATCTGCAGTTCGGCAAGCGCCAGTTGATCTCCTGTCTTCTTGGCCAGCGCCAGACCTTCTTCATAAACACGGCTGATCTCCTCGACCGGCGCCCGCACTATGGCCGAGGTACGCAACACACCGGAACGGGCGGTGATGGCCAATTTGTCCCGCTGTGCGCTTTCGGGCAGCCTGTCCAGAAATTCAATCGCCCTTCGATAGCGAGCCAGCGCACCGTTGGATTCACGCATCACCCCTTCCCATACGGCCGCATGAATCTGCCACTCTGCAGCCTTGAGAGCATGACCCGCGCGCGACCAGTGATGCGCCAGCATCAGTGCGCGTTCATCGAAGGTATTGCCACCCAGTTCGGCTTCCAGATACGCGGCCAGTGCGGCATGCACCTGGGCACGCCGCTCGGCCAGCTGCGCATGGTAGGTCACTTCCTGGATAAGCGGATGACAGAAGGCGTATTCCCCGAGCTGCTCGCGCTGATGCACAAATCCGCCTTCCTCCAGGTTGACCAGCAATTCCGGAAGATGTGACTCCGGCATTTCGGTTATTGCCGCCAGTTGCGCGCGCCCGAACTCCTTGCCGATGACCGCGGCGTATTCGAGCAGACGTTTATCGTCATCCGCCAGCCGGTCAATGCGGGCCGCCAGAATGCCCTGCACGCTATCGGGAATCACTGTCTTGTCGACAGCTTTGACCAAACGATACTGACCTTGCAGACCCTCCAGGTAACCCAGCTCCGCCAGATTCCGCACAGCTTCCTCGACAAAGAAGGGATTGCCGCCGGCCAGCTGACGGATCTGCTCGGTCAGCGCAGCCAGGCTGCCATCCCTGCCCAGCAGCTCTGCAACCAGACTGGCTACTTCCTCAGCCGACAGGGCAGTCACGGCGATATCCAGATCCAGACCGGTCATGAGCCAGTCGGCGACATAATCCGGCCGGTAATTCAGCAGCAGCAGGGTCGCGGTGCCCTCCAGCTCGGCAGCGAGCCCGGCCACGAACTGTTCACTGATTTCGTCCAGCCAGTGCAGATCTTCCAGAAGAATGACGCGCGGTTGTGCCGCGGTACCCGGCAGCAATTTCCCGAGCATGGAAAACAGCTCTTGCTGACGCATTTCCGGCGCAATGGTTGAAGCAGCCTCACCGGGTGCCGCGACCCCAAGATATTCGAACAGCAACTGCATACTGTCGCGGCAGTCCAGATTCATCAGCGTCAGGGTGCCGGCAATTTTGCGGCGCTGCTCGGCCGCGGAATCCGCCTCCTCGATGCCAAAAAAGCCGCGCACGAGATCCAGCACCGGATGCAGGGGCACCGTACTGGCGTAGGGGACGCAGGTGCCCTGGAAAACTTCCACGCCCTGGCTGCGGGCGCGTTCGACAAATTCGAAACATAGCCGGCTCTTGCCTATACCGGCATTGCCGACCACGGCGGCCACCTGCCCGTGGCCACCAGTCACATCCAGCAGCGCGTCTTGCAGCAACTGCAGTTCATTACCGCGCCCTACAAAACTGGACAGCCCCCGCGAACGGGACATATCCAGCCGCGTCTTGAGTTTGCCAACCCCCTCCAGCTCATACACAGAAACCGGCTCTGCAATCCCCTTGACGTTCATGCTGCCCAGGTCGCGCAGCCGGAAGTAACCTTCGACCTGGGCGGCCGTGTAACGCGTCAGATAAATACGCCCCGGTTCGGCAATCTGTTCCATGCGGGCCGCCAGGTTTACAGTCTGCCCTTTGGCGGTGTAATCCATGCGCAGGTCATCCCCGATCGAACCCACTACCACTTCGCCCGAATTCAGGCCGAAACGCACCGAAAGGTTCAGACCCTTGTCGAAACGCAGTTCGTCTGCAAAGCGGCGCAGTTCTGTCTGCAACTCCAACGCCGCCATACAGGCACGGCGGGCATGGTCCTCATGCGCCACCGGCGCACCGAACAGGGCCATGATGCCGTCGCCCGTGTACTGATTGATGGTGCCTTCGTAACGATGTACGCCGTGCGTGAGAATGGCGAAGAAACGGTCGAGAATCTGGTGCCAGGCCTCGTCACCGGCCTGCTGGGCCAGATCGGTGGAGCCCTTGATATCGATAAATAACACCGTTACCCGCTTGCGCTCACCCTCAAGCGCGCTGCGGCTGGTCAGAATGCGTTCGGCCAGATGCCGCGGTGTATAGCTGTCACGACCGGCGGCTGGCGTTCGCGGCGCGGTCATATCCTGCAGCGAATGGCCACACTGATTACAGAAACGCGCGCCAGCCGGATTGCTGTGACCACACTGACCACATTCACCGGCCAGCGCCCCGCCGCAGTGATTGCAGAATTGGGCCTGTGCGGGATTGTCATGCTGACAATGGGGACATTGCACGGATCCGTTCTCCCTGATGCTCACGCCAATCAGTTTATCCGCTTCAGACTAGCATACTGGCCACTCCGGCCCACGGCTTTGGCAATGCTTGTAAGCGGTGGACGAAACTGCCATTCTGATAACGGATATTGCCGTCATGACGCGTTTTGCGGGGGGATGGAGGCATTCAATGTTCGGATTTGAAATGAATTTCTGGGAGCTGATGTTCTGGCTCCTGGTTGTACATGCTCTGGCCGACTTTCCGTTGCAGTCAGAATGGATGGTGATGTCCAAGATTCGTGGATCCAAACATCCTCATTCCAGCAGCACCCGCCCCGATCTCATCTGGATTCACGTCCTCTCCTGCCATGCCGCCGTACACGCCGGCGCAGTCGCCCTGGTCACCCAGAACATCTGGTACGGCGTCGCTGAATTCTGCGCTCACTGGACGATTGACTTTCTCAAGGGTGAAGGCAAATTCGGCTTTCACACCGACCAGTTCCTGCATATAGGCTGTAAAGTCGTCTGGGCGGCCCTGCTGGTCAGTAGTTAGCGCGCTTGCATGGCATAATGGCGCCGCCCGACAATAACAAAAAATAATTTATCAACAACTTCGCAACACTTCGAGCACGCGCCAATCATGCCTAACGAGACCTCGCCCATTTCACAGACGCCCCTGGTGTCTGTTGCCATGGCGACTTATAACGCAGGCGAATATCTGCAAGATCAAATCGCCTCGATACTCAGCCAAAGTTATCCGCATATAGAAATTGTCATCAGTGATGACGAATCGAACGACGGCACATATGAACGCCTGCTTGAATATGCAGCTTCCGACATACGCATTCGGGTACTCCCCCGTTCGGGACGGCGCGGCTTCAATGAAAATTTCATGCATTGTTTTCGAGCCTGTCGTGGACAATGGATTTTGCCTTGTGACCAAGACGATATATGGGATACAGACAAAATCCGGCTATTACTGAACAGTGTGAAGCCGGGGGAACTGGCATTCTGTGATTCCAGTTTTATCGACCAGCAAGGCACCCCCTGCACGCACAACGGTGACAGGTTGATGAGTGAAAACTTCATGCCTTGTGCGAATCCACCATTGCTCGGCCTGCTATTTCGTTCCTGTATCTCCGGACATGCCTTTATGTTTCCGACGGATATACTCGAGAACATGCCCGCCATCCCGCCAATGTCCTATTACGATCATTGGATTTCACTTTGGGCCAGGGCCAACCGCTATCCCATTCGATATGTAGATTCACCGCTTGTGCGATATCGGCGTCACCAGGAAGCCGTCATAGTAAAAGATCGATCCAACAAGGCTGGCGGAAAAATCAGAACACTGCAGTCACATTGGGCGGCCGCCTCCAGCCTCATAAATGCCCTGGATCAATCTCCTGAAAAACATCAGCTGGAGCAGCTTCAACACGCCATGAAAGACTGGTTTACAAGCTGGATCAGTATTCACGCATTTCTGTTTTTTTTCGTGAATCGAAATCAGATATTCCGGCGTGAAAAGAGCGTAAAAAAAATAAGAAAGTCGATACAGTATTTTTTCGGCTACAAGTTGCGGAGCCGGCTCTCCCCCCGGAAATATCCTCCGATAACCGAATGTAATGGTTCTGAGCTTCGTTTCGAGAAAACAACCCCCTGAGAACCCGGTCGCCGCACAGGACTTTTTTGTCACGCCTTCACAACGAACTGAAAGGCAGAGGCCTCGGGCTGCAATCTGATCCACCAATGCATCAGTAATGGCGCCCTTTCCGCAACCCTCTTCAAATTAGTCCGAAAAGGTTTGCAAATAGTTCTTTGCAAGCTTTCGATTTCAAGATCGCAATCTTGCGACACTGGATAAAATTGCCGTACAAACCATCGGATATGCGTGTCATCCAGAAAGCTTCATGTCCCTGCAGCCGTGAAAACCTAAAGTAAGGGCACGGCAGAGGGCTCATGGTCAGTCACTTAATACCGTGATACCGAAGCGCCTCAGCAAAATGGAAGTTTCCAAGACCGGCAGGCCCACAACACCCGAATAACTGCCCTCAAGCCGCTGGACGAATATCCCGCCCAACCCCTGGATGGCGTATCCGCCCGCCTTGTCCCGGGGCTCGCCGCTGTCCCAGTATGCTTGCGCTTCGGAGCGGGTGACTGTCCGGAAGGTAACTTCGCTGATGCTTAATGCAGATTCGATTCGGCTACCCTGCGCCACGGCCACGGCAGTCATCACCTGGTGTTTACGACCAGCGAGGCTGAGCAGCATATCCACAGCATCGGCTTGATCACGCGGCTTTCCAAGCACCCGCTCCCGAGCCACCACGACCGTGTCGGCGCCCAGCACCGGCACAGCGGCTGCCTGCACTGCAAAAGCCTTCTCCCCGGCCAGACGGCAAACAAAGTCTTTTACGGCTTCTCCGTCAAGTTGCGACTCATCCAGATGCTGCGGCTGAACACTGAAGCGCAACCCGAGATTCCGGAGCAATTCGGCGCGGCGTGGTGAAGCAGAGGCCAATATCAGCTGGGGAGGCTCATGCATATTTCCGATCCGTTTTCATACTCAACAAAACTACAGTTGCCGACAACGCTGCGTCATACTCCGGTACAGGACAGGGCGAGGGCTCGCAGCATGCATTACCCCATCCATCACAGACTGCGCGATCACTGGCAGACACTCAGCCGTCACGGCACACAGGGACTGGACTATGTCTCGGCCCGCAGAGTCATGCTGGTCAACCAGTTCTGCGCCATCGCCATTGCCCTGAACATAGTGTACGCAGGGCAGGTGATCATACTCGATGCCGCGGCGCTGTCGGTTTTCCTGTGGCTGGTGCTGATCGCCTGCCTCGCCTTTGTCGGCGTCATGCTGCTCAACGGCACGCGGCATCAGCGCCTGGCCCGCTGGATATTGTCCAGCATTCCGGTGACCACGCTTTTTATTTCCGCTTACTTCATCAGCGGCGGCGCTGGCCTGCAGCTTTACCTGATTGTCATCTGGACATTGCTGTTTCTGATTTATACGCGGCGCGAATGGATTGCGTTGCTGTTTTTTTCCATAGTCTACTGGCTCGGCTTTCTCACCATCGAATTCTGGTTTGTCACGCCGGCTCTGGACTACGATTTTCCTGCCGGTCTGATTGAACAGATACATGCTCTTAGCGTTACGGGCACCTTCCTGGCCGTGGCGCTGGTGGTGGGTCTGTTTTTCACGGAAATTCACCGGGCGGAGCGTCGCCTGCAGGAAGAGTTCGAACATTCCGAAAACCTGCTGCGCAACATCCTGCCCGCCTCTATTGCCGAACGGCTGAAGAACCAGAGTGACACCGGACCTCTCCCTGCCAACCGCTCCCAGACAGAGGATCGTCCCGCCCCGATTGCCGACGGTCATGTTGAGGCCACCGTGCTGTTCGCCGATCTGGTCGGATTCACGCCGCTGTCATCACGTCTGCCGCCGGCCGCCCTGGTCCAGTTGCTGAACGAAATTTTCTGCCGCTTCGATGACATCGTGCTGATGCATGGGCTGGAAAAAATCAAGACCATCGGCGATGCCTACATGCTAGTAGGCGGGCTGCCTGAGGCGCGCGGGGACCATGCGCAGGCTGTGGCGCGGGCGGCATTAGAAATGCAGGCCCTGATGCCGCAACTGAGGCTGCCCGCGGACAATGTGCTGCAGCTGCGTATTGGCATTCACAGCGGACCCGTGGTGGCGGGTGTAATCGGCCGTCACAAATTCGCTTACGACATCTGGGGAGAAACCGTCAATCTCGCCAGCCGCCTGGAGTCTCATGGCCAGCCGGGCCGCATCCACGTGTCTCAACCACTGGCTGAATTGCTGGGCGATGAATTTTCCTTTGAAGACCGCGGCGATATCAATATCAAGGGAATAGGTCCGACTCGCACCAGTTTCCTGCTGGGTAAAACCGGGGCAGGACCGGCCGGCCTGCGGCATAATCCCTGACACTGACTGATGCGCTAAAAACATGATCGAGGAGCTTGCCGATGCAAGATACCGCCCCCCCGAATGACCTGCCCGTGCTCGACCGCAGCACGCTGGACAGACTGTGCGCCGCTCTGGAAGAAGCAGCCGCCGATGTTATCGACGAGTACCTGACTGACACCCCCAGGCTGCTGGATCAGCTGGGTAGCGCACTGGAAAATGGAGACAGTGATACGGTTGCCGGCCTGGCGCATCAACTCAAGTCGAGCAGCGGGGCACTGGGCGGAAGCCAGACCCAGGCGCTTGCCGCCGCTGTGGAACAGGCAGCCAAAACCGGAAATAGTGACGACCTCGCCGGTCAATGCCGAACATTACAGAACGCGATCGATGCCTTCATGCGGTCTCTACAGGCCTACCGAAACCAGATCTAGACACCGCCGGAATCGACAAAAAGCTTGTCTACGAGTAACTTAGACGCGGTGGAGACGACGAGAACACCGGGCATCTGACAATCAATGATCTGGACTTCAGAAACGAGCAGGCACTCATGCGCACCGAGCTTACTGCCAGGCCTGCGCAGGGTCGGCCTGCTTGCCGGCTTGCTGATCAGTCCGACCCTGCTGGCCTGGGATTATGACTTGCGGGGTTACGTCGGATATGCGGGCGTTGATGCCAGCGAAGATATTGAATGCAACAACCGCGCCTGCCAGGGTACGCTCGAAGACAGCCTCTTTTATGGCCTCTCTGCCAGCCTGCAGGGAGAGCATTTCGGCGGCCAGGTCATTGTCAGCCAGGACGAGGAAGAGGAGCCCGATATCACCCTTGCCCAGGGCACCTGGCGCAACCAGCTACTCGGGCTGGACATGAATCTGCGCGCCGGCAAGATTATCGTGCCACTGGGTCTTTATGGTAGCCAACGCATCACGCCTACCACTCAACCAGGCCTCGTCTTTCCCCAGTCTTTTCTGCTCAATGCCTATTACGACCTGGTTACGCTCTCCGAGGAGGGAGTAGGGCTCGATCTGCGTGGTGACCGCTGGGGGCTTAAGGCGGCCATATACGAGCCAGAGAAAGAAGCCGTTGAAAGAGTCGTGGTCATTCCCGGCACCGCCGGCCCGCTTGATTTTCTGTTCGCCGGACTACTCGGACTGGACAGCGTCACCGGACTGGGCGGCACGCCACCACAGGTCATGACTGTTGTGGAAGATCAGAACAACAGGGCTACCTATCTGGGCTTTGACTTCCGTAATGTGGAATATCAGGTAGACGCCGGCTGGATTGCCCAGGAACTCGGCGATGTGCGTGTGGATGCTTATAACATCGGCCTGCAAACCAGCATCGGCAATTTCCAGCCATCACTGGAAGCCTTCGAACTGGACATCGAGAACGTGGAGTCCACCATCGAGGGTCTGACGCTGAACATGCTTTATTCCTTCGAGAAGTGGCAGGTTTTTGCAACCGGCGTGCATATCGACATCGGCCAGGGCGATACTGAGGAACTGGTTGTGGGTGGTGTTTATTACTGGGGAGATGGTGACATTTCCACCCGCCTGGCCTGGCGGCGGGTAGATGGCGATCTGCCGGGCGCCACCCAGGGTCTGGACAATGTAGATGCGCTGGGACTGTCTGTGGCCTATAGCTGGGACTAAGCCGCGTATCAGCTGGCCATTTCCTTGCGCACGCCCTTGAGGGTTTTTTCCAGCGCTTCCATCACGATAGGCTTGGTCACCACATCCCGCATACCCGCGTCTTTGCACTCCCTCACGGTTTCGGTCGTGGCGCTGGCCGTCAAGCCGAGGATCACCGCCTCGGGATGCTCGGCCATGATTTTCCGGGTCGCCTCGATGCCATCCATTTCGGGCATTTGCAGATCCATCAGGACAATGTCGTAGCTGTCCTGATTACAACGCTCCACCGCCACCTTGCCGTTCTCGGCCATCGTCACATCATGCCCCATGCGGGCCAGCATCTTCTCGGCCAGTATTCTGTTTACGGCGTTGTCTTCCACGACCAGCACCTTCAGGGGCGGCAAACCCTGCGCCTCGGTCTTTTTCTCGACAACCCCGGACTGGCCGCCGCCGGAGCGTACCGGCAACACGAAATAGAAACGCGAACCTTTACCGAGCTCGCTTTCTGCCCACATGCGACCACCCATCATATCGACCAACTGACGGCTGATCGCCAGTCCCAGACCCGTGCCCTGCGCCCTGCGGGCATTGGAATCATCCGCCTGGGCAAACTGTTCGAAAATCTGCTCCAGCTTGTCCTGCTCAATCCCGATACCGGTATCACGCACACAGAAACGCAGACTGCGTGCGGACTCCGGGTCCGGCTCCACGCTTATCTCCACCTCACCCTCGGAGGTGAACTTCACGGCATTACCGAGCAGATTCAGCACCACCTGGCGCACCCGCACAGGATCACCGTAAAGCCGGCCCGGTACTTCCGGCGACATGCGCCAGCCGAGCTTGATACCGGCCCGTTCCGCATTGGTCCTGAGTAGCAACACGGCCTGTTCCAGTATGTTCTTGAGGTCGAAGTCTTCCTCGTGCAGGCTCATGCGCCCGGCTTCGATCTTGGACAGGTCCAGGATGTCATTGAGCAGCGCCAACAATGCCTCGGCGCTTTCCTTGAGAACCCGCACGTCTTCCTTTTGCTCATGCGGCAGCTCGGCTTCCATCAGCAACTGCGCCATACCCAGCACACCATTCATGGGGGTGCGGATTTCGTGACTCATGTTGGCCAGGAACTGGGACTTGGTCGCGGACGCCGCCAGCGCCTGATCCTTGGCCTTGGCCAGTTCCGCCGTGCGCTCGCGGACGCGCTTTTCCAGTTGCCCGGTCAGTTCCGATAATTCGTTGTTCCGCTCCACCAGTTCCTGCGATTGCTGGCCAAGACGTTTTTCAATCGCCTCCAGATCATCGGTCAATCGCAAAGTCAGCGAACGCAGCCAGTCGATTTCATCCCGCGGCATGACGCCCGACTTACCCAGAATCCTGCGTACAGCCGGATAATCACGCTCCGCCAGCACCGGTAACGCGGAAGCCACCTTGAGCGCATCACGCGTCGGTCGCTGCAGCACCAGATAGATGGCCGCGGCCAGGGCCAGCACCACCAGCGCCATCAACAGGGACAACAGACGCACATCGCTCTCGATACTTGCCCGCGCCTGTGTCACATCCGACACCAGCAGCCAGTAATGCCCCTCTTCCTGCCAGCCTTCGGAGATCAGGCGTATTTCATAGGCGCGCTTGTTGACCTGGATAACATAGACCTGATCCGGCCGCAGCGCGGAAACCTGCGTCTGCGCACTCAGCAGCCAGTCCTGTGACTGACCCAGTTCGGTCGCGGCAGCGATACGGTAGCCCCAGGCTTCTGCATAGGTTTCGGCCGGCGCCAGAAACATGACATCGGCGCCACTGACACGCGCCAGATCCAGCACCATCTGCCCGACCGGCCGCGCCATGACCAGCACCCTGCCCTGACCGTCTCCGCTGACTACCGGTGCAAACACTGTCAGCCAGCAATCCGGCGCACAACGCAAATCCGCGACCGGCGTTTCCTGCGCGAGACTGGTGCTGGCCTTGGCCTGCATCCAGGCAATGTCGATCTCGGTTTCCTGGAAAAACTGACTCTTGGCCAGCAATCCCGATTTTTCGTAGATCCACAGTCCCGCCAATCCGAATTCCAGTGCCAAAGTGCCTTCGTTGGCCTCCAGACTGGCCGCCACATTGGCGCGGCTGATCCGCCCTTCCTTGAGACCCACCAGAGCACTCACCGGATCGCTCAGAGCCACCAACCCGTCCGCCGTGGTCCGCAACAGCGTGTCGAGCAACCGCTCCTGCTGTTGCCTGATGTCTGCACGCATGTCCGCATATTGCGCAAGCATCTGGCCGCGGCCCAGCCATAGCAGACTGGCCAGCAGCCCCACCAGCACCACGCCGGCCTGCCATAACAGGCGCCAGCGCAGGCTCAGCCCGTGGGTACGCCCGGTGGCGGCACGCGCAGTCATCGTCTTACCTCGATGGCGACCACACCTTCCGGCAAATTCTCTCCGGTGCTGTAGCCGATCGCGTTCGGGGTACTAACCAGAGCCTCAAGCATGGCCGCCTCGTCCTCGAAACTCTGTGGCGCAGGGCCGGTACCCGAGAACACCACCCGGTTCCAGTGCTGACGCAACTGGTAGGGAAACATGCGCAGCCTGTTCTTGACGAAAGCCTGATGCACATCGCTGTCTTCATCGAGCACAAACACCCGGATGGGCTGGCCATCCGACCAACGCCGTTTACGCAATGTAAAAATGGCCCGCAATGTGGTCAGATCCAGAGACTCCTGTCGGGCGCGCGCCTCCGCCATCACGGGCTCCGCAGCCCATAGCGTCGGCATCACCGCCAGACAGACGACACCTCCAAGCCAAAGCAGGACTTTCGCAATTCGCTTCTGCCACATTTCCACGATTCCAAGCTTATCTTCAGGATAACGTGGAATGCGCCCAAATGCTTGTCTAGGCGTCTGTTTGCGAAAGAAATTCCGCTGACACTCTGCCGCCGGGTAACGGCATGACATCAAGCAGTATGCTCCAGAATCAGATCGGCAATGCGCGGCAAAAGACGCGGTGGCAAATCGTGCCCCATGCCGCGAATCACTTCCAGGCGGGCGCCAGGAATGCAGGACGCCGTATGTTTTCCATGTGAAACAGGCACCAAAGGATCATGCGAGCCATGTATCACCAGACTGGGAACGGAAATATTCCGCAACAGACGGACGCGCGAGCCGCTGGCGAGTACCGCCAGCATTTGCCGGGCAGAGCCAGCCGGGTAATAGGCGCGATCAATGCCCGTGGTTACCCGATTCCGCAATTCTTCCCCGGTCATGGGATAACCGGGACTGCCAATGATTTTCAGCGTCGTGGAAAAGTGGTGAATCATATCCTCGCGCTCGCGAGAAGGCGGCGCTGTCGCCAACCGCTTCAGCGCCCTGAATTTACCTTCCGGCAACCAGCGTGCGCCGGACGTGGACATGATGGACGTGAGGCTGGCCACTCTTGCCTCATGCCTGGCCGCCAGTATCTGGGCGATCATGCCGCCCATTGACGCTCCCACGACATGTGCGCGGCTAATCTCGAGACCGTCCAGCAATCCGACAACATCATGTGCCATATCGAACAGGGTATAAGGCGCTTTCACAGACATACCCAGCTTGGCGCGCAGGTACGCTAACTGCGTTGAGGTTACCGGGCCGGCATGATCCAGTTTGGCCGAGAGACCGATATCACGATTATCAAAACGTATGACACGCCGCCCGCCTGCCACCAGTGCATCACAAAGTCCCGGCGGCCACCCGACCAACTGAGCCCCCATCCCCATGATAAGAACCACGGGCGGATCGGTTACCGCGCCCCAGTCCTCGTAGCAAAGTTCAATACCGTTACTCTTCACGTGACCCTGACGCCGTTCCACTGCGTCTGCTACCGCAACCATTGTCTAGGCTTCCTGATCGGAAGAGTGTTGCATTTTCGATGCCGCGAAGTAGTAAAGCACCGCCATGACAATAAAGCCGTAGCACATCACAGGCTCGGGTACCTGCAACATATCCGCCAGCACGCCGATACCACCCAGCACAGCGGATACAAGCCACAGCAGGTACACCACCGCCGTATCCGAGAAACCGAGTTGCTGAACACGGTGATGAATGTGGTCGCGGCCAGGGGTAAAAATACCCACTCCGCTACGGGCACGCTTGAGCACCACGTAAACGGTATCAATCACTGGCAGAGCCATAATCCATACGGCCGTCATAGGACTCAGAGCAAAACCGGCGCCATCAATACCGTGCTGGGTAAATGCAATACAACACCAGCAGAGCGTGAATCCAAGCACCAGACTACCGGCATCACCCATGAATACCGCGGCCCGCGAGCGCCAGGGGCTGCGGACGTTATAAAACAGGAAAGCCAACAAAGCGCCCGATAATGCCCATAGCACGGGTGTCAGCGGCACTTCTGCATGCAGAGCAGAAATCATGAACCAGCCAAGGCTGATGGCTGCAATGCCACCAGCCAGACCATCCATGCCATCCAGCATATTCATGCCGTTGATCAGACAGAAAATCGCAAACAGCGTGAACGGCCAGGTCAGCCAGCCCAGGCTGACATCACCATAACCCCAAAGATCACCCAGTTGGTCAATATGAAAATCATATGAGCTCATCAGCCAGAACAGCAGAATGACTTCCGCGACCAGACGCAGACGCGCAGACAGATCTCGCAGATCGTCCAGCACGCCGATCACGGCAAACAGCATCAGTCCGAGCAAGAACACCCATTCGGCGTTACTCAATGACTGTAGCTGGTGCAACACCACACCGGCGATCAAAACGACGAGCGCCAAACATACACCACCGTGAATGGGAATGATGCCTTCGTGAGTTTTACGTTCGCCGGGCTGGTCAACCAGGCCAATGCGCTCAGCCAGTTGCCGTAACGCCGGGATCATCACTGCAGTGAGCATCAGACTGCCGAAAAAAAATAGCCCTTGTTGCATAGCTTCGACTGCTTCCCAAGCCAGTCCGAAATTTGCTTGCGGACCAGTTTGTTATTGTTGAAGGTACCGCATTCACTTGCGGTGCTTATCCATGGGAAGATTCTATCTGCCCCAGAACAATTATGCAGTCAATAAAGGCTTCAGGCCGACGGAGCAAGCCAGCCCCTCAACAGCTGCATGGCGTCGGGGCTACCAAGCAGGGCCAGATGCCCGGTATTCAGCAGAAGCTCCCGCTGTATTCGGGCATGAACCAGACTTTCCTCACCAGTCGCATCCAGGCCCCATGCACTGACAACCGGCACCAGCAAGTCATCCTTGCTCCGCCATGGCGGTTGTGCAGCGACCTCTGAGCGGGTGGCTGCAATCAACAGATAACCGGCCTGCGGCGCCAGCGGTAGCTGTGACTGCCGTCCGCTGCTGTGTACATCCTGCGGCACGCCAAACCAGTCTTCATCAATCAGGTTGGCAAAGCGTAAATCCTTGATGCCCGCTGAACGCAAATCGCCCAGTCGGGACAGTGGCCGACTATAGGGTGAAACCTTGAGAATGCCGTTGGCGAGATTTCCAATACGCTCAAGCGGCGCACCGTGATGCGGAGTGCCAAGCATGGCCACATGCGTCAGCCTGTCGGGCCATTGCAGGTCCTGGGCATAATGACAGGCACTGCGAATGAGCAATCCGCCCATGCTGTGACCGATCAGGATCAGGCGCTCAACACCTTCTTCAACCACAAACTCTTCCAACCGCGCCGCCAGTTCACGGCCGTTGTGAGAAATGCGCCGGCCACTGTTGTAACGCAGGTGCGCCGTGCGCGCGCCCAGTACCTCATGACACCAGGTTTCGAATTCCGAAAACGCGCCGCGCTGCCAGCCAAATTCACTCATACACAGGCCATGAATGAAAACAACAACCGTTGATGCGTCGGACCTGCCCTGATGATTCAGCAGCTGCATCGGCTGAGCCAGGGGATTTTCGCGCGCCTCCAGAATGTCTCCGCAGACGCCGTTGATGGCCGCGCGCACAGCTGTCCAACCCGGCGCATCATCTTCCCTCGCCATACCCTGCAACTGCCGCGCGGTCCCGCCCAGGGCATGATTGATGACCTCGAAGCAGTTGCGAATACCCCGGTAAACAATACCGGTGATACCCCGGGTTCGATCCTGCCCCTGCTTGCCGAACGGCATAGGGCGTTGTTCGATGGTGCCGTGCATACGCTCGACCACATCCAGCACTTCGGCCGCCAGGGCGGTACCCAGATAGGCCAGTCCCGCACCCCTGCTGGCCAGGCGCCCGGCCGCAGCCAGGCGCTGACGCATTTCAACAGTGCGGTTGATATCCGGATTCACAGTCCTGACCTCAGGCGGCGGCGGCCTGCAGACGACGCGACGGCAGGGCGTAGCGGAACACCTTCTTCTGCACGCTGAACAGCTGCTTGAAGAACCCGCCGGTGTTATAGGCCACACCGTACTTCTCGCAGACCGCCTGCACCTTGGGCGCCATGTTGGCGTAGCGATGCGCAGGCACATCCGGATACAGATGATGTTCGACCTGGTGGCTCAGGTTACCGCTGAGAATATGGAACAGCTTGCCGCCAGTGATGTTGGCCGAGCCGCGGATCTGGCGCAGATACCACTGTCCCCTGGTCTCACCCTTGAGCTGATCCTCGGTATAGCTGAAGACCTCGGTGCCCTCGGGGAAATGGCCGCAGAAAATGATGGCGTAGGCCCAGAAGTTGCGGATCAGGTTGGCGACGAAGTTGCCGGCCATTACGCCCAGGAAGTTCGGACCCGACAGCAGCGGAAACAGGATGTAGTCCTTGAACCAGACCCGCGAGGCCTTCTTTGCGAACGGCTTCAGGCGCTGCAACAGCTCCTGGGTGTCAATCTCCTTTTTCCAGTACTTCTCGAACTCGACATCATGCAGCCCCACGCCGGCGTCGAAGTTGCTCGCCAGCAAGGCATTCCACACTGGCTGGAAGAAAAACATGGGGCGCCATTCCTGACGATCATCCATGCGCAGAATCGCATAGCCCAGATCACGGTCCTTCTCCAGCACATTGGTGTAGGTGTGGTGCATATAGTTATGCGAATGCCGCCACTGGTCGCCGTCGCACACGGTGTCCCATTCATAGGTCTGCGAATGCAGGCGGGCATCGCCCATCCAGTCGTACTGGCCATGCATGACATTATGGCCGATTTCCATGTTTTCCAGGATTTTGGCCACACCCAGCGCCAGCGCGCCCAGCGGCCAGGTCACGATCGCCACCGGCGGCATGAAACCGAACCACAGCAGCGTGCGGCCGCTCAGGGCCAGATAGCGCTGGGCCTTGATGACACGGCGGATATAACGGGCATCCTTTTCGCCCAGATCAGCCACTTCCGCTTCGCGGATGGCGTCGAGTTCCTTGCCGAACTGCTCCAGATCGGCAGGTGAAAGCGTCGTGTTTTTCATGTTGCGATCTCCAGTGTTCATCAGTAGTCGAGGCTCACGTTGCTCTCGGCAACGGAGATACAGAGTTGAATGTTTTCATCGCCATCGGTGGAAAGCTCGCCGGTCAGCACGTTGCGCACCACGCCTGCCGTTTTGCGACATTTGCACTCATGGCAGATGCCCATGCGACAGCCATAGGTCGGGCTTTCGCCGGCTGATTCCATCGCTTCCAGCAGCGACTGGTTGCCGGCGGACTCGATCGTGCGAGCCTTGCGGCCCAGCGACACTTCCACGGCGATATCACCGTTGGCCGCGTTACGCATGATCGGCGGTGTGCCGAAATATTCGAACTGCAACTGACCGGTCAATTGCTCGTCTTCCCAGTGCTCGCGTACGGCTGCCATGAATCCGGTCGGCCCGCAGAGCATGCCGTGACGCTCGTGGTAATCCGGCACACGGCGGGCAATCTGCTCAGGGCTGAAGCGCTCGGGCGCTGAGCCTTTGCCATCGTCTTCTTCACACCAATGCACGCGCAGATTGGAATGCTTGATCGCCAACGCCTTGAGACGCGCACCGAAGATGTGATCCACCGGGCTGCGAACGTAATGCAGGAATTCGATGTCCCCGTCATAGCCATTGGCCAGCAGGGTCTGCAACTGTGACATCAACGGCGTGATACCACTGCCGGCGGCCAGCATCAGCAGCTTCTGCGGCAACACTGGCGGCAACACAAAGTCGCCGGCCACGGCCGTCATGTTCAGCACATCACCGACCTGAATATGGTCATGCAGCCAGTTGGAAACCCGGCCCTGTGGCACGCGCTTGACGGTGATCTGGAACTGACGGCGGCTATCCTGAATACAGGACATCGAGTAACGGCGCTTATGGGTCACGCCATCGATTTCGATATTCACGCCCACATTCTGGCCGGCGCTGAAACCGCGCCAGTGGTGGTTCGCCTTCAGCACAAAGGTTTTGGTGTCATGCGTCTCGTTGATGACCTGCACCACACGGGCGCGAAAGTCGGTCAGCGACCAGAGCGGGTTCAAGTCTTCCAGGTAATAGCTCAACCCCTCGTGACTGACTAGCGGCTGAAAGAATTCACGCAGAGGTTGTGCAAAACGTGATGTGTTGTGTGCAGTTGCTTGTTGCATTTCAGGCCTCCTCAAGATCGCCTATATCGCAATATGTTTACAACTGTACACATTATGTTTACGCTTGTAAACATAATTTACTAACTTTCATCCAATTAATTTATAACTAATTGTTTTTAATTGCTTTATAAATTTACAAACGGTTACTTCTATATGATTTTCAATACAAATATTCCGCTCCAAGCAAATCAAAAGGCGGCGTTCAGAGACATGAAACCCCTTGTGCGTATACAATCGTTAACAGGAGAAAACATGTCACGCAGCAAATCACGCGAAACCCGCCAGTTCCGCTCCAGCAGCCGGACCCGCCGGGGAGAAAACACAGGCGCAGACAATGCACCACGCAAGCGTGGCGATACGCGCCAGAACCTGCTGGATGCCGCCATGGCTGTCATGGCCGCTGACCAGAGTGGCCTGGCCGGCCTGAGCCTGCGCGCCGTTGCCAAGGAAGCAGGCGTCAGCCCCACGGCCTTCTACCGCCACTTCAGCGATATGGAAGAACTGGGCATGGCCATGCTGGACGAGATTGGCGATATGCTGCGGCGCATGCTGCGCGAGGTACGCAAAGTCGGCGACCCGCAGCAGATGGTGCAAAGCTCGCTGCAAACCTTCTTCAGCTTCGTGAAGGAAAATCGCGAAAAGTTTCTGGTCCTGAGCCGGGAACGGGCCGGTGGCTCTGCCCGCATGCGCGCCGCGATCCGCAACCAGATGTCTTATTTCTCTACTGAACTGGCCTCGGACATCCAGCTAATGGGCGCCTTTCCCCGCATGACGCGGGACGATCACTACCGGCTCGCCAGCATGATCATCCAGATGGCCGTCAACGCCGTGCCTGATGTGCTTGACCTGCCGGAAGACCAGCCCGAAACCGAGCAGGCGCTGGCCTCGGACATGACCAAGCAGGCCCTCATGCTGTTACTCGGTGCCGCTCACTGGAACGCCGACCGCCCTGCTGCCAGCGACAGCGAAAAAGACAGGAAAAACCGCAAGGGCAAATAGCGCTGCCGTTCAGTGCTTGTCGACGAACCCCAGATAATGACCCGCCGTTTCCTGCGGGCGTTCCAGCATGGGCACATGGCCGGTGTTTTTCATGATCACCACTTCTGCCTGCGGCAACAGCGGTCGCATGACATTGACTGAACTCACATCCAGCACGCGGTCGTATTCGCCCCAGAGGATGAGCGACGGCGCCTGGATTTCAGCGAGTATCGGCTCAAGACCGGAGCTGCGGTCGCTCTTGTAAGCTGCAAATATGAACTGATTGAATTCAGCGTGCTCCACCGCCTTTTGCGCCAGCACACCCTTCACCGGCCAGGGGATGAACGGCTTTTCGTAGGAAACAAATTCCAGCAAGCCATCGAAATCCTCGGGCCGGTTCACCACCAGCGGGTTCTCGCCCCTGGCGACAGCCTTGGCCATGTCACTTTCTTCCGGCGCGTTGACGCCGGCATTGTTGAACAGCCCCATGGACAGCACCTGACCAGGATACTTATGGGCGTATAGCGCAGTCAGGTGCCCACCCATGGAATTGCCCGCCAGATGAAATCCCTCCAGACCCAGAGCCTGCACAAAACCATGTACCCGCTCACGCTGTGGCGGCAGGGCGTAATCCCAATCGGCATGACGGGCAGACTCGCCAAAGCCCGGCAGATCGGGGGCAATGACACGATAATCATCAGTAAGATATTTGGAAAAACGGGTCCAGTTATCCTTGTCGCCACCGAAACCATGCAACAACAGCACCACCTCGGCATCCTCCGGCCCACCTTCCAGGTAATGCCAGGTTTCATCACCAATAATGATGGTCTTGTGACTCAGCCCACTGGCCTTGCGCTCGGCCTGCATGCCCAGACGGGTCGCTTCCTCGGGGAACAGCGCCAACAGTCCGGCCAGCACGCCTGCCAGCAGCAATACACCCAGGAATAGCTTCTTCATAGCTCGCTCACTTGCAAATCAATCATTCAAAGCCCGGCCGCCTGCTCCAGGTCGGCCAACGCCTGTTCGGTATGCTCCAGCAGGCGCTGCATGCTCGGTACGGAACGGCGACAGGCCGTATAGCCGAAACAGATACGGTCGCAGTAGCTGGTCAGTGTAATGTTCAGAGCCTGGCCATCAATAGGAATCGAGACCGGATACATCTCATCCATGCGTGCTCCGTTCCAGTACAGCGGCTCGGTCGGGCCCGGCACATTGGATATCACCAGATTGAAAATCGGCCGCTTGCGGTCCAGCCCCAGGAAACTGGCGACCGGCATGGGCGTGGAGATGGCCGAGGCATAGGCAATCTGCTCCACACGCGACATCTGCGCCAGCTTGTCCTTGGCGTGCCGGGTGGAATCGACAATGGTCTGCAGACGTTGACCGGCATCCGCAATATGCGTGGCCAGATTCGCCAGAATTATCGATACCTGGTTGCCTGCGTCCGGATTGTCGGCGGAGCGCACCGATACCGGCACCATGGCAATCAGCGGATCATCCGGCAAGGCGTTCTGCGACAGCAGGTATTCCCGCAGCGCACCGGCACACATAGCCAGCACCACATCATTAAGCGTGGCGCCCGAGGCCTTGCCCACCGCCTTGATACGCGCCAGGTCATAGGATTCCGCAGCGAATCGCCGCGGGCTGGAGATCTTTACGTTGAACATGGTCGGCGGCGCCTGGAACGGTGTCACATCCGCGGGATCGGCCTTGCTGTTGCGCACGATATCCCACACGCCGCGGGCCACACCGGGCACCACACCACTGCTTTCACGCAGGGAACTGACCATCATGCTCAGGGGATTGGGATTATCTTTATCAGCGTGCCTGGCGCGCTTCGGTTTTTCCTTGGCCCAGAACGGGGGGTCATCACGCAAATCCGGATCCGTACTCAGGGCACTCATGGTGGCGCGCATCGCCGCCACGCCGTCGAACAGCGCGTGGTGCAGCTTGCCGTAGACGGCCAGGCGGCCATCCGCCAGACCTTCGATCACGTGGAACTCCCACATCGGGTGACTTCGATCCATGGCGGTTCCATGCAGCCGGGACACCAGCGCAAGCAGCTCGCGAATGCGGCCGGGGCGCGGCAAGGCGGAATGACGGAAGTGGTGATCCAGATCGAACTGGTCGTCTTCGGCCCATTGCCAGCGGCCCAGACGAAATACGGGACGCAGGTTGTAAGGTTCGACCGCAGTTGTAAATGTACGCGCCCGCTCTACCAGGTCCGTCACAAAATCGGGGCCGGCGCCTTCAGGCAGGGTATATAGATGCAAACCACCCACATGCATGGGCTGGCGCCGGCCTTCAATCCACAGGAAAGCCGAGTCCTGTAATGACAATGCTTTCATCTCGCCCCCTTGTATTCCCGCATCGAGATAATGGCACAACAGGCCTGTGGATGCTTTAATGCCGGCAGCTTACGGCAAGGACCTGCATCATGACCGAGACCCCCAAACCCGGCATATTCATTACTGGCGCCGCCAGCGGCATTGGACGCGCCACCGCGGAACTGTTCGCCGCCAGAGGCTGGTTCGTCGGCCTCTACGACGTCAACCTCGAAGGTGTTGAGGCGCTGCAGGCAACACTGGGCGCAGACAAGGCCGTGGCCGGCAGGCTGGATGTCAGCGACAGCGATGCCTGGCACCTGGCCCTCAAGGAATTTACGCAGGCCTGTCACGGACGTCTTGATGTACTGGTCAACAATGCCGGCATTCTGGCAACCGGAAATTTCCAGGATATTCCGCTGGCCACGCACCACAAGATAGTCGACATCAATTTAAACGGGGTACTCAATGGTTGCCATGAAGCCTTCCCTTTCCTCAAGGCCACACCGGGCGCCCGCATCATCAACATCGCCTCGGCATCGGCCATTTACGGCACACCGGTTTTCGCCAGCTACTCGTCCACCAAATTTGCCGTGCGCGGCCTTACCGAAGCGCTGAATCTGGAATGGCAGGATCATGACATTCGCGTTTCGGACATCATGCCGATCTTCGTCAAAACGCACATGACCGCAGACATGCACACCAAGAGTTCGGACAAAATGGGTATTAACCTCAGTCCGGAGGACATCGCAGCCACGGTATGGAAGGCCGCCAACAGAAAGGGATTCAGCAAGGTACACTGGCCGGTGGGCGCGCAGACGCATCAGTTGATGTTCGCCATGCGCCTGCTGCCGACCGGTGTGGCGCGTGCCATTTTGCGCAAACTCAGTCTGTAAAGTCAGACCCGGCGCCTGTGGCGGCGCAACCCGGAAGCCTTGTCTTCATGGATTCCCGCGTACGCGGGAGTGACGAAATCAGCTGGATTCGGTCAGCAGTTCATCGATGCGCTGGTCCTTCTGCCGCCAGATATTGGCCACCCAGGCCTGCACCTGTTTGCGGAATTCGGGATCATCACCGTAATTGCCACGAAAAAACTCGGGCGGTATCTCCAGCTGCCTGACTTCCACGACCACCCGCCGCACACGGCCTGAAACAAAGTCCCAGAACTTCATGGCGCCGTCGGGATACACCACCGTGATATCCAGCAGTCTGTGCAGCCTCTCCCCCATGACGGAAAGCGCGAACGCAAAGCCCCCGCTTTTGGGTAACAGCAGATTGCGATAAGGCGATTGCTGGCGGTCGTGCTTCTCTCGCGTGAAACGTGTCCCTTCCAGGTAATTGAGAATGGTCACGGGTTGATGCCGGTACTTCTCACATGCGCGGCGGGTAGTTTCCAGATCCTTGCCCTTGAGCGCGGGGTTCCTGGCTATTTGCTCAGGTGTGTAACGCTTCATGAACGGGAAATCGAGCCCCCACCAGGCCAGTCCGAGAATCGGCACCCAGATCAGCTCCTGCTTCATGAAGAACTTGAAAAACGGCGCGCGCCGGTCGAACGCCTTCATGACCACCGGGATGTCGTTCCATGTCTGGTGATTGCTGATCACCAGATACTGACCCTTGCGATCCAGCGCCTCGATGCCACGCATATCCCATTCGATACCCAGCAGCCAGTCCCAGATCTTGACGTTAACGCTCGCCCAGGTCTGGGCATTGGCGGCAATCCAGTGCGAAACCTGAATACGTGCCCGGCCCCAGGTCATCAGCTTCACCAGAATCAGCGCATAGACCGGCACTGCCCAGAAAAGCAGATTGATCAACATTAAAAAGAAAGTCAGGCTACCGAGTAGCGGTGCCGGCAGGACGGATTTCATGGCCGATTGAGCAGTCGCTTCTTTTTGAATCAGTAATGAAGATTATACGTACAGATGGCCGCAGTGAAGACAAGCCGGCATATCCACATTACCCTGTTGCCTGCTGCCTGACGGATGAGACACAAGATGCTGACTAAAATCATGCAATTGAACCTGCGCCTGCTGGCGAAGCCGTTTCTGGCCCCGCGCTTCTCCGTAGCTTTCCAGCGACGCTGGGCCAGCATGTTGATGCTGCTCAATCAGAATGCGGGGGGTACCAGCTTCGATCTGATCAATATGAATGGCGTACCCGCCCGGCTGATCAGAACCACCACCGCCTCGGACCGCGCAGTGCTCTATCTGCATGGCGGCGCCTATGTTCTGGGTGATCCCAAGAGCCACCGCGGACTCTGCTCTCACCTGGCCCGGTTCAGCGACGCCCGGGTGTATACCGTGGATTACCGCCTGGCGCCTGAACATCCCTATCCTGCCGCGCTTGAAGACGCCCTGACCGCCTACCGCTGGCTCCTGGGCGAAGGTTTCAGCGCTGACCAAATCAGCATTGCCGGAGATTCAGCCGGCGGCGGCCTGGCAACAGCCATTGTCTGCAACATCCGCGACCAGGGCCTGCCCATGCCGGGCAAACTGTTGCTGATTTCGCCTTTCGTGGATATGACGCTCAGTGGCGAGAGCATGCAGTCCCATGCGGATGCCGACCCCATGCTGCGCCAGGACTGGTTACGCAGCAGCGGTGATTTCTACCGGGGAGAGACGCCGGCAGACCACCCGGACTGCTCCCCCCTGTTCGCCGACCTCAAGGGTTTTCCGCCCACCCTGATTCACGTTGGCAGCGAAGAAGTTCTGCTGGATGACGCAAAGCGGCTGACAGCAGCCCTGCAAGCGGCCGGCGCCCAGGTCACCCTGCGGGTGTTTGAAGGTTACTGGCATGATTTCCAGTTGCAGGCAGGCCTGGTGCCCATGGCCAATGACTCGCTTGCCGGATTTGCAGATTTTCTGAGCAGCAGCTGAAAAACTATTCCCTGTCGGGGTAGCTGACCGTTTCCAGCCAGTAATGCCGGATATTGGAAAGCGAATGCACCAGATCCTGAAACTGTAACGGCTTGCGGATATAGGAACTGGCGCCCAGTTCATAGCATGCCTTCACCGTCCTGGATTCGCCACTGTTGGTGAGCATGGCCACGGGAATAGCACGGGTTGCCGGGTCGCTTTTCAGTTTCGCCAGCACTTCCATACCACTCAGGCGCGGCATGTTGATGTCGAGCAACACCAGGTTCGGAGAAGGAGAGGTTGCCGGGTCGGCGTACTTGCCACGACGGTTGAGATAGTCCAGCAACTGTTCGCCATCGCTAAGGAAAAACAGCTGCGCCTTTAATCCGACTTCTGCGAACGCTTCCTCGGCAATAAGACGATCATCGGGATCGTCGTCCACCATTAGTACAACGGCATCTTCTTCCCTTATCATCGCACCTCCCCCTGATGCACCTGCTTGACGGGCAACGTCAGAATAAATGTTGCACCTTCGCCCGGCTGGCTTTCAACCCGGATACGGCCATTGTGATGACCGATAATTCTCTCGCAGATGGCCAGACCGATACCCGTGCCCGAATATTCCGAATGACTATGCAAACGCTGGAACATGTCGAAAATTCGCTGCCGGTGCTCGGGCGCAATACCAATGCCGTCATCCTTGACGTATAGCTCCACGAATGTCTCATTCACCACCAGATCAACGTTTTCACTGCGATCAGACGGCATTGAGCCGATGGAGATATTCGGCGATTTGCCCGGCGGCTGAAACTTGAGTGCATTGACAATCAGGTTCTGGAACATGCGGCGCATCATATGCCGGTCGGCATCGATGACCGGCAACTCGCCCACCTCAATACTGGCCTTGCGCTCCTCGATCATGGTTTCAAGATCGGAGAGCACTCCATGCACCACTTCGCCAATATCCACCGGCTCGAACTCCTGGCTTCGGGAATTCAGGCGCGAATATTCAAGCAGGTTCTCCATCAGAACCGACATGCGGTCCGCCGAGTCCATCATGCGGCGCAGATAGTCCTGGCCATCATCATTGAGCTGATCCCCGCACTTGGCCTGTAATCGGTCACAAAATGTACGGATCTTGCGCAAAGGCTCGCGCATGTCATGCGATGCAACGTTGGCGAACTGCTCCAGGTCACGATTGCTCTGCTCGATCTTTTCCAGATAGCGCTGCATCTTGCGCTCAGCCAGCTTGCGGTCCGTGATGTCACGGATTGCGGCAGTCGCGTTGAGCCCCCTCTCGGTTTCGATCGGACTCAAACTGATTTCAATCGGAAACTCCGTGCCATCCTTGCGCACCCCGAACAATTCCAGTCCCCGGCCCATGGGCCGCACATTGGGTTTCTGGAAATAACTCTGTGTGTGCTGGCCATGACCTTGCCGGAAGCGTTCCGGCATCAGCTCCTTGACATCCTTGCCGATAAATTCGTCGCGGGTGTACCCGAACAGTTTCTCGGCCTGCTGGTTCACCAGATTGATGATGCCCTTTTGATCCACAATCACCATGGCATCCGGCGCCGTTTCCAGCAGCGCACGGAAGCGCTCGCTGGCCTTCTTGCGTTCGGAGGTATCACGGATAGCGGCAATCGCCTGCAGGCCCTGTCCTGTATCGATCGGACTCAGACTGATCTCGATAGGGAATTCCCTGCCGTCCTTGCGACGCCCGAACAGCTCCAGCCCCTGCCCCATGGGACGTACATTGGGGTGTCTGAAAAAGCGTTCAGTATGCTCGCCATGTGTGCCGCGGAACCTTTCCGGCATCAACACCGTGACGTTCTTGCCAATCAAGGCATCGCGCTTGTAGCCGAACAGTTTCTCGGTCTGGTCATTGACCAGGGCAATGCGGGCGTCACTGTCCACGATCACCATGGCGTCAGGCGCCGCATCCAGCAGGGCACGGAAACGCTCACCAATGTTCTTGCGTTCGGTAATATCGCGGATGGAAGCAGTGGCCAGCATTTCCTGTTCGGTCTGCAGCGGGCTGAGGCTGATTTCCACCGGAAACTCGGTGCCGTCCTTGCGACGCGCACGCAGCTCGATACCGGAGCCCATTTCGCGGAACTTGGGCTCGGCAAAATAACCATCGCGGTGAATATGGTGGCGTTCCCTGACCGAATCCGGCACCAGGATTTCCATGGTCTGTCCGATCAGTTCATCACGACTGTAACCGAACAGCAGTTCGAACTGGCGGTTAATGAGGATGATGGTGCCGCCCGAATCTATCACCACCATGGCATCCGGGGCCGCCTCCACCAGACTCTGGAAGGCCGTTGCGCCTAGCGTTTTTCCTGTTTTCGCCCGTTCGTTGGCAATTTCTACCGGCATCTGGGCCTCCCATATAGGGCCACTAGCTTAAATTAGCACGGCGCCTGTCATACTGCCGTGAGCCTGTTGCTATTCAGGCTGTCATCCAATTACCTGCGTCATACGGGCTGTCCGACAATCAAATCCTAGATGGTGGGGTCGTCCGCGGCCTGCCGCAGCAACGCCCGTGCAACGGCACGGTTGGCTTCGCTGTCTATACTCTCACCCTGGGAACGCTTGCGCAGCCAGTCTGCCGTGATCGACCACACCGCCTTTTGCGCCTTGCTGCCCAGAATAACGCCCATGTGACCGCCGGGCGCAATCACGAATTCCTTGTCCCGGCTGGACACCAGCTCCACACTCCTGTGGGCGATATCCGGCGGCACCAGCGTGTCTCTCTCGCCGGCAAAAACGAGGAAGTTGGAGGTGATGGCGCTCATCTCGGCCACCTCGTCACCGATTTCAATGCGTCCCTCGGCAAGTTTGTTATCCACCGCCATCTTGACCACCATGTCCTGAATCACGCCGCCCGGGTAGAGCAGCATGTTATTCAGGTAATCGGAAGTGGTCGTATGGCTTTCCACAAACTCCCGGTCCCACAGGCGTGTGACCAGATCCCAGTAGGTGGTGATGCTGCCCACCGGGTCAGTCATCTTGAAACTCAGCGTAGTCATCCAGCCTGGCGCATGCAGCCAGGAGGGATTGAGATTGTGCAGCCGGAAGTTACTGAATTTGCGGATAAGCCTGGCCGGGGCATTCATGGCCGCCGCGGACCGCGCCACGATGCCGCCGCCACGCATATCAATGGGACTGGCGACCGTAATGATGTTGCGTATGTTCGGATCCTTCTTCAGGCCGGCGTGCATCAGGATCAACAGGCCGCCCATACACCAACCCATAAGCGAGACTTCCTGGCTACCCGAATGATCACGCACGGTTTCCAGCGCCTTGCCCAACATGTCATCCGCATAATCCTTCATGCCCAGGTGCGCATGCCGCTTCTCGGGTTTACCCCAGTCCACCAGGTAGGTGTGAAATCCGCTGGCCGCCATATAACGCGCCAGGCTGCGTTGCGGCATCAGATCAAAAGTTTCGGTCGTCACGCCCAGCGGCGGCACCAGCACCAGCGGTACCGGGCAACGCTCCCTGATCACGGGAATCTGACTGCCGTCCCCCGCATCTATGGTCGAGTCATGCGGCAAGGGATAAAAACGCAGCGTCATGGGATCGCCGGTATAAACCGTCTCGTACGGCGTCATTCCGGACTTGACCAGAATCTCCCGCAGAAAAAGCCAGTCAAAGGCATTACTGACCGTCGAGGCGGCCCGGTCATTCAGCGCCAACGCCTGATCCATGATGTTACGCATTAACGCGTTCATGGCCTTACTCCAGCTGAAAACTTTATGTTATGGACTGATTATCAAGTGGACTATTCTACTGGGTATTCGGCAACCACTATAGCGGGCAATCCCCGCAGGGTATTCACAGCCGGGGGGGAATTAGCATAAAATGAGAAAAGATATCTTTTCTGAATCTTCCAGTCAGCGTGCGCCTTCATCAGAACGCTGACGATTATCTTTTAAATTTCAGTTTCTTAGGAGTTTCGCCATGCCAAACTACAAGGCACCGCTGCGCGACATGCGCTTCCTGCTGAACGAGGTATTTGACTACCCCGGTCATTACAAAAAGCTTTCAAACGGCGGTGATGCGGACCCGGAAACCGTTGATGCCATCCTGGAAGAATGCGCCCGCTTCTGTGAAGAAGTGCTGAGCCCGCTCAACCTCTCCGGCGATCAGGAAGGCTGCCACTTCGAAGATAGCAAGGTCACCACACCGAAAGGCTTCAAGGAAGCCTACAACCAATTTGTGGAAGGTGGCTGGCAAGGATTGTCACACCCCACCGAATATGGCGGCCAGGGCCTGCCCATGTCGCTGGGCCTGTTCAAGTCGGAAATGATGGGTACCGCCAACTGGGCCTTCACCATGTATCCGGGCCTGTCACTGGGCGCCATGAACACCATCATGCAGCACGGCAGTGAAGAGGTTAAGAACACCTATATGCCGCCACTGACCGAGGGCCGCTGGGGCGGCACCATGTGTCTGACCGAGCCGCAGTGCGGCACCGATCTGGGCCAGGTGAAAACCAAGGCCGAGCCGCAACCTGACGGCAGCTACAAGATTACCGGCACCAAAATATTCATCTCCGCCGGCGAACATGACCTGACCGAGAACATCGTGCACGTGGTGCTGGCGCGCAAACCGGACGCCCCCGAAGGCACTCGCGGCATCTCCCTGTTCGTGGTGCCCAAGTTCCTGCCCGCCGCCGACGGCTCGGTGGGTGAATTCAACAACGTCGTGTGCAGCTCTATCGAGCACAAGATGGGCATCAAGGCTTCGGCCACGGCAGTGCTGAACTTCGATGGCTCCACCGGCTACATGATTGCCGAGGAAAACAAGGGCCTGGAAGCCATGTTCACCTTCATGAACACCGCCCGCGTAGGCACCGCCGTACAGGGCGTGGCGCATGCCGAACTTTCCTATCAGGGCGCCCTGGCCTATGCCAAGGAACGCCGTTCCATGCGCTCACTGTCCGGCAAAAAAGAACCGGATAAAGTCGCGGACGCCATCATCTACCACCCCGACGTGCGCCGCATGCTGATGACGCAGAAAGCCATCGCCGAGGGCGGCCGCGCCATGATCTACTTCGCCGCCCAGTATGCAGACCACATGGTCAACGGCATTCTGGAAAACGATCAGGAAAAATACGAATACTGGGATGACACCCTGGGTTTCTTCACGCCGATTCTGAAGGGTTTCCTCACCGAAATGGGCCTGGAAGCAGCCAACCAGGGCGTGCAGGTGTTCGGCGGCCACGGTTACATCAGCGAGCATGGCATGGAACAAATCGTGCGCGATGCCCGTATTTCTACCCTTTACGAAGGTACTACCGGCATTCAGGCGCTGGATCTGCTGGGCCGCAAGGTATTGCTCATGACGCGCGGCAAAGCGGTACGCGACTTCACTGCCATCATGGCCCGCTTCGCGCTGAAGAAAATGACCCATCCGAAGATGAGCGGTTACGCCACCCGCCTGGCACGCTGCGCGACCGAATGGAATGTACTGACCACGCGCCTGATGCTCAAGGCCCGTAAGGACCGCGACATGGTATCCAGCGCCAGTCATCACTTCCTGATGTACTCGGGTTACGTCAGCATGGCCTACTTCTGGGCCCTGCAGGCCGAAGTGGCCTACGAAAAACTGGCCAGTGGCAAGGGCGCCGAAACGCGCGAATTCTACAAGGCCAAGATCGCCATGTGCCGCTTCTACTTCGACCACATGCTGCCACGGGCAAGAGGCCACGCCGCGTCCATGCTCAAGCCCAGCGGCACACTGACCCGCCTGTCTAACGACAGCTTCATTTTCGAATAGGCATCAACACAGAAGCCAAAGGCCCGCCAGGTGCGGGCCTTTTTTTGTCGACGGCCACAAATCTCCCGATACCTACAGCCACAAACGGGCCAGGCGGACAGACCGCGGATTGCATTCTGCATATCGTACAAGTGGGAAAAAGCCTCTGAGTCAGTCGTTGCTGACCGGGAGAAACGATGCGTACTGCACTACTGCTGATAATCTGCCTGTGGCTGAGCGCCTGCTCACTGCCGTTCGCCCGACAGAATGCCCTCTTCAACCAATCATCACTGGGGGTGAACACCTCGCACATCGACACGGAAACGATGGTGCTGGTGCTTGATATCCCGCTTTAAGCGGCAACAGGCGTGCGTAAAAGAGAGGGTGCCGGGGACGGAATCGACAAATCTGCAGGGAGCAGATTTGAACGAGCGTAGCGAGCCTGAAAGGCGAGGCCCAGGACGGGCCGAGTAACCCCGACACTAGGTGTCAACGGTGAAATTCCGGCCCCAGTGCCTGAAACCCGGCAAAAAACACCTGTGGCGAACGTCATGACAACGGATCTGGAAAATGGTGGCCAGGGACGGAATCGAACCGCCGACACGGGGATTTTCAATCCCCTGCTCTACCAACTGAGCTACCTGGCCCCGAAAAAGAGCGCGTATTAAACAGTGACGGCCCGCAAGGGTCAAGTCAGTTGTCTTCGGGCGGTACGTAACTGGTCTGGGCCAGCTCGCCGCCGCCGAAGAAATATTTCTCCATCTCCTCGGCCAGGAAGGCACGCGCCTTCGGGTCCGCGAGCTGCAGGCGATACTCATTGATGAGGCGTGTCTGATGCGCCAACCATTCCTGCCAGGCTTCTTTGGAAACGCTGTCAAAAATACGCTCGCCAAGATCGCCCGGATAGGGCTGGCGGTCGAGACCTTCGGCGGGCTTACCGAGCTTGATGCAATTCACCATACGAGTCATAGCTAAACCTTATTCATTGCCGATGCCGAACTCCTGCGCCAGCAGGCGCACCACCGGAGCAGGCATGCCCGGCATCTGATCGAGACTGTTTTCGGCCGCAAGTGTATACCAACGGCGATCCCCGTCATCCGATATCTGTGAAACAGCTGCCGCCCGGCCTCGCATGGGATGGATGTCCAGCTCGAAGTGGGTAAAGCCATGCCTTAATCCACCCACCTCCTCAAAACCGCCAGCATCTATTCCCAGGGACTGGCGGCAATATTCACGTACGGCAACATCTTCAGGAACTTCAGGCAGACACCATAAACCACCCCAGATGCCGGACGGCGGGCGACGGATCAACAACACCTCGTTGGGCGCCCGTTCCAGCATGAGCATGCGCACGCGGCGAAGCGGGCGGGTTTTCCTGGGCCTGGGTTCGGGGAAGTCCGCCACCCGTCCAGCTGCCAACGACTTGCAATCGCCGCTCAATGGGCACAAACCGCATTGAGGCTTGCTGCGCCTGCACAGGGTTGCGCCAAGATCCATGATGGCCTGACTGTAATCGGCAAGTTGCGTCCGCGGCGTCCAGGCCTCCGCTATTTTCCAGAGCGTTTTTTCTACCGCGGGTTTTCCGGGCCACCCGGCAATCGCTTCATGCCGGGTCAGCACGCGCTTGACGTTGCCATCCAGAATCGCATGCCGCTCACCGAACGACTGCGCCAGTATGGCGCCGGCGGTGGATCGGCCAATACCTGGTAATGCCAGCACAGACTCGAAGTCGCTGGGAAAACTGCCCCCATGCTCATCCCGTATCTGCCGGGCGGCTCGATGAAGGTTGCGGGCGCGGCTGTAGTAACCCAGCCCGGCCCAGGCGCTCATCACTTCATCAGCGTCGGCATCGGCCAGCGCCTGCACGTCCGGAAACAGCTGCATGAAACGTTCGAAATAGGGAATGACCGTGGCCACCTGGGTTTGCTGCAGCATGATTTCTGACACCCACACGCGGTAGGCGCTACGCGGTTTTTGCCACGGCAGATCATGCCGGCCGGCATGCGCATGCCAGTCCAGCAGCCGCTCAGCGGCAGACGACTCAGAGGCTCTGACCACGTACGATCCGCTCAATACCCTCGGAGGTGATCATCGCTTCCTTGCGCAATACATGGCGCACCATCCAGTTACCAATCAGGGGCGGCACCCAGAACTTGGGGTCGATTTCGGCACGGAAGGTCAGGCAGGTTTCACCGGCGCAGTCATCGAAGCGCCAGTAGGCGTATCCGTATTCGAGATCACTGGGCTCGGGCAGTACCCGGGCGTTCATCTCGCCCACCCCAAAGGTTCGCATGTCCTGAACCTGCTTGATTTCACGACACATGAAAGCCACGCAGAGTTTTACGCGCGTATGCAGCCGGGTGGTTCCGGGCAACAACTGGAGCACCTGAGCCTCCTGCACAGCAGGATTCATCTCAGTCAGGTTCTTGAAGTCCTTCATCACCTCGAAGGCATCGCGCTGCGGCACGGCCAGACGCACCCTTATCTTGGCAATGTAGCGCTCATCCTTACGCTCGAATTCAACAGACTGCAGATCGGCGGCCTGCAGCATTCCGCTGCACAGCATGCCCCCCAGGCCAAAAATGGCCATGCAAATTCGCATAGTCCCCCTTTTCTTCGATACCGTACCGGCGCCTACTCCTTGTCACCGCCCGTCAGCTTGTCGAACAGCTTGCGTTTGAGCTCATCTTTTTTCTCTTCTTTCTTCTGCTCGTATTCCTGCCTGGCTTCTTCCTTCTTGGCGTCCAGTTCGGCCTGCGCCTTGGCCTTTTCCTCTTCCAGGCGTGCCTTGGCCTTTTCCTTCAGTGCCTCGTCCAGCTCGATCTTCCAACTGGGCGAAGTCAGGCTGCCCTTCAGACGAATAGGAATGGTCAGCCCTTTCAGGTCTTCCAGTTCCTTGCCGCCCATGCCGGTAGACGAACCCACAATCGACACCTTGGCCAGGTAGTCGATCACCTCGCTGGCCAGATTAACCTGACCCTCGCCGCCAACACGCAGAAACGGGCTCTTGAAGTTGAGGTCGTTGCTGGTCATCACACCATTATTAATAACGCCTGACATGGCCAGCACGGCAAAATCGGTTTCCTGCGGCTGCTCAGGCGGCGGCGGCGCACCGGTCAGCCGGGCCTTGGCCGCACGAATCATCTGCACCAGATTGAAGCCCTTGATCTTGCCTTCCAGGAATTCAACATTGATTGTGCCGTCCAGGTCCTGGCGCACCGCGCCGACCGTCTTGCCGGTGCTGGTGAGGTCCAGCGCGATGTTGGCCAGACCTGACAGGCGGTCATCGCCCATCAGGTCTTTCAGTAAAGGGCCGGATTGCACCGAGCGGATATTGGTTTTCAGCATGTAGGCCGGCGTGGCGGCCGCAGCATTGACCCGCGCACGAATGTCGGCATTGCCCTTATACAGCGAAGCATCCAGCGGCGTGATGTCCAGCACGCCACCACTGCTTTCCACTTTCAGCGCCACGTTATCCATGTGCATGCCCTTGATCTTGAAGCTCTTCACCTTGAGCGCGCCGTTGAGATTCAGGGATTTGAGCACGTCCACCGGGATTTCGGTGTCGTTGATATCGCTGCTACCGCTCTTGGATGCAGCCTTGCCTTCAGCTGGCAGCGCTGAACCTACCGCACCGGCATCCTTGGGCTTCGGCTTCTCGGATGGCGGCAGATAACGGTCCAGGTCGATGCTATCCACATTCAGATCGAAACCGATCACCAGCGGGCTTTGTTGCCGCAAGCTGGCGGAACCGTTGATGTTGGTGTCATCCAGCACCACGGTCAGCGGCTTGATGCTCAGGTTGCTGAGCTTGCCGTTGAACTGCACGTTGACCGAAGCCTTGCTCAGCACATTGGGGTCGGCTGTATTCGGCACTTCCATGCCCAGGGTTTTCATGATGTCGCGCGGCGAGAGCTTGTCGCCCTTGAGCGAACCCTTGAGTACCGGGTCGCCCAGCAACTGCGAGGCCTGCACCGAACCATCGAGCCGACCACCGGCCGCTTCCACCACCAGGTTAGGCAGGCTGGCCGTTTCGGATTGCATGTTCACGTCAGCATCGGCGGTGAGATTGATGCTCTGCTTGCCGCCCGGAATGCCTTCGCCGATAGCCGTCAGGTTCAATACCAGTTCTTTCAGCCCATAAATCTGTTTTTCCACGTCCACACTGGCCGTGGTGGTCAAATCCACCTGGGTGGTCAATGGCGGTTCCTGCTGATTCATGACGAAATCCAGCGTCAACGGGAATGGGTCGCCGGGTTTGATGACGCCGGTTTCCAGATTCACTTCTTCCAGCTTGTAAACGGCTCCGGTAGAGGCGTCGTTCCAGTAGATGGCAGCGTCGTTAACATCCACGCCTTCAACCTGTAGCGTCTTCACTTCGAAACCGCCCTGCTTGCCGGCGTCGCCCTGTTCCGCCTCATCCCTGGGCCCGCTTGCTTCCTCTTTCCTGGCGGCCTGCTGCATATCCTCCCAGTTGGTCTGGCCCTGGGCATTCTTGGCCAGACGCAGGCGCAGACCACTGAGGCTGATACGTCCGACCTCGATATTGCCCTGCAGCAACGGCATCAGCTTGAGTCGTACCGCCACATCGGCAATCTCGGCCATGGGCTTGTCGCCAAAACCCGGGGCGTTACTCAACCTTGTCTCACCGATTTCCGCGCCCAACCAAGGGAAAACCGACAGCCCGATATCTCCGGCAATAGTCAGATCACGCCCGGTCTGTTCTTTAACGGCTGCCGCGATTTCGTCCTTGTAGTCATTGGGATCGAAATACATGGGCAGGAAAATCGCCAGCGCCACCACGGCGCCCACGAACACCCCGAGAATGACTAAAAGTATTTTGATCAGCTTTCCCATTGTTTACTCCAAGCGTTGCGCTGGCCGCCCATTCCATGGGCCGGCATTGTGATCTAACTACGGGCGCCCGAGCGGCTGCTCCGGTGCCATAACATACCCAATGACCATAGCAGCAATAAAGGTAATAGGGGATCGAACAAAGATGAAGATCCCATGACACAGCCATTGGCGAACAATGGATCATCTTCATCGTCATCATCGCTTTGCGAACCTTCATTGCCCCCGCCGGGTTCCTCCGGTGTGGTGCTGCAACTCACTTCCTGCAACTCCACCTCACAGCCCGCACGTATGTCATCGCATTGCTGTAGACCCCCATTACGGTCGGAGAAATCCCGGGCCGAGCGGAAATAAAAGCTGTAACGCTCCTGCCAGTCGTCATCGGCCAGCAGCCGGGCATCTGCGTCTTCATAGCCCTGCTCTCCGCACTCCTTTAACCAGCGGTCCAGCCAGGCCAGCGTATAGTGCTCTGCCATCGGCAATCCCCAACCGCCACTGCACTGTCCATCGACGATTTCCGGGCACCATGACGAAGTGGGAAAGGTCGGAATCAGCGACCACTCGTAATGCGAGCTGCCCTGAATTGTCAGCTGGTAGACCGGCACCCCTGCCTGCTGCCAGGCCGCAAAGGCGGCCTTGTGCTCTTCCGGCTCGGGCGCCTGCAGAAACGGCACCGGCGTCAGGCCATATTCCGAAGAATGTCCCATGGCCGGCACACGCGGCACCACTACCGGGTCACCGCCTTCGGAGGAGAGACTGTCCCAGGCCACCGCCACATCCACCGGATTTTCGTCATCTATCAGGCCGGGCCAGGGTTCAGCCCCTTCAGCGCCATAACCCTGCACGATGGAAACACCCCGAGCCCCCAGGGAGTGGCCCACGATACCCAGGCGTTGCGGGTCCGCCACTTCCACATAAGGGTTAAAAGTCGTCATCTCGGTAGGATAGGTGCCCGCACAGGTTTCATTATGCGGATACGGCTGCACGGAGGATGACCTGAAGAAGTCGATGGCATCGACCAGACCGTCCCAGAAAACGGTGGGGTTGATATTACTGCCCTGCTCGAAATCCGGGGTTTGCTGGTCAGACCGCCCCTGGCCGCGCGGATCGAAGGTCATGACAGTATAGCCAGCCCGCACCAGCAGCTGCGCCGCCCACCAATACAATGTCTCCGGCGCCTGCACAGAACCATTCTCGATCACCACAGCGGGAAGATTGGCGCCGGCCGCGGCATCCCTGGGTTTCCATACCCGGCCGGAAATACGGGCACAGCCACGGTCGTAGAACAGCACGGGCTCTACGTCCGCCTCATTCTCATAGAATGGGTCGAAACCGGGGTAACGGAAGGGGTCACCCGCGCACTGCAGGCTCCAGCTGGTGCATAGAGGTGTCACCTGGGTATTGCCGCTACGGGGATCAACCCAGCTGGAATCTTCGGCGATCCGATTCGCCCACTCGAGTTCGTTGGCCAGTCCCTGCTCGGTCAGCCGCTGCAGAAATTCAGGATTCGTGGCCTGCTCGGCCGGCGCCTCGGTGACCTTGGCGTAGTTGGTCAACTCACGCTGATACCACTCCGGCGTATTGGGGTCGGGCCCCTCAGGTACCGCCAGCACTGAAAAAGGTATGCCTATGCTTACCCAGAAGGCCATTCCGAAAATAAATCTTTGCATCTCCATACCCCGTATTGATCACAGCGGCCAGTCTGACGCCGGCTCGTACCTGCCAGAACAGGGCATATTGAAGCAGACCTGAATAAACGACAAATTATTCGGGTAACGGTCTACCTGGACGGCGGAGCAACTCCTGGATGAGAACCACGCGAAGATCTTTCGGCAGGAAACAACTGCAAGACTCATGCAGCATCAACAGGGCGGCAGACCCTGCTCCTGGTGTGTCTGTAACGAGTCTGAAAGGCAAGGCCTCAACAGTTTTTAGCGCAGTGTTCGCCCGAAGAAGGCCAACTGATCAGCCAAGGCGATTTCACGGTCCTCGCCGACATAGATGTCGAAGTGACCCATGTCGTACTGCTTCAGCTCAACCCTGGAGCCGGCTTTTCTCGCCAGCTTCACGGCGGCTGGCGCAGGCGCAACGGAATCCTTCATGCAGGCCTGAACCAGCACCGGCACCTTGAGTTTGCCGACCTTGGCGATCGGCCGGTAGCTGGCAAGATAAAGCATCATCCGTGCCGTCATTTCGTTACGCCAGTTCGGCGGCGTGATGTCGGTGTACTGCAGTGAGTCGTGACTGCTCATGGCGGCGAACTCGCCTTCTGCCGCCGTGATCGGGAAGGTCACCGGCGACAGGCCCAGCAAGGCGCGGGTCTGGTCTGCCAGTGCGTAGGCCGTCACTTTCAGCAAACGTCCAATGCCGGCATAGGCAACCACGTTCAGCGCGGCAGCCAGGCCATCAACCATCGGCCCCTGGGCCGAAGCGGCGGCAATGCTCGGGTCGTTGGCGGCAATGGTAATGACATGTCCGCCCGAAAAAGAGGTACCCCAGAGACCAATGCGCCGGGGATCGATGCCGGACAGGCTGCGCGCATGCGCCACGGCTGCTTTCCAGTCTTCCAGCTGTTTACCAATACTCAGCAGCTGACGTGGCTGCCCGTCGCTGGCGCCGAAATGCCGGTAGTCGAACAGGATCACGTGATAGCCATTTTCGGCAAAGCGCTCGGCGAAGGGCTCCAGCCCCGCATCGCGGGTACCTCCCAGACCGTGGGCCATGACAATGGCGGCGCCATCTGCATCTTCAGGCTGATAATGCCAGGCACGGCAGGTCACGCCCTGACTGTGGAATTCTCTATCCACACGCTTGAACTTGCTCATCGACGTCTCCGTATTCAGGCCGCGGATGCCAGCGGCCCGGATTCAGCCTCCGTCACGGCACTGTACACACCCTGAAATTCCAGACAACCGTCATCCACCGGATGTTCCAGCAACGCCTTCTTGTCCTTGCCGTAATGCATCAAGACGCGCCACGGTCCCTTGCGGCCCTGACGCGGCAGACAGGCCTTGCCACGCTGCACATAACCGGATTGCAGTGTATCCAGGATGCCGTCATCCGTGGCATTGCCTTGGGCATCACGCGGGGTCACTACGGCCAGCCCACGCTGGTCCATGTAATCGAATAATCGACACAGATAACGCCCGGCGATATCCGATTTCAGCGTCCATGGTGCGTTGGTATAGCCAAACACCCACATGAAGTTCGGAATGTTTTCGACCAGTGCGCCCTTGTAGGTCATCTGCCGGTTCAGCGGCGTGGTCTCACCGTCGATCTTGAGCTCCATGCCCCCCAGCATCTGCAGATTCAGACCGGTGGCGGTCACGATGATATCGGCCTGGATTTCATCGCCCGACTTCAGGCGCACGCCCTGCTCGGTAAAGGTATCGATGTGATCCGTCACCATCGAGGCGCGTTTCTCGCGCAGGGCCACAAACAGGTCACCATCCGGCACCGCGCACAGGCGCTCATCCCAGGGCATGTACCTGGGCGTGAAATGACGCATATCGAAGTCCGGACCCACCTGCCTGGCAACATGGGACAACAGAAACCTGCGCATCATCCTCGGCCAGCGACGGCAGGCCAGATACAGCCCCCGCTGGAAGGCTATGTTGCGCCCCCGGACCAGCCTGTACACAAGCTTTTGCGGCAGGAACCTGCGCAGCAACTTCGCCATCTTGTCCGTGTCAGGCAATGAGAAAACGTAGCTGGGTGAGCGCTGCAGCATGGTCACATGCGCAGCTGTCCTAGCCATGGTGGGCACCACGGTGACAGCCGTGGCGCCACTGCCAATGACCAGTACACGCTTGCCGGCGTAATCCAGATCTTCCGGCCACGCCTGTGGGTGAATGATCTGGCCCCTGAAGTTTTCCTCACCGGGAAAGGAAGGGCGGTAGCCGGCATCGTAGTTGTAGTAGCCGCTGCAGTTGATCAGGAATTTGCAGGTGAAGTGTTCGGTCTCGCCTGTATCGGTCTTCTGCGCGGTCAGCAGCCAGCGTTGACTGTCACTGCACCAGTTGGATTCGACAATCTTCAGCCCGTACTGGATTTTTTCCAGCAGACCGTTTTCCTGCGCCGTTTCAGCAATGTACCGGCGAATCGAAGGACCATCCGCAAGCACCTTGTTGGAATCCCAGGGCTTGAATCGATAACCGAAACTGGCCATGTCCGAGTCTGAACGGATACCGGGATAGCGGAACAGATCCCAGGTGCCACCCAGGCGCTCACGGCGTTCAATAATGGCGAGACTGCGCTCGGGATGCCCCTTATGCAGATGGACGGCCGTGCCAATACCGGACAGACCGGCGCCAATAATCAGCGTATCGAAGTGTTGCGTGCTCATGGCTGTCTCCTCTTGATCTGATCTTTTCACAGCGCATACCTTACGCAGCCGGGAAAGTGCAAAATCGGTATTTGACGACAATTATTTGATTATGTGCGACATTAAGGCATGAGCAGCCTTATCCGTGCCGCCAATCTGACCGGCATCGAAGAATTGATGGCCCAGTTCGGCCAGGATGCTGCCGCCCTGCTGCAGCGGTATCACATCGACCCGGCACTGATCCGTGACCCGGACGCCTATGTACCCTATCAAAGCCTGGCCACGGTGCTGGAACGGGCCGCCGTGGAGTGCCAGTGTCCGGACTTTGGCCTCAGGCTGGTGCAATGGCAGGGTCTGAAGATGCTCGGACCCGTGGCCGTGATAGCCCGCAACGCCAGCGACGTACTCCACGCCTTTGAAGGCATCGCCCGTTTTCTTTATATCCACGCCCCTGCCCTGAAACTCAGCCTGATCGGACGCAACGCCGAAGGAGATTACTGCTTTGATTACCGCATCGATGCGCCCGGCATGATCCAGTTGGCGCAAAGCTATGAACTCAGCATGGCCAATGGTGCACATATCCTGCGCCTGCTTGCCGGCACACAGGCACGCCCCGCTCGCATCTACTTTACCCATGCGCCCCTGTCATCACCTGCGACCTATACCCGTGCCTTCGGATGCCCGATAGAATTTGGCGCAGAGCACGCCGGTTTCGACTTGCGTGCTACCGACATGCAACGCCCCCTGGCCGGCGCCGATGCCCACACCCTGCAAATGGCCCAGCAGTATCTCGAATCCCGGCAACCGCCCGACGGTCAGTTGAGCGAGCGTGTGCGTGAACTCATCCATCAACTGTTGCCCACCGGACAATGCAAGATCACCACAGTGGCCGAACAACTGGCCATGCACCCGCGCACCCTGCAACGCGCATTGCTCGCCAGCGGCACACGCTATGAAGACCTGCTGGATGAAATTCGCCGAGACAAATCCCGCGCCTACCTCGCGATGACAGCCATGCGATTCAGCCAGGTGTCCGGATTACTCGGATATACCGACCAGAGCACCTTCAACCGAGCCTGCCGGCGCTGGTACGGCTGCACCCCGAAACAACTACGCCAACGGCTGGTCGCACAAATCCATCTGGATGAAACGCAGTAGCGGCACGACCGAGGGGAGTCCGTAGGGCGAGGGCCAGGACGGCCCGAGAACACAGAGTAGGGAACGCATTTGAGCGAAGCCCCGAACCTGTGAGGGGTGAGTCTCAGGGATGAGACGAACAACCCACACCGAACAATCGGGTGAGATGAGTATCAGCCGCGGAGCGAAGTGGAGCGGGTGATGGGAATCGACCGCGAGGCAGGAGCCGAAGCGGCACGACCGAAGGGAGCCCGCAGGGCGAGGGCCAGGACGGCCCGAGTAACCCACATCAGACAATCGGGTGAGATGACTATCAGACGCGGAGCGAAGTGGAGCGGGTGATGGGAATCGAACCCACATTAAGAGCTTGGGAAGCTCCCGTTCTACCATTGAACTACACCCGCAAGACTGTGTTCCAGGAACAACCCGCACTGCGGACGTGGATTCTAGAGTAGATTTAAATCAGCGTCACGGTACAGGAGCTAGCGTAGCGGCGGTTACCGCCTCAACCCCGCTGCAATAGCCTGAAAGCCATCGTGAGTTGTACCGGCTTCCCTGTTTGCACCACGCAGCTTCTTATACGATAGCGACATATCTCAATCCCGCGAATCGTTTTCGTGCATGGCGGGCACATCCGCAATTTCATCAGCATCCAGACCGGCATCAACGTCTGATCCAGGCATTGACGACTGCATCTCCCCGGGCTGCCCGGCCTGGAAGTTCGCATAATCCTGCTGGTTGATTCGCTCCAGATAATTCTCCATACGCCCGACCATCTCCCTGACTTCTTCCGGCGGCAGCGTCGACCTGGCGGCTTTCTGCGCCAGCACGCGCATCAGATGATTGCGCAGGCTTATACGCCGGCTGAACTGCGCCTGGTCGCCGGCAGGCTGCATGGCCTCGAAACTGAGTTTCATGTAGGCCAGCGCTTCCAGCCAAGGACGGCTGTTATGTCCATAACGCAGGTAACGCACCACCATCCAGGGGCCCAACAGACGCATCACGCAAGGCCGCAACTCATCGGGCAACTGCTTGTCCAGGAGTTGTTCGCGCAGCTCCAGCATAACTCTGCGCTTGGCTTCACCGAGACGCCTGTCGCGCATCTCCTGGCGGCTGACATGCCGGGAAGCATCGGAGGGGTGCTCGATCTCCTGCTCGCATATTTTCCATATGGATTCTGCCGCCCTCGCAACAGCTTCCCTGTCGGCAGCAGCTTCGGCTCTCACCTGGGCGACAAGTACAGCGACCTCAGCAATGCGGGCATTGACAACTTCCCGTTTTGCCAGACCGAACATGGTCAGCTCCCGGATCAGCATGCGCCCGGGATATTCGGGATCATGGAAGACATCCGCGTCCCGCACAGCCATCAAGGCCATGGGGACTGACAACAGGCTGACGAGGTCGCGCACCCGCCGGTCGATGTGCTCATCCCGGCACAGCCTGTCCATCATCTTCTCTACATAATGGAGCTGACCTTCAACCTTGTCCGCAAGCTCGACCGGACCACGCACGGTACGCCCGGCATTATCCGTTTGCAGACGGCGCACAAGCCTCGCAATAAGAGGCTCGGCATCTGTCTCGCGGGACGGCAGCATTTCACTCATCATCTCCAGCGCATCCAGCACTTCCCCGGACGTGTATTCCCGGGCCTCGGCACTACCGGCTGTGAGCGACCCGGACGGTTGCCGCTGCGGCTCATGGCGGACACCGCCCGCTTCAATTCCATGCTCGGTCAGCACCTTCGCCAGCAAGGCGTACAATTCTCTGAAACGGGGCATCGTCTGGACGCCGAAGAAGTCCACGAATTCTTTTCTCGCCAGCTCGGGCAGTCTGTAGGCGTCCAGCGCATTCTTCATGGCCTCGAACAACCCAGGCGGCGAAAACACCGTGGGATTGATTTTCGTACCCTGTTTGGCGAGAACTTCCAGCCTGTACTCGATCGACTTGATCTCGGACCGGTGATTGTTGAGCAGATACGCCACCATCTGGGCCCGCCGGATATTACGATCCAGTTCCAGGTCGTCAACAAGACTCATCTTCTCGAAGGCCGGTATCTCTATGTTGTCCCGCCGATGGATCAACCGATGCCGCATATCCGCGCGCAGCGTATCCTCCGCCAGGGGATGTTGCTTATCGAGAAGTTCAATGGACTGCCTCAGTTGGCGGGCAAGCACCTGGTTGCTGCTGCTGCGCGCAAGCTGGGCAAAATGATCCTTCACATGTTCGAGAAAATTGTTCAGGTTATGGTCAAGCCAGCCGGAGGCCGCGCCGTACAGTTTCCCGACCACCCCCTCCATCTGTATTTCTGTCATCAGCAGCCTCGATCAGATGCGTGTGCGCTATCGTGCATAGGCGATAGCAGCACCGGTAAGTTAATATTGTCGTTTAGATCACCCCCGCATTGAAAATGCTAGTCCACATTAACGGCGAGACACAACAGATACCCGACGGCATTACCATTGCCGACCTGATCGAGGAAATGCAACTCGGCAATCGACGTCTGGCAATAGAAATCAACGGGGAAATCCTGCCGCGCAGTGAATACGCCCGGCGCACCTTGCATACCGATGACAAGCTGGAAATAGTGCATGCCATAGGTGGGGGCCAATACCGAGACCATGAATAAAACCTATACCCTGACAATCGCCGGCAAGACATATACCTCGCGTCTGCTGCTGGGCACCGGCAAGTACAAGGATATGGAGGAAACCCGTCTGGCTATCGAAGCCAGCGGTTCACAGATCATTACCGTAGCCATTCGCCGTACCAACATTGGCCAGAACCCGGACGAACCCAATCTGCTCGATGTAATCCCGCCTGACCGCTACACCATCCTGCCGAATACGGCCGGCTGTTATAGCGCCGACGATGCCGTGCGCACCTGCCGCCTGGCACGGGAACTGCTGGACGGCCACAGCCTGGTGAAGCTGGAAGTCCTGGGTGACCCCAAGACCCTTTATCCGGATGTGCCAGCGACTCTGGAAGCCGCCGAAACGCTGATCAAGGACGGCTTCGAGGTCATGGTCTACACCAGCGACGACCCCATCATTGCCAAGCGCCTGGAAGACATGGGCTGCGTAGCGGTGATGCCGCTGGCCGCCCCCATCGGCTCTGGCCTGGGCATCCAGAACCGTTACAACATCCTGACCATTGTCGAGAATGCCCATGTGCCGATCCTGGTGGATGCCGGCGTGGGCACCGCCTCGGATGCCGCCATTGCCATGGAACTGGGCTGCGACGGCGTACTGATGAATACAGCCGTCGCCGAGGCGAAAAACCCGGTGCTGATGGCCAGCGCCATGAAGAAGGCCATTGAGGCCGGCCGCGAAGCCTTCCTGGCCGGCCGCATGCCGCGGCGACGCTATGCCAGTGCTTCCTCACCCATCGAGGGCGTTATCTAAAACATACCGTTCATGCTGAGCCTGTCGAAGTATGAGTAACTCTGTTACATCCCGCCCTTCGACAGGCTCAGGGCGAACGGCATTGCTCAGACAGTAATGACAGAAAACCCAGCCTCCCCACAACGAAAAATTCGCAGTTTTGTGCGCCGCGAAGGACGCATGACCGAGGGCCAGAAGCAGGCGCTCGATCAGCTTTGGCCGCATTACGGGCTTAACATCCGTGATGGTCGCCTTGATCCGCCCGGCGCTTTCGGGCGCGAAGCTCCGCTGACACTGGAAATCGGTTTTGGCAACGGCGCCAGCCTGTTCAGTCAGGCCGCGAAGAATCCGGAGCAGGACTACCTTGGCGTAGAGGTGTATCGAACCGGCGTTGCACGGCTGCTTCGATCCGCCCATGAGGCGGGACTGAGCAACCTGCGCGTCTATTGCGATGATGCTGTTGAAGTAATCAATCAATGTCTGCCAGATGCCAGCGTGGATACCGTGCAACTTTACTTCCCCGACCCCTGGCACAAGAAGCGCCATCACAAACGCCGTATTGTGCAGCCGGAGTTTGCCGACAAGATCGCCCGCATCCTCAAGCCCGGTGGCCGCTGGCTACTGGCGACTGACTGGGAGAACTACGCAGAGCACATGCTCGACGTGCTCAATACCCACCCGGCATTTGAAAACCTCTCCGCCGACAATACCTATGTGCCCCGTCCCGAGGAACGTCCACGGACGCGGTTCGAGGAGCGCGGTATCCAACGTGGGCACGGAGTATGGGATCTGGCATACAGGAAGAAATGAGTAAAACCACAGATATACACAGATGAGCACAGATCAGTAATTTACAGGCCCGCTGATCACCTTCCCCACTCGATTCTTATCTGTGTATATCCGTGAACATCTGTGGTTAGTATTCGATAACACAATCTGCTAAACACAATGCCGCCACCCTGCTAGAATCCAGCCCTTATGTCACACCTGCATCCAATCGTCGCTGTTACCGGCTCCTCTGGCGCTGGCACCAGTACTGTACGCGCAGCTTTCGAACATATGTTCCACCGGCTGAACGCCGATGCGGTATATGTAGAGGGCGATGCCTTCCACAAGTTCGACCGCGAAGAAATGCAGGCTGCGCTACAGAAAGCCAGTATCCGCGGCGAAAACTTCAGCCACTTCGGACCGGCGTCAAACCACTTCGACAAACTCGAGTCCCTGTTTCGCAGCTACGCAGAACAGGGTACTGGCGAGTTCCGGCGCTACCTGCACACCGAAGACGAGGCCGTACCCCTGGGCCAGACGGCAGGCACCTTCACTGCCTGGGAGCCGGTGCCTGCTGACAGCGACATCATGCTCTACGAAGGTCTGCATGGCGGTATACGCACCGAACGCGTGGACGTGGCCAAGTACGTGGACTTGCTGATCGGCGTGGTGCCCACGCTGAATCTGGAATGGATTCAGAAAATCCACCGCGACACCGCCGAACGCGGCTACAAGCCCGAGGATATTACCGACACGATCCTGCGCCGCATGCCCGATTACGTGCACTACATCACGCCGCAGTTTTCACATACCGACATCAACTTCCAGCGCGTACCCCTGGTGGACACTTCCAATCCCTTCATTGCCCGCGATGTGCCCTCGGCCGACGAGAGCCTGGTCGTGATTCGTTTCCGCCATCCGCGCAAACTGAAGGTCGATTTCCCCTACGTGCTGACCATGATCAAGGATTCGTTCATGACACGGCCGAACACCATCTGCGTGCCGGGCAGCCGCATGCGCATGGCCATGGAGATTGTGCTGCGTCCGATTCTGGAGGAAATGCTCGCGCGCCGGCGTGACCTTCTGGACGTCAAATCCACAGGGAAGAAGAAAACCATTGGAATACCGAGAATTAGGCAATAGCGGCATCCAGGTCAGCGCCATCTGCCTTGGCACCATGACCTGGGGACAGCAGAACACCGAAAGCGAAGCCTTCGAGCAGCTGGATTACGCGCTGGACGCCGGCATCAACTTCATCGACACCGCCGAAATGTATCCGGTGCCACCCATGGCCGAGACCCAGGGCCGCACGGAAGCCTGCATAGGCAACTGGCTAGCAGCACGCGGTTGCCGGGACAAGGTGATTCTGGCCACCAAAGCGGTGGGACCGGCCGAATGGACGGCGCACATACAGAATGGCGAAGTGCCCCGTTTTCACCGCCGCCATCTGGAAGGCGCGCTGGAGCGCAGCCTGCAGCGATTGCAGACCGACTATGTCGATCTCTATCAATTGCACTGGCCAGACCGCAATACCAACTATTTCGGCAAGCTCGGCTATGAACACGCCGCAGAAGAAACCGCCACGCCCATAGAAGAAACGCTGCAAGTGCTGGACGACATGGTGCGCGCCGGCAAGGTAAGGCATATCGGCCTGTCCAATGAAACGCCCTGGGGCCTGATGCAGTTTGTGCGCATTGCCGAGCAACGCGGATGGCCACGCATCGTCAGCATCCAGAACCCCTACAACCTGCTTAACCGCAGCTTTGAGGTCGGCCTGGCGGAATGCACCCACCGTGAGAACGTCGGCCTGCTGGCCTATTCGCCCCTGGCTTTCGGCGTACTTTCCGGAAAGTATCTGGGCGGCGCACGGCCGGAAGGCGCGCGCATCACACTGTTCAGCCGCTTCTCGCGATACACCAACGAATACGCCGAGGCCGCGACCCGGGCTTATGCCGATCTTGCCAGCGAGCATGGCTTGAATCTGGCGCAGATGGCGCTGGCCTATGTGACCAGCCGGTCATTTGTCACCAGCAATATCATCGGCGCCACCAGCATGGAGCAGCTGCAAACCGATATTGGCAGCTTCGAAGTCAGCCTGAGTGAAGAAGTACTCAAGGCCATTGAAAAGATTCATACCGCACACCCCAACCCCTGTCCCTGAAACGGCACAGACGGGAGTCCCTCATGAAAAAAAGCAGCATAATTCCCTGGCTCCTCTGCATCATTCTCGCCCTGATCGTGGCAGGCTTCATTGCCTACAACTGGACAGACAGCGGCAAGGCATTAATCGATCGTTTTCTGGACCAGGGTAGTCCGCAAACGGTACAGGCACCCGTCTCGCTGATACCGCCCTTCTCGAGTCACGCTTCGGTTGACAGCGTGCGCCAGGTAATCGAAAAGCAGGGCAAGACATTCCGGGTCAGCGAAAACTTCGTCCCTAAAATCCAGAACATCCCTGCCAAGAACCTGCATACCGTGACTGTAGAGGGTTATCTGCATCACGATATCCCCGGCGAATTGATCCTCGAATTTCTCAACGACGCCCTCTACGAAGCGGCCTTTTATCCCTATGATGCCAATGCCTATGCACCGGTGCTGCGCAACCGCATGGGGCTGCGGCCCGATCCCAGACAGAACGGTCGTAGCGAAGTCCTGAACGGCAATCTTCGAATATCGTCCAATGTATTCCTGGCGGTTACCAAGGTAGGCAAGTCACTCAATACCCGCGCCTACGTCATCTGGCAAGACCGCGCCCTGTTGAAGGAACGGCGGCGCTAACCCGCTTCCATGCCGCAAAGACCGGCGTTTCATCACGCCTTCCCGGTTACCGACCTTGAGGCCACCCGGCGTTTTTATTGCGAGACTCTTGGCTGCGAGCAAGGCCGCTCGGCCGAGCGCTGGATCGATTTCGATTTCTATGGCCATCAGATTTCGGCGCATCTGGTGGAACAGATGCCGGCCGATGCAAGCAACGAAGTGGATGGCAAGCGCGTTCCTGTGCGCCATTTCGGACTGATTCTGGACTGGGATGAATGGCATAGACTTCGTGACAGATTGCTGGCACAAGACATTGATTTTCTGATCGAACCCCATATCAGATTTGCCGGTCAGAGCGGCGAGCAGGCGACCCTGTTTATCAATGACCCCAGCGGTAACGGATTGGAATTTAAGGCTTTTCGCAATCCGCAGTCCATATTTCGGCACTGACTCAAGCACCGCAATTTCATTCCTTCAAAATCAATCACTTAAGAAGTAAGCATATTCTGACTTGCAGTAACTTGACTTAGTGCCTATAGGTGTACCTGAGACAAACCTCTATATCGTCCCGAGGAGGTGCCTATGACAAGGCTGATGCAGGACGTCGCCGTTGGCGACTGGTACCGGATAGGTGAAGACCCACCCTTCGAGGTGGTGGCTGTCGATACCGACAACGAAACCATCGAGCTTCAACATTTCGATGGCACCGTTGAAGAAGTCGATTTCGACAGCTGGCTCGAGCTTCCGGTAGAAATGGCCGTAGAGCCTGAAGACTATTCAGGCGCTCTGGATATCGAGAGAGAGGACTACGGCATGGAAGCGGACGCGCTCTATGTAGACGACTGGTCCAACCCTCTGGACCAACTGGACCGCTTCGACAGTTATCTCTAGGAGAAACTTCCTGTCTCCGGATCGGAGTCAGGCAGGGTAATGACTTCGTCATCCAGCACTACGGCCATCTTCGTCAAATACTGACCCGCACATGGGCCGGACAGGCAACGCCCGTCCTGTATCCGGAACAGCGCGCCGTGCAAACTGCACTGAATCAAATCACCGTCCACTGACAAAAACCGCCCCTCCACCCAATCCATGGGACCGCCCGTATGCGGGCAGCGGTTCAGATAAGCAAATACCTCATCACCACGGCGCACCACGCAGGCGCCATGCCCGTAGTTATCGCCGGCAAACGACAGGCGGGCACTGCCCGGATCAGGCAGATCCTTGAGCCTCAGGATCTTCTGCATTACCTGCTTCCGGTTCAGTGTTAATTCCCTGATCCGTCGCTTCGCCACAAGCTGCCGGCGGCCCACGCCAGGCCAGCAGGCCAATCAACAGCAGTGCGGGCAGGCCATAGCCGGCGGTCAGCAGGAAAAAGTTTTCCCAGTCCAGGGCCTCGGAAATAACCCCCGAGAATCCGGCCAGCGTTTTGCAAAACAATGAGTACAGACTGCTGAGCAACGCATACTGGGTAGCGGCATTGAGCGGATCGGTCAACGTCGACAGATAGGCAATAAACACGGTACCCACAAAGCCGGCAGCGAAGTTATCAGCCGAGACCACCAGGGTAAGCAGTGTCACGTCCGGCTCACCGATGGCCGCCAGCCAGGCGAAGGCGGCATTGGTCAGTACGGTCAGTACCGCACCCAGCGCCAGTGTGCGCATCACACCCAGCCACAGGGCAACCGCCGCGGCTACGGCCACGCCGGCCAGCGTCACCCAGGGCGCCAGCACCCCGGTGACGAAACCGACCGTCGACTTCGAATAGCCCATCGATTCGTAGAACGGACTGGTCATCACGCCCATGGTGAAATCGCTGAGGCGGTAGATGGCGACCAGCGTCAGCACCGGCAGCAACCAGCGGCCCAGCCGCTCCCAGAACTGCAGAAAGGGTTCGCGCACAGCGTTGATCGCGTCCCGGCGGAAACTGCCCGTGGTGATGCGTTCGATCGCCACGCCGGGGGGCTCACGCATGAACAACACCAGCGTACCAATGATTGCCATGGTCGCGGCCATCACCAGATAGGAGATTCTCCAATCGGCGTAATCGGCAATCACCAGGCCAAGACCGGCGAACATGATGGCGAAGCGATAGCCCCATTGATAGAGGGCGGCCATGGCCGATTGCACATCGTTAGGCGCCGACTCGATGCGCCAGGCATCCACGGAGATGTCCAGCGTAGCGCCCGAATAGGCCAGTACAGCCGCACCGAACAGGGTCATGGGCAACTGGGTGGCCGGGTCGCTGACTGCAATGATTGCCAGTCCGCCCACCGTACCGATGATCGCCATCATCATCCACGAGCGGCGGCGGCCGAGTCCGCCAAGCAGCGGCAGCTTCACGCGATCTACGACAGGTGCCCACATCCACTTGATCGAGTAGGCCAGGGTAATCCAGTACATAAAGCCGATGGTGCTGCGATCGATGCCGGCCTCGGCAAGGCGAAACGACAGCTTTGAATACAGCATCATCAGCGGCAGGCCCGAGGCGAAACCGAGCACCAGCATGGCCAGGAGCACCGGCGGACTGAGCAGGCGGGCGGCTTCGCGCAGCGAGTGAATCATCGTGGATATGTGCTCATAAGGGGAAATCGTAATCGAGAATCAGGGGCGCATGATCGGAGAATTTTTCATCGCGATAGATCGAAGCACCTTGCACCTTGTCCGCCAGATCGGGGCTGATGATGTGGTAATCGATTCTCCACCCCACGTTGTTCTCCCAGGCATTGCCGCGGTTCGACCACCAGGTATATTGCTCGGCCTCCTGGTTAACGACGCGAAAGGCGTCGACGTAACCCACACCGCTCAGCAGCTCGTCCATCCAGGCGCGCTCATGCGGCAGGAACCCGGAGTTCTTCTGGTTGGATTTCCAGTTCTTGATATCGATCTGCCTGTGCGCAATGTTCCAGTCGCCGCACAGGATGTACTTGCGCCCGTCCTCACGCCGCTGGCGCAGCAAGGGCAGGAACAGGTCGAGAAAACGATCCTTGGATTCCTGTCGATGATCGCCGGAAGAACCAGAAGGCAGGTACAGCGATATCACCGAAAGATCGCCGAAGCGGGCTTCGATAGTACGCCCCTCACCGTCGCACTCCTCCACACCAATACCCCGGATAACCTCGTCCGGCTTGCGGCGCGCATAGATCGCTGTGCCAGCGTAGCCCTTCTTGACCGTCGAGTCTTCGTAATAGCAGTGATATCCCTCGGGATAAAACTCGCTGCCATCGGGTAGCTGGTCTTCCTGGGCCTTGGTTTCCTGAATACAGACCACATCGGCGTTCTGCGCCGGCAACCAGTCGAAAAAACCCTTACGGGCCGCGGCGCGGATGCCATTGGCATTGAAGCTGATTATGCGCATATGTTGAAAGTGTTTTAAGCGGGACTTGGGAACCTGTGACTACCGCCGGTATCATACCGGACCCGAAGCACAGACCCCATGGACGACCACTGCCGAGACACCTTATGGCTGACCCGCAACACGACTTTCTGCAACTTGCTCTGGATGCCGACGTACTCAAGCTGGGCGAATTCACCCTCAAATCCGGCCGTGTGAGTCCCTACTTTTTCAACCTGGGTGTTATCGACCATGGCGCCCAACTCGCCAAACTGGGTGATCTCTACGCCTCTGCCCTGCTCGCCAGCGGCCTGAAGTTCGACATGCTGTTCGGTCCGGCCTACAAGGGCATACCCCTGGTGGCGGTCACCGCCGCCGCCCTGGCCGCCAAGGGACAGGACGTACCCTTCGCCTATAACCGCAAGGAAGCCAAGGATCACGGTGAAGGCGGCCAACTGGTCGGCGCCCCGCCCAGGGGCCGCGTCGTCATCATTGATGACGTGATTACCGCCGGCACGGCGGTGCGCGAAGTCATTGGCATGATTCGCCAAGCCGGTGCCGATGTGGCTGCCGTGCTGATTGCCATGGACCGGCAGGAAAAAGTCACCGAAGACAGCGGCTCAGCCGTGGACGCACTGCGTGCCGAAGGCATCCAGGTGATCAGCCTGGCCAACCTGAACGGGTTGATCGATTATCTCTCTACCAAACCGGAATACATCGGCGTAATACAGAGCATGCGGGAGTACCGGCAGCGCTACGGAAGCAGCTGACTGCCATTCCGGAAACGGGCCTGAAAAAAGGGGGTCCGAAAAAGGGGTCGGAGTTAATTTGCAATAATTAACTCTGGGCTGTACTGAGTTTTCCGGACACTTCAATAGGGGGACAATGCCCCGGGAGGTGTCAGATGGTCAAGCGGCAAAG